>JAAIGE0101272736.1_pt1 | contig 44370 bp, 30 predicted proteins | sample 6487951 | NCBI WGS metagenome assembly JAAIGE01 (sample SAMN13974128, study PRJNA590717) | phyllosphere metagenome | biome: tomato field; feature: multiple bacterial spot infested tomato fields; material: tomato leaves; isolation source: leaves from tomato fields | host: Solanum lycopersicum ...
CAGATCACTCACCCCGAACGGATTGCGCGCGCTGTTGTACAGCCAGTTGTCCAGGCTGTCACCGTGCATCTCGGCAAGGAAGCGCGTGCGGATTTGTGCCTCGTGCGCGGGCCCATAGGCGTACAGCGGCAGTGCCGGACGGCGACCGCTGATGCGCTCTGCCACGTATTCGGCCACGCCCTCGCGCACTGCGTACTGGGCCAGGCTGCCGGTGGTCTCGCGCTGCTGGGTATGCACGTACTCGTGCAGGTTGTTCTGCGCGTTGTTCGCACCGGGGCGGCTGTCGTAGAAGATCCGCAGGCGGCCGCGCATCGGCGCGGGCAGCTCGCTGACGTCCACGCGCTCATCGCCCAGCGCCATCTCCGCCCCGATCAACACCTTGTCGCCCAACGTGGTGCCGCCGGTACGCAGCACGCCCATCGCGTAGGTGATGGTGGCCGGACGCAGTGCAGGGTAGAGCGCGCGGAACGCGTCCAGGTCCCGGTCCAGCGTGGCGCTGGCCTGCTGCGCGTTCGCAGTCAACGGCCGTACCGAAGTCCAGAAGCGTGGCCATGACTGCATGGCCTCGGCGTATTCGCGGGCCGTGTAGTTGCGGACCTGCATCAGTGCATGCAGTCCGGGGCTGCCGGGATCGATGTAGCGTTGCTGGACCAGCACCACGCGGCGTTCGGCATCAGGTTCGGCGCGCACCGCGTCATAGGTGGCCCAGAAGCGGGCGATGTCGTCAGTGACGACCTGGGACGTCGAGGCCACTGCTGTGCAGGGCAACAGCAGGATGGCGATCAGACAGCAGGTGAGGCGCATCCGTGGCTCCGGGTGGTGAACATGGATGGGATGCGTGGAAGGCCCGGAAGGTTTAAGCGGGCTGACCCGACTGGGTAGTGCCGGCCGCTGACCGGGACACGCAACACCCCTGTACTTCGCGCGACCCGGCAAAGTAGGGTAGAATGCGGACCCCGCCGAAAGGCCGGGCGATGCATCGGGCCGTTAGCTCAGTCGGTAGAGCAGAAGACTTTTAATCTTTTGGTCGAAGGTTCGAATCCTTCACGGCCCACCATTGCGATCAATGACTTAAAGCGCCCTAGTGGCGCTTTTTTCATCACTTCCGTAATTCGCTCCGTAAATCACCCCGCATTTTTGCCTCAGCGATCTTTCATCGTGGAGGGCTTCGCGCGCGGAACGATCTTGTCGTAGACCTTCATCATCGCATCGGTGACGCCCAGTGCATCCTGGCGTTCGCCACGGTTGTCGGCTGTGCGGTACGCCATCCAATCTCTGGACCCAGGTGTGCGCGACCAACGGCACGATCAGTAGGTCGGACGAGCGCTTGAAGGCGCCTCTCGTGCCCATGACGGACGCGGAGGATGCCGCCTTCTTGGAGATCAGCGAGCTGCAAATGAAGTGGCGGTAGCTCGCGCGTGTTGCAGAAGAGGGTGATGCTGCGCGCTGGCACGCCCGTCCCTCCGTCCAAGCGGCAATCGCGATCATGGAGAAGCACTGTCTGGAGGCCTTCATCTACAGTGCATTCTGCTACGACTCATGGCCGGCCCAGGACGAGGTGTGGAGGGAGTGGCCCGCTGAAGAGACCGAAGTCATCGAATGGCCGGCGGTGCCAGAGCTCTGGACGGACATCCCTGCAGAAGTCGATGATGCCGGCGAGGCCATCGTTCCCGCACGGCGTGAACTGATCCATGCGGTTGCGCCAGCCGGGCGAGTCGTGCTGAAGGAAGCAATCGAGGCAGGGCGCGAACTAGTCCAGCCTGCTGTTGCCGCCGGAGACCGCTACAGCTTCCGCGTATCAGAGTTGCATGCTTGGATTCTGGCGGCCACTGCCCGCCGTAATCGCCGCGATCGTGAGGTGGTCGAGTGGCGCCTGGCCAGCATCGAGCAGCGCTTGGCAGCCCTTGAGTCGATGAAGTAAGTGAAGACGGGGCGCCGGGTAGGCAGCTGCAAGTGAGTGCCCGGCGCCGCAACAGAGGTGGTGTCAGCACCTGGCATTGGCCGTGGCCCCGTCAAGGTTGCCATTCTCAGTCTTGATCACTCCGCATCGTTAGGCGGGTTTGAGCACAAATGGCTTCGGCTTCCCTACAGTGACGCTACCAGATCCGCCACCCCCACAGTTACCGTAGCAACCGGCGCCAGGATTGGCTCCACCCGTGCGCCCGCCACCAGTGGCACTGCCACCACCACCGCCAGTTCGCGGAGGAGGAGTGGTGGTCTGAGGTTCATTCTTTACGCCGAGATAGCCATCCCCGCCAACGGTAACCTGATAGTCGACGCAGGCCGACCCATTGCATACGGTAATCACGTCGCCCGCAGCAATCCATTGGTTTGAAGTTTTTCCAAGATTGAATGAATCGCGAATGTTGATTAGCGTGTTCTTCGTTTGTGAGTCAGGTCGCGGATATCCAAGGTTGCACGTACTACAGCCATAAGACCCAATTTTCCGAGACCCGGGGCTCGACTGTGCAACGACATAGATGGAGGTAGCTGCCAGTAGTGCCAAGATGCAGGCTGCGATTAGCTTTCCTTTCATCTCGAACTCCTTTGGGTCAGTTGTGGTGCTAGCTCTTTCGATTTCGAAATCTGTTCATTCGTCATGCTCTTAGCCATTATTTGCAGCACTCTTTCATTGCCCGGGGTCGGTGCTATGTCTCCGGCAGCTTTCTTGTACGCATAGGCTCGAACGGGGTCTTTGGGCGTGATAATTCCTAGTTCATAAGCCGAGCTCAGAGAGTCGAACGCCTCTGGGACTCGCTGGTCAGCCAGTCCTTTCAGATACTTCATTGAGCTGGCATTGAATTTTTCGACCAGGTCCGGCGATTTGAGTTGTTCTTTAGGTGGGCCAACAACCAAATCGACATAGTTGAAGAAAGTCAGTTGCGCGTAGGCGTCTCCTCCCTCAGCCGCCTCTACCAACCACTTGGCTGCATCCCCGATTGCACCTGTCGGCAATGCCTCGCACTGCTCGAGAGTTCGGTCTGTGTTGAGGAGGGAGCGACGTTGCTGATCTGCCAAGAATTGCTCGCGCGTCATCCCTGTAGATTTGAGTAGTTCCGGATCAACGATTGTTTCTGCGCCGTAAGAAAGTTCGTGGAGCTGCACGCTCGTACGGCACTCATTTAGGATCAAGAACAATTGGCGCTTCGCTTCCGTGTCACCAGCTTCCGCTCTTGCAAGAAGTGACGGATAGATATCCGCGAGCGGAGCTTCCGGGAGCTGTTGTGCGGCGACTATCCCACCTACCAATGGAGCCGAACCTACTCTGGTGTTCGGTAAATGTGGGGAAGGAAGTTCTGATCGGAGTGTTGTCTCAGTGTCAGGTTGAGCTGGTGCTGGTTCCGGCTTTGAACAAGAGACTGTTAGAGTTGCTGCGAAGAGAAGTGGCAAAGAAGACAGACGGCGCAGATGAGGTGATCTGGCGGTTTGATGCTCAATCTGCATTCGGATCTCCAAGTGGCACGGTTAGGCGCGGAGCTGGGACGTCAAGGGATGCCTCGATTCCTTACCTCTACGATTAACGAGGAAAGAGGGCGTCCCCCCTATACTGGCTTTGCGCGAATTCATTTTTTGTTCATGTTGTCGCGGGGTGTGACAGGCGCGGGATCTGCGACGGCCGGTAGCTATGCTCCGCCCATGCATCATTCACATGGGTACCGTGACTTCCGCGCCGCCCCCACCCCATCTGGGTGGCTTCAAACAGGTGAGCGCTGGGCGCTTTGGTACGACGGCAGGGAGACGGCCAGCGTCACTCCAGATGGTGGTCCTGGGGGGCGCCTGTGGATGGAAGGCCAGAAATTCTGGGAAGTGAAGGAAGACGCGCCGCCAATGTCCGGCAGGCAAAGCGTTACGGCGAGCGCTGGTGCGCGGGCAGGCTGTATCCCAGCCTGCCTCTACGTGAGGCCGTTGCTAGGCTGGGCGATAACACGTCGATCCAGTTGGCATCGCCATCACTTGGCCTGCCGCCGACGCGGGAGCAGCAGCAACAGGCCCGGCGCTTGGCCGAGACCGGAGCGAAGGAGGTCGAGCGGATCAAGGTAGCGCTGGAGCCGCGCAAGCCGCCGGCAGAGACGAAGTCCCTGCGAGGGACGCACGCAAGGCGTGGGTGAGGGCGGGGCTTCAACGCCTCCGGCCTGACCGCTGACAAGGTAGATCCGAGAAGAGGCCGGCGCTCAGGTCGCCTTTTGCGTGATGGTGAACCACGCAGCGGGATCATCGATTGAGCCCCTTCTCTGGAGGTTCTGAATATCAGCAGCAAAGGTGGTCAATATCTGCGCTGCCGATACCGCCTCCGTAACGGAACCGGCGGGGTGTGATCGAAGGGCATCTATCATTTTCCAAGGGCACGAGCCCTCTTCAAAATCACTGAAATCAAGAATTGTAGTGGTCGCAATCCCCATTTCTTGCCATGCCTTGAGCCTATCCTGACGTGCTTCTGGATCAGAGGTAGGTGTGGCCTGAAGCTCAGTGAACAGTTCGTGCTCTCGCATCCTCAGTGCTGATACCGCTGGTTGAATCACCACGTAATTCAGGTCGATTAGCATTGCTTTGACACATGGATGTCGCGCGGCCGTGGTCGCTGCGTCGGAAGCCTGCACTCACTTCATGCTGGTCTTGCACGCCGTAACGATGGCGTACATCTCCTCGGCGCTTGGGGCTCCGTTTACAGAAAGTTGTGGGCTTTCATTCTTTTGGTCGAAGGTTCGAATCCTTCACGGCCACCATTGCACTCAATGATCCAGATCATTCAGGAGGGCACCGCCCAGCGGTGCCTTTTTTGTTGCTCCCGGTGCCGGGCTCCTACTTCGACCGCGCTCCTTTTGCCGTTGCGGCCGCCGCGTCGGCAGCTTCCTGTGCGGCCGTCGCTGCCGCATCCGCGGAACGCGCCGCCTCCGCTTGAGCCGCCTCGAAATCGGCCCGGCGCTGCGCGCTGATCCGGCGTTCCAGTTCTGAATATGCGACGTAGCTCTCCGGATACTTCGCGACGCAGGCCTGCTGCAGCAGCGGGATAGCGTGGTCGGACAATCCCGGTTGAAGGTGGGCGAGCAGGCAGTCCGCATACGCGGCGGATGCTGAGGGAATGCTGCTGGCCTGCGGTGAGCCGGCAGCAAGGGTGGTGGCGATCAATACACTCAACATGGAACCTCCTTGTGGATATGAGCGTGGCGGTGACCAGTCCGTGAGCCAAGGTGCGCCTTGCATGACCATCACCGACTTCATGGTGCTCCAGTTCCGGTAGATCGGCAAAGTGCCGCGAACGACAGTGTCTCCGGCGGTCTATGCTCAGCGCTTTCCCAGAATGGACCGCCCCATGCGTCTGATCGTGCTGTCGCTGTTGTTGTCCGTCGTCTCCGCCGCGCCGCTGATGGCCGCCGAATCCGCGTCGCCCGCTGCCGCCTCGCCACTGGTCATCGGCGAGACCTTCACCATCGAATCGAAGGCGCTGGGCGAAACCCGCCGCATCAACGTCTATCGCCCGCAACCCTGGGGCCTGGACCCGAAGGCACCGTTGCCAGTGCTGTACATGGCCGATGGCGGAATCGCCGAGGACTTCCTGCACGTGGCCGGGCTGGTGCAGGTACTTGCCGGCAACGGCAGCATGCGCCCGTTCCTGCTGGTCGGCATCGAAAACACCGAGCGTCGCCGCGACATGACCGGCCCCAGCAGCGACCCGCAGGACCAGAAGATCGCGCCGCGCATCGGCGGCTCGGCGGCCTACCGCCGCTTCCTGCGCGATGAGTTGATGCCGCAGGTACGCCAGCGCTACCCGACCACCGACGAGCGCGCGCTGATCGGTGAATCGCTGGCCGGCCTGTTCGTGATCGAGACGCTGCTGCAGGAACCGACACTGTTCAACAGCTACATCGCGCTGGACCCCAGCCTGTGGTGGAACCGGGGCACGATGCTGGCCGCTGCGGCCAAGCAGCTGCCGGCTGTGACGCGCGCGCAGCCCCGTGTGTTCCTGGCCAGCAGCGGACAGCCGGAACTGGCCGCATCCACTGCACGACTGGCCGCGTTGCTGCAGCAGGCCTCGCCGTCACCGCTGGTGAAGTACCTGCCGTTGCCGGAGGAAACCCACGCCACGATCTATCACCCGGCCGCCCTGCAGGCGCTGCGCACGCTGTTCCCGGCGGCGCCGCCGGCCTCGCCCTGACCTGGCGTGGCACTGCATCGCACGAGGTGTGAGGATGCGGTAGCGGCGCCACCCGGGTGCGCCGCCCGCAACGGGAGAGCGTGGATGCAGCGTGTGCATGGATGGAGTGTGGCGGCCTGCCTGGCCGTGAGTGGCTGCGCGATGTCGGTGGCGCCACCGGCAACGCAAAGTGACGCGAAGGAAAGCGCGGCAGCCGCCGTGCCGGGAGTGGTGCTGCCGGATACCGAAGCATTGCGCGTGCACGATCCTGTGGGCCGCGATTACCCGGTCTGGGTGGCGCTGCCGGCCGACTACGCCGCATACCCTGAGAAGCACTATCCGGTGCTGTACGTGACCGATGCGCTTTACAGCTTCCCGCTGGTGCGCAGCGTGCGCAATCTGGTGGGGCAGCAGGGTATCAACATCGAGAATTTCATCCTGGTCGGGCTGCCACCGCAGGAAGGCCTGACCTCGAAGCAGAGTCGCTCACGCGACTACACGCCCAGTAATCCGGCGCGTACTGCAGAGGGCTATTACAGCGATGACGTCACTTACGGCGGTGCCGCGCACTATCGTGATTTCCTGGCGGCACAGGTGCTGCCGATGGTCGATGCGCGTTATCGCACCGACCCCGCCCGGCGCGTGTTCGCCGGCCATTCCTATGGTGCGCTGTTCGGCGCCTACGTGCTGACCACGCAACCCGACATGTTCAGCACCTACATCCTGTCGAGTCCTTCGTTGTGGTTCGACCAGCTTCTGCTGCCGCGCATGCAGGATGCTGCCGTGATTCCGGTGCAGCCCACGCGCGTGCTGCTGTCGGTGGGCAGCTACGAGACGGACAAGCCAGGGCCGCGCTATTCAACAGGCAACGACATGCTGCGGCAGACCGCGGACTTCACCACCCAGCTGCAGCGCAGTGGCCGCAAGCTGCAGGTGGACAACGAGGTGATCGACGGCGAGGACCATCTCACGGTCTACCCACGGGTGATCACTCGTGCACTGCTGGAGGTGATGCCGGGCGAAGGGCCGTACACCGGCGGTTGATGGCCGGTCGCATCCACGCCATGCGTGGATGATTGCCTCAGGCCGCGCTGGCCTGCGGCGGCGGCATCAACGTTGCATCCGCCGCATGGCGGAAACACAGGCGGATGGCATCGAGCAGCTCGCTCATGCTGTACGGCTTGGGCAGGAAGTGGATGCCCTCCCGCAACTGCGGCAGCACGCGGTGCTGGTCCATGCCGGAGGTTACCAGGATCGGCAGCTGCGGCAGGTGCTCGCGCACGCGGTTGGCGGTTTCGATGCCGCTGATGCCGCCCAGGCAGACGTCGGTGAACAGCAGGTCGAACGGTTCGCCGGCGTTGAGCAGGCCCAGTGCGGCCTCGGCGCTGCTGACAGCGGTGACCTGGCAGGCCTGGCTTTCCAGGGCGAGACGACTGAGTTCCTGGGTTTCCTCGGCGTCCTCGATCAGCAGGACGCGCGGTTCCACAAAGCGCTTGGACAGCAACATGACGCGGCAACTCCGGACAACAGGGGGAGCGAAAGGCGCGCAAGTATGCGCAAGCCGGTAGTGATCCCGGCGTGCACGGCAAGCTAAGTGGGCGTTACAACCGCGACTGGCGCCGGCGACGCACGTGCCAGGCCAGGATCGTGAGCGCGAGCAGGGCCGTGCCGATGCGCAGGCCGGTAGCCTGCCAGCCCAGTGCAACGGCATCATCGAGGCTGAACACATTCCAGGCCAGGTTCATCGAAACGTGCAGGACCAGGCCGCACCACAGGGTGTCGCCGTCCAGGTGATCAAGCCAAGCGAAGATGAAGCCGCCGAACGCGATGACCGCGCCAATGAACAGCGCGATGCCGCCACCGTCGAACCCACCGAAGCCGAGCCAGTGAACCATGCCGAACAGCACCGCCTGCGGCAGCGCGAGCAGCGGCCACGGGCCGCGCACGATCTTCACCAGCAGCACGAAGCCGAGGCCGCGGAACAGCACTTCCTCGGCCAGCGGGAACAGCACGGCCAGCATCGTGGCGTCCAGCGCGGTCAACGCCGTGTTCGGGGTGCCGAGCAGCGCCAGTCCCAGCCAGCAGGGGAGGCTGGCCAGCAGCACCCACATCGGACCGCGCCAGCCGTTTCCACGCAGGCCGAGGCTGACCAGCAGGTCAATGCCGCGGGGGCGCAGCAGCGTAGCCAGCAGCAGCGCAACCAGCACTGCCAGTGCGTTGTCCAGCAGGCTGCCGCCATAGGGCATGGGCAGGGCGGGAATGGGAGTTCCTGCGGCTGCGGCGATATCGCGCAGGTTCAGGCCCAGGCCAACGCCCAGCAGGATCAGCAACAGACGTGTGGCGGTGGGCAAGCGGGACAACACTGTCATGTACGCACTCCCTGCGGGACAAGTCCGCAGTGTCGGGCCCTTCGGTATTACCGGCACGCGCCGGAAGTCCCTATGCCTTCGGTCATGCGTTGCCGCACAGTCATCACCGCGCAGGTACAGTCGATGCCAGACCGACAGGAGCAATGCCGATGCTGTGCCCCGTGTGCAAGACCCAGACCCTGCAGATGGCCGAACGCCATGGCATCGAGATCGACTACTGCCCGAGCTGCCGTGGTGTATGGCTGGATCGTGGCGAACTCGACAAGATCATCGAGCGCGCCACTGACGGTGCAGGTGCCGCCATGCCGCCGCCAGCGCCTGTGCAACCGCAGGCCGCTCCGCCGCCGGTGATGCATCGCGATACCCGTCATCTCGGCCAGCGGCATGATGACAACCGTGGCCAGTACAGCCAGGGCTACAAGAAAAAGAAGAAGGAGAGCTTCCTCTCCGAACTGTTCGATTTCTGACGCTGCTCAGGGCCGGCGCAGGATGAATTCGCGGTCGCGGCTGTCGCCGACGATGAAATCGTACTCGCCGACCTTGCTGCAGCCGTAACGCGCATAGAAGCGCTGCGCGCCGAAGTTCTCTTCCCACACGCCCACCCACAGGGTGCGGCGCTGCGGCTGGTCCAGCCAGGCCATGAACGCATCCATCATGCGTGCACCATGGCCGCCGTTCTGGTGTGCGGCCAGGATGTAGAACCGCTTCAGCTCAATGTCGCCCTCGCGCGCATCCGCATGCGGCAGGGTATTGGCGCCGGCGGCGAGATAGCCGACTACCGAGTCACCGTCCATCAGCAACCAGACCGCACTGCGCGGATCGGACAGTTCGGTCCGCTGCGGTGCGATGCCGTAGTGCGCCTGCAGGAAATCGTGCAGATCCTGCGGTGGGTACGAGTCGCCCCAGGTCTCGGTGTAGGTGGCGATGGCGATCGCCGACAGAGCGTCGACGTCGGCAAGGGTGGCGCGGCGGATCTGCAACGACATGGCGGTGCCTGCATTGGAACGTGGCGCAGTGTAGCCGGCCCCGGCGGCTGCCGGAGCTGGCCACTGCTCACGTAACGCTGCTCAGAACCACATGCGCACGCCCGCCACCCAGCGCGTGTCGCGCGCGTGGTCACCGGCGTAGTCGGCGGTGTCCCCAAACGTGCGTTCGTGGCTGATGCCGATATAGGGCGCGAAGCGGCGGCTGAACTCATAGCGCAGTCGCAGCCCGGCTTCGACCTTGTTCAGGCCACGGCCGATGCCATACTCCTTCTCGTCCTTGGCCGCGACTGTAGCTTCCAGCAGGGGCTGCAGGACCAGGCGGTTGGTCAGCAGCACGTCGTACTCGACCTCGGCCTTGGCCAGCACCTGGCCACCGGAGCCCATGTACAGCGTGGCTGAGCTCTCGAACTTGTACGGCGCCAGGCCCTGGATGCCGATCGCCGCCCAGGTGCGTGAATCGGCGGGGCGGAAATCCTGGCGCACACCGACCAGTACGTCCCACCACGGCGATACGCTGCGGCCATACAGCGCTTCCAGCGATGACGACTCGGTGCGGCCACGACTACGCTCGCCATCGGTGCGCAGCCACAGGCGGTTGATGTTGCCGCCGATCCAGCCGGTGGCCTCCCAGGCTTGGCCGTTGCTGCTCTTGCCATCCCAGTGTTCGAGACGGTCGATCAGCAGCAGGCTGTTGATCTCCGGTGCGTGCTCCATCGCACCATGGGCGATCGGCGGGAATGCGGCGGCACGGTCGGCATCGGTCGGCACAGGAATGGGTTCGCGCGGTTTGGTGGGGGCGGGCGCACCGTGGCCCATGGCCGCGTGGTCCATCTTGGAATGGTCCATCGTGGCCTGGTCCGTCGACGTGGGCTGCATCGCGCCATGGTCCATCTTGGAATGGTCCATGCCGGCATGATCCATCGCACCGGCATCCATCTTTGAATGATCCATCTTCGAATGATCGACCGGTTCGACCGGCGCCCTCGCGGTTTTCGCGGGCGCGTCCATCGCGGCCATGTCATGGCCGGCATGCGACTGCGCGAACACCGGCAGCGTAACAGCCAGGCCCAAGGCCAGCAGGCTGGGGGAAAGGAGGGAGCGGCTCATTCTTCGATCCTCACTTCGCGCATCATGCCCGCTTCCATGTGGTACAGCAGATGGCAGTGGTAGGCCCAGCGGCCGAGTGCATCGGCGCGCACACGGTAGCTGCGGCGGGTGCCCGGTGGCATGTCGATGGTGTGCTTGCGCAGCTGGAACTCGCCCTGCGCGTTTTCCAGATCACTCCACACACCATGCAGGTGGATCGGGTGCTGCATCATGGTGTCGTTGACCAGCACGATGCGCATGCGCTCGCCGTAGTTCAGCCGCAGCGGTTCGGCCCCGGCGAAGGGAATGCCGTCGAACGACCAGGAGAATTTTTCCATGTGGCCGGTCAGGTGCAGCTCGATCTCGCGGCCGGGCTCGCGGCCGTCGGGGTCTTCGAACAGGCTGCGCATCGCACCATAGGTCAGCACCTGGCGACCGTTGTCGCGCAGGCCGATGCCGGGGTCGTCCAGTTTCGGCTCGGTGGCCGAACTCTGCATGTCCACCAGTGGATTGTTGCGCTCGCTGGCCGGATGCTTTGGCGCTTTGCTGGAGGTATCGCCGCCGCCATGTGCGCCGTGGCCCATGCTGGCACCGCAGCCGCCTTCCATGCCCTTCATCGCCGCCATGTCGTGGCCACCGCTGCCCATGTCGTGTCCCATGTCGCTCATCGTCAGCAACGGGCGCGGGTCGCGCGCGGGAATCGGTGCCTGCAGCCCATGGCGCACAGCGAGGGTACCGGCGGCATAGCCGGTGCGGCCCATGTCCTGGCAGAAGATGGTGAAGGCATCCTGGCCGCTGGGTTCCACCAGTACGTCGTAGGTTTCGGCCGGGGCGATGCGGAACTCGTCGATGCTGACCGGATGGATGTACTGGCCGTCGGCGGCGACCACGGTCATCTTCAGGCCGGGGATGCGCACGTCGAAGTAGGTCATCGACGCACCGTTGATGAAACGCAGCAGCACCTTTTCGCCACTGCGGAACAGCCCGGTCCAGTTGCCGGCCGGCGCGGTCCCGTTCATCAGGTAGGTGTAGGTATGGGCATTGATGTCGGAGATGTCGCTTGGCGTCATCCGCATCCGGCCCCACATGCCCCGGTCGGACAGTGCGGCCGACCAGCCATCTCGGCGGGCGTCGCGCAGGAAGTCGGGCAGGGTGCGCTTGTAGTAGTTGTCGTGCTCGGCGAGCTTCTTCATGCGCCGGAACAGCGCGCCGGGATCCATGTCGGTCCAGTCCGACAGCATGATCACGTGTTCGCGGTCATGCCGGTACGGCGCCGGCTCGGCGGGGTCGATGATCAGTGCACCGTACAGCCCTGCCTGTTCCTGGAACAGTGAATGGCTGTGGTACCAGTAGGTGCCGGACTGCTTGAGGTCGAAGTGGTAGTGGTAGGTCTCACCGGGGCCGATGCCGTTGAAGCTCAGGCCGGGTACGCCATCCATGTTGGCCGGCAGCAGGATGCCGTGCCAGTGGATCGAGGTCGGGTGGCGTTCCAGCGTATTGCGCACGAACAGGTCCACGGACTGGCCTTCGCGCCAGCGCAGGATCGGTGCCGGCAGCGAGCCGTTGACGGTGATCGCCGGGCGGGTGCGGCCGGTGAAGTTGGCCAGCGATTCGCCGATGGCCAGTTCAAGGCGGGTATCGCTGATGACCGCCGGTGCGCTGGCCAGGCGGGGTGCAGCAGAAGCGGCGGCGAGCGCGCGCTGCGGGATGCCGGCCGCGGCGATGCCGGCAACCACGCCGCCAGCAGCGATGCCCTGCACGAACAGACGGCGCGACGGCATGGGCACAGCGCCCGGGCCGGGAGGAATACGGGTACTCATGGTGGTGACTCCAAACACGGAAAGACGCCAGCGCAGGGCCGGCTTCAGTGCGCAGCGCGCACAAGGCGTGTTGGATCAGCCGATAGGAGGGCGTGAGATCGGCGGCAGCGGCGGTGCCGGGCGGCCATTGGCAGGCATCGGCTGCGGGGTCAGGGAAAGACCGGGACCCGTCAGGAACGGCAGTGCCTGCACCGCCAGCAGCGGATGCTGGGCGCAGCTGCGCACGCAATCCTTGATCTGGCAGTGTGCGTCATGGGCGGGGGCCTTGGCCTGCGGGGCCTCGTCGGCCTGCATGCCGGCGTGGTGGTGGCAATCAGGGGTGCCACCTTCAACAGCAGCGGCTACGGCGTGGGCCATCCGGCCCATTTCCTCGTGACCACTGGCCATGGCCGCGTTCAGCCCGTTGAGCAACAGGCTGAGCATGAGCACGACACGGAGCAGGGTCGAGGCCAGGGACATGACACTAATCTAGCTGCAAGTGGGCGCGGATGCACTTCCGGCTGAATGGCCTGTTCAAGGTTGGAGCAGCACCAATGTATGTAGAGCCGAGCCCATGCTCGGCTGCTTGTGCGGCAACAGCAGCCGAGCGTGGGTTCGGCTCTACGAGGACACCAGCGCGCTGTCAGCGAAGGGGTAGCGCCGGGCCATGCCCGGCGAGCGCCCAACGCGGCAACGCGTGGCGGTCAACCTTCCTCGCGCACGATCTCCACCAGGCGCGGGCCGTAGCGGCTCAGCTTGGTGCCGCCGATGCCGCCGACCCGGGCCAGTTCGTCCAGGCTGGTCGGGCGCTGCTCGGCGATGTTGCGCAGGGTGCTGTCGTGGAAGATCACGAAGGCGGGCACGTTCTGTTCGCGTGCCAGTTCGGCACGCAGGCCGCGCAGGGCATTGAACAACGCCAGGTCCTGCGGCAACACCGACAGGCCGGTGCGCTGGGCACTGCGCTCGCGGCCGGTGCTGGTGCTGACGGCGTCGCGACGCATGCTGATCTGCCGACGTCCGGTCAGTACATCGCGGCTGGCATCGGTCAGGCGCAGTCCGCCGTGGCCCTCGCTGTCCACTTCCAGCAGGCTGGCGGCCACCAGTTGGCGGAATACGCTGCGCCAGGTGCGCGCGTCGAGGTCGCGGCCGATCGCGTAGGTGCTCAGTTTGTCGTGGCCCTGCTGCCTCACTTTCTCGTTCTCGCTGCCGCGCAGAACGTCGATCAGGTGGCCGACGCCGAAACGCTGGCCACTGCGGTACACGCAGCTGAGCGCCTTCTGGGCAGGAATGGTCGCGTCCCACGACGCTGGCGGGGTCAGGCAGTTGTCACAGTTGCCGCAGGGCTCGGGGTAGGTTTCGCCGAATCCGGCCAGCAGCACCTGGCGGCGGCATTGCATGGATTCGCAGTAGCCCAGCAGGTGGTCGAGCTTGCCCCGTTCCAGCTGCTTGCGTTCTTCGCCGGCCTCGGACTGCTCGATCATCTGCTTGAGCAGCACCACATCGCCCAACCCGTAGCACAGCCAGGCCTCGGCGGCTTCGCCATCACGGCCGGCGCGGCCGGTTTCCTGGTAGTAGCCTTCCATCGACTTGGGCAGGTCGGTATGGGCGACAAAGCGAACGTCCGGCTTGTCGATGCCCATGCCGAAGGCGATGGTCGCGCACATGACGATGCCGTCTTCGCGCAGGAAACGGCGCTGGTTGTTTGCACGCACTTCCGCGGGCAGGCCGGCGTGGTAGGGCAGGGCGTTGAACCCCTGCGTGCACAGGAACTCGGCGGTTTCCTCTACCTTGCGCCGTGACATGCAGTAGACGATGCCGGCTTCGCTGCGATGGCTGCGCAGGAAGTCACTCAGCTGCTTACGGGCGTTGTCCTTCTGCACCACGGTGTAGCGGATGTTGGGGCGGTCGAACGAGCTGACGAAGTGGCGTGCTTCCTGCAGGTCCAGCCGCTCGGCGATCTCACGCTGGGTTGGCGGGTCTGCGGTGGCAGTCAGCGCGATCCGCGGAATTTCCGGCCAGCGCTCATGCAGTACGGTCAGCTGGCGGTATTCCGGGCGGAAATCATGGCCCCACTGCGACACGCAGTGGGCTTCGTCGATGGCGAACAGGGCGATCTGGCTGCGCGACAGCAGTGACAGGAAACGGCCGGTCAAAAGGCGCTCGGGAGCGACATAGAGCATGTCCAGCTCGCCGGCGAGCAGCTCGCGTTCGACGCGCCCGGCGGTCTCTGCGTCCAGAGTCGAGTTCAGGTACTCGGCGCGCACGCCGAGCTGGCGCAGGGCTTCGACCTGGTCCTGCATCAAGGCGATCAACGGCGAGATGACGATGCCACATCCGTCACGCAGCAGGGCCGGCACCTGGTAGCACAGCGACTTGCCGCCGCCGGTGGGCATGAGGACCAGGGCATCGTGACCGGCAGCCACATGCTCCACGATGTCCTGCTGCGGACCACGGAAATCGTCGTAACCAAAGACGCGTTGAAGCAGGTCGTGCGCGGGACGGGAAGCCATCCGGCTAGTTTACCCCGGCGGGGGTTCGGCAGGGCTGCGCCCTGCACCCGCTACAAGCCGGTGCAACGTCAAAGGCAACAGCCGGCTCTGGCTTGTCTGCTGGCTGGGTGGGGCGGTGTGGGCTTGCAGGACACGCCGTAAACCCGTCCATGGGGGCTCGATGGCGCCATCCATGGCGCCAACGGTCCTGCAAGCCCACACCGCCCCACCCCCGACAGATTCCCGTTGACGGTGGGGCCATCCACGCGATGCGTGGATGGAATCTGTCAGATATCGACAAACAAAATGGGGTCAGATCCGTTTTCCACAGGAAAACGGATCTGACCCCAAGGCATGTCCTGACAGATCGCGGAAACCTGTCGAAGGCGGGGTGGGTCCGGTTGCGGGAGTGTCAGCCGCATGGATGCGGCTGCCAAGCCCCCAAGGACGGGTTCACGGCGTCTCCCGTAACCGGACCCACCCCGCCAACCCCAGGAAACCAGCTTTTGCTCCGGCTGTTGCTGTTGCCGTGGCAGTTGCCTCTGCGGGTGCAGGGCGCAGCCCTGCCGAGCCCCCCAAACTCTTACTGCAGCAGAGAGCGCAGCATCCAGGCGTACTTCTCGTGGGTCTGCAGGCGCTGGGTCATCAGATCCTCGGTCGGGGCGTCGTCACCCTTGGCCGCCACATCCAGCACTTCACGTGCCGTACGGCAGACCGCTTCGTTGGCGACCACCAACTGGCGTACCATTTCACGCCAGTCCGCACTGTCGGTCAGGCCCGGCTCCTCGACGATCGAGGTCAGCGCAGCAAATTCCCGGTAGGAGCCCGGGGCATTGAAGCCCAGTGCGCGGATGCGCTCGGCCACATCGTCCAGTGCCGCCCACTGCTCGGTGTACTGCGTTTCGAACATGGTGTGCAGCGAGTTGAACATCGACCCGGTCACATTCCAGTGGAAGTTGTGGGTCTTCAGGTAGAGCGTGAACGCATCGGCCTGGAACCGTGCCAGACCGTCGGCAATCTTCTTGCGATCGCCCTGGGTGATCCCGATATCGATGTTGGGGGCCGACGGTGCCGATGCCGCAAGCTTCTGCTTGCCGGTCTTGGGCTTGGTCGTGCTCTTGGTCTTCGCCATGGGGTTCCTCCTTGTGGAATCGTTGGCCTTCACAATAAATCAGTCGTGATGACTGGTCGCATTCAAAGTTTTAAACGAACCGATTGATGAACGCTATCGACAAAATGCCGCAGTCCCGCCAGCGCCAACAGCGTGCCGCCATTGACGGTGCCATGAGCCGCGACCGTGGACGATTGCTGGGAATGCTCTCGCGTTGCCAGGCCAAGCCGCAGGATGCGGCGTTGGCCGCCACCTTCGAGCAGGCCTTGCAGGTATCGGTGCAGCGCCGGCAGGCGCGGGCGCAACAGCAGCCGTCCATTACTCTGGACCCGCAGCTGCCGATTGCGCGTGAAGCCGAGACGATCACCCAGCTGATCCGCGACCATCAGGTGGTGGTGATCGCTGGCGAAACCGGTTCGGGCAAGACCACCCAGCTGCCCAAGCTGTGCCTGGCCGCCGGCCGTGGCCAGGCCGGCATGATCGGCTGCACCCAGCCGCGCCGGATCGCCGCACGCGCGGTGGCCAGCCGCGTGGCGCAGGAGCTGCAGAGCGCGCTGGGGCAGCTGGTGGGCTACCAGGTGCGCTTCAACGACAAGGTCGGCGAAGACACCCGCATCAAGTTCATGACCGACGGCATCCTGCTGGCGGAGATCGCCAGCGACCGCTGGCTGTCGAACTACGACACGATCATCGTCGACGAGGCGCACGAACGCAGCCTCAACATCGACTTCCTGCTGGGCTACCTGAAGCAGCTGCTGCGCAAGCGCCCGGACCTGAAACTGATCGTGACCTCGGCCACCATTGACACCGAGCGCTTCGCCCAGCATTTCGACAATGCGCCGGTGATCAGCGTCGAAGGCCGTACCTACCCGGTGGAAGTGCGCTACCGCGCGCTGGAAGGCGAAGGCGAGGACCAGGGCGAGCGCACGGTCAACGATGCCATCGTGTCGGCCATCGACGAGATCACCCGCCTGGATTCACGTGGTGACGTGCTGATCTTCCTGCCGGGCGAGCGTGAGATCCGCGATGCGCACCAGTCGCTGGAGCGCCGTAAGTACCGCAATACCGAGGTGCTGCCGCTGTACGCGCGGTTGTCCAACCAGGACCAGGACCGCGTGTTCAATCCCGGCTCGAACCGCCGCATCGTGCTGGCCACGAATGTGGCGGAAACCTCGCTGACAGTGCCGCGCATCCGCTACGTGGTCGATCCCGGTTTCGCCCGTGTAAAGCGCTACAGCCCGCGCAACAAGCTCGACCGCCTGCACATCGAGCCGATCTCGCAGGCCAGTGCCAACCAGCGTAAGGGCCGCTGTGGCCGCGTGGCCGAGGGTATCTGCTACCGCCTGTACGCCGAAGCCGATTTCCAGGCACGGTCGGAATTCACCGATCCGGAAATCCGGCGCTCCAGCCTGGCCGGGGTGATCCTGCGCATGCTGCAGCTTGGCCTGGGACGCATCGAGGACTTCCCGTTCCTGGAGGCCCCCGACGAACGTGCGGTGGCCGACGGCTGGCAGCATCTGACCGAACTGGGCGCGATCGACAGCGAGCGTCACCTGACCGCGATCGGCAAGCAGATGGCGCGCCTGCCGGTGGACGTGAAACTGGCGCGCATGCTGGTGGCGGCGCAGGCCGCGGGCTGCCTGCGGCCGATGCTGGTGATCGCCTCGTTCCTGGGCATCCAGGATCCGCGCGAGCGACCGCCCGAGGCGCGCGGCGCGGCCGACAACGCACATGCGCAGTTCGCCGATGGCCGCTCCGAGTTCGTCGGTGTGCTGCGCCTGTGGGATGCCTATCGGCAGGCCCACGAAGACCTGACCCAGTCCAAGCTGCGCGACTGGTGCGGCCGTCATTTCCTCGGCTTCCTGCGCATGCGTGAATGGCGCGAGCTGCATCGGCAGCTGCGCCTGCTGTGCGAGGAACTGGGCTGGAAGGAAGAAGCCAACGAGGCGTCGATGGCGCCGTTGCTGGCCGGCAGCAGTGCACCGCCTGCAGCCCGCGATGATGCCAGTGCAGTGAAGGCCACCCGTGGCCAGCTGCACCGTGCCGCGCGTCTGGCCCGCGAAGGCAAGGCTGAAACCGCACCTGCGCCGGTGGCGGCACGCGCGCAGAAGGATCAGGCGCCCGACGGTGGTGGTTACAGCGAGCGCGTGCGTGCCGCCACCTACCAGACCTTGCACCGGGCGCTGGTGGCGGGCCTGCCGACGCAGATCGGCCACCGCACCGACAAGGGCGATTTCCAGGCGCCGCGCCAGCGTCGCTTCCTGCCCTTCCCGGGCTCGACGCTGTCCAAGCGGCCACCGCCGTGGCTGCTGGCGGCCAACCTGCTGGACACGCAGAAGGTATGGGGCATGACCCTGGCGGCGATCGAGCCGGACTGGGTGATTGCCGAACTGCCGCACCTGCTGCTGCGCAAACATTTCGATCCGCACTGGTCACGCGCACAGGGCCAGGTGCTGGCCTCCGAGCAGATCAGTCTGTTCGGGCTGGTATTGGCGCCGAAAAAGCCAGTGCACTACGGCCGCATCAACCCGGGCGAAGCGCACGACATCTTCGTGCGCCAGGCGCTGGTGACCGGCGAGATCAACACCCGCGCCAGCTTCGTGGCCGACAACCAGAAGGTGCTGGAGGTCGCGCGCGAGGAAGAAGCCAAGCTGCGCCGCGCCGGCATTGTTGCCGACGAGGATTGGCAGGCCCGCTGGTACCTGGACCGGGTGCCGCCGCAGATCCATTCGGCGGCGGGGCTGGATACCTGGTGGAAGGGGCTGGCACCGGAACAGCGGAAGACCCTGCACTGGTCGCTGGTCGATCTGTTGCCGGGTGAGGGCAGCGAACAGGAGCGTTATCCGAAGTACCTGGCGCTGGGCCAGGCGCGCTTGCCGCTGCATTACCGCTTCGAGCCGGGCGCCGACGATGACGGCGTGACTCTGGACGTGCCGCTGCACCTGCTCAACGCGCTGGATGCCGTGCAGCTGGGCTGGCTGGCACCGGGCTTCGTTGCCGACAAGGCGGCCGCGTTGATCCGCAGCCTGCCCAAGGCGATGCGCCGCAACTATGTGCCCGCGCCGGACTTCGCGCGTGCATTCTTCGAGGCATTCCCGCAGCCCAGTGCCGACGCCATCACCGGTGAGCTGGCGCGCTTCCTGTCACGCGCGACCGGCGCCAAGGTGGCAGCCACTGACTTCGAACCGGATTCAATCGAAGCGCACCTGCACATGAACCTTCGCCTGCGCGACGAGAACGGCAAGGTACTGGCAACGTCGCGCGATCTGGAGGCATTGCGTGCGACGTTCGGTGGCCGCGCCGGTGATGCCTTCGCCGCACGCGCGGGGCGCGAGATGGCCGCCGATGGCCTGCGCACGTTCCCGGCCACACCGATTCCGCTGCAGGTACCGGGCGAGGCGGGTGTTCCTGCCTACCCGGCGCTGCTGGACGAGGGCGACAGCGTGGCCCTGCGCATCTTCGCAGACCGCCAGCAGGCCGAAGAAGCACATCCGCTTGGCGTGCGCCGACTGCTGGAGATCGGTCTCGGCGAGAAGATCAAGCAGGCGCGCAAGCAGTTGCCGGTAGCGGCCAAGACCGGCCTGCTGTACGCCTCGATCGAAACGCAGGAGCGCCTGCGGGGGGATCTGGTCGACGCCGCATTGAACGCGGTGTTGGCCGATGGCCTGGGCGAGATCCGCGATGCGCAGGCATTCGAGCAGCGTCGCGAGCATGCGGCCAAGGCGTTGTTCGGCGAAGCCATGCAGCGGCTGAAACTGGCCGAGGCCATCCTGGCGCTGGTAGCAGAACTGAAGCCGATGCTGGAAGCACCGCTGATGGGCTGGGCGCGTGGCAATCTGGATGACATGGAGGCGCAGCTGGTCGGGCTGATCCACCCCGGCTTCCTGCGCGATACGCCGGCCGACGCGCTGGCGCAGTACCCGCGCTACCTGAAGGCGATGATCCTGCGCACCGAGCGTGCCAAGCGCGATCCGCCACGTGACCAGGCACGGATGCTGGAACTGCATCCGTTCCTGGAGGCGCTGCAGGTGGGTGAGCAGCAGGGCCTGCGCGAGCGCCCGCAATGGCAGGCGCTGCGCTGGGATCTGGAAGAACTGCGGGTGTCGCTGTTCGCGCAGGAGCTGGGCGCACGCACCGGCATCTCGGCAAAGAAGCTGGCGCAGCGGGTGACCGCACTGCGCCAGGCGTGAACCCGGTCCTGTAGAGCCGAGCCGATGCTCGGCTGCTTCTGGCGATGGACGATGGCGGTCCATGGAAAGGCAGCCAAGCGTGGGCCTGGCGCTACAGGAAGGCCATGGCCTTATTTGGTACGACGAACCTTCGGCTGTACGTTCACGCCGTCAACTTTCATGTACCACACGCCCATCACGCCAGGACGCATGCTGACTTTGGGCGCATCCCTGCGTCCGCCGGAGTAGTGGGTGGAATCGACCTGCTCCCATTCCTGTCCGTTCTGCAGCACATAGTGGCGGCCTTGGCCGAATCCACGGAACTCACCCTGCAGGTTGCTTTCGATCGGCTCGGCGCTGCCGAAATCGAAGAAGCCACGATTCTTCTTGATTACCTCCTGGCGGCCCTCTTCGCGCGCTTCCTCGCGCACCGCGGCGACCGCCTGGGTGGTGGCCGCTTCGACCTTGCCCTGCAACCAGCGGTTGAGCGCAGCCAGCTCGGTGGCGTTGAGCTTGTCCAGACCGGCAGCCTTGAACTCGGCCGGCGACATCTGCTGCTGCAGGTCGCCCTCGACTACGCGCTGGGCCAGTGCAGGCGCCGGCAGGGACAGCAGCAGTGCGGCGCAGACCAGCAGCCGTGGGCGGAAATGCGGGAGGATCGAGGGCATGGCGGGACTCTCCTGGGTTTGCCCGCGAGTGTAGCGGCATGTGCTCATGCCGGGCGATGCAGCCGCAGCGATTGTCCCTGAACGGCACCGGCGCTAGTGTAGAGGCCTCTGTCTTGCCTGCTCGATGCTGTGAACCGCGCTTCCGTCCCCGGCCTGGATGCCTTGTTGAACCGTCCCTCGGCAGCGGTGCTGCCCGCTCCGCTGCGCCAAGCCCTGCGCGAGCGCTGGGAAGCGCCGGAGTGCGACCACCAGATGCGCGCCAGCTGGTCGGTGCTGGGTGACACCCTCGACGCATTGGCAATGCTGTCTGCCGATGAAGGCGCGGTGGTCGCGGCCCTGCTGTTCGACCTGCCTGGCCTGCGGGCGAGCCTGGAACAGTTGCCGCTGGGCAGCCACAAGGCCGCGGTGATCGGCCTGCTTGACGGCCAGGACGCCGCCGACCCGGTATGGGCGCTGCACGCCGGCCGCGAGGCAGGGCGCAACAGTGAAGGCCTGCGCCGGCTGCTGCTGGCGATCATCCGCGACCTGCGCGTTGTACCGATCCTGCTGGCCCGGCAGCTGGCGCGGATGCGTGCCGCCGACAAGCTGGACGACGAGCAGCGCCGCGCGCTGGCGCAGCTGACACGCGACATCCACGCGCCATTGGCCAACCGGTTGGGCATCTGGCAGCTGAAGTGGGAGCTGGAGGATCTGGCGTTCCGCCACCTGGAGCCGGAGACCTACCGGCGCATCGCCCGTGAGGTGGACGAAACCCGCATCGCGCGCGAGCGCTACGTCGAGAACGTCAAGAAGGTGCTGTCGCGCGAGCTGGTCGCGCAGGGCATCAGGGCCGAGGTCAGCGGTCGCCCGAAGCACATCTACAGCATCTGGCGGAAGATGCAGAAGAAGCGTCTGGCATTCGACCAGCTGTATGACATCCGCGCGGTGCGGGTGATGGTCGACGATGTTGCTGCCTGCTATGCCGCGCTGGGCGTGGTGCATGCGCTGTGGGCGCCGGTGCCCAGTGAGTTCGACGATTACATCGCCCGGCCCAAGGCCAACGACTACCGTTCGCTGCATACCGCCGTGGTCGGGCCGGAGGGCCGCACCATCGAAGTGCAGATCCGTACCCATGAAATGCACTCGCAGGCCGAGCTGGGCGTAGCCGCGCACTGGAAGTACAAGGAAGGCGGCAAAGGCGCGGAAAAGTCCTTCGACCGCAAGATCACCTGGATGCGCCAGCTGCTGGAACAGGCGCAGGAGGGGCAGGGCAATGAGCTGGCCGGTGCGCTTGATGCCGAGCTGACCGAAGACCGTGTCTATGCTCTGAGCCCGAAGGACGAGGTACTGGACCTGCCGCAGGGCGCCACGCCGCTCGATTTCGCCTATCAGGTGCACACGATGGTGGGGCACCGTTGCCGTGGCGCCAAGGTCAACGGCCGCATCGTGCCGCTGACCTACCGCCTGCGCAGCGGCGACCGTGTCGAAATCCTGACCGGCAAGGAGGCCGATCCGCGCCGCGACTGGCTGATGCCGGCCCTGGGTTTCCTGGCCAGCAACCGTTCGCGCGAGAAGGTGCGCAGCTGGTTCCACAAGCTCGACCGCGCGCGCAACGTGCAGGCCGGTCGCGAGCTGCTGGAGCGCGAATTGAAGCGGCTGGGCCTGCAGCACTCGGACCTGGCGGCAGCGGCGAAGAAATTTCATGCTGACAGCGTCGATGACCTGTACATCCAGGTGGCGCTGGGTGATACCGGCCCGAACCAGGTCAGCCGTGCGCTGCTGGAAGCAGAGCGTGCGGCCAGCCAGCCGGCGCCCGCGCCGACCCTGCCGCGGCCGACCGCGCGCCGCGAGAACCTGGGTAAATCCAAGTTCACCGTGCAGGGCGTGGGCAACCTGCTGGTGCAGCTGGCACGCTGCTGCCAGCCGGTGGCCGGCGAACCGATTGTCGGCTACCTGACCCGTAGCCGCGGTGTCACCGTGCATCGTGCAGACTGTGTCGCGCTGGCTCGGCTGGCCGCCACCAGCCCGCAGCGCATCCTGCCGGTGGAGTGGGGGCAGGCCGGGGGCGGCTACGAAGTGGACGTGGTGGTCGATGCGGTCGATCGCCGCTGGCTGCTGAAGGACATCACCAACCTGATCGCCCAGGAAGACGCCTACGTGCTCGACATCCACAGTGACAACGTGCGCAACAGCGGCCGTGCCCATCTGCGGTTGCGGCTGAAGGTCAGCGACTACGGCCAGCTGTCCAACCTGTTGGGCAAGCTGGACGCGCTGCCGGGCGTGAGCGAGGCGCGTCGCCTCGGCTAGGCTTCACGCTGCCCCGGCTACCCTGCACGCATGGAACGCGAGCCTCCGCATCGCCCGCATGGCGCTGAACATCCTGCGCTGGACCGCGTCCGCCGCGAAGGCCGTTGGTGGTGGCTGCAGGCGCGCCACGCACGCCGGGTCTGGCGGTGGGCACTGGTCGCCGCGCTGGCGGTGTTCGTGCTGCTGGTGTTGCTGCGCAAGCCATTGGCCGACTGGTTCTGGGACGAGCCGCAGATCGAGCAGCTGCTGGCCGAAGGTGATCGCGCATTGGCGGCCGGTCGACTGAGCGCGGCCGACGGCAGTGGTGCGCGCGAACGCTACCAGGCCGTGCTGGCATTGGATGGCGACCGTCCGCAGGCGCGCCAGGGCCTGGCCCGTACGGGTGCCGCCGCGCTGCAGCAGGCCCGCGACAAACTGCAGGCCAATGACCTGGACGGCAGCGTGCAGGCGCTGGCGCTGGCCCGTGAGCTGCAGGTGCCGCAGGCTGATGGAGATGCCGTGGCGCGCCAGCTGCAGGCACGTCGCAGCGCCGGAGCAGGTATCGGCGCGCTGCTGGCGCAGGCCCGCAATGCCTTTGCCGCCGGCCGCCTGGATGACGGGGACAGCAGTGCACTGCCTCTGTTCCAACGCATCCTGGCAGTGCAGCCGGATAACCTGCCGGCGCTGGAAGGGCGCGAGGATGCACTGAGCGATCTATTGCAGCATGCGCGCACACTGGCCGGGCGCGGTGAACTGGCCGCGGCCGCTGGCATCGTGCAGCGCGCACGCCAGTTCGATGCCGGCCATGCCGATCTGCCCGCCAGCCAGGAAGCGTTGGCACAGGCAGTTGACCAGCGCTTGCGGCAGGCCCAGCGTGCCTTGCAGCGGCAGCAGCTGGACGCTGCAGGGAAAGGGTTCCTGGCCGTGCTGGCCGTCGCACCCGACGATCCCAACGCTCAACGTGGCCGTGAGCAGTCGCTGCAGGCTGTGCTGGCACGCAGCCAGAAACAGGCTGACGACTTCCAGTTCGAAGCTGCACAGCGTGATGCCATGCTGGCGCAGGAACTGGGGGCGTCGCCGGCGGCGCGGCAGCAACTGGCGCAGCGCCTGCAGCGTGCGCAACAGGCGCAGCAGGCAATGCAGCAGCCAAGCGTCAGCAATGCGCAGCGTGAGCGGCAACTGCGCGAGCACCTGCGCAGGGTTGAACGCGCCGAGCGTGCTGGTCAGTGGATCAGCCCGCCTGGCCACAGCGCGTTCGATGCGCTGCGTGAGGCGCAATCACTGGCACCGCGCGATGCCCGGGTGAAAGCGGCTGCCGCGCGGCTGCTGCCGGCCAGCCGACGTTGCTTCGATGACAACCTGCGACAGAACCGCGTGCAGGCCGCGGGCGCCTGCCTGCAGGCCTGGCATACACTGTCGCCAACCGCGGCGAGCCTGCCTGCAGCACGACTGCGACTGGCCCAGCGCTGGCTGGCGATCGGCAGCGAGCGGCTGGGCAGTGGTGATGTGTCGTTTGCCGCGCATGCGGCAGAGCAGGCGCGGCTGCTGCAACCGGATCTGGCCGAACTGCCAGCCTTCGAAGACCGCCTGCGCCGTGCCGGTGGGCACGTGGACTAGGCGAAGAACACCCGCTGCACGGTTGCGCGGGCGGCGTCGAGCGAGAAGTGCTCGGCGATGTTGGCCAGGCCGGCATTGGACAGCTGTTGCCACAACTGCGGGTCCTGGTAGAGGCGGACCACTGCATCGGCAAAGCTGGCCGCATCGTCAGCGACCAGCACATCCTGGCCGGCGCGCAGGTGCATGCCCTCCACCGCGCACGTGGTGCCAACCACCGGCTGGCCATGGGCCATGCTCAGGTTGATCTTGCCCTTCACGCCGGCACCGAAGCGCAGTGGCGCGACGGAGATGCGTGCACCGTCCATGTAGGGCGTGATGTCCTCGACGAAGCCATGCATCTGCACGCCAGGCTGGCGGGCGGCCAGTGCCAGCAGTGACTCTGGTGTTGCGGCACCGATGCAGTGCAGCCGTACCTCGGGCAGGCGGGCGCGGATGCTGGCGAATACTTCGCCGATGAACCACTCCATTGCATCCAGGTTCGGCGGATGGCGGAAGCCGCCGACGAACACCAGGTCATGGCGCTGTTCGAACGGTTTGCCGGCACCGGCGACATCGTGCAGGTTGGAAATCAATTCCACCCGTACCGCTGGCGCATCGGCCTGCAGCTGCTCGCGTTCGGCGGCACTGACCAGCACGGTGATATCGCACTGCTGCATCACGGCCAGCTCGCTCGCACGGGTGCGTTCGGCGGCACGCAGTAGGCCGCCATCTCCGGCCACTTCGGCGCCGCGGCGCTCGCGCAGGTAATGCAGGTCCACCGTATCGAACACGGTGCGCGCCTGGGGTGCATAGCGCTTCAGCAGCGGCAGGCATTCATGGGCGACATGGTGGCGGACCAGCAGTGCCACGTCGAAACGTGCACCATGCATGCGCAACCAGCCGGCCACGCCTTCCAGGAAGGGGGCGTACCAGACCTCCACGCCCATCCGCTGCAGCGCTTCGGTGGCCGAGCCGCCGTGCTCGCGCCGGGTCGGCACGAACACCACGTGGGCGCCGCCCTGCTGCAGCAGGCGGATCAGGTTGACCTGGCGCAGTGACGCGGAATCGCGATCCGGCTGCGGTACTTCCTCGTCCAGGATCAGTACCTGGCGGCGACCGCGCAGCAGCAGCGCCGGCGATGGCACCGTGCCCACGGCGGGGTGGCCTGCCAGCTCGGCAGCCCATTTCGCCGCGAAGACCGCCTGGTTGCGCACCTGGTAGGCCTTGACCCCGCTGCCGGTGTCGGTGCCATTGCTGGTGCCCTCGTCGTGGATCACCCGGCTGGCAGGCTGCACCAGCACGCGCAGGCCCTGCCCACGTACGCGGAAGGCCAGGTCGGTATCTTCGTAGTACGCCGGCTTGTAGCGCGTGTCGAAGCCGCCGAGCTGCTGCCACACGGTGCGCGCCAGCATCAGCGCGGCGCCTGAACAGTAGTCCACGTCGCGCAGGCTGGCGAAACGCGGGTCGTCGGCTGCCTCGAAGCGGCCATAGCTCCAGCCACTGCCGTCGGCGAAGATCACCCCGCCGGACTCCTGCAGGCGACCGTCCGGGTACAGCAGCTGGCTGCCGACCAGGCCGGCGTCGGGCACGCTGCTGAAGGTGTCCCGCAGTGCATCCAGCCAGCCCGGCTGCGGCACGGTATCGTTGTTGAGCAGTACGACGTAACGGCCGCGCGCGCGCGAAACGCCGTCGTTGCAGGCCTCGATGAAGCCGCCATTGCGCTCCCGGACCTCGTAGCGCAGGCCGGCCACCTGTGGCATCCATTGCGCGGTCGCATCGCTGCTGCCGTCGTCCACCACCAGGATCTCGCACGCGGCGGCCGGTGGATGCGCGGCGAGGGCGCGAAGGCAGGCCAGGGTGTGCTCGACGTGGTTGTAGACCGGGATGATGATGCTCACCTCCGGCGCCGGGCTGTACGGCACCGCGAACGGGGCAAATGCCTCCGCGGGTGGCAGGTACAAGGGAGTACGCGGGGCGGGGACGGCACGCTGGGCATGGACCCGGATCCGCTGCCAGGTGGCCCTCCAGCCGCGGGTGCGCAGGCTGGCCAGGCTGCGCCGGGCCAAGCCCGACAGGCGGTTGATCAGGTATCGGATCTCGGCCAGGGACATCGCCATCCGGTTGCAACTCCAGCTTAAGCAGGGGAACCCGGGAGAATCCGCCAGCCACGGTGGCTGGGGTAGACTCGCCAGACCTTACATTCTCGCATTCCCGTGCCCCGACGCTACGATTCCGACGACATCGACGATTTCGACGACGACGACCAGCAGGACAACGGTCCCCTGTGGCGGCGCCGCCTGATCACCTGGAGCATGGCAGCGGTCGCGTTGGGATTGGGTTTCCTGATTCCCTATACGCTGTACCTGAACCAGCAGGTGACCCAGCGCTTCGGCGAACTGCGCTGGCAGATCCCGACACGGGTCTACGCCCGCCCGCTGGTGCTCACGCCGGGCAAGGCGATGGACGCGTCCACCCTGAAGACCGAGCTGGCCGCCTCCGCCTACCGCGATGACGGGCAGGGCAAGGAGCCGGCGACCTATGCGGTGCAGGGCGGGCGTTTCACCATCTCCAGCCGCGGTTACAACGATGTCGATGGCCACGTCGCTGCCAAGCGGGTGGAACTGTCGCTGTCCGGTGGCAGCATCGCGTCGCTGCGTGATCCCGATTCGCGCAAGGCACTGAAGGCCGCCCGCCTGGATCCGGCGCGCATCGCCACGCTATACGGGCAGAAGCAGGAAGAGCGCCGCCTGATCCGCATGAACGAGGCGCCGGACCTGCTGGTGACCGGCCTGCAGGCGGTTGAGGACAAGGACTTCAACCGCCACCACGGCATCGACCTGTCCGGCATCGCGCGCGCGGTGTGGGTAACCATCCGCTCCGGTGGACAGAGCCGACAGGGCGCGTCCACGCTGACCCAGCAGCTGGCCCGCAGCGGCCTGCTCGGCATCGGCAAGGAACAGACGGTCACCCGCAAGTTCAACGAAGTGCTGTACGCGCTGATCATGGAAGCGCGCTACGACAAGCGCACCATCTTCGAGGCCTATCTCAACCAGGTGTACCTGGGCCAACGCGGCAGCCAGGCCATCCACGGCATGTCCTCCGGCGCCGAATTCTGGTTCGGCCGCGACCTGTCGTCGCTGGAAACCGAGCAGATCGCGTTGCTGATCGGCCTGGTCAAGGGCCCCTCCTTCTACGATCCGCGTCGCAACCCGGAACGCGCGCTGGATCGCCGCAACTTCGTGCTGGGCAAGCTGCACGAGGCAACTCTGATCGACGATGCCGAGTACCAGCGCGCCCTCAAGGCGCCGCTCGGCGTACCCAAGACTCCGGGCCTGGTCGCTGCCAACCGCTTCCCGGCCTACGTCGATCTGGTCCGTCGCCAGCTTGGCCATGACTATCCGGAATCGGCGCTGCAGGGCGCCGGCCTGAGCGTGATGAGCGGCATGTCGCCGTCCGCCCAGGCCTATGCCGAAGGCGCGGTGACCCGCACCATCAAGTCGCTGGAGAGCAAGCGCCGGCCCGAGCTGCAGGCCGGCATGGTGCTGACCGATGTGCACAACGGCGACGTGCTGGCGGTGATCGGCAGCCGCGAGGTCTCCGAAGTCGGCTTCAACCGCGCCATCGAGGCACAGCGCCCGGTCGGCTCGCTGCTCAAGCCGTTCGTGTACCTGCTGGCGCTGGCACAGCCGGACCGCTACTCGCTGGCCAGCTGGGTCGACGATTCGCCGGTGACCGTGCAGCTCGGCCGCGGCCGCAACTGGAACCCCGGCAACGCGGACAACCGCAGCCATGGCACTGTGCGCCTGATCGATGCGCTGGCCCATTCGTACAACCAGGCCACGGTGCGCGTTGGCATGCAGGTCGGCCCCGAGCGCGTGACCCAGCTGATTCACGTGCTGGCCGGCATCAAGGCCGAGGCGAACCCGGCGGTGATCCTCGGTTCGACCGACCAGAGCCCCTACGCGATGGCGCAGCTGTACCAGTTCCTGGCTTCGGGTGGCGAGATCCAGCCGTTGCATGCGGTGCGTGGTGTGCTCGATCCGCAGGGCAAGCTGCTCAAGCGCTATGACAAGACCCCAGCGCCAGCGCAGGAAGGTGATTCCATTGCCGCCAACCTGATCAGCATTGGTCTGCAGCAGGTGGTTGCCAGCGGTACCGCGCAGCGACTGAATGCCGATGGCCTGGGCCGCCTGCAGCCGGCGGGCAAGACCGGTACCACCAATGATGGCCGCGACAGCTGGTATGCCGGTTACACCGGCGACCACCTGGCGGTGATCTGGATGGGCAACGACCAGAACGAACAGGCCGGCCTGTACGGTGCCACCGGCGCGATGCGGGTTTGGTCGGGCATCTTCCAGCGCCTGCCAAGCGCACCGCTGAAGGTCAGCAACAAGGGCCTGGATTGGCAGTCGGTGGCCGCCACCGGCATGAACACCACCGACGATGGATGCCCGGGCGCGCGTCGCTTCCCGTTCGTGGTGGGTTATGCACCGGCCTATGCGCCGTGTGCGCCGGCGGTGTCGCCGGATGGGCAGGGTGGGGCCGAAGGTGAGGGCGGCGGCTGGCGCAGCTGGTTCGGCCTGGACCGAAAGCCCGAGCCGCCTGCTGAACCTGCCGCGGCACCCGCCGCAGCCACACCTCCTCCGAGCCGATGATGCCGATGAACATCCGATCCCTGCTGCAGCCCCTGGCCCTGACCGGCCTCAGCCTGGCCCTGGCCGCCTGCGTGAGCAGCCCGCCACCGGCGGCCAAGCCGGTGGATACCACGACGCCGGCGCAGCGCCTGGCCGCAGTCGACGCCGCAGCAGGCCCGGACGACAAGGAACTGTCGGTGCAGCCGCTGCGTGATTCGCAGGTGGAAGACCTGCGGGTGACCGCGCAGGCGCAACGCCAGGCCAACGACCTGGCCGGTGCCGCCAGCAGCTTGGATCATGCGCTGGAAATCGTGGCCGCCGATCCGGCGGTGCTGCAGGAACGAGCCGAACTGGCGCTGCTGCAGGGCCAGTGGGCACAGGCGGAGACGTTCGCGCGCAAGGCTGTTGATCTGGGCTCGAAGACGGGGCCGCTGTGCCGCCGCCACTGGGCGACGATCGAGCAGTCGCGTCTGGCGCGCGGTGAGAAGGAAAACGCGGTGTCCGCGCATGCGCAGATTGAAGGCTGCACCGTGCCGGGGATCAAGCGGTACTGAGGTATTCCATTCCATCGGGCGCTGCCCCCTCTGCGGCGCGCGCGCACTGATGGATGCGGGTGATGGGCCGGGTGGGTGGGGCGTGCAGGACACGCCGTAAACCCATCCATGGGGGCTCGATGGCGCCATCCATGGCGCCAACGGTCCTGCACGCCCCACCCTCCCGGCCCGCCATACATCGCGCGGGCCGCAGGCAAGAACAAAATCAAACATCAAAAGCGGGTCGCGCGCTGCGCGCACTCGCTGCGGGGTCGGATCCGTTTTCCGCAGGAAAACGGATCCGACCCCTTCCACTTTCTCCGTTACACCAACCGCATCTGCTCTGCCTTTGCATTCCGTCACCGGGAAACTGTCGAAGGCGGGGGACTGTGGGTTTGCGGGGTGTCCGCGGCATGGATGCCGCGGCCAAGCCCCCAAGGACGGGTTTACGGCGTCCCCGCAATCCCACAGTCCCCCGCCAGTCCCCAGTACAACCCAGAGCCATGAACAGCGCTGTTGCCGTTGCTTGTGCCCCGGCTTGAAACGGGTGCCGGGCAGCGCCCGGCCGGGTATCCTTTCCCTCTGATGTCCGACCTTGTCCATGCCAGCCGCGAAGCCCTCAGCGACGGCGGCGCGCTCGCCTCGCACCTGGATGCCTTCGTCCCGCGTCCCGCACAGCTGCGCCTGACCGAAGCCATCGCCGACGCGTTGCAGCAGCGTGATCTGTTGCTGGCCGAGGCCGGTACCGGCACCGGCAAGACCTTCGCCTATCTGGTGCCGGTGCTGCTGTCCGGGCTGCGTACCATCATCTCCACCGGCACCCGCGCGCTGCAGGACCAGCTCTACCACCGCGATCTGCCGCGCGTGCGCCAGGCGCTGGGCGTCGGCCTGCGCAGTGCGCTGCTGAAGGGGCGTGCGAATTACCTGTGCCGCTATCGCCTGCAGCAGGCGCGCGGCGAGCCGCGTTTTTCCAGCCCCGAACAGGCGGCGCAGTTCCAGCGCATCCTGGCCTGGTCCGGTCGCTCGGAGTTCGGCGACATCGCCGAGCTCGACGGGTTGGCCGACGACTCCCCATTGCTGCCGATGGTCACATCTACCGTCGACAACTGCCTGGGCACCGATTGCCCGTTCTGGGATGACTGCTTCGTGGTGCGCGCGCGGCAACGCGCGCAGGCCGCCGACGTGGTGGTGGTCAACCATCACCTGCTGCTGGCCGACCTGGCACTGAAGCAGGAGGGATTCGGTGAACTGCTGCCGGGGGCGCAGGCCTTTGTCATCGACGAGGCGCACCAGTTGCCGGAGTTGGCTGCGCAGTTCTTCGGCGAAGGTTTCGGCATGCGCCCATGGCAGGAACTGGGCCGCGATTGCCTGGCGGAGGCTCGTGGTGTGGGTGGCGCGCAGTCGGCGCTGCAGGAGCCGGTCGATCAGCTGCAGCAGGCGCTGCTGGCGTTGCGTTCGGCGATGGAAGGGCTGCCATCACGTGGCACGCAGTGGCGCGCATTGGCAATGCCGCAGGTGCGTGACGGCTTCGATACGGTGATGTCCGGCCTGATGATGCTGGAGCAGTCGCTGCAGCCATTGCGCGAAGCGGCGGCCGGCCTGGATGCCTGCCATGCACGGGCGCGCGAGGCGGTCTCGCGGCTCAGCCGCTGGTTGGGCGATGACGAACCCACTCTCGATTTCGACACCGATCCGTCTGAAGCGAGCAGTGCGGCCGATGTGCTCTGGTACGAGCTTACGCCGCGTGGTTTCCGCTGCCAGCGCACGCCGATGGATGTGTCCGGCCCGTTACGTGAGCATCGCGAGCGCAGCCGAGCTGCGTGGATCTTCACTTCGGCGACGCTGACCGTTGGCGGTGGTTTCGATCACATCGCCACCCGCCTGGGTCTGGACGATCCGCACACGCTGGTGCAGCCGAGTCCGTTCAACTGGCCCGAGCAGGCACTGTGTTATCTGCCCGAGGGCCTGCCCGATCCGGCCGCGCGCGGTTTTGGTACCGCGCTGATCCAGACCCTGCGGCCGGTGTTGCAGGCGTCGCAGGGCCGGGCCTTCCTGCTATTCGCTTCGCATCGCGCCCTGCGTGAGGCGGCCGAGGCGTTGCGCGACGGGCCATGGCCGTTGTTCGTGCAGGGCGAGGCACCACGCGCGACGCTGCTGCAGCGCTTCCGCGAATCCGGCAACGGCGTGCTGCTCGGCTCGGCCAGCTTCCGCGAGGGCGTGGACGTGGTCGGCGAAGCGCTGAGCGTGGTGGTGATCGACAAGTTGCCGTTCGCGGCGCCCGACGACCCAGTGTACGAGGCGCGACTGGAGGCGATCCGCAGCCAGGGTGGCAACCCGTTCCGCGACGAGCAGTTGCCACAGGCCGTGATCGCACTGAAGCAGGGCGTCGGCCGCCTGATCCGCAGCGAGAGCGACCGTGGCGTGCTGGTGCTGTGCGACCCGCGCCTGCTCAACCGGGGCTACGGCCGGGTTTTCCTCGATTCGTTGCCGCCGTTCCGGCGTACCCGCAGCCTGGCCGATGTGCAGGCCTTCTTTACGCCACAATGGGCACCCGTGGCCGATGATGCTGCTGCTCCGTCCGCTGTTGCGGCAGGCCCGCACCCGGCACCCGGCGCCACGTTCCCCCTGTTCTGACCTGATCCGATGAAACTGCTCGCCTTTGAAACCGCCACCGAAGCCTGTTCCGTAGCCCTGCATGTGGATGGGCAGGTGCTGGAACGTTTCGAGATCGCCCCGCGCCGGCATGCCGAACTGAGCCTTCCATGGGCCGAGGCGCTGCTGGCCGAAGCCGGCATCAGCCGCCGCCAGCTTGATGGCATCGCGCTCAGCCGTGGCCCCGGTGCGTTCACCGGCGTGCGTCTGGCGATTGCCATTGCGCAGGGCATCGCGCTGGCGCTGGACCGGCCGCTGCTGCCGGTCTCGACGCTGCAGGTGCTGGCGCTGCGTGCGCCGGCCGAAGAGATCCAGATCCTGTCGGCAATTGATGCGCGCATGGGCGAGCTGTATGTCGGGCGCTTCGAGCGCGTGGACGGCCTGCCGGTGGCACGCGATGCCGAACGCGTGTGCGCACCCGATGCGGTGGCATTGCCGGAAGGGCTGGCTGCCTACGGTGTCGGCACCGGTTTCGGTGCGGCCGAGGGCGCACTGGTGGCGCAGCTCGGTGCTGGCCTGCGCGGATTCGATGCCACTGCACTGCCGCGCGCGTCGGATCTGCTGACGCTGGCGGTGCCGGCCTTCGCACGTGGCGAAGCCATTGCGCCGGAGAAGGTGGAGCCGGCATACCTTCGCGACAACGTGGCATTGACCCTGGTCGAGCAGCAGGCCGCGCGCGAGGCGAAGGCGAAGGCCAACGGCTGAGCCCCTCGTGGCGGGGTTGGCCGCGTAAATCAAAAGCCGTGGTTTGGCCGGGCGGGTGGGCTGCGCAGGGGGCGCTGCAAGTACGTCCATGTAAGCTCGGTCGCCGCATCCATGCGGCTCACGCCCCTGCGCAGCCCACCCGCCCGGCCACGGATAGTTCCCGTGTGCGGCCGCCACGGAAAATCAAAAAAGAAAATCAAAATCAAAAGCGGATCGCTTCGCTCGCATCCACACATGGCGTGGATCTACCGTGTCGACCAAGGTCGACACCTACCAACAGCGATGATGCGCCGCGATCTGTCGGAGGTGGGGCGGTGTGGGCTTGCAGGACCGTTGGCGCCATGGGCCCGAGGCATGCCTCGGGCGGGTTGGGAAGGATGCCCAACCCCGGTCTTGCCGTGTGCGCAGGACAGCGCGCACGAGCAAGGCGCCATCGAGCCCCCAGGGACGGGTTTACGGCGTGTCCTGCAAGCCCACACCGCCCCGCCAAGCCCAGCATCCTGGCCGCTGCTGTTGCCGTTGATGTTGACGTTGCTTCCAGCGGGTCCCGGGCCGCAGGCCTGGGCAACAAACCCCTACCGATCGTCGCGCAGGGCGCCGCCCGGCAGGAACACCCACGTACGCGTGACCTGCAGGATGTCGATCTCGTCCTCGGTCTTCGGCAGCGGCGGGAACGGCTGTGCCAGCTGCACCACCCGCAGCGCTGCCTCATCCAGCAATGGCGTCCCGCTCGAACGCAGGATGCGGCTGCTTTCCACGCTGCCATCGCGGCGAACGCCAACGCTGATCACCACCTGGCCGCCCAGCCGGCGCTGCCGCGCCTCGTCCGGATAGTTCAGGTTGCCCACCTGCTCGGCGCGGTCGACCCACGCGCGAAGGTAATTGGCATAGGCATATTCGTGCGTACTGGCGGAGACGAATTTGCGGTTCGGGCGCTTGGCGTACTGCGCAGAACGCAGGTGCACTTCCGCTGCCAGGCGCGCCATTTCCGCATCACGCTGTTCGCGAGCGGTCATCGGTGCATCCGGCGTCGGCTCCAGCGGGGTGGGGCGGGATTGCGCCTGTACCACCGTGTCCTCGCCATTGCGGCTGCTGACCACCCGCGACTGCGGCGGTGGCACGGGCGCGGCCGATTGCTGCTGTTGCGGCACAGGGCTCAACCCGGATTGGGCCTGCGGCACGATGCCGGCCTGGTTGTCGCGCGGGCGCTGTGCGCGGTCGTGTTCGCCGCCGCCCTCCTGGCTGGCCGCGGCAAGGAAATCGGCCTGCTTGGGCGTGAGTGCGGTGCGGGTCTGGCTGAAGATCACTTCCAGCGTCGGCACCAGCGGCGCATCGCCCTTCACGGCAAAGCCCACGCCCAGGATCAGCAGGGCGTGGACCAGCACCGACAGCGCGATGGTCGCCCCCAGCCGTTGCGCTTCGCGCGGGGGCGGGGGCAGAACGGCAGGTGCGGGGGGCATCAGCGCAGGCCGGCCTCGAGCGCGTCGAACAGGGTGCCGGCGATGTTCAGGCCGTACTGCGCGTCGAGTTCGCGCACGCAGGTCGGGCTGGTCACGTTGACCTCGGTCAGGTAATCGCCGATCACGTCCAGGCCGACGAAACGCATGCCACGACGCTTCATCTCCGGGCCGACCTGGGCGGCGATCCAACGGTCGCGCTCGCTCAGCGGGCGGCCTTCGCCGCGGCCGCCGGCGGCCAGGTTGCCGCGGAACTCATCGCCCTGCGGAATGCGCGCCAGGCAGTAGTCCACCGCCTCGCCATCGACCAGCAGGATGCGCTTGTCGCCGGCGGTGATGTCAGGGATGAACTTCTGCGCCAGCGCCATCCTGTGGCCACCGTCGGTCAGCGTTTCCAGGATCACGTTCAGGTTCGGATCGCCCTGGCCGCTGCGGAAGATCGAGCGGCCGCCCATGCCGTCCAGCGGCTTCAGCACGGCCTGGCCGTGTTCCAGGGCAAACGCCTTCAGCGCCTTGGCGTCGCGGCTGACCAGGGTCGGCGGGCAGCACTGCGGGAACAGCAGGGCGGCCAGCTTCTCGTTGTAGTCGCGCAGGCCCTGCGGGTTGTTGACGACGCAGGCGCCAGCAGCCGCAGCCACGTCCAGCACCTGGGTGTCGTAGATGTACTCGGCGTCGACCGGCGGGTCCTTGCGCATCAGTACGATCTGGCCCGGGCCGAATTCGGTACGGCTGAACGCGCCCAGCTCGTACCAGCCGGCCGGGTCGTCGCGCACCTGCAGCGGCGCGGTCTGGGCAACCGCCACGCCGCCTTCCAGCGCCAGGCCGCCCGGGCGCACGTAGTGCAGGGCATGGCCGCGTCGCTGGGCTTCCAGCAGCATGGCGAAGGTGGTGTCCTTGGCGATCTTGATGTGGGCGATGGGGTCCATCACCACGATGACGTTCAACGGCATGGTCGCACCTGTCAGGCAAGACGTTGATGGTAGCGGCAACGCCGGCCGCGCGCCTCCCCGCCGTACTGCAACGCAGCGTCCGTCCGGCGGCGCAGTCATTGCGAAACCGGTCACGTTCAGCAGGGCGTCGCGCCCCGCGTGGTGGGCTGGCCTTGAAGCGGGCGCGGGAAGTGCGATATAGATACGCTTTCGTAGCGGCCCCCGCCAGAGATCGGGCCGTGCGCTTGGGGATAGGCAATGACTGAAAACACGACTGCGGGCGGGGAACTCGCAGGACTCCGGGTGATGGTCATCGATGATTCGAAGACCATCCGCAGGACTGCGGAAACGCTGCTCAAGCGCGAAGGCTGCGAGGTGGTCACGGCCACCGACGGTTTCGAAGCGCTTGCCAAGATCGCAGACCAGCAACCGCAGATCATCTTCGTCGACATCATGATGCCGCGCCTGGATGGCTACCAGACCTGTGCGCTGATCAAGGGCAACCAGCTGTTCAAGGCGACCCCGGTCATCATGCTGTCGTCCAAGGATGGGCTGTTCGACAAGGCGCGGGGGCGCATTGTCGGCTCGGAGCAATACCTGACCAAGCCCTTTACACGTGAAGAACTGCTGGGTGCCATCCGCACATACGTCAACGCCTGACCAGGGGGGAAAGGCACAATGGCTCGTATCGTCCTGATCGAGGATTCACCGACCGACCGCGCGGTGTTCACCCAGTGGCTGCGCCGTGCCGGCCACGAAGTGCTGGAAGCGGACAACGCCGAGGATGGACTGCAGCTGGTCCGCGACCAATCGCCGCAGCTGGTGCTGATGGACGTGGTGCTGCCCGGCATGAGCGGTTTCCAGGCGACCCGGGCGATGGCCCGCGACGCCGCGATCAAGCACATCCCGGTGATCATCGTCAGCACCAAGGCGATGGAAACCGACAAGGCCTGGGGCCTGCGCCAGGGCGCGGCCGATTACATCGTCAAGCCGCCGCGCGAGGATGAACTGATCGCGCGGATCAATGAACTGGTGGCCTGATGCGCTCGCCCTTCGACATTCTTGAAGCCTACGAACGGCGCAGCCTGGCCCACGCGGTGCAGCTGCCCGAACGGCAGTTCGCCCAGGACCTGTGGCGCGGCGTGGGCTATCGCGTCGGCCAGCGCCGGCTGGTGTCCGATTTCCGCGAAGTGGTGGAAATCGTGCCGATGCCGCCGGTGACCCCGGTGCCGTGCGCGCAACCGTGGTTGCTGGGCGTAGGCAATCTGCGCGGCAACCTGTTCCCGGTGGTCGACCTGAAGTATTTCCTGGAAGGCACGCGCACCGTGCAGCAGGAAGGCCAACGCGTGCTGATCATGCGCCAGGCCGGCGGCGACGTCGCGCTGACCATCGATGAATTGTTCGGCCAGCGCAGCTTTGAACTGGCCCAGCAGATCGAGGCCGGTGCACTGGCTGATGGGCGTTATGGCCATTTTGTTGACCGCGCCTTCCATGCCGACGGCCAGGACTGGGGCGTGTTCTCGCTCTCGCTGCTGTCGCGCACCCCTGAATTCCGGCAAGCCGCGGCCTGAGGCCGGGCGTTGCCCCCTGCATTGAAGAACGAGGTTGAACGATGAGTACTGCTTCGGACGCCACCAAGACCGGCAAGCTGCGGCTGGGCGGCAGCAACCTCTGGCTGTTCCTGTTGCTGGCATCGATGATCCTGTTCGGTGTCAACACCGGCGTCGCCACCTGGCAGGGCAGCCGCCTGGCAGATGCAGGCTCCAAGGCCGCCGACCTGCAGGTACTGTCGCAGCAGCTGGCCAACCAGGGCCGTGATGCGGTGGGCGGCAACGCGCAGGCGTTCACCGCCTTCAAGGCTACCCGCAACGCGATCGAACAGAACGTATCGACCCTGCAGGGGCGCTACGGCAAGGAGCCGGGCGTGTCCGGCGCGATCTCCACGCTGGGTGAAACCTGGGCGCCGCTGGGCAAGCAGGCCGGGCAGCTGGTCGCCAGTGAGCCGGCGGTGCTGGCCCTGGCCGGCAACGCCAACAACTTCAGCGGCGCGGTACCGGGCCTGCAGGCCCAGCTGAATGAACTGGTGCGTGCGATGTCCGCCTCCGGCGCGCCGTCGGCGCAGGTGTACAGCGCGCTGCAGCAGGTGGTGGTGGCCGGTTCGATGGCCCGCCGCGTGACCGAAATGCGGGCCGGTGGCAGTGGTGCGGCTACTGCGGGCGATGCGCTGGCACGTGACATCACCGTGTTCTCGCAGGTGCTCGATGGCCTGCGCAATGGCAACGAGGAACTGGGCATCACCGCCGTGCGTGGCGCTGCCGCCGTCGCTGCGCTGGAGCAGTCGCAGCAGAAGTGGGAAGCGATGAAGCAGGACGCCGATGCGATCCTGGCCAGCTCGCGCCAGCTGTTCGCCGCACAGTCCGCCGCCACTGCGCTGGGCCAGGGCTCGGCACACATGCTGGACGACAGCCGCAAGCTGTTCGAAGCGTTCTCCTCATTCGGCTCGGTGTCCGATACCCGCCTGTTCCCCAATTTCTGGATCGGCGTGGTGTCCGGTGCGCTGTCGCTGATCGCGATCATCGGCTTCGTCTCCACCAACGTGCGCAGCCGCTCGCGCGAGCAGGAACTGCGCTACCAGACCCAGGTGGAGTTCAACAGCCGCAACCAGCAGGCGATCATGCGGCTGCTGGATGAAATCTCCTCGCTCGGTGAGGGCGACCTGACGGTGAAGGCCTCGGTGACCGAGGACATGACCGGCGCGATCGCGGACGCCATCAACTACGCGGTGGATGAACTGCGCCACCTGGTGACCACCATCAACGACACCTCGGCCAAGGTCGCGCTGTCCACCCAGGAAACCCAGGCTACCGCCATGCAGCTGGCAGAAGCGGCCGGCCATCAGGCCAACCAGATCACCTCGGCGTCGGACCGCATCGGCGAAATCGCGGCGAGCATCGAGCAGGTGTCGCGCAACTCGGCCGAATCGGCCGACGTGGCACAGCGCTCGGTGGTGATCGCTGCCGAGGGTGCCGGCGTGGTCCGCGAGACCATCCAGGGCATGGACCAGATCCGTGACCAGATCCAGGAAACCTCCAAGCGCATCAAGCGCCTGGGTGAATCCTCGCAGGAGATCGGTTCGATCGTGGAACTGATCAACGACATCTCCGAGCAGACCAACATCCTGGCGCTGAATGCCGCCGTGCAGGCGGCCTCTGCAGGTGAAGCCGGCCGCGGTTTTGCCGTGGTGGCCGACGAAGTGCAGCGCCTGGCAGAACGCACTTCGGGTGCGACCCGACGCATCGAAAACCTGGTGCAGGCGATTCAGGCCGATACCAACGAAGCGGTCACCTCGATGGAACAGACCACCGCCGAAGTGGTGTCCGGTGCACGCCTGGCCGAAGACGCCGGCACCGCATTGACCGAGATCGAGCGCGTGTCCAACGCCTTGAACAACCTCATCAAGAACATCTCCATCGCTGCCCAGCAGCAGTCTGCTGCGGCCTCGGACATCACCCGCACCATGGGCGTGATCCGGCAGATCACCGGCCAGACCTCGCAGGGTGCCGGACAGACCGCCGAATCGATCGGCCACCTCGCGCAGCTGGCGGCCGACCTGCGTCGTTCGGTCGCCGACTTCAAGCTGCCGGCGTGACGCGGGCAGGGCGGCGAGCAAGGAACCAGTCGATGAAGCATTTCCATTCCCCACGCCAGAACTCGCGCGGCCAACGCGCGGCGGCGAACGGAGCGCGTCCATGAGCAGTCTGCGCGATGCGATGAGCCACGCAGCGCTGGGCTGGGTCAAGCCGGAGCTGGACGAGACCCTGCGCCAGGTGCGCAACGAGGTCGAGTACTACGCGGAAGATCCCAGCGATGCCAGCCGCATGCGGATCTGCGCGGGCTACCTGCACCAGGTGCAGGGCACCCTGCGCATGGTCGAGCTGTATGCCCCGGCGATGGTGGCCGAGGAGCTGGAACAGCTGGCCAATGCCATCGGTATGGGCCGTGTGGCCGATCGTGATGAGTCCTGTGCAACCCTGATGCGCGGCAGCGTGCTGCTGCCCGATTACCTGGAGCGCCTGCAGAACGGTCATCGCGATATTCCGATCGTGCTGATGCCGCTGCTCAACGAAATCCGTTCCGCGCGTGGCGAAGAAGGCGTGCATGACAGCGTGCTGCTGGCATTCGCGCCGGACAGCGTCAGCGCCACAGAGGCCGAGCTGGACCATGCCCGTGGCAGCGTGAGCGGGCGCAATCGCGAGCTGCTGGATACGGTGGGCAGTGCGGTGAAGGAAGAACTGCTGCGCATCAAGGATGCGCTCGACCTGCACCTGCGTACCGGTGGTGCGCCGGAACAGCTGCAGACCCAGGCCAACGAGCTCGGCGCGGTGGCCGATACGCTGGGCATGATGGGCCTGGGCGTGGCCCGTGGCGTGGTCGTGCAGCAGCGCGATGCGCTGCGTGGGGTGGTCGAGGGTCGCCAGCAGATCGACGAGAACCTGCTGTTGGATATCGCTGGCGCACTGCTGTACGTGGACGCGTCGCTGGACGACCAGGTCGCCCATCTGGGCGCCGGCGGCAGTGGCGAAGATGACCCGAGCGCGGTCGAGAACCGGCGCACGGTGGAGGTGCTGGCGCATGAGGCCATCGCCAACTTCGCGGCGGCCCGTGAGCATTTCGTCGCCTTCATCGAAACCAGCTGGAACCACGCCGAGCTGCAGGACGTTCCGCGCCTGCTGGGTGATGTCTCCGGTGCGCTGCGCATGCTCGACCTGGGCACCGCCGCCGACTACCTGCGCGGCGTACAGCAGTACATCGAAGCCGAGCTGATCGGTCGCCAGCGCGTGCCCAGTGGTCGCCAGCTGGATACCCTGGCCGATGCCATGGCCAGCCTCGAGTATTACCTGGAGGCGCTGCGCGACCGTCGCCCCGGCCGCGAGGACATTCTCGAGATCACCCGCAGCAGCCTGGAAGCGCTGCGCTACTGGCCGCTGCCGGACCGCAATGCAGCGGCGCCTGCCGCAGGCGAGCCGGTGGTGTTCGCATCGCTGCTGGTCGAGCGCGAGCAAGTCGCGGTGGAGCCCGGCTCGCTGCAGCCGGAACCGATCGAGATCCCGGTGCAGCCGGCCGCGCCCGCCGCTGGCAACGTGCCGGTGCCGCTGCCGGACTTCACCTTCGATCCGACGCCGATGGCGCCGCAAGAAGTTGCCGACAACAGCCTGATGTTTGGCGAGCTGGGCTCTGCAGCAGTCACGGCTGCGGTCAACGTCGGCAGCGCCGGCGCGACGCCCTTGTCGCTTCATGACGGGGAGGATGCACCGCTGGTGTTCGCGGCCTCCAATGCACCGGCACCCGAGGTTCCGCAGTGGGACCTGGCGCCGTTCCATCCGGATGCCGATCCGCTGGCGGCCGCCGATGACGAACGCAGCCCGACCTTCGCCAGCTTCGATCCGGTCGGCTTCGAACAGGCTGATGCCGGGCAGTTCGCTGCGCCGCAGTGGGCGTGGTCCGGGGCGCCGTCGCATGACCTGGCTGATGCCACGACGCTGACCGCTGATGACGGTGGCGATGTCGCGGTATCGATCGACACCGGTTTCGATGCTGCGCCGGTGTTCGACCCGGTCGCAGCCGAGCACGAGCCCGGGGCCTTGCCGGCCGATGATGTGGTGTTCCGCTTCGATGCCGATGCGCTGGACAATGCCGACGACGTGCTTTCGCTGCACGCGATGGAGACATTGTCGCTGGACGACGATGCCGACCCGCTGCCGTCGCTGGAGATTGTCGATGCCGGCCTGCCGATCCCGGCTGCCGACAGCCTGGATGCCGCCGATGGTGATGCCGTTGCCGTTGCCGTTGCCGATGACGTGCCGGCCTTGCGTGCCGATGACACGGTCGCTGCGGCGGAGTCACCGGCTCCTGCGGTGTCGGTGATCGACATCGATACCATCGCGCCAATCGATTTCAGCGAGGCCGATGCGCAGTTCTTCGCTGAACTGAGCGCAGCCGCCGCCGATTTCAATCCGCAGGCGGCAGCCACTCCCGCCGCTGCGGAAACGCCGGTCGTGGTCGCTGCCGACGCCGGCTTCGAGGCCGGCTTCGATGACGACGCGGAGAACATCGACGAGGACATCCGCGAGGTGTTCCTGGAAGAGTTCGACGACGAACTGGCCAACCTCGGTACGTTGCTGCCGGCATGGCGTATGCAGCTGGACAACATGGACCGGTTGCGGCCGATTCGGCGCATCTTCCACACCCTGAAGGGCAGTGGTCGCCTGGTCGGTGCGCGCACGCTGGGTGAATTCGCGTGGAAGATCGAGGGCATGCTCAATCGCGTGCTGGACGGTAGCCGCGCGGCCTCGCCGGCGGTGCTGGCGATGGTCGACAACGCCCACGCTGCGCTGCCACAGCTGAACGCGGCGCTGCGCAACGGCCAGCGGATCAGTGTCGACCTGCAGGCGATGCAGGCCATCGCCGACCGCGTTGGCGCCGGCGAGGAAACCTTCTACGTACCTCTGCCGGTCGCCGCTGCACCGGCAGTGCCGCAGCCTGCGGCCGAAGGCGAAGACGAGATCAGCCGCATCCTTGAGGCTGAAGCGGTCGCATCGACGCAGGCCGACGCTGGCACGGTGGTTGAAGCGGACGGCACGCCGGCCAACATCGACAGCGTGCTGCGCGAGATCCTCGAGGCCGAGGTGGAAGTCCACCAGGCGACCCTGCAGGACTGGCTGCGCTCGGCGCAGCAGGCACCGCAGCCGGTCAGCGATGCACTGCTGCGCGCGGTGCACACCATGAACGGTGCCTTCGCGATGACCGAGGTGCCGGAGATCACCGCCGTCACCGGCGGCGCTGAGTCCTACATCAAGCGTGCACTGGCCGCGGACGTGGTGCCAGGTGAAGAAGGCCTGGCCGCACTGGATGCGACCGCGCAGGCGATCACTGCGACCATGGACGCGCTGCAGGCCGAACAGCCGCGCATCGCATCGCAGGACGCGCTGGTGCAGCGTTTGCAGGCGCTCGCCGGCGAGCTGCCGGAAGCACGCTGGCCGATGGCCGGGCTGGAGGACGACGACGATGACCTCGCGCTGGACACCGAATTGGAGCCCCGGGCCGAGGCACCGCAGCTGGCGCTGGACGCAGAAGATGACGCCGAAGTGCCGGCAGCTCTCGAAGCGCCACCCGCGCAGGTGCTGGAACCGGTTCCGGACGATGTAGAAACGGCGGCGGCCCTCGACACCGCCGACAGCGGGCTGGACGTTGCTGAGCTGACCGCCAGCGACGATCTTTCGCGCTACTTCGATGCGGGATGGCCGTCGGTGCCGGGCGAAGGTGAGCCCGCCGTGGTCGCACAGGAAGGACTTGAATCGGTCCAGGTGGACGCGACCGCGCCACTCCCTGCCGCGGAGGAAGCGGACGCGGAACCGGCATCGTCCCTGGCCGACGGCGCTGATCTGACCGTGCCAGATGATCTGTCACCGTACCTCGATGCCAGCGCGCTGCCGGTCGATGACCGCGACGCGGATGAACTGCCTGCGGCTGCAGAAGATGACGTAATCGACCTGAATACGCTGCAGTCCTCCGATCTGGACGCCGCCGACGGCAACGGCTTCGATGATGCTGCTGCACTGCCACTCGACAGCGAGCTGTCGAGCCTGCAGGATGAAATGGCTGCGCCGGGTTTTGCAGAACCGGTCACGCTGGCAGCCGCGCTCGAGGCCGGCCTGCACGTGATCGACGAAGAGCAGACCTTGGACGACGACGGGCAATGGCCCGTGCTCGGCCTCCAGGCCAGCGAACTCGCGCCGGGCGAGGCGGAAGCCTTTGCCGAGGATGCGGACGTCGGCGGGGAGGCGGCGGTCGGTGAAGGAGAGAGCGCCGATCAGCCGTCCCCGGCGACGGTGAATGAGGAGACCGCTGCAGAAGCACCGCAGGCCACCGATGAGCCGGTGCGCTTCTTCGAACTCGAAGATGCACCGGGTCAAGGGACGTTGCATGCCGAAGCCGCCGAAGCCAGCTCCCCGGCCATCGACGCAATGCCGGCCGCTGCAGCCGAAGAAGAAGCCGAAGACAGTGCAGACACACTCGACTTCAGCGTGTACGACCGCGAGCTGGTCGACATCTTCGTCGAGGAAGGCAAGGACCTGCTCGATCACTGCGATGGCCTGATCAGCGAACTGCGCGATGCGCCACAGGACCGAGAGGCGCTGTCCGGCTTGCAGCGCGACCTGCACACCCTCAAGGGTGGCGCACGCATGGCCGGCATCAATGCCATCGGCGACCTTGGTCACAGCATCGAATCGCTGCTGGAAGCTGTCGCCGCAGGCCGCACCGAGATCGAGCGCCGCGATGTGCAGCTGCTGGAGCGTGGCTTCGACCGCCTGCACCAGCTGCTGACCCGCACCGGTGATCATCGCGTGGTGGAACCGGCGCAGGACCTGGTAGATGCGTTCGAAGTGCGTACCACCACCGATATTGCTGCGGCAGCGGCAACCAACGTGGCGAGCGTCGCAGAAACCGCTTCGGCACCGGTCGCCAGTCCGGCTCCGGCACTGCTCGATGCGCCGTTGTCGGCACCGTTGCCGGCCGAAGGCGTGGTCGACGAAGATCCGCTGGCGCGTCCGCAGCAGGAACAGGTGCGCGTGCGCGCCGACCTGCTCGACCGCCTGGTCAACCACGCCGGTGAAGTGGCGATCTACCGCTCGCGGCTGGAGCAGCAGCTGGGTGCTTTCCGAGGCGCGATGGGCGAACTGGAGCGCACCAATGCGCGTCTTCGCGATCAGCTGCGCCGCCTCGATCTG
>JAAIGE0100535470.1_pt1 | contig 44304 bp, 44 predicted proteins | sample 6487951 | NCBI WGS metagenome assembly JAAIGE01 (sample SAMN13974128, study PRJNA590717) | phyllosphere metagenome | biome: tomato field; feature: multiple bacterial spot infested tomato fields; material: tomato leaves; isolation source: leaves from tomato fields | host: Solanum lycopersicum ...
CACCGCGTTGCAGCGCGGTGCCCTGGGGGTCGCGGGAATCGTCTTCCTCGTCCTCGCCGCCGTGGCGCCGCTGACGGGCATCGTCGTCGTCGCCTCGCTCGCGATCGCGCTCGGCAACGGCGGCGGAACGCCCGCGTCGTTCCTCATCATCGCGGTGATCTTGCTGCTGTTCGCCGTCGGGTACGCGCAGATGTCGAAGCAGCTCGTCAACGCCGGCGGGTTCTACGCCTTCGTCGTCAAGGGCCTCGGACGCACGGGAGGCCTGATCGCCGGCCTCATCGCCACGCTCGGCTACAACTTCTTCGTCGTGGGCACGATCGGTACGAGCGGGTTCTTCATGCAGTCGATCATCGCCGGGCTCACCGGCTTCGACATGCACTGGTACGTGTGGGGGCTGCTGTCGATCATCGTCTGCTTCCTCCTGGCGCGAACGGGCGTCGACTTCTCGTCGAAGGTGCTCGGCGTCGCCCTCGTGCTCGAGGTGCTGATGCTCGTCGTCTTCGACATCTCGGTGCTCGTGCAGACGGGCTACGACCTCGGAGCGTTCTCTCCCGAGGCCGTCTTCTCGGGCTCGCTGCCGATCGGGCTGCTGCTGGCGGCGACCGGCTTCCTCGGATTCGAGGCGACCGCGCTCTTCGGCGAGGAGGCGCGCAATCCGCTGAAGACCATCCCGCGCGCCACCTACACCGCGATCATCGCGATCGGCGTGATCCTCGGGGTCACGACGTGGGCAGTGGTCAGCGCGACCGGCGTCGCGCAGGCCCAGGGCACCGCCCTGGAGCACCTCGCCACCGGCGACCTCATCTTCAGCCTCGCGGCCACCTACCTCGGCCCGCAGCTCACCGTCGTGATGGAGATCCTGCTGCTGGTGAGCCTCTTCGCCGCGATGCTCGCCTTCCACAACTCCGCGACCCGCTACCTCTACGCCCTCGGACGCGCCCGCGTGCTGCCGTTCGCGCTCGCCCGCACCCGCTCCTCGGGCGCCCCGCAGATCGCGGGGGTCGTGCAGGCCGGTTTCGCCGCGGTGCTCGCGGAGGACGGCACGCTCGTGGAGCGCGCGAGCGTCGAGGATGCCGCGCTCGACGTGCGGGAGGGCATCGTCGCGCCGTTCCGTGCGGGCGAGGGCGATGCCGTCCTCGTGGTCGACGGCTGCTTCCTGCACACCGCCGAGCGTCGGGGCCTGTGGAACTTCTCCGTGTGGCTCGAGAGCAACCCGCCGATCGGCGCGCCGCGCCCCGAACTTCCGGATGCCGAGAAGCGCTACCTTGCGACCGCGCGACCGAAAGCGGCCGCCTCGGTCATCGTCGAGAATTCCGACTCGGCCCACCCCGTGCAGGTCTTCGGGGACTTCTGCTGATGGTGCGTCCCGGCATCCTCCTGGTCGACAAGCCGGGAGGCATCACCAGCCATGACGTCGTGTCGCGCGCCCGGCGCGCCCTCGGCACCCGCAAGATCGGGCACGCGGGCACCCTCGACCCCATGGCGACGGGCCTGCTCGTGCTCGGCGTCGAGGGCGCGACGCGGCTGCTCACCTACATCGTCGGAGCCGACAAGACGTACGAGGCCACGATCCTGCTCGGCGTCGCGACCGACAGCGACGACGCCGACGGGGTCGAGACCTTGCGGGCGGATGCCACGGCAATCACCGACGAGGCCATTGCGGCGGGCATCGCCGAGCTCACCGGTGAGATCGAGCAGGTGCCGAGCACCGTGTCGGCGATCAAGGTCGCCGGGCGGCGCGCCTACGACCTCGCACGGGCGGGAGAGCAGGTCGAGCTGAAGGCCCGGCGCGTGACCGTCTCGCGTTTCGACGTGCGCGCCACGCGCCGGGGGCAGGGGGCAATCGAACTCGACGTCGTCGTCGATTGCACGAGCGGCACCTACATCCGCGCCCTCGCTCGCGACCTCGGCCGCACGCAGGAAGCGCATGTACGGCATCACCAGCGCGCCGGCGAAATAGTTGGAAAGACCGATCCGTGCCTGCGCGATGCGCGCGTCGTCGGTGAAGCCGGCCCGCGCCACCACCGCATCGATCTGCGGCAGGTAACCGTGCAGCGCCAGCTCGGCGGCCATCTGGAATGCCTGCTGGCCAGGCTCCAGATAATCGGGCAGCCACAGCCGCCGCGCACCGGCATCGTACTGGCGCTTCTCGCGCCCGGCCTGCAGCGCGGCCACTTCCACCAGCACCCCGTGGCGGTCGGCCAGCAGCTGGCGCAGCCGTGGCGCCACGTGTCCCGGCGCCAGCCCCCATTCGGCGAACAGCTGCTCGGCCAGTTCGTCCAGCTCGGGAATGTGGTTGTGCATGCGGTTGAAGAACTCGCGCACCTGGTCACCCGCCGGCAACGTGCTGCCCGCACCCGGCTCGCCCAATTGGAACTCCAGCGCGGCGGCATGCTCGCGCAATGCCAGGTGGCGGCGATGCAGGTCCAGCAGGGCGCGGCTGACCTGCGGCAGGTTGCCTGCCAGCGCGCGCAGCTCGGTAGCACTGACGTCGGCCAGGCCCAGATCCCGCAGGGTTTCGCCCAGCGCTTCCTGCAGCGCGGCGGGCTCATCGTCGTCGAACAGGGAGGAAACATCGCCCAACACCTCGCCCAGCTTCTTCTGCACGGCCGGGGTCAGTGGGCGCTTGTTGCGCTCGATCTGGTTCAGGTAGCTGGCCGACAGCCCCAGTGCGCGGGCAAGGTCGACCTGGCTGTAGCCGCGCTGCTCGCGCAGCCGCAGCAGGCGAAGGCCGAGTTGCCGCTGGATGGCTGAATAATTCACAGAATTAACATGAATCGTCTGGCGTGTTGGCCAGATTAAGCGGATTCAGCCCGGAAATCGAGGTGGGTGCTGTGAATAATGCCAAGCATCTTTCGCACCCCGTGGGATTGTCGTCATGACTGTTGCAGCGCCCCGTATCCGCATGCTGATCGATGGCCAGTTCGTTGAATCGGCTACTTCCCACTGGCAGGACGTGATCAATCCGGCCACCCAGGACGTGCTGGCCAAGGTGCCGTTCGCCACCACCGGCGAAGTGGACGCCGCCGTCGCCGCCGCCAAGGAAGCCTTCAAGACCTGGCGCAAGACCCCGATCGGCACCCGCGCGCGCATCTTCCTGAAGTACCAGCAGTTGATCCGCGAGAACATGAGCGAGCTGGCGCACATCCTTACCGCCGAGCAGGGCAAGACCCTGCCCGACGCCGAAGGCGATGTGTTCCGCGGCCTGGAAGTGGTCGAGCACGCTGCCGCCATCGGCAACCTGCAGCTGGGCGAGCTGGCCAACAACGTGGCCACCGGCGTCGACACCTACTCGATCATGCAGCCGCTGGGCGTGTGCGCCGGCATCACCCCGTTCAACTTCCCGGCGATGATCCCGCTGTGGATGTTCCCGATGGCGATCGCCACCGGTAACACCTTCATCCTCAAGCCGTCCGAGCAGGACCCGATGGTCACCATGCGCCTGGTCGAGCTGGCGCTGGAAGCCGGCATTCCGAAGGGCGTGCTGAACGTCGTCCACGGCGGCGAGGAAGTGGTCAACGCGATCTGCGACCACCCGGACATCAAGGCGGTGTCGTTCGTCGGTTCCACCCGCGTCGGCACCCACGTCTACAACCGTGCCTCGCTGGCCGGCAAGCGCGTGCAGTGCATGATGGGCGCCAAGAACCACGCCGTGGTGCTGCCGGACGCCAACAAGGAACAGACCCTCAACGCGATGGTCGGCGCCGCCTTCGGTGCTGCGGGCCAGCGCTGCATGGCCGCCTCCACGCTGGTGCTGGTCGGTGAAGCACGCAACTGGGTGCAGGACCTGGTCACCAAGGCCAAGACCCTGAAGGTCAGCGGTGGCACGGTCGCCGGCACCGACGTCGGCCCGGTCATTTCCTGCAGCGCCCGTGATCGCGTCGAAGGCCTGATCGCATCGGGCGTGGAGCAGGGCGCCAAGCTGGTGCTGGACGGTCGCAAGCCGCAGGTCGATGGTTTCGAGAAGGGCAACTTCGTCGGCCCGACCATCTTTGCCGGTGTCACCACCGACATGCGCATCTACCAGGAAGAGATCTTCGGGCCGGTGCTGGTCATCCTCGAAGCGGAAACGCTGGAAGAGGCCATCGCGATGGTCAACAGCAACCCGAACGGCAACGGCACCGCACTGTTTACCCAGTCCGGCGCGGCTGCGCGCAAGTTCCAGGAAGACATCGACGTTGGCCAGGTCGGCATCAACGTGCCGATCCCGGTGCCGGTGCCGCTGTTCTCCTTCACCGGTTCGCGTGCTTCCAAGCTGGGCGATCTGGGCCCGTACGGCAAGCAGGTGGTGCTGTTCTACACCCAGACCAAGACGGTCACCGCGCGCTGGTTCGATGACGAGACGCTCAGCCATGGCGTCAACACCACGATCAGCCTGAAGTAACGGCAGGAGCAGCCATGAGCCACTCGATGACGACGGAACTGGAAGAAGCGCAGCAGGCGTACCGCGAGGCGGCGCGCGACTTCGCACAGGCCGAACTGGCACCGCACGCCGCGCGATGGGATGCGGAGGGCATCTTCCCGCGCGAGGCGATCGCCAAGGCCGGTGAACTGGGCTTCTGCGGTCTGTACATGGACCCGGAAGTGGGCGGCAGCGGCCTGAGCCGACTGGACGCCGCCGTCGTCATCGAGGAGCTCGCCAACGTCGATCCGTCGACCGCGGCGTACATCAGCATCCACAACATGGCGTCGTGGATGGTGTCCAAGTGGGGCCAGCCGGCGCTGCGCGATGCGTGGGGAACCGATCTGTCCTCGGGCAGCAAGCTGGCCTCGTACTGCCTGACCGAACCGGGCGCAGGTTCCGATGCGGCCTCGCTGAAGACCACCGCCGTACGCGACGGTGACTTCTATGTGCTGAACGGATCCAAGGCCTTCATTTCCGGCGCCGGTGCCACCGAACTGCTGGTGGTGATGGCGCGTACCGGTGGTGCCGGTGCTGGTGGTGTCAGCGCCATTGCGGTGCCGGCGGACCTGCCGGGCATCAGCTTCGGCCGCAAGGAAGAGAAGATGGGCTGGAACAGCCAGCCCACCCGCGGCATCACCTTCGAAAACGTCCGCGTACCGGTCAGCCACCTTCTGGGAGAGGAAGGCGGGGGCTTCAAGCTGGCGATGAAGGGGCTGGACGGCGGCCGCATCAACATCGCCGCCTGCTCGCTGGGTGCCGCGCAGGGCGCGCTGGATGCCGCACGCCGCTACATGGGCGAGCGCCGCCAGTTCGGCAAGGCGCTGGCTGATTTCCAGGCGCTGCAGTTCAAGCTGGCCGACATGGCCATCGAACTGGTGGCCGCCCGGCAGATGGTGCATTCGGCTGCGCGCAAGCTCGACGCCGGTGCCAGCGATGCCAATGTGTGGTGTGCGATGGCCAAGCGCTTCGCCACCGATGCCGGTTTCAACGTCTGCAATGAAGCGCTGCAGATCCACGGCGGCTACGGCTACATCCGCGAATACCCGATCGAACGCCTGCTGCGCGATTCGCGTGTGCACCAGATCCTGGAAGGCACCAACGAGATCATGCGGGTGATCGTTGCCCGTCACCTGCTCAACACCGAAGAGGAACTGCGATGAAGGATTGGCGTACCCAGGAACACGTGGGCCTGAAGGTCGAGGCCGATGGCCACACCGCCGTCGTCACCCTGCACAACCCGCCGGCGCATACCTGGACCGTGCACAGCCTTTCGGCGCTGCGCGACCTGGTGGGCGCGCTCAACGCAGACCGCGACATCTACGCGCTGGTGATCACCGGTGATGGCGAGAAGTTCTTCTCCGCGGGTGCCGACCTCAACCAGTTCGCTTCCGGCGACAAGGCTGCCGCACGCGAAGCGGCACGCCGCTTCGGCGAAGCCTTCGAGGCGCTGTCCGGTTTCCGTGGCGTGTCGATCGCCGCGATCAACGGCTATGCCATGGGCGGCGGCCTGGAATGCGCGCTGGCCTGTGACCTGCGGATCATCGAAGACCATGCCCAGGTCGCGCTGCCGGAGGCCACCGTCGGCCTGCTGCCGTGCGCCGGTGGCACCCAGAACCTGCCGCGCCTGGTCGGCGAGGGCTGGGCCAAGCGCATGATCCTGCTCGGCGAGCGCATCAACGCCGAGACCGCACTGCGCATTGGCCTGGCCGAAGAAAAGGTCGGCAAGGGCGAAGCCAAAGCGCTGGCACTGGAATGGGCGAAGAAGGCCGGCAAGCAGAGCCCGACCAGCATTGCCGCCTGCAAGACGTTGGTGCAGTCCACGCGCACCGGCACCCATGCGTCGGCGCTGGTGGCCGAGCGCGAGGCCTTCGTCGATCTGTTCGACACCGCCGACCAGGTCGAGGGCGTGAGTGCCTTCCTTGAAAAGCGCGCCGCGCAGTGGAAAAACGCATGACAACCGACACCGTTGCCGAACAAGCACCGGTCCTGTTCGAAGAGCGCGTGGCCAGCAATGGCACGCGCATCGGCATCGCCACGCTCAACGTACCGCGCACGCTCAATGGCTTCTCGCTGCCGATGGCACACCTGCTGCTGAAGCAGTTGAATGCCTGGGCCGACGACGATGCCATCGCCATGGTGGTGCTGCAGGGCGCCGGTGAGAAGGCGTTCTGCGCCGGCGGTGACCTGCACAGCCTGTACCAGAGCATGCGTGCCTACCGCGACGCCGGCCAAAGCGATATCCGCGGGAACGACTACGCCGCCGAGTTCTTCGACGTCGAGTACCGCGTCGACTACCTGATCCATACCTACGCCAAGCCGATCCTGTGCTGGGGCCACGGCATCGTGATGGGCGGCGGCATCGGCCTGATGTCCGGCGCCAGCCACCGCGTGGTCAGCGAACGCTCCAAGCTGGCCTTCCCGGAAATCACCGTGGGCCTGTTCCCGGACGTGGGTGGCAGCTGGCTGCTGCCGCGCGTGCCGGGCAATGGTGGCCTGTTCCTTGCCCTGACCGGCGCGCTGCTGAACCCGGGCGACGCCATCTACGCCGGCCTGGCCGACGTGCATGTGGCCGAAGAACGCCGCAGCGCGGTGTTCGATGCGCTGCTGCAGGTCGCGTGGTCCAGCAACGCGGCACACAACCACGAACGCCTCAGCCATCTGCTGCAGTCGCATGCCAGTGACGCCGCCACCGGCCCGCTGCTGGCCAATGCCGCGCAGGTCGAGGCGCTGTGCGAAGGCGATGAGCTGCAGGCCATCGTGGCGCGCATTGCCGGTCTGCAGACCGACGATGCCTGGTTGCAGGCCGCACAGAAGACCCTCGCCGCCGGTGCACCCGGCTCGGCACGGCTGTCGTACGAGCTGCAGCGACGCAGTGCCGGCCAAGACCTGGCCGCGATCTACCGCCTGGAGTACATCGTCGCCCTGCATTGCGCCGCCCACGGTGATTTCGCCGAAGGCATCCGCGCACTGCTGATCGACAAGGACCGCAATCCGCAGTGGAACCCGGCCACCCTGGCCGAGGCCACCGGCGCGTGGGCCGAAACCTTCTTCGCTTCCCCCTGGGCCGATGCCGCGCATCCGCTGGCCGACCTGGGCACTCCCCTTGTTGAAAGGAGCCTTGCATGAGCCGCATTGCATTCATCGGGTTGGGCAACATGGGTGGCCCGATGGCCGCCAACCTGGTCAAGAACGGCCACACCGTGCGCGTGTTCGATCTGGTCCCTGCCGCAGTACAGGCGGCCGTCGATGCCGGTGCCAGCGCGGCCGCGTCGGCGCGCGAAACCCTGGCCGATGCCGAGGTGGTGATTTCGATGCTGCCGGCCAGTCGCCACGTCGAAGGCGTGTACCTGGGCGACGACGGCATCCTCGCTGCGATCCCGGCCGGTGCGCTGGTCATCGACTGCAGCACGATCGCCCCGGCCAGCGCCCGCAAGGTATCCGAAGCAGCCGCCGCACGTGGCCTGCAGATGATCGACGCGCCGGTGTCCGGCGGTACCGCCGGTGCGCAGGCCGGCACCCTGACCTTCATCGTCGGTGGCGAAGAGGACGCGCTGGAGCGCGCCCGTCCGGTGCTGCAGGCGATGGGCAAGAACATCTTCCACGTGGGCGCCAGTGGTGCCGGCCAGGTCGCCAAGCTGTGCAACAACATGGCGCTGGGCGTGATCATGGCGGTGACCGGTGAAGCCATCGCACTGGGCGTGGCACACGGGCTGGACCCGAAGGTGCTGTCGCAGATGATGGCCGTCAGCACCGGCCGCAGCTGGGCCACTGAAGTGTGCAACCCGTGGCCGGGTGTGCTGGAAAACGCCCCGGCGTCGCGTGGTTACAGCGGTGGTTTCGGCAGCGACCTGATGCTCAAGGACATGGGCCTAGCGGTGGAGGCGGCGATGAGTGTCGGCGCCTCGATCCCGCTGGGAGAAGTGGCCCGCAACCTGTACTCGATGAACCACCAGGCCGGCCGCGGCAAGCTGGATTTCTCCAGCGTCGTGCAGCTCATCACGAGCGAGAAGTAAGCGAATGCGTCCCCGGCCGCGCGCCGGGGCCCACCCGAGGTGGGATGGGCGGATGCTCGGTTTCGACCGGCATCCGCCCATTTTTTTTGGGATCGGATCCCTTTCGCAACGCGAAAGGGCTCTGACCCCGGCCGCATCAGGCAACGATCAGCGTCACGTCGATGTTGCCGCGGGTGGCGTTGGAGTACGGGCACACGATGTGTGCCTTCTGCACCAGCTCTTCCACCTGCTCGCGCGGCACGCCCGGCACGTTGATGGTCAGCTCGGCTTCGATGCCGAAGCCGGTCGGGATCTGGCCGATGCCGACCTTGCCGGTCACGGTGGTGTCGGCCGGCAGCGCGACCTTGGCCTGGCCGGCCACGAACTTCAGCGCGCCCAGGAAGCAGGCCGAATAGCCCGCAGCGAACAGCTGTTCCGGATTGGTGCCCGGGCCGCCAGCGCCGCCCAGCTCGCGCGGGGTCGACAGCTGGATGTCCAGCACGTTGTCGGAGGAGACGGAACGGCCTTCACGGCCGCCGGTGGAGGTGGCCTGGGCGGTGTACAGAACCTTTTCGATGGACATCGGGATGCTCCTGGTCGGTGGGTGGGTGTTGCGTTGGAGCCTACTTTGCCCGGTTTCCGCGTACGTTGGGTTGCAATGCGTCCGGAAAACTTGATTCATCGTCCTGCCGGCCTAGATCGTCCACTCGCGGTCGGTGGTGAACATGATCGTCAGCCAGCGGTCCGGCGAGGCCTCGCCCAGTGCATCGCCGATCTCGTCGCGCAGCTGGTCCCATTCCACCAGCGGCCGCGGCGGGTCGTTTTCCGGCACCACGAAGAACAGCTCGATCTGCTCGCCACGCCCCACCTGGGCCACGTAGCTGCGGTGCTCGACGAAGCCGTGCTTGGCCACGATCGCGCGTGCCACTGCATCCACATGGGCCTGCAGTTCCGGCGGGGTGACCAGCAGGATGCCGGCCAGCGCCCGGCGCACGGTGCCGAGCGGAGCGATCATCACCAGCACGCAGACGAAGGCGAGGATGGCCGGATCGATGTAGGGCCCGATCCAAGCCCACGAGGTGCGCTGCACCAGTACACCACCGAGGAAGGCCAGCAGGTAGCAGGCCGACATGCTGGCCGCGATCACCCAGTTCTTCGCGTCCAATGCGATGAACTCCGAGCCGATGCGGCGGTTGGCGCGCAGGATGAACCAGGCCAGCGCGCCTTCGCCCACGATCGACAGCCCGGCGAAGGCAATGGCCGGGCCGAGCGCGATATGGCGTCCACCGGACATCAACGCATCGACCGCATTGACCAGGGCATACAGCGCGGCGCCGATCATCAGCGTGCCGCTCACCCCCAGCACGATCGGCTCCAGGTGCCAGAAGCCCATGGTGAAGCGCTGGTTGAGCCGCGATTGCAGTGCGTCGGTCTGGGTGGACAGCGCGATCAGCCGCGCCACCAGCAGCGACAGCCAGGTCATCACCACGTCGATCAGGCCGTAGATGCCGTCGAAGATGATCAGCGAGGAATTGGCCAGCAGGCCGAACACCACCGCCGCCGCGGCCAGCAGCAGCGAGGCGGCGATCGACAGGCGCAGCACGCCCTGTTCGGTGGCGGGGTCGAAGAAGTGCGGGCGGTTGGCGGCCATGCTGTGATTGTAGAGCGGAGCCATGCTCTGCTGCGTTTCGATGCCTTCGCCGGCCATCCGCGCTACCCCCGTGGGGCCGCTTCCCGTAGACTGCGCCCCTCCCACGCACCCACACCTCCCAGCAGTGATCACGCCACCCTGACCCCTGCCGCCCTCGGTTGACCGTCGCCTCTTCTGGCGCGCGCAACGTCGATGGTCCGGCCGTGCCCCCGGCACCGGCTCAGGAACCCGTGTATCCCACTGCAGCGCCTTGCGGCCACTCCCGCATGCGCGCGGAGTTTTCCCATGCAAACGTCCTACCCCCCGCGCCAGCAATGGCTGGGCAACATCCGTGGCGACCTGCTGTCCGGTATCGTCGTCGCCCTGGCCCTGATTCCCGAGGCGATCGCCTTCTCGCTCATCGCCGGCGTCGACCCCAAGGTCGGCCTGTATGCCGCGTTCTCCATTGCCGTCATCACTGCCATTGCTGGCGGCCGCCCCGGCATGATCTCCGCCGCCACCGGTGCGATGGCGCTGGTGATGGTCGACCTGGTCAAGGACCATGGCCTGCAGTACCTGTTCGCCGCCAGCATCCTGGCCGGCCTGCTGCAGGTGCTGGCCGGTGTGTTCAAGCTCGGCTCGCTGATGCGCTTCGTCTCGCGCTCGGTCATCACCGGATTCGTCAACGCGCTGGCGATCCTGATCTTCCTGGCACAGATGCCCGAGCTGATCGGACGCGGCCCTACGGTCTACGTGCTGTGCGCCGCCGCGCTGGCGATCATCTACCTGCTGCCACGCGTTACCCGCGCGGTGCCGTCGCCGCTGGTGGCCATTGTGGTGCTGACCGCCGTGGTGATCGGCTTCGGCGTGGACGTACGCAGCGTCGGCGACATGGGCCAGCTGCCCGACAGCCTGCCGCATTTCCTCATCCCCGATGTGCCGCTCACCTGGGAGACGCTGCGCATTCTGCTGCCGGTGTCGGCCACGCTGGCGGTGGTCGGACTGCTCGAATCGATGATGACCCTGCAGATCGTCGAGGACATCACCGAAACGCCCAGCGAGCGCAACCGCGAATGCGTCGGCCAGGGCGTGGCGAATACGGTCACCGGCTTCCTCGGCGGCATGGCCGGCTGCGCGATGATCGGCCAGTCGGTGATCAACGTGACCTCCGGTGGACGTGGCCGCCTGTCCTGCCTGGTGGCAGGCGTGTTCCTGTTGGTGCTGGTGGTGTACGGCAGCGACCTGGTGCGGCAGATCCCGATGGCCGCGCTGGTGGCGGTAATGATCATGGTCAGCATCGGCACCTTCAGCTGGCGCTCGCTGCGCGACCTGCGCACGCATCCGCGTAGTTCGTCAGCAGTGATGCTGCTGACCGTGGTGGTCACCGTTGCCACCCACGACCTGGCCAAGGGCGTGCTCAGCGGTGTGCTGCTGTCGGCAGTGTTCTTCGCGCGAAAGGTTGGCCGCATGCTGGATGTGCAGCGCGACGATGCCGGTGACATGCAGGTCTACCGCGTGCGTGGGCAGGTGTTCTTTGCCTCAGCGGGGCAGCTGGGTGCGGCGTTCGATTACCAGCACGTGGCGCCGCAGGTGCAGATTGATCTGCGCGATGCCCACCTGTGGGATCTGACTGCCGTGGCCGCGCTGGAGCGGGCGCAGGAAAAGCTGGCCGCGCACGGTGCGGAGGTGACAGTGGTGGGGCTCAATGCGGCCAGCCAGACCCTCGTCGAACAGGTGGGTGGCAAAGGCACTGCTGGCAGCGCGCATTGACGCTGTCGGCTCTCGTGGAGCAACTGCAACGCCATGGCTGCTGTTGGGGTTGCTGCATCTTCAGCCTGTGAACCCCACATCGGGTGGAAGAATCGCCGTGATCGTGATTCGTTGTGATCCTCACGACGGAATACTTCTGCCGGAATGGATTCGCTCTTCAACAACGCCACCACGCTGCTGACCTTTCTGCTGCCGGGCTTTCTGGCAGCCTGGGTGTTCTACGGGCTGACTTCACACCCCAAGCCACCGCAGTTCGAAAGGACCGTAGAAGCGTGGTGTTCACCTTCGTAGTCCAGGCGCTGGTCAAGTTCACCGAACTGATGCTCCTGCTGGCTGGCCGCTGCTTTGTGCTGGGGACCTGGACCGAGTCCAGCAGCCTGCTCTGGGGTTTTGTCCTCGCTGGACTGCTGGGGGCAGGATTGGCCCTCGCTGCGAACAAGGACTTTTTCCACGCGGGGCTCCGCCGCGCAGGCTTCACCACGCGTACGTCCCACCCGAGCGAGTGGTACTGCGTGCTGGGTACGCGTCCTGCCTTCGTGGTGCTGCAACTGAAGGATGGCCGTCGATTGACCGGCTACCCCAAGGAGTGGCCGATCAGCCCCGCTGCGGGACAGTTCTACATGCAGATGCCGGCCTGGCTGGTGGATGCGGATCCACCCGATGAAGGTGCCGATCCAGCAGCGCATCTCGTGGGCAGCCCCGCCGTGGTCGAGCTTCCGCAGCTCGATGGCATACTGATTCACGCAGTGGATGTGCAGTGGGTCGAGATTCTCCAGGAGACAGACAATGGCTAAGTTGAGGAAGGGTTCCAACCCACCACTGGACCAGCTGGTCGTATCCATGGAGAACGCGAACCCCAAGCTCCCCGAGGGCAGGAAGCGTCCGCCGCCGCCGCCCGGCCCGCCCCGGCCGCCAGCCGGAACCGTGCCCAACCGGCGCTCGCAACGCGGCTGACCGCGCGCATTCAGCCACGCGGTGTAAACTATTGATCTCACTGGCAATGCCAGTCTCCACGATCAACGCTCAGATGACGTCCGCCACCGCCCGTTACGCCGATTCCCTGCGCCTGTCCGTCGCCCCAATGATGGACTGGACGGATCGCCATTGCCGCGTGTTCCACCGCGTGCTGGCACCGGGCGCACGCCTGTACACGGAAATGGTGCACGCCAACGCGGTCATCCACGGCGATCGCGAGCGCCTGCTCGGCTTCGACCGCAGCGAACAGCCGCTGGCCCTGCAATTGGGTGGCAGTGATCCTGCGCTGCTGGCGCAGGCCGCGCGTATCGCCGCCGAGTGGGGCTACGACGAGGTCAACCTCAACTGCGGCTGCCCGTCTGATCGCGTGCAGGCCGGCCGCTTCGGCGCGTGCCTGATGCGCGAGCCGGCGCTGGTGGCCGAATGCGTGGCGGCCATGGTCGATGCGGTTGATATCCCGGTGACGGTGAAGTGCCGCCTGGGCGTGGACGAGGACAACGACTACGACGTGTTCGCCGCCTTCGTCGACCGCCAGGTTGCCGCCGGTGCGGCGATGGTGGTGGTGCATGCGCGCAACGCGTGGCTGAAGGGCCTGTCGCCGAAGGAGAACCGCGAGGTTCCGCCGCTGAAGTACGACTGGGCCTACCGCCTGAAGCAGGAGCGCCCGGCACTGCCGGTGGTGATCAACGGCGGCCTGGCCAGCCTCGAGGCGGTGCAGGCGCAGGCCGCGCACGTCGATGGCGTGATGCTGGGCCGCGCGGCCTATCACGATCCCTATCTGCTGCATCAGCTGGAGGCGCTGCATACCGGCGCCCCGCTGCAGGCCCGTGCCGACCTGCTGCGCGCGCTGCGGCCCTACGTGGAAGCGCGACTGGGCGAAGGCCTGGCGCTGAAGCACATCACCCGCCACGTACTTGGCCTGTTCCATGGCCAGCCCGGTGGCCGCGCGTTCCGCCAGGTGCTGAGTGAGGGCGCACACCGCCCGGGCGCCGATTGGCGCCTGATCGAGCAGGCGCTGGCGGTCACCGAACGTGCATCTGATCGCGCCGTAGCGTGACCGCAATCACATTCCTGACTTGACAAGGGGCGGCGATTCGTCCCGAATGTTCACTTAGCTGAACGACTTGGAGTTGAAGCCGGAAAAGTTCAGACCGGATTCACTGCGCCAAACCAAGAATTTGCAAAAGATTTGTAAAGCGCCGGGTCCCGAACCGGCACCCGGATTTACGACTTTTGAACGAATCGCCGTGCTCGGCTAGGATCGCACTGATGTCTTCCGCTCCCTTCCATCGCCGCATTGCCCTGGCCACCTGCGTGGTGCTGGCGGCTGCGCCGCTGTCTTCGGCGCTGGCGCAACAGCCGCCGCGCGGCGACCAGGGGCGGGCGGAGATGATGGAGCGGGGTGAGCGGGGTGGCCGTGGCGACGAGCGTTCGCTGTCCGATGCCGTGCGCCGCGTGCAGCGCACCACCGGCGGCCACATCCTCGGCGCCGAGCGCGTGCCGTTCGATGGTCGTGATATCAACCGGGTGAAGTACATGGACGATCGGGGCCGGGTCCGCTACATGGACGACCCCGCGCCGTCGCGTTCACAGCCGCGCACGCCGCGGTCGGATATGTCATCACTACGCGGCGATAACCCCTGAACAGGGATAGTCGTCGCTATCAACCCGTACCCCACAGGCCTCCGGGCCACACCCAGGACACTAGGGAGAGTTCATGCGTATCCTTCTGGTCGAAGACGAAGCCCCGCTGCGTGAGACCCTGGCAGCCCGGCTCAAGCGCGAAGGCTTTGCCGTCGATGCTGCGCAGGACGGCGAGGAAGGCCTCTACATGGGGCGCGAAGTCCCGTTCGATGTCGGCATCATCGACCTCGGCCTGCCCAAGATGTCGGGCATGGAGCTGATCAAGGCCCTGCGTGACGAAGGCAAGAAGTTCCCAGTGCTGATCCTGACCGCGCGTTCGAGCTGGCAGGACAAGGTCGAGGGCCTGAAGCAGGGCGCTGATGATTACCTGGTCAAGCCGTTCCACGTCGAAGAACTGCTGGCACGCGTCAACGCGCTGCTGCGCCGCGCCGCCGGCTGGAGCAAGCCGACCCTGGAATGCGGCCCGGTTGCCCTGGACCTGGCTGCCCAGACCGTCAGCGTGGCTGGCAGCAATGTCGACCTCACCAGCTACGAGTACAAGGTGCTGGAGTACCTGATGATGCACGCCGGTGAACTGGTCTCCAAGGCCGACCTCACCGAGCACATCTACCAGCAGGACTTCGACCGCGACTCGAACGTGCTGGAGGTCTTCATCGGCCGCCTGCGCAAGAAGCTGGACCCGGATGGCGAACTGAAGCCGATCGAGACCGTGCGCGGTCGCGGCTACCGTTTCGCGATTCCGCGCAACGAGGGCTGAGCCGGCTCACCCTGGCGATAACACGATGTCCGGCCGTCTGTGGCTCTTCCGACGCTGGCGGCCGCGCTCACTGCAGGCGCGCCAGATGCTCGCCGCGTCCGTGGGCCTGGTCGCGTTCCTGGCACTGGCCGGTTACGCGCTCGATGCCGCCTTCGCCGATACGGCGAAGGCGAACCTGCGTGAGCGCCTGAAGAACTACGCCACCGCGTACGCGGCCGGCATCGACTTCACCCGCGACCGCTCGCTGTACATCCGCGAGCAGCCACCGGATTCACGTTTCGACGTACCCGGCAGTGGCCTGTACCTGCAGGTGGTGATGCCGCACGGCAAGGGCAATTCCATGTCCGCCGAAGGCCCGATGCTGCCCACCGTCGGTGGTGGCCTGCTGGCGCCGCGCCAGGAAGTGTTCGAAGGCCCGTTGCCGATGATCCAGATCGACGGCAGCCAGGGCTCGGTATACCGCTACGGCCTGGGCCTGGTGTGGGACGCCGACGCCGACCCCGCTACCGAGTTCCCGTACACCATCTATGTGATGGAAGACTCGCGCGCGCTGGGTGCGCAGCTGCGTGTGTTCCGTGGCCGGGTCTGGTTCTACCTGGGCGGCATCGGCCTGATCCTGCTGTTGCTGCAGACCGTCATTCTGCAGTGGAGCCTGCGCCCGCTGCGCCGCGTGATCACCGAGCTGACCAAGGTGCAGCGAGGCGAGACCGCGCGCATGAGCGAGCGCCACCCTCGCGAGCTAGAACCGCTGACCGACAGCATCAACGCCTTCATTGAAAGCGAGCGCGAGAACCTGGAGCGCCAACGCAATACCCTGGCCGACCTGGCGCACAGCCTGAAGACACCAATCGCGGTGCTGCGCACGCAGATGGATAGTGGTGCTGGCGACAGCGCGCTGCGCGAGGAACTGGACGTGCAGCTGCAGCGCATGAACAACCTGGTCTCCTACCAGCTGGCACGTGCGGCGTCGTCGGGTCACAAGCTGTTCTCCGCGCCGCTGCCGATTGAATCCAACGCCGAGGAAATCGTGCGTGGCCTGGAGAAGGTCTACGCCTCGAAGGGCGTGCTGTGCGAATTCGATATCGACCCGGCCGCACGCTTCCACGGCGAACCGGGTGACCTGCAGGAACTGCTGGGCAACCTGCTGGAGAATGCCTTCAAGTGGGCCAACCGCCGCGTGCTGCTGACCGCGCAGCCGCTGCCGGCACCGAACGCGCGCCGCGCCGGCCTGCTGCTGGCGGTGGACGACGATGGCCCGGGCATCGCCCCGGACGACATCGGCAAGGTGCTGCAGCGTGGTGTACGTGGTGACGAGCGCGTGCAGGGCCACGGCATCGGCCTGTCGATCGTGCAGGACCTGATCAAGGACTACCGCGGCGAGCTGACCGTGGGCCGTTCCAGTGAGTTGGGTGGCGCCCGCTTCGAGGTGCAGCTGCCGCCGGGGCCGTAAGCCGCGCGCTCCCGCCCGCCGGGCATCGCCTGGCGCAACAACGCATGGTGTTCCGGTAGTGCCGGCCGCTGGCCGGCAACCTCATGATCTTCGATGGCAGTCCCAGGTTGCCGGCCAGCGGCCGGCACTACCGTTCTTCGAACGCCGGCGGCTCGCCATAGAACCGCCGCAGCTGCGCGGCCACCTCCGGCAACGCCTTATGCAGCAGATCCGGCGCGGAGAAGTGGTATTCGCTGGCCACCGCGAAGAACTCTTCCGGCGCCTCGGCCGCATACGGATCGATCAACGTTTCCTCGCCTGCGTCCACCTGCGCACAGAAGGCGTCGAAGGCACGCTGGAAAATGCCCGCCCACTCGCGCTGCCATTCGCGTGGCAGCGGTGGCGTACCGTCCATCGCGCCATCCAGCGCATCCAGCTTGTGCACCATTTCGTGCACGGCCACGCAGTAACCCTCGTGCGGTGCGGCCAGGTCGGCCTGCACGTCGGCCCAGGACAGGATCAACGGACCGCTGTCCCACGATTCGCCAATCAGTTCGTCATCCCACTCGTGCAGCACGCCGGCCGCATCCATGTGGCTGCGGTGCACGCGGAACGCATCGGGGTAGACGATCAGCTGCGACCAGCCTTCCAGGCCCACTTCGCCGAACTCCAGCAGCGGCAGGCAGCACAGCGCCGCCAGCAGCACACCATCGCCGGCCTGCAATTGCAGGTCACCAATCGGCGTGATGGTCTTCTCGTGCAGGAAGCGCGTGGTCAGCACGCGCAGGCGCGCAAGGCGTTCGTCGTCCAGGCCGTGCAGCCAGGCCGCGCGGCGGCAGGCGTCATCCCAAAGCGCATCGTCAATCGGCCGCGGCGCAGGCCGCAGCCACTGCAGCAACGACTTGATCAGCGGAACATTCCCGGCAGGTAGCTGTGCCACTTCGGTGCGCGGATGCGCTGCAGCACGTCGTCGTCGCTGCCACCGCCACCGGTGCTGGTGGCGCTGCTGGCGGCCGGGCGTACCGGTGCCGGCTTGGTGGTGGCTGCCGAGGCGGTTGCGGTCGGTGCGCGCTGCGAGGCGGCATCACCATTGGAGGACACGCAAGCGCCGCGGCTGTCGTCCAGCGCTGCTGTCGCAGACGCCGCGAAGGGCATCATCAGCAGGATCAGGCAATGGGCATAACGGCGCATTGACGACATCCACGTTAAGGGAGGGTGAGTTCCCGATTCTAGCCCGAACCCGACGCCCAGTTGGAAGCCCCCGCGGAACCCAGCGTGGCGGGCGTCGCTGGCGGCTTTCCCGCATAATTCCTTCCTGACTTCGTGGAAGCTGCCGTGGACGATCGCCAATTGCTGGCCAAACTCGCTGCCGGTCGCCTGTCCGGCGACGCCCTGGCCCGTGAGCTGGGTCAGACCCGGGCGGCCATTTGGAAGCGTATTCAAGGACTTAGGGCCGCCGGTGTGGACATCGAGGGCCGTGCTGGCGAAGGCTATGGCCTGACCCGCCCGGTCGATCTGCTGGACCCGGACGCGATCCGCGCCGGCCTGCCTGCTGACGTCCAGGCCCTGCTGCACGACCTGCAGGTGGCTTGGACGGTGGACTCGACCAACGCCGAATTGCTGCGCTGCAGCGCGCCCCAGCGCGGGGTCAGCGTCCTGCTGGCCGAACGCCAGACCGGTGGCCGTGGCCGTCGTGGGCGTGCCTGGGCCTCGCCGCTGGCCGCGCATATCTACCTGTCGGTGCTGCGCCTGTACTCCGGTGGCCTTGGCCGCCTCGCCGGGCTGAGCCTGGTGGCGGGCATCGCCGTGGCCGAAGCGCTGCACGATCTGGGCTACACCCAGGCGCAGCTGAAGTGGCCGAACGACCTGATCGTCGATGGCAAGCGCAAGCTGGTCGGCCTGCTCGCGGAGGGTGGTGGCGAATACGCCGGCCCGGCGCGCGCGGTGATCGGCGTCGGCATCAACACGCATATGCCGCCGTCGTTCGCCGAGCAGATCACCCAGCCGTGGGTGGACCTGGACACGCTGGCCGGCAAGCCGGTGGACCGCAACGTAGTGGTCGCCGCCGTGCTGACGCGCCTGCTGCCGGCGCTGGAAGAGTTCGATCGCGAAGGGCTGGCCCCGTTCCTGCCGCGCTACGCCGCGTTTGACATGCTGGCCGGCCGCGAAGTACGCGTGGAACTGGACGGACAGTGGCAGCACGGTACCGCACTTGGCCTGGCTGACGACGGCGCGCTGCGCGTGCGCATCGATGGCCACGAGCGCCTGCTGCACGCCGGCGAAGTCAGCGTGAGGGCGGCATGAGCGATTGGTTGTTCGACCTGGGCAACTCGCGCTTCAAGTTCGCGCCGTTGCAGGGTGACCGTGCCGGCGACGTACAGGCCTGGGCGCACGGCGCCGAAGGCATGGCCGGGCAGCCGCCGCACAGCCTGCCCAGCGGCACCACCGCGTTCGTGGCCAGCGTGGCCGCACCCTCGCTGACCAGCGCCATGCTGGACCAGCTGCAGCGCCGCTTCGAACACGTGCATGTGGTGCGCACCAGCGCCGAATGTGCCGGCGTGCGCATCGCCTATGCCAAGCCGGAAAAGTTCGGCGTCGACCGCTTCCTGGCCCTGTTGGCTGCCGCCAAGGCGCAGCGCCCGGTGCTGGTGGTCGGCGTTGGCACCGCCTTGACGATTGATCTGCTCGACGCCAATGGTCAGCACCACGGTGGCCGCATTTCCGCATCGCCCACCACCATGCGCGAAGCACTGCACGCGCGTGCAGTGCAGCTGCCTGCAACCGGCGGCGACTACAGCGAATTCGCCAACGACACTGCCGACGCGCTGGCCTCCGGCTGCGATGGTGCGGCTGTGGCGCTGATCGAACGCAGCGCACAGCAGGCGAACGCGCTGCTGGGCGTGGCACCGTCACTGCTGGTACACGGTGGCGGCGCACCAGCGCTGATGCCGTTGCTGCCCGGCGCCGACTATCACCCGTCGCTGGTGCTGGATGGCCTCGCCCGCTGGGCGGTGCACCAGCCCGCAGGCTAGTATCCGCGCATGCTGACCCGTGCCCTGATCGTCGTACTGGCCATCCTCAATCTTGGCGTCGCCTGCTGGTGGCTGCTGCGCGATGCACCGCAGGCGCCTGCGCCGCCGCCGCAACCCGCTGGCGTAGCCGAGCTGCGCTGGGTGCCCGGTGGCGTGGATGCCGCTGCGGCCGCCGAGGCCATTGCCGCCGCCCCGACCGCGCCGTTGATGGAGCGCGAACCTGCGGAGAGGACGGCTGTGGCTGCGACGCCTGCGCCCGTTGCGCCGGCCAAGCAGGAGATCGCCAACCCGCAGGTGGCCGAGGCTACGCCGGTTGCTGCCGCTGCCAAGCCGGTGACACCGGCCGCGCCGACCGCGGCCCCGGAAAAGCCCGCAACCCCGTCCGCAGCCGCCGAGCCGCCGCGCTGCATCGCGCTGGGTCCGTTCGCCGACCGCGCCGCCGCGACCAGTGCGCAGGGCAAGGCCGGCAATGTCATCAGTCAGGTGCGCCTGCGCGAACAGCCTGCTGCCAGCGGCAGCGCCCGTTTCCGGGTGATGCTGCCGGCCGCCGCCAATCGCGACGAAGCCCAGGCCACGGTGAAGCGCATCGTCGCCGCCGGCCTGAGCGACTACTACATCATCAGCCAGGGCGAGGACATCAACGCCGTGGCGCTGGGCCAGTACCGCAACCGCGAAGGCGCCGAGCGCCGCATGGCGGCGGTGCAGGCTGCCGGCTTCCAGCCGCGCCTGGTCGCCAGCGGCGACGCCGGCCAGTGGTGGCTGGAAGGGCAGCTGGCGGCGGGCACGCAGTCGGCCCAGGCCCAGCAGCGCAGCGGGGCGGCACAGAGCCGGTCGCTGGAATGCACACGGTTGCGCTAGAATCCCCGGACCGCGGCGCTGCCGCCGGTGCACCACCCATGCCGCTTTAGCTCAGTTGGTAGAGCAACTGTCTTGTAAACAGTAGGTCATCCGTTCGATTCGGATAAGCGGCACCATCCCTCCATGTGTCGGCGCCTCTTTGCGCTGCTCCAGGTACTTGCCCGGTGGTTCGAAAGGCGGCATACCCGGCACCTGGGCAGTCTTACCTTGAGAATGATGGCCCGTCCTGCGCATGAACCTGCTGCGCTGGCTGCTGTTCAAGATTTGCTGCCAACGCCTCAGCGCGATGCAAGGACTCTGCTTCAGGCGCCCGAAGCGCGTCCATCGTATTCATGGTTCCACGGCGTTGGGCAGGATCGTCCATCGCTCCCTCGACGATGAATACTTTCTCGCCACGTGCAAGGGACTCTGTCGGGTTATTCAATACAACGTGGTCAACTCTTGAAAGCCCTTGCTCCTTCGCGAGCACGAACAAACTCGCGGACATGCGCTGGCTCGACTCATCCCACTGCTTCCCGCTCTCGGCGTCCAGGCGTTCCACACCCGCTCTTATCTGCCTATATAGAGAACGGTCAGCATCGCCGAGCTCAGCTACTGAGAAAGTAGCTCGTTGCAGCGAGAGTGAGTCGTCGGTGGCCGAGCCGACGCTGGCCGCAACCGCCGTGCGCTCGGCGTCAGATTCTGGATCTGGCCTACGCCGCCGTTGCGTGGGTGCTATTTCCCGGTCGTAGAAGTCGCCATAGTAAAGCTCGTATGTCGCATGAGGACCAACGGACGGAGTCTCCGTCTTGAACACTTCAGCGATCTGACCCAGTGCTTGGCTACGGTTGATTCGTCCCGCCTGGAGTTCTGCCGCAATGGTTCCATATTGTTGTGGCCGGCTACCCGTGCCGGAAACGCCAATATCTGGGCCGCCACCCGCAACGATCTCACACTGGACCTGGACATTGCTAAGAGTTGCGGCGGCTTCTCCTCGCAACTCGCTGTTTACATAGGCTTGTTTAGAAGCTCGGTTTGAGGGTTCGGTGAAGAGATGGTGCCCAACTTCGTGAGAAAGAGAACGTGCGATTCGGGTGCCTTGCCCGATTGCATTCTCGTCTATAACGATCTTCACGCCGGGAACAAGGTAGGTGCCTTCACCGGCTGGGCCCCATTGAACAACGATACCTTCGCGTCTCGCCTGGGCGAGACCCGCCTGAAGTGTTGGGGATTTTGCCAGAAGCGGGGCCAAGGAAGGATCGTCCAACGGCGATGCAGGACGTCGTGCGGCTCCTGGGCGGCCTCCCTCCTGCGGCTGTGGCAGTCCAGCGTCTTCAGTACGCTCCATGCGGCGACTCCTTCGCAATTACAGGCTTCAGCGCTGACGGATCGATATGTAGGTCAGCGTCACGTTGTCGGCGGCGAGCCCGAGCACGACCTGTGCATCGTTCACCTGCGCGGTCCAGTAAGGGCGAGAGCCCGGTGCATCGGGTCGAGGTGGATGTTTGGTGGAGTTCTCCCAGATCATTTCCTCGAGCGCAATGCTCGGTGGCGCGATATCAAAGATCAGGTTCGCGAGGGCGGGGTTGTCAGCGGCACTTCTCAGCCTGATGTTCCGCACCTCAAGGTCGCCCAGCATTCCCCGTTCTGCGATCCGCTCGTCCATGAGGTCCTGACGCGCCGGTTCTCCCAGGCGGGTGTGGAGAAGTTCACTCAATGCATCGACATCATCAAAGCGCACACTGGACAATCGCTCGATGTCGTTCTTGAATCGCTCCATACCAGCTTCACTCCCTGATTTGATGGTCTGTCTTTGATTCAGATGATCTGATGGGCGTGGCGGCGCGGCGATTGAACATGCTGCCAGCACAAGCGCCGGAATAGCGATCGCGAGGCTACGACGCGCTGCTACCCAGAGGCGGCGCTGAAGTCCACGGTTTGATGAGGAAGCGCATTTCTCGACCCATGCATCCATGAAAGCATCTCTCGCGCCAATGTCACGCTCTTGAATCTAGCACAGCATTTTGTGAGTGCGGATTGGCTCCGCGTGAACAATGAGCTACTGAAAACGCACTCGGTTCTACTTTCAAATTTGAAAAGATGGGGCGTCGGCTGCGAGGGAGGGAGCACCGGACGGGAGGCCGGGCACAGCTCCATGCGCGCATTCCCGATAGTTGAAAGATTGTAGCCAGTAGGCTACATCTCTCCATGAAGATCCAGCGTACCCGTCAGTTCGCGACATGGATTGACGCTCTCAAGCATCCTGACCCGTATCGGTCGGCTCGCTGAAGGCCATCCTGGTGATTCCGCTATCTGGCGGATGGCGTTTCTGAATTGCGTATCGATGCAGGACCGGGTTACCGCGTGTACTACACCCAGCGCGGAAGGCAGTTGGTGATTCTTCTGGTTGGAGGCGACAAGGGTTCACAGCAGCGCGATATCGAGAAGGCCAGGGAGATTGCGCGTGCCCTGTGAGCATCGAACTGGCTGTGGGCGAAACGACTCAATACCAAAGTACTGGAGCTGTCCAATCATGGCTGCCAAGAAGAAAGTCGAACTCAAAGCATTTGATGTGGCCGAGCATCTTCGGACGCCTGCATCGAAGAAAGCGACGGTGATTCTGCATTTATCGCCAAGGCGCTTGGCGATATCGCTCGCGCTCAGGGCATGAGCAAGGTTGCGCGTGCGGCGGGCTTGTCGCGCGAGAGTCTGTATCGTGCACTGTCGGGCGAGCGCAGCCCGGATTTCGCGACCATCCTGAAGGTGACCCGTGCCTTGGGCGTGCGACTACATGCCAGCGCTGCATGAGCGTACCAGCGGACCTTGGCGCGTTGGCACGTCGCTGGACGTAAAGCGCATGAACACGCGACGCATCGATGCACTACGCGTCAGCAGTGGCCAGACAAAGACATCTGGCGCGATCAGGTTCAATCAAACCGAATGATGCGGATCAACCCTTTTGTTGCCGATCCGTCTCCGAAGGCGGCCACCGTGCCGCACTGGAATACTTCTTTCGCACCGTCATGGTTGACGAATGAGATCGTGCAGTGTGCCCGCGTTCCAGGCGTGATGCGGGTAATGGCGCGATCATTCAACACGAAACTGTACCACATGAGTTCAGGGCTTATTGAAAGCGCCATGGGGCGCGCGGTGGAGGCGATCATCTCGGCAACAACGCCACCGCGCGAATCCACTTCGTCCAGACGCAGCTCAACGAGAACAGGTTTCAGGTTTGGGTAGGGTGTGCTCATGCCAGCAGCGGGTCTGTCTGATTCGATAGCCGGGGTAGCGACGCGTTGAACCTGTGCATTGGGGATCTCAATGTTCTGCATTATTGAGCCGCACCCACCTGCAACGCCACATACTCCGCCAGCCCTCGGCAGGCCAGCATCAGCCCCTCGCGCGCACCATCGCCGATATCGTCTTTCTCTTCCCCATCCACGGGAACGCGCTCGGCGGCGTGGTACAGCTCCAGCAGCGACACCAGACCGGCGGCGGCGCGATCCCTGCGCGCGGCGGCCACCGCTTGGCCGGGCGTGCTTGACGACCCCTGCCACGGCTGTCCGTCGGCGGCATCGCCGGCCTGGATGTGCCGCAGGCAGGCGGGGAGGTTGATGGGCGCGGGCGCATCGTTGGCGGCAGCGAAAGCGGCTTCCAACGGCTGCGCCAGTTCGGGCGGCAGGCGCAGGGCAGCCTCGCCCAGGGTGGCGGTCAGGTACCGGTGGTGGGTCTTGGGCATGCGGGCATCCTCGGCAAGAACAGAGGTGCCACCCGAAGAGGGTGGCGGGCGATGCGTGGCTTCCAAGACCGGGTCAACGAATCGGCGGGCACGAGGCCCCCACGCACCGCCCGCCGTCGATCGGCGAACGGATTGCCAGCCGGCGCCGCCCCTGAAAGGACGACGCCGGCTGGCAAGCGTATACATCGTTGACAACACGGGCTTGGAAGTCCCGACCACCTTTGCAGGTGGCGATTCATCATGCGCATGTGAAATCACCGCCTGCCAGTCGTTTGTTTCGATGGCATCGGGTGATCTGAAAGGAAAAATGAATTATCTAGTTTGGCGCGTTTCGAACATCGCAATGCCAGAAGCGACATATCGCGCGGGGCTGAAACCAACGATGAATCCTGGCGCGTCATTGCTGTCGCACGGCCCTTTAAGGCCCAGGAAGTAAAGCTGGCTTAGCTTCCCCGGCAAGACTTCTAGAACACCCTACCAGACCTGAATCCCCACGCGCTCCACCCGGATCTTGATATTCCTCACGGACAGTGAGCAGCGCCCCACCGCATACTGCCGCCACACGCCCACTCTGGGCCCCTTCGGGATCCGCACATGCGTCGCCATGCCCTGTCGCTCACCGCCGCACTGTTGTCCACCGCTTTCGTTACCCCGGCCATGGCCGCAGTGCCGTTCTTCAACGCCAGCTGCCCGGGCGGCATCGATGTGCACGCCGACGAAGGCGGGCCGGTCTACGTGCAGGGCCGCGAGGCCTCGCTGAAACGCTTCAACGACCGCTATTTCGAGGCACGCGATACCAACAGTGGCATCACCCTGTCGATCAGCAGCAACGAGGACGGCACGCCGCAGATCAGCTACACCGGCCGTGGCGGCGCCAACGGCATCTGCCAGGTCAGTGCCGGCGGAGAGCCCGCACCGTCTGAACATCGCGACCACCGTCGCCACGATGACGACAACGACGCGGCGCTACCGCGCGAAGTCACCTGCGAGTCCACCGGCCAGCAGCAGGTGTCGTGCGACATGGATACCCGTGGCAACGTGGAAATCGTGCGCCAGCTCAGTCATACCCGCTGCGAACAAGGCCAGAACTGGGGTCTGTCGCGGCATTCGGTGTGGGTGAACGGCGGCTGCCGCGCGGTGTTCCGCAATGTGTCCAAGGCGGCCAACAGCGCGCCGGCAGGCGATACCGCGCTGGGTTCCTGCAACATGCGCAAGGGTGCGCAGGGCACGCTGGTGACCCAGATGCCGGTGGGCAGCGATTACCAGGAACTCATCATCGATTATCCCGATGGGCGCTTCCTGTGCATGATGCGCAACAACGGCCAGGTGCAGAGCGTGACGCCGGTTCGCCGCCGCGGAAGCTGAGCTTGCAGCGGGCTGGGGCCGGCCTCAGCCGCGGGACCTATACAACAACACCCATGCCAGCATCAGGGCGAGCGTCCCGACTGACGTCAGGCCGAACCACAGCGCGGCCACCTTCACGTTGCCAATCAATGCCGTCAGCATCCGCTGCGGCTCGCTCTTCAGGATCGGGTATTCAGCGTGTGCCTTGCGCAGGCGCTGCCAACCCAAACCGAGGAACAGCAGAAACGAGAATGGCGTCAGCAGGAGCGTCGCCTGCATCAGCCAGCCGTTCGGCGACGCATCGATCGAACTGCTCAGAAAAACCGCAAGCAGGGCGATGGGCAGCGCCACGGTGAAAAAGCGGGGCCAGGCGGTATTGATGAAGGGCGACATCGCAATCTTCCATGAGGGGGAGTCGGGTCCGCGCGGCATCATGCCATGCCAATGCCCTGCTGCACCGCCGCGAGTGGTGTCACACAGCTCTGGCTAGACTGTGCTTCTTTTTCCGCGCAGGAGGCACCCATGGCCCATCCCATCTCCGTATCCCTGATTGGCGTTCCCACCGATGTGGGCGCAGGCCATCGCGGTGCACGGCTGGGGCCGGAAGCGCTGCGCGTGGCGGGCCTGCCCGAAGCACTGGAAGCGCGTGGCGTGGACGTGCGCGACCTCGGCAACCTGGACGGCCCGCGCAACCCGTGGACTGCGCCGGTGCAGGGCTACCGCCACCTGGATGAAGTGGTGGCGTGGAACCACGCACTGATGGAAGCCAGCTATGCCGAACTGCAGGCCGGCCGCATGCCGATCATGCTCGGTGGCGACCACTGCCTGGGCATCGGTTCGATCACCGCCGTGGCGCGCTGGTGCCGAGAGCAGGGCAAGACCCTGCGCGTGCTGTGGCTGGATGCGCATTCGGACTTCAACACCAGCGATGTCACCCCGTCGGGCAACATCCACGGCATGCCGGTGGCCTGCCTGTGCGGCCTTGGCCCGGACGCGTTGACCCAGCTGGGTGGCAGCGCACCGGCGATCACCCCGGCGCAGATGCACCAGATCGGCATCCGCTCGGTGGACCCGGAAGAGAAGCGCCTGATCAAGACCCACAAGGTCGATGTTTACGACATGCGCTACATCGACGAGAACGGCATGAAGCGCACCGTGGAAGCGGCGCTGGCCGGCATCGACGAGAACACCCATCTGCATGTCAGCTTCGATGTGGACTTCCTGGACCCGAGCATCGCGCCGGGCGTGGGCACCACCGTGCCGGGCGGGGTGAACTACCGCGAGGCGCAGCTGGTGATGGAGATGATCGCCGACACCGGGCGCATGGGCTCGCTGGACATCGTTGAGCTCAACCCCTTGTTGGACAAGCAGAATGCCACTGCCGAACTGGCCGTGGACCTGGTCGAAAGCCTGTTCGGCAAGTCCACCCTGATGCGCGATTGACGGTTCCGCCTGAACGGATCTGTGATCCGTTCACACGCGCTCCACGCCACTGCCGCCAGATTGCACTTCACGCGGCGGTGGTGGGCATTGGCCTTCTCCCGCCGAGCGAAAGAATCCCATCCGCGAATGAAGCGGTGTAGCGGCAAACCCAAGGAGAAGCCCATGAAGCGCGTAGTTGCCCTGATGCTGTTGTCGATGTTCTCGGTGGCCCTGCTGGCCGGTTGCAACACCATTGCCGGTGCCGGCAAGGACGTGCAGAAGGCTGGCGAGAAGGTCGAGGACACCGCGAAGGGCCGTTGAGCCCTGCACGGAACGGAAAGAGAAAAGGGCCGGGGATATCCCCGGCCCTTTTTTTGTGCGCGCGTTCGCTGCAGGGGTTGTGGAAGCGGAGTGAACCATTCAAGCAGGTGAGCATGCATTTCATTGCGGGTTGACCGGCATTCAACAGCCGCTGCGCGAAGCTGGAGCCACGGTAAGAACGCCGTTGCAACCAAGGACTCCCAGCAATGAACAAAGACATCATTTCCGGCAAGTGGTCGCAGCTGAAGGGCAAGGCCCAGGCCAAGTGGGGCGATCTGACCAACGACGACTTCGATGTGGCCGAAGGCAATGCCGAGTATCTGGCCGGCCGCCTGCAGGAACGTTATGGCTGGGCCAAGGATCGCGCGGAGAAGGAAGTGCGTGAGTTCCAGGACGCCGTGAGCAAGGACTACCCGGACTACAAGTAAGCGCCTCGGTTTCCCCCACAACACGACGCCCGCACCGTGAGGTTGCGGGCGTTGTGTTGTCTGGTCGGGAGGATCAGCGCGCCGGCGGGTCCGGCACGTAGCGGTTGGGAAACGCCCGCGGTTCGCGCGGCAGGCGCGACGGCGAATCCACCAGGATGCCGCGTGCGCGCAGGTTGCGGGCGCTGTCGTAGCGCAGCTGCAGGACCTGGGCCGGGCTCCGGCTGGCGCGTTCGAAGTCGGTATCGCGTACCGAGGACTGTTCGCGTGCGCCGTGGCCGGTGCCCAACGCTGGCGCCTGCGACTTGCTGGCGTAGCCCTCGATTCGGCTGTTGCTGGCGCTGGCATCGGCCGCTGCTTCGGCCGCCGGGGCCGGTGCTGGCAGGCCACGGCGCAGGATCGGCTGCGGGTACCAGCGTCGTGCTTCCTCGAACACCGCAACGCCCACCACGCCGATGTTGTCCGGACGGCCGGTGCGGCTGGCATAGCTGCCACCGGGGCTGCTGAACACGAACTGCGCCACTTCGTCCTGGCTCTTGCGCCAGCCGGTGATGTCGGCGCGCTGGCCGGGGTTGAGCACGTAGCCGGTCTGCGAGGGATCGGCATCTTCGCCGGAGATGGCGTTGACGCCGTCCACCGACAGCACCACCAGCACCCGGCGCGGGCTGTCGTTGTACAGGCGCACGGCGTAGCGGTGGCCGCGCTCGCCGGCCACCCAACGCTGGCCCTCGGCGGGGTAGCTGCGCAGTTCGGTGCCGCGGTCGCGGTCGACCAGGGACATGCGCACGGGGCCACCTTCGTACACCGGCGGCGGCATCGGGGCCGGGCGGAAGCCGGCCAGGGGCAGGATCAGCAGCAGGGGCAGCAGGCGTTTCATCGGGCGTCTCCAGCGGGGTTGCGTGAATGAACGCGCCGCGGGCCCTGACGGGGTTGGTGGCGTGCAAGGTAAACTGGCCCCGTTCATCGAAGGTTACCCCACGCAGTCATGACGACCCGAGTCCTTACCGGCATCACCCCCTCCGGCACGCCCCACCTGGGCAACTACGTTGGCGCCATCCGTCCGGCCATCGCGGCCAGCCGCGCCCCGGGGATCGAGAGCTTCTTCTTCCTGGCCGACCTGCACAGCCTGATCAAGTCCCAGGATCCGCAGCGCACCCAGCGCGCGACCCTGGAGATCGCGGCCAGCTGGCTGGCCTGCGGCCTGGACCCGGAACATGTGTGGTTCTACCGCCAGAGCGACATCCGCGAGACCACCGAGCTGATGTGGTTCCTGACCGCCATCGCCAGCAAGGGCATCCTCAACCGCGCGCACGCCTACAAGGCGGCGGTGGACAAGAACCGCGAGGAAGGCGTGGACGAGGACGCGGGCGTCAGCGCCGGCCTGTTCATGTACCCGGTGCTGATGGCCGCCGACATCCTCATCTTCAAGGCCAACCAGGTGCCGGTGGGCCGCGACCAGATCCAGCACATCGAGATGGCGCGCGATTTCGCCCAGCGCTTCAACCACGTGTACGGCAAGGAGTACTTCCCGCTGCCGGACGTGGTGATCGACGAGCAGGTGGCGACGCTGGCCGGCCTCGACGGCCGCAAGATGAGCAAGAGCTACCACAACACCATTCCGCTGTTCGTGCCGCGCGAGGAACTGAAGAAGCTGGTGTTCTCGATCCTGACCGACTCGCGCGCACCGGGTGAGCCGAAGGACACCGAGGGCTCGGCGCTGTTCCAGATGTACCAGGCGTTCGCCACCCCGGAACAGACCGCGGAATTCGCCAAGGCGTTCGCCGCCGGCATCAGCTGGGGCGATGCCAAGCAGCAGCTGTTCGAGCGCATCGACAGCGAGCTTTCTCCGCTGCGCGAGCGCTACAACGCGCTGATGGCCGAGCCGGAGAAGATCGAGGCGCTGCTCAAGCGCCGTGGCCAGCAGCTGCGCGAGCAGCTGGCGGCACCGCTGCTGGACGAGCTGCGCCATGCGGTGGGCCTGCGTGACCTGTCCACCGCGGGCGACATCGCCAGCGAGGACGCTGGCGTGGCCCGCGTGGCACCGCCGCTGTTCAAGCAGTACCGCGAGAAGGACGGCCGTTTCTACTTCAAGCTGACCGCCGGTGACGGCACGCTGCTGATCCAGAGCGAAGGCTTTGATTCGCCGCGCGATGCGGGCCAGTTGATCGCGGTGATCAAGCAGGCCGAGCAGGGCGACCAGCTGCAGAGCGAGCTGTTCAAGCTGGAAGCCGAGGTGGATGCGGTGCTGGCGGCATTGGCTGTGTTGCGCGCCGACTGATCGGTAGATGCCGACCTTGGTCGGCGCTGTTGAGGGCGGAATGCCGGCCAGCGGCCGGCACTACCCGCAATCGGCGGCCATGGCATGATGTCCGCGCGCCTCAGGCGCGATGACATGGAGTCTGCAATGGCCTGGTTGTCGCTGCTGCTGTTCCTGCCTTGGTTTCTGTTGCTGGGCAGCCTGTACTGGCTGTTCCCGCGCCAGCCGCGTAGCGCGCGGCGGCGCCTGTTCGATGGTGCTGCCCTGGCATTGGCATTGCTGCTGAGCATCCTGGCGATGCTGTGGGGCCACCATATCGGCCTGGTGCAGCCCGGCGCCGGCCCGATCTGGCCGCAGGTGCTGGCGGTGCTGTATGCCTATGGAGCTTTCCTGGCAGTGCTGGTGCTGGCGTTGCTGCTGCGGCCGCGGTTCGCATTGCGCTCCGGCTGATCGATAGTGCCGGCCGCTGGCCGGCAACTGCATTCAACTGGCTACACCGAGGTTGCCGGCCAGCGGCCGGCACTACCCGACCAAAGCCGCATCGAACCCGGGCCGCCTGCGCGCCTACCATGGGTGTCTGTTCCCGATCCTGCCAGGTGCGTGCCAATGACCGCCGACCCCAGCATCCACACCATCGATACCGGTTTCCAGCGCCCGGATTTCGACGCGGCGTATCTGATCGTTGAAAACGGCCGTGCCGCGTTCGTCGACTGCGGCACCGGCCTGTCGGTACCGGCGATGCTGCAGGCGCTGGCGGAGGCCGGTCTGGGCGTGGAAGCAGTGGACTGGCTGCTGCTCACGCACGTACATCTGGACCACGCCGGTGGTGCAGGCCTGCTGATGCAGCAGCTGCCGAATGCGAAGGCGGTGCTGCATCCGCGCGGTGCGCCGCACATGATCGATCCGACCCGGCTGATTGCCGGCGCCACCGCGGTGTACGGCGCCGAAGAGATCGCGCGCAGCTATGGTCGCATCGAGGCGATTCCGGAGCACCGTGTGGTGGTGGCCGAAGACGGCCACCGCATCGATCTGGCTGGCCGCGAACTGGTGCTGTTGCATACGCCGGGCCACGCGCTGCACCACTACTGCGTGTGGGATGCGCGCAGCCACAGCTGGTTCACCGGCGATACGTTCGGTATCTCCTACCGTGAGCTGGACAGTGCGCAGGGTGCTTTCATCTTCCCCACCTCATCGCCGGTGCAGTTCGATCCGGAGGCGATGAAGGCCTCGATCCGGCGCATGCTCGATTACGCGCCGCAAGCGATGTACCTGACCCACTACGGTCGTGTGGAACAGGTGGAGAAACTGGCCGACGACCTGTTCGAGCAGATCGATGCGATGGCCGCCATCGGCCGCCAGTGCGATGGTCGACCGGATCGCCACCGCTGCCTGCTGGCCGCACTGCAGGCGCTGTACCTGGAACGTGCACAACTGCATGGCTGTGCGCTGGACGATGCCGCGGTGACCGCTGTTCTGGCGATGGACATCGAACTCAACGCCCAAGGCCTGGCCTGCTGGCTGGATCGCATCAGCAAGTAGATCCATGCCATGCGTGGATGACGTTGGCCCAGGCTGCGCCGCGGTGTCACGACCACGTTACACTCTGGTGACTTCCAAGCCTGCCGTGGTACTGCCGTGAATCCGATGCGCGTGTTGCTGCTGTCGTCCTGCCTGTTCGTCGGTGGCCTGGCCCATGCGGCCAACGACCTGCCGGGTGGCGGCATCGATCCGCAGGCACTGTCGCGCCATGTGCGCGTGCTGGCGTCGGATGAATTCGAGGGCCGTGCACCGGCCACCGAGGGTGAAGAGCGCACGGTGCAGTACCTGATCGAGCAGTTCCGCAGCTACGGCCTGCAGCCGGGCGGCGTGGACGGCAGCTGGGTGCAGCCGGTGCCGCTGGTGCGCGCACAGCTGGATGGCGCGGCCAAGGCCAGCCTGTCGCTGAAGCAGGGCAAGCGCGCGCTGGCCAACGGCGTGGACGTGACCCTGCAGAGCCTGCAGCCGCGCAAGCGCGTGCAGATCAAGGACGCGCCGCTGGTATTCGTCGGCTACGGCATCGACGCGCCGGAACGGCAGTGGAACGACTACAAGGACGTGGACCTGCACGGCAAGATCGCGGTGGTGCTGATCAACGACGCCGATTTCGAAGCCGATGCGCCGGGTGCATTTGATGGCAAGGCGGTGACCTACTACGGCCGTTGGACCTACAAGTTCGAGGAAGCCGCACGCCGTGGTGCCGAGGGCGTGCTGATCGTGCACGAGACCGCGCCGGCTGCGTATGGCTGGGCCACGGTGAAGAGCTCGGGCACCTCGCCGCTGTTCGACATCGAACGCGGCCAGGCCGAGGCGATGGCCCAGCACACGCCGCTGCGCGGCTGGATGCAGCGCGAGCTGGCCGAGGCGATCTTCGCCGACGCCGGCCTCGACTTCGATGCCGAGAAGCGCAAGGCGATGCGTGCCGATTTCCGACCCGTGGCACTGGACAACGCGAAGCTGAGCGTGGATTTCGCACTCAAGCGCGAGCAGGTGGTGACCCGCAACGTGGTGGCCAAGCTGCCCGGTGGCGAGCATGCCGACGAGGCGGTGATCTTCTCTGCGCACTGGGATGCCTTCGGTATCGGCCAGGCCGATGCCAAGGGCGATCGTATCCGCCGCGGCGCGATTGACAACGCCACCGGCGTGGCCACGGTGCTGGAACTGGGCCGGGTGTTCGCCGCCGGCCCGCAGCCGCAGCGCACGTTGTACTTCGTGGCACTGACCGCTGAAGAGAAGGGCCTGCTGGGCGCCAGCTACTACGCCGCACACCCGCTGGCGCCGCTGGACAAGACCGCCGCAGTACTGAACATCGAGATGTTCAGCCCGGATGGTGCGACCCGTGACATCGCGTCGTGGGGCAAGGGCCGGGTCTCGCTGGAAGGTGACCTGGAACGCGTGGCCAAGGCCCGCGGCCGCAGCTACAGCCCGGACCCGAACCTGGAAGCCGGGTTCTTCTACCGTGCCGACCATTTCGCCTTCGCCCGCCTGGGCGTGCCGGCGATCACCATCGGCCCGGGCCTGGACAAGCTGGACGGTGGCGTTGAAGCCGGCCGCGTGCTGCGCGAGAAGTACTTCGCCGACTGCTACCACCAGGCCTGCGATGCGTGGACGCCGAGCTGGGACCCGGCCGGCCATGCCGCCGATACCCTGCTGGTCTACGACCTGGGCGCGGAGCTGGCCAACAGCCGCCGCTGGCCGACGTGGGAAAAGGAATCGGAGTTCCGCGGCGCGCGCGACAAGAGCGAAGCCGCCCGCCGTTGATGGGGTAATGCCGGCCGCTGGCCGGCAACTCCCTGCTCTTTCCGGAGGTTCATGAGGTTGCCGGCCAGCGGCCGGCACTACCTGCGCTGGCGCAAAAGCGTCCACGCGCCCCAGCCGCTGGCGGCGAGCGCTGCGAGGTAACACGCCACCGTCGTGCGCATTCCCACTGCATGCAGCGGGCCCGGGCGGGCACTTGCGCGCATCTGCAGCGAGCTGTGGCCGCTGCCCAGGTCCACCGTCAGCTGCAGCGCCAGCGCGGCGCAGAACACCAGCAGGGCGATCCCGAATCCGATGCGCGGCCACGCGGCCTGTGCGTTGGGGCGGCGCAGCAACCAGGCCAGTGCAGTGGCTGCGGCCAGCGTCGCCGCGACCCACATCAGCGGCGAGGCCGGAGACACAGCGGCCACCGGCATTGCACCGGTGGCCGCGATCATGACGACGCGCTTACTTGCGGGTGCCGTCGAGCCAGTTCGGGCCCTTGTTGGTGAGGAAGAACACATAGACCACCAACGATACCGCGATCGTCGCGGTGACGTAGATGGCGAACCAGTCCACGTGGCCGGTCTTCAGCGCGCCCTGGTACAGCAGCGGGGCGGTGCCGCCGAACAGCGAGTTGGCCAGTGCATAGCCCAGGCCCACGCCCAGTGCACGCACGTGGGTGGGGAACAGTTCGGCCTTCACCACCGCGTTGATGGAGGTGTAGCCGGTGAGGATGACGAAGCCCAGCGCCAGGGTCAGGAATGCCAGGGTGGCGTCATGCTGGTGCGGCAGCTGGGTGATCAGGTACCAGCTGTACAGCACGCCGCCGACGCCGAAGAACACCAGCAAGGTCTTGCGGCCGATGATGTCCGACAGCCAGCCACCGACCGGCTGCAGCACCATCAGGAAGGCCAGCACGCCCAGGTTGATCAGGGTGCCGGTCATCGGGTCATTGGCGGCGAAGGCACTCTGGATCATCTTCGGGCCGTTCACCGAGTAGGTGTAGAAGGCCACGGTGCCACCGGCGGTAATCAGGAAGCACAGCAGCAGCGGCCGCCACTGGTGCACGAACAGCTCGTACATCGAGCCGGACTTCCGTGCCTTGCCCTCGCGTGCGGCCTCGATGGACGACTCCGACAGCGACTCGTCCATGCCACGGCGCAGCCAGAACACCACCACCGCCGCGATGCCACCGATGCCGAAGGCGATGCGCCAGCCCCATTCGGAGATTTCCGGCTTGCCCCAGAAGGTCAGCATCAGCAGCAGGGTCAGCTGGGCCAGCACATGGCCACCGACCAGGGTGACGTAGTGGAAGGAGGACAGGAAGCCACGGCGGCCGGGGATGGCGGCTTCGGACATGTAGGTGGCACTGGCACCGTACTCGCCGCCGGTGGCGAAGCCCTGCAGCAACCGCGCGAACAGCAGGATCACTGCCGCCCAGATACCGATGCTGGCGGCGGTGGGGGTGATGGCGATGAGGAACGAACAGGCCGCCATCAGCGTGACCGACACGGTCAGGGCCTGGCGACGGCCATGGCGGTCGGCGAAGCGGCCGAAGAACCAGGCGCCGATCGGGCGCATCAGGAACGTTGCCGCGAAGATCGCCCACACGTACATGGTGGAGTTCTTGTCATCCGGCGAGAAGAACTGCGATTCGAAGTACACGGCGAATACCGAGTACACGTAGACGTCGTACCACTCCACCAGGTTGCCGGCGGAGCCTTTGAGGGTATTGGAGATGGAGCGCCGCAGCGCGGCGCCGTCGGTGCTGGGGACAGCGGAATGGGACGTGGTGCTCATCCGGGTGGGAATCCTCGATGCGGCGCTTCCGTGCGGGAAAGATCGGTGCCAGCCGCGCGCGGGGCGCTTGCGGCCAGCCTCCTAGGTAATGCATCCCACGTCAACGCCGGGTGCCGAACGAGCGGGCGGGGAATGGGACCGGACAGGGTGACAGCGGGCGCCAGACGGGCCTATAGCTAAATCGTCGTACGCCCTTTCGCGTCCGGCACCCGGGAAGATCGCCCATCCGAGTTGCAGTGTGTTGAAAACCGGGGTTATTTCAGCCGGCCGAACGTCCTAGAATCCGCGTTCCCCCGGCCCCTCTGGTGCGTCATGTCGGCTCCCCCTGTTCCGTCTGCGGCTGCCCCCCGGGGTGGCCTTGTCGCGTTGGCGCTGCTGCTGGTCTACGTGGTCTGGGGGTCGACCTACCTGGGCATCGCCAAAGCCCTGCACGGCGGCGCGCTGCCGCTGACGATGGTCTCCGGCAGCCGCTTCATCATTGCCGGTGGCCTGATGTTCCTGGCCCTGCGCCTGTTCTGGAAGATGCCGAACCCGACTCTGCGGCAGTGGCGCAACCTGGTCATCATGGGCGTGACCATGCTGGTGCTGGGCAACGGCATGGTGGTACTGGCCGAACGCGAGGTGTCTTCGGGCCTGGCCGCCACGGCGGTGGCCTCGGTGCCATTGTGGATGGCGCTGTTCTCGGCGCTGCGCGGCCAGCACGCCAGCAAGGGTGAATGGCTGGGTATCGCCGTCGGCTTCGTCGGCGTGGTCTGGCTCAATGCCGGCAGCAGTCTGACCGCTTCGCCCACCGGGCTGGTGCTGCTGCTGATTGCGCCGATCGGCTGGGCGTTCGGCTCGGTGTGGGCGCGCGGGCTGGACCTGCCGGGCCCGTTCATGACCGCCGCCGGTCAGATGCTCTGCGGCGGCGTGCTGCTGGTGCTGATCGGCCTGGCGGTTGGCGAGCGCCCGACCACGCTGCCCGACACCGGCGGCCTGCTGGCGATGGCCTACCTGTGCGTGTTCGGGTCCATCGTCGCCTTCACTGCCTACGTGTGGCTGCTGCAGAACGTGCGCCCGGCACTGGCGGGCAGCTATGCATACGTCAATCCCGTGATCGCGGTGCTGCTGGGCGCCGCATTGAATGGTGAACGCTTTGGATGGCGGGACTTCCTCGCCATGGCGGTGATTCTTCTGGGTGTGGTGGTGTTGACGATGGCGAGGACGCGAAAGAAATGAGCATGGACGAGAAAGAACAACGCCGTGGCCTGCTGGTCACTGCCTCCACCTTCGTGATCTGGGGGCTGGTGCCGGTGTACTGGCACCTGCTCAACGAGGTGCCCTCGTTCCAGATCATCGCCCACCGCATCATCTGGAGCACCGTGATGGTGCTGGGCTGGCTGCTGCTCAGCTCGCGCCTGGGCTGGTGGAAGAAGATCGCTGCGCAGCCGCGCGCGCTGCCGATCCTGCTGGTGTCGAGCCTGACCATTGCCTTCAACTGGGGCCTGTACATCTGGGCGATCAATGCCGGCCACGTCATCGAGACCAGCCTGGGCTACTTCATCAATCCGCTGGTGAACGTGCTGCTGGGCGTACTGGTGCTGAAGGAGCGGCTGCGCCGACTGCAGTGGGTGGCGGTGGCAATGGCGGCGGTGGGTGTGGCCTGGCTGACCATCGATGCCGGCACGCCGCCGTGGATCGCGCTGGGCCTGGCCTGTTCGTTCGGCCTGTATGGCCTGTTGCGCAAGCTGGTCTCGGTCGATCCGGTGGCCGGCCTGGGCGTGGAAAGCCTGTACCTGTTCCTGCCGGCGCTGGCCTTTGCGATCTGGGCCGAGAACGGCCATGGTGGCGCGTTCTTCCACGGCTGGGGCTGGCGCAACGACCTGCTGCTGATCTTCGGCGGCGCGATCACTGCGGTACCGCTGATCGGTTTCGCCTACGGCGTGAAGCGCATTCCGCTGTCGCTGGTCGGCATCCTGCAGTACATCGCGCCGAGCCTGCAGCTGCTGCTGGGCGTGTTCTTCTTCCACGAAGCGTTCGATACCGCCAAGGCGATCGGCTTTGCCGCGATCTGGGCTGGCCTGATCCTGTTTGTCGGCGACAACATCCGCACGATGCGCGCCAAGCGGTAGCGCCGGGCCATGCCCGGCGAAGCCATGGGGTCAGAGCCCTTCGCGGGCGAAGGGATCCGACCCCGCTCCCCAAAAAAGAGCGGCGCCCCGAAGGGCGCCGCTCTGCTTCCATCCACAGCCAGGAGAGAGATGGCTGTGGCGGGAACGCGGTTGCAGGCTTAGAAGCGCTGCTGGTACTTCATGTACATGAAGCGGCCGATGTCGAAGCCACCGTAGTAGGTGAAGCTGCTGTTCGGCTGGCTGTACATGATCGGACCCTGGTGGTTGAACACGTTGTTCACGCCCAGCGACACGGTGCCGTCCCACGGCAGGTTGTAACGCACCTGCAGGTCGTGGAAGGTGTTGGAGCCCACCTTGTTGGTCGGCGATGCGCTGGTGTACGACGAGCTGAAGCCCGGCAGGTTGCACTCGTCCATGTACGAGCACTTCTCCTTCATGCTGGAGTAGTAGCGCGCGGTCCAGCCGATGCCGAAGTCGCCGTACTGCCAATCCAGGTTGAAGGTCGAGCGGACACGGAACTCGCCGCCCCAGCTGGTGCGCTGTTCCACCGGCGTGGTCGCGGCGTTGTCGTTGCGCTGCTTCAGGTAGTCGGTGTAGGTGGTGTTCCAGTTGACGGCGAACTGGCCGAACGTGGTTTCCGGCAGGCGGTAACGCACATTGATGTCATAGCCGGCGGTTTCGCGGAAACCGGCATTGACCAGCGAGCGGTCCAGGCTGTTGACCTGGCCGTTGCTGCCGCGGGTGAAGCGGCCGCACGCGGCATCCGAACCCTGCACGTAGCACTGTTCGAGAATGCTGTTGGCGGTCTCGGAGACAATGGCGTTGTTGATGCGGATCTTCCACCAGTCGAGGCTGACATCCAGGCCGGCGACGAAGTCCGGGCTGTACACCAGGCCCACGGTCCAGGTCTTGGCGGTTTCCGGCTTCAGCTCTGCGTTGGAACCGGAGTTGAAGTCGACGGTCGACTGCTGGCCCGGCTTGGTGGCAACAGTGCCATCGCTGTTGAGCTGGCGGAAGTTGGCCGGCACCTTCAGCGCCTGGCAGCGGGCGGCAACGGTCGGGCTGGTCGCAGCGGTACCGAACGAGGTATCGCACGGATCGGTGAACGAATCGCGGGTACTGACGGTGCCAGCGTACAGGTCATCCACGGTCGGCGCACGGAAGCCTGTGCCGTAGGTGGCGCGCACCAGCAGGCTGTCGATCGGCTTCCACTTCAGGCCGAACTTGCTGTTGGTGGTCGAACCGAAGTTGTTGTAATCCGAGTAGCGACCGGCCACGTCCAGCGACAGTTCGCGCGCGAACGGCAGATCGGTCAGCAGCGGCACCTGCAGCTCCAGGTAGACCTCGTTGAGCGAGTAGTCGCCACGGGTCGGCTGGCCGGTGGTGCCGGCGATCTCGCCCTTCTGCACCCGCATGTCCGGGGTGTAGCTGGCCTCTTCGCTGCGGTGCTCGAAGCCCATCGCGCCCATGATGTCGCCGGCCGGCAGGGTGAACAGCGAACCGGAGATGTTGGCGCTGGCCACCTTGGTGGTGCTCTTCATCTTGTCGACGAAGCGCGCAAACAGGTAGTCCTGCACGTCCTGGTTGCTCAGCGAGCCGGGGCCGGTGTAACCCATCGGCGCAGCCGGGTTCCACGGCACGCAGCCGGCGATCACCGCACCCGGTGCGCCGCAGCGGGCCACGTTGCCGTCCATGAAGGACGGACCGACGGCCTGGTTGACGTGCGGCTGGTACATGCTGCCGGTACCGATGCGCTCGCCTTCATTGCGGTTGTACATGTAGCTGACGTTCCAGTCCCAGTACCGCGAACCGGTTTCGAAGCTGCCTTCCAGGCCGATGCTGGCGCGCTTGGTCTCCAGATTGTTCTCGGTGCCGCGCGGCAGCTCCTCGGAGCGGTGCGCGAACAGAACATCCTGGCCCCACAGGTTGAACGTACTGTCCTTGGACAGGGCGGCACGGCTGCCGTTACGCGCCTGGGCGGCGCTGACCGAGTACGGGTAGCCGGCCAGCTGCTTGGTCGATTCGCGCTTGCTGTACAGCGCGTCGGCGACGATGCGCAGGTCGTCGGTGATCGAGAAGCCACCGTTGGCGAACACCGAGGTGCGCTCCAGGCCGGTCAGCAGGCTCATGTTGGTCTTGCTGTTGGCACCATCGGCCGGATCCGGCGCGTGGAAGTTGCCCTTCTGGCTCGGATCGCCGCCCGGGCCCACGGTCAGGTTCTTGCCACCGACGGTGACGTAGCCCCACGGGGTATTGCCGTTCAAGTTGTCGGTCGGGTGGCGCGGGCCGTTGGGATAGCGGCTGAACTCGCGATCCTTGCCCAGCACTTCGTCTTCCTTGGTGCGCTCGGCACCCACGGTGAACCAGCCGCGGTCGAAGGTCTTGCCGAAGGTGGCGCTGTAGGAACGCTTCTGGCCGTCACCCTGGCCGTACTGTCCGACGTAGACGCTGGCTTCGCCACCATCGAAGTTCTTGCGGGTGATGATGTTGACCACGCCGGCGACCGCGTCCGAGCCATACAGAGCGGATGCACCGTCGGTCAGCACTTCCACGCGCTCGACGATGGCCGACGGGATCGAGGCCAGGTCGGAGTAACCGCCGGCGCTGACGCCCATGCGGCGGCCGTCGATCAGCACCAGGCTGCGTTCCGGGCCGAGGTTGCGCAGGCTGACGTACATGCCGCCGAAGTCGCGCGAGGAGGTCAGCGAAGACGCGCGGCCCATGCTCGGCGAACCTGCGGCGGGAATGTCCTGCAGGATGTCGGCGACGTTGACGTAGCCCTTCTTCTCGATCTCGGCGCGGTTGAGCGCGATCACCGGCTGTGCGGTCTCGACACTAGCCTGGCGGATGCGCGAGCCGGTGATTTCGATGCGGTCGAGAGTGGTTGTGGCGTCGCCGGTGCTCTGTGCGAAGGCGGGGGTGGTGCAGCTGGCGGCCAGCGCGATGACGATCGCGTTGCGCAGCGGATTGGTTCTCAGGGACATCCGTGAAATCTCGTGTTTCAGAAAAAACATGCGCCCGTTCTGTGGGCGCGTGGGGTGCTGCAAACCAACGTGGGGGCGCGATTCTAGATTGTTTCCATTCGTAACTGTTTGTCGCTGCGCCGCGAATGTGCGCGAAAATGAATCGCAACCAACAATCCACAGATGCACTGTGCGCAGCGTCACGCGCGTTGCGTTTGCGACGGGCAGAGGCATCGGTAGCGGCGGTATCTACGCAATCTGTAGCGACGACCACCCAGATCGTGGTCAGATCCCTTCGCGTAGCGAAGGGATCTGACCCACCAAAGAAAAAGGGACGGAGCCTTCGCTCCGTCCCTCTGCACGATGCGCAGTCTGTCGCTGCGTGATGCTCAGGTTTCGCGCAGCGCCGTGGTGATCGGCAATCGTGCCGCACGCAGCGCCGGGAACAGGCCGCCGACCAGGCCGATGCCCAGCGCCCATTTCAGGCCCGTCCACAGCAGTTCCGGCGACACATGGAACTTGAACACCACCGCGCTGAAGTTGCTGCCGATGGTGGACACGCTGTAGCCATTGAACAGCAGCCACGCCACCGCACAGCCCAGCAGGCCACCCAGCAGTGCAAGCAGCATTGTTTCCAGCATCACTGCAGTCACCACCGGCAGGCCGCGGAAGCCGATTGCCCGCATCGTGGCGATCTCGCGTGCGCGCGTGGCCACCGCGGCGTACATGGTATTGAGCGCGCCGAACACCGCACCCACCGCCATGATGGTGCCGATCACCTTGCCGAGGATGTCGATCAACTTGGTCAATCCACCACCCTGTTTGCTGTAGTAGACGCGGGTGGTCTCCACGTCCAGCTTCAGGCGCGGATCGGCGGCTACGGCGGCCTTGAACTGCTCGAAGCCGGCCTTGCCATCGGTGCGCACGCTGATCGACTGCCACGCACTGCGCTGGTAGGTGGTGGCCAACGTATCGGCGTCGGTCCACAGTTCCGAATCATGCGCATCGCCGGTGGCGAAGACACCGACCACGGTCCAGGTCTGGTTGCCCAGGGTCAGCGTCTTGCCAACGTCCAGATCGCGGAACTGGCCCTTGGCGCCCTGGCCGACCACGATCTCGCGCAGGCCTGTGGCGAACGTGCGGCCTTCGACGATCTTTACCTTGTCATGCACCGCCCACGCCTGCGGGCCGACGCCGCGGAACTGCGCGTTGACGTCGGTGCCATCGGACTTCGACACCAGGTTGACCACCTGCGACAGCTCCGGTGACAGCAGCGGCCGACCTTCGGCATCGCGGCTGATGCCGGGCAGGGTGGACAACGTCGGCACCTGTTCGCGGGTGATGACTGAGTTGGTTTCGGCCTGCGAGCCGCCGCGCAGCACGATGGCGGTGGTGTCATCGCCGGTGTTGTTGAGCGTGGCCTGGAAGCCTTCGCCCATCGCCAGCATCGCCACCAGCACGCCGACCACGCCGGCGATACCGACCACGATCACCGAGGACGCGCCCCAGCGCTGCGGCAGGCTGGCCACGCCGATGCGGGTAGCCGCCAATGCCAGCCGCCCGCCACGGGTCAGCAGCAGCCACAGTGCCACCAGCACGGCGACCGCCAACACGCCGATCCACGGCAGGCCGATCCACAGCACCAGGCCGATCACCAGCAACAGCGCGGTCAGCGCATTGCCCAGCCACTTCTTGAGTTTGCTCTTGAACATGTCGGTGTCCTCCTCAGCGGCCGGCCAGTGCGTCGACGATCTTCAGGCGCTTGGCACGCAGCGCCGGCAGCAGGCCGACGATGATGCCGATCACCACGATCAGGCCCAGCCCCATCAGCCAGGTCGGTGTCGGTACATGCGGCGGCAGCATGCCCATGCTCTTCGGCCCGATCGCCGGCAGGATCAGTGCAGCCAGGCCCATGCCGATCAGGCCACCGAGGCCGATCAGCAGCACCGACTCCACCATCACCAGCATCAGCACGGTACTGTCCTTGAAGCCCAGCGTCTTCAGCGTGGCGAGTTCGGGCACGCGCTCGCGCACCGCCTGCGCCATGGTGTTGCCGGTCAACAGCAGCAGGGTGAAGAACACCGCCCCCATGATCGAGGTGACGATCATGCCGATGTCGGCGAACTGCTTGACGAAGGCCTGCTGGAACGCCGATTCGGTCTGGGTCTTGGTTTCGTGGTCGGAGTTGGCCGAGATCGCATCGATGGCCTGCGCCACCCTTGACGACTGCTCCGGGTTGTCCAGCGTCACCGTGTACCAGCTCACCTGGTTCTTGATGTAGTCGTTGGACTCATCGAAGTACTTCCAGTTCATCATCAACTGGCGTTCTTCATTGGCTGCCAGTGCGCGATCCTTCGAGCGGTAGATGCCCTTCAGTTCCAGCGGCCAGTCGTTGCTGCCGCCACGCGGGAAGATGGTGGCCTGCAGCGGGATGGTGTCGCCGATCTTCCAGCCGAACTGCTTGGCCAGTGTCTCGCCGACGATCGCGCCGGTACGGGTCTGCTGCCAGTCCTGCAGCTGCGCCGGGTCGATCTGCAGCTCGCGGTAGACATCGAAGTAGTTGGGCGCTACCGAGAAGTTGGGGAAGAAGTTCTTCGGGTCCTGGTAGATGCCGCCGAACCACATGCCGTAGGTGACATCGCGCACGCCGCTGACCTGGCGGATCTGCGTTTCCAGGCGGATCGGCAGCGACTGGGTGATCGACAGGCGCGAAGCCACCACCAACCGGTTGGCACCTTCCACGCTGCCACCGGACGAGAACGCCACGCGCACCGAGTCGAGCATGCCGAACAGCAGGAACGCGGCCACCACCGAGAGCAGGGTCAACAACGTGCGGGTGCGGCTGCGGAACAGCTGCGCCCACACCAGGGAGAAATATCTCATTGCCGTGGCCTCCGTCAGTGAGCCAGCGGCGCGTCGGCCAGCTCGCCCTTGTCCAGGTGCACCGTGTGCGTGGCGTACTCGGCGGCCTTCGGGTCATGGGTGACCATGATGATGGTCTTGCCGTGTTCGCGGTTGAGTTGCTGCAGCAGACCGAGGATCTCCTCGGCGGACTGGCGGTCGAGGTCGCCGGTGGGTTCGTCGCAGATCAGGAAAGTCGGGTCGGAGACGATCGCGCGGGCGATCGCCACGCGCTGCTGCTGGCCGCCGGACAGTTCATTCGGGCGATGGCTGCGGCGGTCGGCCAGGCCGACCAGGGTCAGTGCGATCTCCGCATTGCGGCGGCGCTGCGCGGCATTGAGGTGGGTCAGCAGCAGCGGCAGCTCCACGTTCTTCTGCGCGGTCAGCATCGGCATCAGGTTGTAGAACTGGAACACGAAGCCGACATGGTGGCTGCGCCAGGTCGACAGCTGGCCGCCGCTCATCTGGTCGATGCGCTCGCCTTCGATGCTGATCTCGCCGCCGCTGGGGTTGTCGAGGCCACCGATCAGGTTGAGCAGGGTGGTCTTGCCCGAGCCGGACGGGCCCATCAGCGCGACGAAGTCGCCGCTGGCGATGTCCAGGTCGATGCCGTGCAGCACCTGCACCTTTTCGGGGCCACGCTGGTAGGTCTTGGTGATGTTGCGCAGTGAAACCAGGGTCGACATGGGTGGTTCTCCACGGAAGGCGGGAAACGGGGAAGCGCACCCGCGATGGGCGCGGGCGAGCGTCGAGCGGTGCTGCCGGCGGCGCCCGTGGGCGCCAGGCCGTTACTGCGCTTGTTTCTGTTGCACCTTGGCGCCGTCGCGCAGGGTGTCCGGCGGGTTCACCACGACCGATTCACCCGCGTTCACGCCCTTGAGGATCTGGCGGTCCTTGCCCATCGCCTGGCCAGCCTCGACCGTGCGCTGCTGTACGCGGTTCTCGTCACCCAGTACGAAGGCCACCGAGGCGCCCTCGCGCTGGACCACGGCGCCACCCGGCACGCGCACGCCCTGCAGCTTGGCGGCCGCCTGCGGCTGTGCCTGTTCCAGGAAGCTGACCCGCACGCCCATCTCCGGCACGATGCGCGGGTCCTTCACCTTCAGCGCCACGCGCACCTTCACCGTGGCCTTGCCGCGGTCGGCGGTGGGAATGATGGCGATCACCTCGCCGGGGATCTTCCACTCCGGGTAGGCGTTGAGCGTGGCTTCCACCGGCATCTTCGGCTGCACGCGGCCGATGAAGGCTTCGCCCACTTCCACCTCGATCTCCAG
>JAAIGE0100798678.1_pt1 | contig 44286 bp, 55 predicted proteins | sample 6487951 | NCBI WGS metagenome assembly JAAIGE01 (sample SAMN13974128, study PRJNA590717) | phyllosphere metagenome | biome: tomato field; feature: multiple bacterial spot infested tomato fields; material: tomato leaves; isolation source: leaves from tomato fields | host: Solanum lycopersicum ...
AAGCGCTTGCGAGCGGCAAAACGCTGGAAGACTTTCAGTTTGGCGCACCGTGGGGAAGCAAGCCTAAGTAGTTGATTTAAAGAGTGTTTTTTCCAGAGATTTCTGTTTCTGCACAAAAACCGATATCACCCCTGATACTCTCAACCGTGGTGACAGTATCTTTGTCATCCAAAAGGTGGGCACCCCGCACTAACTCGGCGCCACCACCGAGAACCAGCATGCAAGTCAAATAAATGCCCAGCGCCCTCCAAGTCTTCGATTCATGGCTATCCGCCGCGCAGTCGGCACCGCGGCCCGTATCACCGGCCACTGCTGAGCCAATGCGAAGTGTGTGGTCTGCATGGGTCCGATTTCTGCAGGCTCGTCGCGCTTCGACGTGGGACCTGGCCACGGCCGAAGATGTGGACGCATTTCTGCGCGCCCTGCCCTCCCAACCCCGGCGCGCTAGCGATTCGGCTGGCGAAGTCAGCGGTGTGACGCTCTATCGCTACTCCAGGCTTCTGGAGCGCCTCTACGCCCACGCGGTCATCTATGGATGGCTGCATACGGCAAACCCCGTGTCGGAGATGCATCGACGCGAGCGGCCGAGTTGGCACGAGGAGCCTGGGGCGATCATGCCGCCGTCACTCTGGCACGCGCTTCCTGGCTTCTTCCCCTACCCTAGCGGACAGGCCACATCGACAGTCAGCGACGAAACGCTGGCCAGCCGTGATCGAGCCATCCTGTCGCTTCTCTACTTCCTGGGCCTCGCACCGCAGGAAATCAGGGATCTGAAGGTTCAGCACATCGTCAGGCAGGGTCAAGCCCTCAACGTGGTGATCGAGGGCGGACGCAAAGCCGCATCCCGGGCCATCAGCGTTTCGGAGATCCATGTCGAAGTCGCGCTCACGACATGGTTGCACTGGCGATCGGCGAGCCCGGTCACCACCGCCGGCGATCAACTCTTTTCCAGTCGGAGAGGAGGATCTCTTTCTAAGCAAGTGCTTCACAACCTGGTGTCGAACGTAGTTGAAGAGGCATGCCGAGAATGTGCGCTTCCGATGCCTCCACGAGTCGGACCTCAGACCTTCCGGAACACCGCGATCGCGCAGTGGCTTGCATCCGGCTGCACTGCGGCCGATGTGATGGCCAGGGCTGGATTGGCCGACCCACGCGCCCTGCCTACAGGCAACCAAATCCGGTTCGCGCAGAACTAGCCCAGAACGGGCAATCTGCGCAGCGCGACATCCACGCCTTCCGATGCATGCTTGCGGAAGCAGGTATCGGATTTGAAATGACGACCACAGAGCAAGCAAACGTCGCGAAATACAGAGGCCACAAGCTGGTGGTCAAGGCAGCTGCGGGAAGCGGCAAAACTTACACACTCGTGCTGTACGCGAAGCAGAATCCGAGAGTGCGCATGCTCTACCTGGCTTACAACCGGGCCATCCGAGACGAGGCGGTAGCGAAGTTCCCTGTTAACGTTGACTGCAAGACAGCGCACCAACTTGCGTTCGCCTCTTTCGGCAAACAACTCTCTGCAAAGCTGACTCCAAACCTTAGGCTCAGAGACATTGCTAGCGCCGCGCAAACGAACAACTGGACGTTCGCTAAGGACGTGCTGACGACCATCAACGTGTTCACGGCGAGTGACGCGGAAACCCTGAGCGGTGAGCATTTCACCCGCCTGAACGACACCAAGAATGTCAGTTCCAAGGTCGCAAAATATCAGCTGGAAGTCGTCAACTGCGCTTCTCAGATCTGGGAGCGAATGATCGACGCGAACGACGAGTTTCCGGCGACGCACGACACATACCTCAAGCTCTTTCAGCTCTCTGGGCCGCTTCTCTCTGAGCGTTACGGCGCCATACTCTTTGACGAAGCGCAGGACTCGAACCCAGTCACTAGCGCCATTGTCCTGCGACAGCGAAGCACGCTCATCATCGTTGGGGATCCTCATCAGCAGATCTACCGCTTCCGCGGGGCCAACGACGCCATGGACCACCCGCTCCTCCGCGATGCCGACCGGATGCACCTCACTCACAGTTTCCGGTTCGGGCCACAAGTTGCTGCCGTCGCCAACGCGTTGCTTGAGATAAAAGGCGAGATAAGGCCCGTCCACGGCCAGGGCGGTCCCGACCAAGTCATGAGTTCAATGGAGTTCACAGCTTCAGACGGCCACATCGCATACATCAATCGCACGGTGATGGGAGTTATCGCGGACGCCATCGCGAGCGCAAATCTGGGACTCAAGACCTTCTGGGTAGGCGGCATAGACGCATACAACCTGACGGACCTTCTCGATGTCTATCACCTCGCTTGCGGGAGCCGCCAGGCGATCAGGAATCAGCGAATCAAAGCTGAGTTCAAGGACTTCGCTGAGTACTGTTCCGTCGCCGAGGCCTCGCGGGATATGGAAATGGTGCGCACCATAAAAATCCTCGATATGTACGGGAACATTCCTGAGTGCATTTCCAAGCTCCATGCGTATGCCGTCAAGGACGAGCTGGAGGCAAGGGTGTCCGTTGGTACCGCTCACCGCGTCAAAGGGCTGGAATGGGATGACGTGCTGCTTTCAGACGACTTCCCCGACTTCCTCGACGAGGAGATGGAAGTGGACGCACGCAACGACGAGATCAACCTCGCATATGTGGCTTGCACTCGCGCAATGAAGCGGCTGTTCATTTGCAGCTCCATCGAACGAGCGCTAACCCATGTCGCTCGCCTGAGGAGTGCGAGGCAGCAAGAGGCATCAAAGCTCCAGAGGTAGCCGATCTACCGCGCCCAGGAGTTTTGCATGCAAAACATCTTCAGCTCACCCGCCCGATCGCCCCCAAATTTGCCCATGGCGGGCAAAACGGCGAAGGCGATGTCCACGCAATGTCCATAGGATCAAAGGAGGGATTCTTACGGACCAGCGCTCGATGATCAGCATTCAACAACCCGCAAAACAGGCGCTCATGGCGCTGCTGTGTATGGCAGCCTGGATAAGCACCCCTGCACAGGAGCTATCCCCCAGGTTCTACGAAGGTAAGGCCCAAGGCTGGTTTTGGTATGAAGTCGAGCCTGAGCCGATCGAGGCCCCCCCGCTTCCGGAGCCCGTTGCTGCTGTCCCATCGCCCGCTCCTCCCGCGGCCCTGCCAAAGCCTGGACCAGAAGTCTTCTCGGCGGAATGGTTTCGCGAGAATCTGCCGAAATATAAAGACGCCGCCTGGAACAACCCGACTATCGGAAATCTCAAGGCCTTTTACTACCTCCAGCGCTACGCCATGGACCAATCCGAAAGGTTCGCTAACGCTGCGGAAATGGCCGTAGTTGGCGATCCATTTCTCGATGAGGTAAGCAGAAGGCCTGCAGCAACATTTGCCTCGCAAAAAGTTGATTCTCGCGCTGGAGAGGAGAGAAACAGCTTACTGGGCGCGGTCTCACAACGAACCGGGCTGTTCTTCTTCTTTAAAGGAGACGATTATGGGAACCTCCAGGCCCCCATCGTGAAATCAATTGAACGGTCTGGCTACGCGGTCGTGCCCGTATCCGTGGACGGCGTGCCGCTGAAGGATGGGATTTACTCAAACGCTCGACCTGACAATGGTCGGTCCAAGATGCTGGGAATTCATAGCTTCCCCGCCATATATCTCGTCTCCCCAGATGGAGTATTCGAGCCAGTATCGCAAGGCATGATCTCACTTCCCGAATTGACTCACCGCATTCTAATCGCAGCGAAGAGAAACGGCTGGGTTTCGGATGACGAATACAACAAAACAAAGCCTCTGCTGAATGCAGACTCAAGCATCGTAGAGCGTCTTGATGTGACCACCATTAAAGACGCGGTTAGTACAACCGCCCAACAATCAGGTAATGAAAAAAACTTTATCCCACCTGAAAAGCTACTCGGAATCATAAAAAGCCGTCTTAAAGGTCAGTAGGCGAACGACATGAAAACATTCAACACCCGACTCAAGGTCAAACAGCTATTCATCGCTGCCGCCATCGCTTCCCTGCCAGTGCCCGCAGCGCTAGCCACGGGAATGCAGGGACAAATGGATCGTGTCTTTGGGGAAATGGTTAACGTAACGCCCCCGGGCGTGCATGAGACTCAACGGCGCGGCGTCCTCAGCGGCGGACGAATCACCATGAAAGGCAAGATTGTCGAAGAACAGCTTGTCGGCTTCGTCCCCCCCTCCTGGAAAGGCGGCTGCGGCGGCGTGGACTTATTCGGCGGCTCATTCAGCTTCGTAAACGCCGAACAGGTTGTGCAGCTCCTCCGCGCTGTCGCCGCGAACGCCAAAGGCTACGCCTTTCAACTGGCCCTTGACAACATCTATCCCGAAGGTGCGAAGTGGATAGAAGCCTTCCAAAAGAAGATTCAGGCTCTCAATCAACACCTAGGTAACTCCTGCCAGCTCGCGCAGGGCCTTGTCACCGACCTATCGTCAGGGCTTGATCTCAAGGGGAAAAATGATATCTCGCTGATGGGCACGGTAGACGGTGTGTTCTCGGATATCTTTGGCGCCAAGCAAGAACATGATGGGCAAAGTGCTACCAAAGCCGTCCGAGACAACAATCCCCAAAAGTTCAAGGAAAGATTCACCGGAAACATTGTTTGGAAGCAGTTGCAGAAAAACAATGTTCGATCGTGGTTCGCAGGCGGAAACTCCGCGCTCAATCGAGCGATTATGACCACTACAGGTACCGTCGTAATCGGCGACGTTGACCCCACCAATCCTGATACCAACCCAATCTCGTCAACACCAGGAATCACCTCGCTTGTCGATTTAATCGAAGGGGGAAGCATTGCCGTTTACCGGTGCGGCGATGGCGAGGAACACTGCCTGGAAATGGTCAAAGAGCAGACTTCTATAGTTGGACTGAAAACCAGAATTCAGAACATTCTTCTGGGGAATGGCACCAGCGTCGGAATCATCAGCAAATTCGCAGCAAATCAAGGCGTATTAACCGCCGAAGAAAAGAACTTCATGGCGAACATGCCAGTTGGCATGGGTTCTGTGGTGAGAAACCTTTCGATTCTTTCTACGGACAGTGCTGCAATGTTTGCGACTCAAGCCTCTGGCGCAATCGCCCTAGCAATGTCAATGTCAATGATGGAGCAATATTTCAAAGCGGCAACCATCGCGTTGGCTAGTGAGCAATCTGCGTACAAGAAGGAAGCCCTAGTGACGCTCTCTACGTCGCTTGAAACCCTCCGAAACGAATACGCGACACTGCAGGCGCGATATGGAAAGCTGACAGACAAACTGAGCGAGTACAACATCATTCTCGCCAACTCTCGGAAGCAAAAATATCTGCTCTCTCAGATGAAGATGCCAAGCAGCACAAATCAATAAAAATGCCAGTATTTAACATCTACTCTATAGGAGACTCCGAATTCCTAGAACAGATCATGATTGCGGTAGCAATGATCACCGGAACAGGAGATTTCTCGCGACTGGTTAGTGTTGGACTGCTGCTCGGAGTCCTAATGATCACTGTTCAATCGCTATTGCAAGGCGCCAAGGAAATCAACTTTCAACAGATTCTGATTGGCTGGATCATGTACGGCTGCTTCTTCGGACCAACCAGCACAGTGACCATCGAGGACGGATACACCGGACAGGTCCGAGTAGTCGCGAATGTTCCAATTGGCGTAGGTTTCACCGGCGGGGTAATATCTTCGGTAGGCTACAAGATAACCAAGTTATTTGAGCAAGGCTACAGCGTTGTCACCTCTATCACTCAAAAGCCCTTTGCGGAGCCTTTGAAGATATTGAATGAAACGCGCCGGCGCACTTACGACTCCGCCGTTTTCGAGGCCCTGAACGCTGCAAACGGCGGTGGTGCAGTTGACTTCCGAAAGTCATGGGACAACTACATTCGCGAGTGCACCTTAACAAAACTTGATCTAGGTGTAATCACGTTGGAGCAAATGCTGAAATCCCCCTTCCAAGAGGCCTTCAGATTTAGCTCCTCACTTTATGGCACTAAGCTGTACCTGACACCAGCAGACCCAAACGGTGCCGACTACACTTGCACGGATGCGTGGGGTCCACTCATTGCAGCCACAGGGTATGTAAACAGCAGCCAAGTGCAGCAGGCGCTCGCCCCAATACTCGGAATTCGCTCAACAGGACAAACTCCGACCGGGAAGATTACAGACTCACTGACGGCGCTGGGAGCCTCAGCTACCTCCGCATCAAACTTCGTGCAAATGTCGCTCCTTGAGCCGCTTTATTTTGATGCGGTCATCGGCAAGTACCAAGACATGCAGGACTTTACTTCTGCGGCGATGGTGAACCAAGCGATCCTCCAGCGAAATACGCAGTGGGCGGCTGAGCACTCCATGTTCATGACGGTGGTCCGACCAATGATGACCTTCTTCGAGGGATTTGTTTACGCCATCACTCCAATAATGGCGTTCATTGTGGTACTGGGTGCAACTGGCATCACCATGATTGGCAAGTACTTCCAAACGGTGCTCTGGATTCAGCTCTGGATGCCGGTTCTCTCAATCATTAATCTTTACATAATCACTGCCGCGAATGGTGATCTAGCACGGTTTTCGGTAGGTGGGCTCAACAGCCTATATGCACTATCGGGCGCAGGGGATCGTTTAGACACATGGATAGCCACTGGCGGCATGCTCGCCTCCGCCACTCCCGTAATCAGCTTGTTTATCGTCACAGGAAGCACCTATGCATTCACGACGCTTGCCTCTCGTGTGGGTGGTAGTGACCACTTAAACGAGAAGATCTCATCGCCTGACCTGGTACAAAATGGCCCTGTTGCGGACTTGATGCCAACCTATTCCGGCAATCAATATAGCGGCCTGATGCGCGAGGGGACAAAATCTCTAATGGCTAGCGCATCATACGGCGGCAATGTTTCTTCTGGAGTTTCATCCTCGCAAGCCCGGATGGAGCAGGCTCAACAGTCCTTCAGCCAAACACTCGGCAGAAGCATTACGCAGGGAGTGAGTGAGACGGACCAGTTCTCACGAATGGCGGCTCTCGGCCGTACTGTCGGTTCCATGGGCTCACAACAAGCACAGGCGATCTCTACAAAGGCCCAAGAATTCGGCAGACAGTTCGGCCTGGACCAAACGCAAACTGATGCTGTGAAAGGCACCATGGCCATCCAAGCTTCTGGTGGCTTGGACCTGGCCACCGGCACAAATTTTCTCAAGAAACTCGTGTTGAACAATAGTTCGGCCAAATCAGCACTTGGGGACGGCAGCGCATCAAACGGAGCGAAAGCCGGCCTTGGCCTAAGCGCCAAAGCACAAGGGACGACTGAGAGTTCATCCTCGACCGCCGACAAAATGCAGCAGGTCGATAAGTTCATGAGCGGCGTCAGCTTCCAGCGTGCCGACAGCCAATCCCTCACAAATCAGCTGGCGCATGAAGCGAAAAGCTCAAGCACCAAGTCCTTTGCCAGCACCTGGGGAGACACTGCATCCAACCAGCTCTCGCAGGCGGCCACAAAGGTTCTCTCCTCGACGGATACCTACCAGACCATGGCCGGGCTGCAGCAGAGCTTGGGTTCGACTTCCAACATGGACATGAAGACCCTAGGCGCCGCCGTCTCGAACTCGCCCGAGGCATCCTCCCAGTTGTCCGAGGCGCTGCGACACGCTCCCCAGGCCGTTCGACAAGAGGCCGCAGAGCTTGAGGGTCGTTACCAGACTGAAGGGGGAATGTCACCAGCGGTTGCCCAGAGCGCGGCCAGGCTCACTGCCATGACCAACGCCAACAATTACGATGCCGGAGACGTAGCCAAGAATTTTGTCGCTGCAGCGAGGGTGGTATCGACTGCCACGGGAAGAAACCTGGTGCCGGATAGCACCAGCATGGATCCCATGGCCAACGCCAATAGTGCCACCACGAATGTAGACCCATCGGCGGCGGTAAAAAGCGGGGTTGAGAGGGCGGCATCTCTCGAACCGAACGACCCGCTAGTCCAATCCGTGCGCGGACATAGCAAACAAGGGGTTGGAGGTCCAGGGGCGATCTATGACGAAACGGCCGGGGGCGTTCGCCGCGTTGAGGGTAGCCACGGCAGCAATGTACGGCAGATCGGGCAAGAAAAGCTTCAGCAAGCCTATACCGAACTCACAAACAAGGGTGATGATGGCTTCACCAAAGTGACGGCAGCGAGCATTCTTGGAAGCGTCAACACCGTAGGGGCCCAGATGGGCACGGCATTTGGTGGAGCCGAAGCCAGAGAGAGAATCAATGCGGAGAACGCCGATTTCGCGAGAAATACGCTTGGCCTTACTCACTCCCAAGCTCAATATTTCGCCGCTGCCAGAAGCGGCGACTCAGCGGAAATCAATCGAACCGCAAACAATCTACTGGAGCGCTACGCAGACAAGGATACCGAAGGGAACATCGTCAGAAATGACGCTGGTGAAGCAACTTACAGCGGTAAGAACGCTGACGTAGCCACTTCTATGCTGTCTCGTATCGCGCTTGCCGCCCGATCGGATAACACTGCTGCCCCTGCTATCGTTGTCCCAATTAACAGAGTCAACGAGGCCGAGCGCAACTTCCAACCCCGATAAAAAAAGGCGCCTTGGGCGCCTTTTTAATCTTCTTCATAATATGGATTTGTAATATCCATTGACCGGCTCGCAAGCTCTCTATGGTCGCCATGATTACTACCGGTGATATCCAACGGACTTGCGGAAAAATGAGATTGCTCCGCCGCCTGTCCGCTTTGCTTGCACTCGGCTTTATTAACCGACAGACCATGCGCGGCGGCGCCGACAGCGCCAATAGGCAGGAGTGCGAAGAAAATGGGATCAATGGCAAACGCAATGGCTACCACGCCAAAAGCGAAAACCGCAAATGCATACTTGCTGCTCAGTACCTTAAAAAAGCGAAGCGACAGGCGCCAGCTCAGCACGACTGCAGCAATAATTCCCCCACCGATCAAGGCCTGCACCGCCCACTTCGATCCATAGATGAGGACTACCCCGAAAATAGCAGCACAAACAAGTATCCCAATAGCCACCAGCGTCTTTTTCATTTCAAATCTTTCAGATCTATTTGAATACATAATCGCATATGATTCAAAAGATGCAAGCTACACCGCGCTAATCGAGCATCACTTGCGATCGGATAGCTTGTAAGGTTCAAGTAAGCCCGCCCCTTGACGCACTGCAATGCAATCCTAGTTTGTTCGTCCGGAACATTCCTCAAATCTTCCGAAGACAAAAACTATTGGCGCCCCAACCACATAGAATTTAAGTGTCCCACAGGAGTGTAACGATCCGTTGCACACCCCACGAATTTTGTTCATAATTCGTTCAGCTGAATTTCTGCCGTCATGGTTAGCGATTTGGTCCCCAGTCATTTGACTGGCTTTAAGCGGTACGAAGGTTGAGTCTGGGTAAAGCCCAGGAAAAAGGCGCATCAAGCGCCATCCATGAATCAAGGATTCATGGTCATCGGTAATAAGCATATAGCGATAGAGCCTTTTGCGCCCGCCGCAGGCTAATTCGCGTCCCCCACTTGTCCAAGTGTTGACGAAACGAGTCAGGGGTCGCTTTTTGCTTTATAGGTTCATTTTTCGGCCCTATGATCGCTGGGCCACAACACGACAACAACCCAACTCCTTCTTTCTATGTCACAACTGCTTACTAGCCGTCGCAGAGCCCTTGGTGGGCTTTGTACTGTTGCGGCGCTCCTCTCCGTGGGAGCTTCTGCGATGGCCGCGGGGACTGCAGCTACAACTAATCGATTCACTCTCAACGGGACCAGCTTCGAGCGTGCGGGCGAGAGCGTGGGCCTTGATCCTCTGCTGATCTACGCTATTGCGCTGCTCGAATCCGGATACGGCCACGGCAAAGGCTTCGTTGGCCCTTGGCACTGGACGCTGCGAGGCCCGTCCACCGCCCTCTACCTAGATGCGCGCGGTCAAGCGGAATCCGAACTGTCGGCGTTACTGCGCACTACCACGCGCGTGGACGTCGGGGCTATGCAGGTGAACGTTCATTGGAACGGGCATCGCGTAACGGAGCCTTCGCAGCTTTTAGATCCGGAGCTGAACATTCTCGTGGGCGCAGCAATCCTTCGCGACTCCATCAACTCATCGAGCGATCTGGTCCTCGGGGTGGGCAGATATCACAATTGGAGCAACCCCGAGCGCGCGCGCAACTATGGCCAGCGAGCCCTGGCCGTGCACTCGAACCTCCGCGGCCTGGCAGGGAGGCTTCCATGATCTTCGGATTTGACCAAGCTTTGTCGCTTGAGGCAAAGGCACTGCGCGTAAATACCGCATCCAAAGACCTGGTGGCCATTGAGCTGGACTTTCAACTCTGGCAGTTATTGAGAAGCGCTTGTGCCACCCAGCCAAGGGCGGCGTGTGAAGCCTTTGGACTTCGTCAGTCAAGCGCCGAAACGATCGCGGCAGCCCACGATTCAAAGCTCCAAGAGCTTGCCTCTGGCGCAGTCCTCAGTTTCGGAATTCAGCACGATCAGACCACCCACGAGGTGATCGACACGATTCTCTCCAGTCCCTCGCTCCTTGGCGACTCCATGACCGTGTCCGATTTTTCGCCAGAGCTTGCTTACTGGCGCGCAGCGCGACTCATGGCGCTGCGGGACATCCACCAAGCGCACGGCAAGACGGGGATTCCGACGGATCTACTGAGCAAACTTGCGAAGGCAGCTGACTCGCAACTTGCTCGCCTCGCCACAGCTGCGATCGGCTTCGGGCTGATGTGCTCCGAGAAGACAGTATGCGACGTCCTCCTAGAGAGCAGACCTGACACGTTGACGCAGCTAAGGCTTAAGAAGGTTCAGCAGTGCCTCACGGCACGGGGAAGGACGCCGTCTCAAAATGCGCCCGAACCGTTTTCGGCGATGAGTCAAACCGGCCGCCACATGGTAGGACGCCTCATGCTGATTATGGGATTCGTGAATCGGGTGGTTGAGCTTGAGACTGGGCTGACCTATAAGCAGATCATCAAGCTCATCGCGCACATCAAGGCCGACGGCGTGAAGATCAACACGCCGAAGTCGCGCTCGTTAAAAACCGGCGCGAGCCTGATCTACAACTACTCCAGCAAGATTCAGGCATCGCTTTTGATGCAACTGTATGTCAACGTCGGAGGGGCGGACGTCTACCAAAACACAAACATTAACGCCCTACTTCGGGCGTTCCATGTGTACAGCGAATTGCGTGAAGAGATCCCGGGGATGAAGGCGGCGCGGTGGGATCCCTATGATGTGAACGCTGTTTGGGCGCTCATTGCTGAGCTTCGCCGAAGCGCAGACACTGGAATGCTCGGCTACTGCAAAGACTGCGGATGCTCCTACTTCACAAGTACGAACCAACGCACCTACATCGAGTGCCCCTACTGCCATGTGCAACGAGAGGTAGGGAGGAGTTCGAGCGCTTCATCAGCACCAGGGAACGAGCGCTGCGAGGCAGCGGACGGCCACCGCATTGGGGAATCTTGCGAGTGCTTGCCGAGTATGAGTGCCGTCCGATCCGCGTCGGGCCGCTTAGCCGTCCTTGGACAATTCCCGTTTACCCCACAGCATCCACCGCCATCATTTTTGGCTGGTCGATTAGGATCCATGTGAAGAAGACAAACCCGGCAGCTGCCGGGTTTTTTTTTCGCTCACTATTTGGAATCACCAAGCTTTAACGAACCCAGAAGTTTCCCTTTTCTCTCCGCGGCCATCTCTTCAGCTGAAGGGCTGCCCTGCTCGCCCTGCCCTGCCGGGCCCTCTTGAGCAGAACTGGCCCCTCCGGGCCTCCCCAATCTTATCACCTGCAGCCCGACGTAGGCGAGCAATCTCAGACGCTCTCCTCGCTCACGTTGTGGCACCCCGCTCAGGTCGGAAAACAGCTCCGGGTAAACAGCCTTCGCTACCTTGAGCTTCGCGATAACGCCGTCCCATTCATCGCTCATCAAGTTCCCCTCAACCAAGAAGCCAGAAGCCGCGTGCATTTGCCATCACGGGGTCAGTTGAAACTATTACCTTGCTCTTCGGAAATATCTCTTTCGCCGCCGCCGAGTAAGCGTCCGCACCTCCACCCGCCAGTAGTACGACATCAGCGTCAAGTCCGTCTGATCTCATAGAGTTCTTCATTGCGGTCAACGCATCCCGGCTCACCTCTTGAGCTGCCGTCTCATAAAAGGGAGTGAAGTCAATGACAGATCCATATAGTGCGATCTCATTTTTCTTCGCACGAATGGCCTTCTCAATTTTTTCAACGCTCAGATCGCTCCCATACTTCGAGCGGATTAAATAAGCCGTCTTTTCCAGAACCACGGACATCGCCTTGAGGCTTGTCCCAGAGAAGTCGAACCGGATCTCACCCTCTTCGAGCGCAACCCAATCTACTGAAAAGAACCCAGGATCGATCACGACGGTCTTACCTAACGCAACTAATTTTTGAACGCCTTCGTCCATCTTCGCAGTCATGTCCATATATGCACCAGCTGGCTGCGGAACAACGATTACCCGTTTGACTTCAACCGTAACCATTTCGGAGATTTTGTGACTCCCCTGCAGCAATTCCTCCAAGCGGCTTCTTGCAGTTGCATCCGCAAACTGGGACACGGGCAGACCCGTCACTAACGTATCGATTACGAGTTGGTTGGTTAAAGCAAGCGCCGCAAAGAAGAGCGCTTTGTACTGCATGGAATCGGTGTAGGCTGAATGCAATTCACGATCCCAGCCTTGCAGGCGCTCCGGTTCAACGCCTGCTACCCATTGCTTTCCATCAATTAAGACTTGCACGAAGCCACCAGCGGTACCAATGCTACCTGCGACCGTGCGAGGCATTAGCTCTATCGGGCCAGCTCCAACAGGGAGTATCTTCGTCTCCATCTCATCGCCTTTAAAGCCCATCGCGATGTTAAGGTTGGAATACCCTATGTCCATCCCGAGAATAAATTTCTTGCTCATGCTTTCTCCCTGATTCTGGCCCTAGCAACTGGAATATTACAGGTCGAAAAAAGTTGACCTGTAGGCGACTTTGAAGCGACCCGATTCTAACCGCTCATCATGCGCAACCGCAACCAAGAAGTCGTTTTTTGGATCGATGATCGTTGGTGAAGGATGGTTCACCTGCTCGGCAAAGCCGCCTCGAAACCTACTTGTGGAATCTATAAGCCCTGCGCGGTAGCCGATAGATGCACAATTTTCCAGAAAGAAGGCGGTGCTCAGCGGCGCGACCAGAATGGAAGAGACAGCGCCTGCCGGGGCAGAATAAAAACCCACGTAAACCATGGTGTCCATCCGACTGCACCTTGCCCGCCAGCTGCCCGCATTTGCCCTTTTCGGTCATGGAAAGCCCGTCGAATTTTCCAGATAGATAGTAGTCTGGAAAGCTACCGACACCGCTTTTCACTAATGGCAACCTCTCCCCCTTCCCCTCGATCAGACCTCTCAACGCGCCTGTCTTGCCTGGCTGAACGCGCCGAAGGCGCGATTGAGATTGATGCCCAACACGAGGCGCAAGAATTTGTCCGCGTGGCACTCTTGGAAATTGAAAGCGAGATCGCACTCCTCGCAGTCGATGCTCAGCAGACAGCCACGGCTTTCTGGACTGTCGCAAAGGAAGGCCGTAATTCTGTGTCAAAGGACCAGCGCTCTTACTTAGGTACAAGGGTGAGGCTGATCAGTGGCTCACTAAGCATTGAATGGTACCGAAATGGCGTTTCATTGGGACCGGACGGCAAAGTGAAGAATCTCATATCGAAACGCATCAGAAAGGGAATGAGCTTCGCATACCCTAAGGGGAGCTTCGATAGCGAACCGCAGTGGATTCGCGAAGTCGTAATCGAGGCCGAGAAGAGATATGCTTGCATTCGAGAGAGGGCCGCTATCCTTAGCCAAATGAAGCGATCATTAAAGCGTTACGCAAAGTTGATTGATCAGTGACCGTTAGCGCCATCGCTCCATCGCTCTACCCGTGCATTCCAATATATTTATCATCACACTGCTTGTTAACGCGGAGCGATCAGTAAAAAGACCCTTGCGATTTGCACAGCTCGCGCTATAAATCAATTGAGATTGACCTAGAATCGCTTGGCTTTTCGCCGACCATTTCTCTAAAGGCCACGGTCATTGGTTTCAAATTCATATTGCCGGAGAGGCTTGATGACGCAAAATATCTACGCCACGCAAGAGAGAGACTCCATAACTATTGCTGATGATGCGGTCCCGGCACAGACTGAATCGACAACTCAACGCAAAAGAATCGATCGCTCTAACCGAAGCGTCTTGCGTTACACAAGCGGCGGAACTGATGAAAGCAGGTCTAATGTGGTCTCGATTCCAATAACGCAGTTATGTGGGCCGAAAGCTGTCGGCGTACCAAGATTCTCCCGGCGCGCTGTCGCCTCTCGGCGCCGTAGGGCGTATCTAGGCGAGATTGAGCATCGTGAATATGAGGAGATCGTGAACCTCTACTGCTCGCAAAGTTGGCTCCGACGCGATCGCACGCATCGCAATTTAATGAGAGCCTTCACGGTAACAGCGGTGTTGGGCTCGCTGTTAGCCGTCGCTCTGCTGCGAAGCTATTTCTAACGGTCAGATGCAAAGGGCTGTTCCCGATTCTTCTGGTTTTTCGACGCGCCATTTCGACTTATGCCAAGAGGGACGTTGGAAAAGAAAGCGCAGTGTCTGGGCACGCGATTTATGCATCCCGGGCTTTCAACAAGCTCTCACCCTTTTCAACGGCGCCTCAAACCGAATGGTCGTTATTGCCGCTCAAATGGCACAAGACACTGCACTGGCGTGAGCTTTGCCAATGACTGCTCATGCTTCGCGTCGATATTGGATTCGCGCCCAAATAACCTCTTGCGAGTGAGATCCTGCTAACGCGGGCAACTGACTTCCTGGAAACAATGGCGACGGGTTCGTTTAATCCCTTCGCTCCCCCTGCCCTGCCCTGCCAGGCCTGCCCTGCCCGCCTGGCCTGCCCTGCCCGCCTGGCCTGGCCTGGCCTGCACTGGCCTGCCCTGCCCTGCCCGCTCGGCCTGGCCTGGCCTGGCCTGGCCTGCCCTGCTCGCCCGGCCTGGCCTGCCCAGGTCGCGAAAAGGCCGCTAGGGGGGTGCACCAAGCAAAGAGCGTCGAGATGCACCATCCAGCCGCCTGGGCTCTGCATGCCCATGCCCGTTCCCGCTGGATTCCGATCCGGATGCCCGCTGGTACAGGCGCGCCCGACCGGGGTCGAACTGCAGCATGCTCTACAAGGCCCGGATCCGCATCATTAAGCCTCCTGGTCGCCCGGGAGGCCATGTTGCAGGCCTATTGCGCCCCACTGGTGCTCACTTCATTTGTGACACCTCGCCGGCGCGGTATTTCAGCACTCTGGGTGGCAATCGGTTCCCGTCCCCCTCTCACCCGCGCTGGCGGCCCGGGCAAATCATTAGGTTGCAGTTTGGATGTCACGTGGTAACTTGGGGCCACTGATGGCTCGAAATGTCGGACGGGAGGCAGGCTGCCTAGAGTCTCCCAAAAGCGCTACTACAGGCAATCTCACGCCTACCCGGACGCGTACGTCACAGGAAAAGCTCACTATAAGCGCCCTATAAGTCACCTTTGGGCTTCACACGGCCAAGACTCACCGAAGAAAAGGTGACTTTGAGGCGCCCTATAGGTCGTGCATCATATTTATTTGCGATATTGAAGAAATGAGCCTCTACTCAAAGCGCCCTGAATGGCTCCTAGAGCTGGAAATCGCGCTTTACGCGTTGGACGACCTTCGGATGGATTGCGCCGGGATCACAATGATTGTTTCCGCACTCCTCCAGCGAGCAAAACTCCCGCATCACTGCATGCTGGGAAGCGTTGAGCATTTGCCCAGCGGCTCGCTGGTAGTACCGCATCATTGGGTTGAGCTGGACTCTCGCTACTCAATTGATTTCCGGCTCAGAATGTGGCTTGGCGACCGTGACGGCATCCCCCACGGCCTCATAGATGCCCAGCATGAACGAGATCTGCTCTACCGCGGCGAGCGCCGAGGAGTAAGCCTGCTGAACGATGAGGAACTGCATCAGGCGAGCGAGGGAAGAGCCGCCCGGTTCCGGCTACCCGCGCTCTTCTAACGCCCTACCCCTCCCTCGTCTTCGCATCAGGCGGGTGGGTCACCACCCGGCATTCGCCGCATGGCACCTCACCAGCAGATGTTTTGCATGCGAAACTTGCTTAAGCGCTAGCCGCGAAGCTGCCGAACGATCTCGCGTTCAGACAGAAGCCTCACTTTTCGGTAGTGGACGTATCGGGCCGACCCTACCTCGTTCACCAGGCGGATGTATCCGTGCCGAGCTACCGGCAATCGCGACCCCTGCCTGAGAGCAGCCGCGTAGCACGAGACCTGAAACACATCGCTCGGGGTCTCCTTCATGGAGGCTCGATACTTTGTGTCAAGAACGACCAACACCCCTCGGCGCGCCAAAAAGACCTGGTCAACGCGACCATGTGCAGCAAAAGGCCGGGTCATGGAAACCGGAGCCTCGCTCATGTAGATTTCAGCGCTCGCGAGTTCATCGGGCATGCGCTCCACCCTCTTCCAAGCCGCCCCCTTACCAAGCGAACGATGCAGGCGGCGCTCAAGGTGGGCAACCGCCGTCGGAAGTGCAATCACCGCGACCGCGATCACGAGAAGTTCTGCTGTGGCCAGGTCCATGATCGAATCTCCTTCAGTGTCTGATTGCTGCTTACCCCATGCTCCGATGCTGCGTGACGACCTTCCTGGCCGAGTCGAGAAGCCACTTCCGGGCGAAGAGCGTCGCACCGATGGACGTCACCCCCACTCCCCCCCCTCCGGCCTCCATCAGGTCAGCAAACGCCACGGCCTTTGCCAGCTCTTGAAGGCATGGAGCAAGGCCACCTGACTGCTGGTCTTCTGTCGTCTGAAGTGAGATGAAGTCTTTCACCGAGGTCCTTTGAGTTGGGCCAGCTAGCGTCGTAACGAGCGGGCTTGGGCGGTCAAATTCATCCTTGCACGTAGTTTGGAATTCGCAACCCTGCACAGGACGACCGCGGAGTGCCGGGCCTACATCGACGGACCAAATGGCGTGTTCGCCCGCATTGGGCAAGTCCGCGGGGGCCGAAATGTGGATTGATATTTATCGTCACTGCTCTCAACCCGTAGGAGGTGATGCCAGTGACGAAAGCGAAGTACGAACTACTGCACAACGACTGCACGACAACACCTTGCGGCCGTCGTCTGACCCGAATACGCGCACTACAAGATATCCCGACGCAGCATGTCAAAGTCGGTGATCTCGGCGGCTATATCGAGACCGAGGACAACCTGTCGCACCGGGGCAGTTGCTGGGTGGGAGGCAGCGCGCGGGTGTTCCAGGCTGCACGAGTCCAGGACGACGCCCTGGTGACGGACGACGCACAAGCCAGGGGGTGCGCTGTGGTGCGTGAACGGGCAGAACTCCGTGGGTTGGCTTCAGTCAAGGACTACGCAAGAGCAGAAGGGCACGCGATGCTGGCTGACCGTGCGAGCATGCAGGATTCCGCGACCATTGGTGGCAAGGCGCGAGCATCGAACGCATCCAGAATCCGTGGGCACGCGGATGTCAGGGACGAAGTGAAGCTGTTGGAGAACGCCCAGGTGGGCGGGAAGGCTCAGCTGCGTGGCAATGTCTGGGTCTTCGGCTTCGCTCGAATCGGAGGCTGGGCACAACTGTCCGAATCAGTCCTCGTGTTCGGGTCGGCCCGTATCACTGGTCACGCGACCCTCAATGGCTGCTGCTCTGTTTTCGATGATGTGATCATCGGCGGATACGTCGTCGTGTCGGGCCACGAATGCATCGCTGGTACACGAACCCTTCTAGGCGACGGCTGGTATGGCGTGTCAAAGCCTCCTATTCGCCCTTCTCACGAGCAGCATGTTCGCCGATGTCACGGACTTCACCAGATCGCACCGAATGGACATTCCTTCGGGCTACTGCGACGAGCGTAACCCTGAGGAGAGGAGGGGGTGTTTTGCATGCAAAACATTTTCAATCTCTCCGCTTTCGGCCCGAACAAAGAAAGCCGAGTGCGGCCTTGCGTTTCCGAAGTCGTGGGCTAGCCTGAGATCGTTCACTCGTCGGGGCGTTCCACATGGGCACTAACAACACTGGCTACGCGTGCTGCAGCTACTGCGGCGCTGAGTACAGACTATTCACGATCTTCAACCGCGACATGCAGGGTCTGGCCAGTGCTTGGCTTAGGCGCCACATGCGCGCTTGTGCCGTGCGCTCGCCGGCTGGGCGACTCAAATGGGCGCAGCCTTTTGTCGGGAAGACCGCTCTGGATTCAGCACTGGTCGTTGACCTCCGACACCCAGGCTTTGCTGGTGTCCAGCATGAGGCTCAGACATTACCTCTGGAAAGCTGAATGGCATTTCGCCCTTTATCTCCGCATCAACCCGAGCCGGCTCTCAGTCGCCGCACTCAGGAGCAAATGCCACGTCCGCTCGTCAATGGCCCATCGTACCTAGGCGTTATCAGGGCCTGCCTGTCTTGCGGCCCCGTTCTGACAGCGAAGGGATGGCGAACGTACCGTGCCCACATCACCGTACTCGATCAGCGCGCCGCGGCACTCAACAGGGCAGGGCGCCCGGTCATCGTTGCATTGCTGCGAAGGAAGGATTGCCAGCCATGAATTCGACTCGCAGAAAGCAGATCCTCCAGCTGCGTCAACGCATGGAGAGCCTTAAGGCAGAAGCACAAGAGGTTGCCGAAGCTTTGAGCGCCGTGCGAGAGGAGGAGCAGGCGTATTTCGACGCTATGCCAGACGGTATCCAGGGATCAGAGCGAGGGCAGGCCGCAGAGACCGCGATAGAGGCTCTCGACACGGTCATTGATCAGCTGACCGACTTCAGCGATTTGGACCTGGAAGAAGAGTTCACCCAGGCCACGGCCTAACGTCAACGACAGGAGAACGAAATGGAAGTGCTGTTGATGGTCAGCCAAGCTGACCTGACCGCAATGGATTGCACCGCAGACAGACTCTCGGAACTGGTAGAGCGCGCACTGTCCGGTGGAATGGAGGATTCTGAAGGCACGCTCTATCTATCCGACGTACGGGCGCGCGTGCGAATCATCGACACGAACGACGAGGGGAGGGCACATGAGTAGCATCAGCGTCCTCCCACCCTCGGAAGAGCCAGACGACGCAACAAGTCGTTCCCCGAGCACGAGCGATGGGCCGGTTCTCGGAGCATGGTACTGGGTGAAGTCGCGGCATGCGAAACATTGGGCCGAGGTAGACGGCATCACGCTGGTCGGGCATGGTGGCCTCATCCGCGGCGAGCGCCTGATGTGCGCACTGGAGATCGGAAGCAACTTCGTGGCCTTGCGCTCACCAAACAGCGTGGGTGGAGGACATGACACGGTTCGGATCCATATGCGCGATTTCTGGAAGCTCATGAGGCACGAGCCTAAAGCGATGACCATCCTCACTTCCTGGGCTCGTCAGCAGCAGCTTGAGACGGCTCGACTCATGGGCGAAATCCAGGCCCTCACTGCACGTCTTGGAATCGCTCCAAGCCAGGCCCTTCCAGGATCTCAGGTGCCACAGCCCGGGAACGCTCTGATGGCCATGTCTGCGGCGCCGGATGTCGATGCGTACAAGGCAGCGCTCATCCTAGCGAAGGACAAGCAGCTGCCAGAGCTGTACGGGCACGTCAAAGCATCAAACGAGAACCTGGCCGCGTTGATGCATGCGCAAGTTCTTCCCTCTCTCGCCACGGTTGGCGACCTCAAAGAATCCGTCAAAGACATCGAGGCGAGGATCTTCAGCGTGCAGTTGTACGCCGGCTTGCACGAGGATGCTGTGCTGGTTCGAGACGGTACGCCCGCGGCAGCGCACGAGCGATTGCACGTCATGCAGGCGCGGCTCTACATGGATGAAGAGTGCTTGGCCAACTATCGCCACGGAGGCATGACATTCAGCCACATCGGCGAATTCGACAAATGGCTCTGCGAACCCGACAACCTGGACAGGATCTTTCCCTTCCCGCGGACCCTCGTAGCGATGCGCGTCAGGCGGATGACCAAGGATCGCTCCTATGCCCACGATCTGTCTGCGATCGCGCGGTTCAGGCTGGAGGAGGCGGACAAGAAGACGTTTCTCTACGTGCGCAACGGGGCGCAGGTTTGGTGCATTCAGACCACCATGGACTTCGATGAATCGATCTTCCCGGACCGCGCGGCATTCGATCCGAACGAACCGAAGATGGCCGCGGTAGAGCACGGCCGTGTCCAGGGCTTTCTAGGCCTCTCCGCGTGGGAAGGACTGTGCGCTGAATACGATGCGCGGATGGCTCGGGCGGACGCGTGGGACCAGGAAATCAAGACCTCCGGCCGCACCCTCGAATGGCACGAGCGCAACCCGCACCGCGGCTTCGGCGTCGAGGATCCTCGCAAGAGGTATCAGCCGGTGGATCACACCAGCGTCTATTTCGATGACGCGATGAAGGTGATAGAGGACCAGGTGCAAAAGTACAACCGCGTCGCCGTCATCATTCAGGGCTTGTTTGACCGGTCCCCCATCCTGCAGCCGCACCCTCCGGTGCAAACATGGACAGCTGAGGGCTTTGATCGCGCCATCAAGCTGATCTACGACGGCGGGGAGACTCTGCACTACGGTGAAGCGCCCGACATCTCCGGCTACATCGCCCAGTGCAATGCCAAGCTGGGGCAGGGCTGTCTGACCATCGGCCAGGAGGACTTCTGGGCGCGGCGCGAGGCCGAGAAGGAAACCGCACGGCGGCGAAGAGACTGGCGGCTGACAGAGAGCGAGCGCTACCTGGAGATCACGCACTTCGAGCCCTACGGCAATCCCGGCCCGGGGTACATCGCGCCTGTGGTCAGCTGGTCGAAGACGAGGGGGGCAACGTTCCAATGGGAGCGTGATCGCCGCACCACACCAGGCCCTTGGGACGCCCCGAAGAGCGACAAGGTCTCGTGCTCACTATCGGTACCGGCAGACCGGCTGTTCAACGTGGATGCTTACCAGTTGGGGGACTTCAAGAAGTTCTTCAGCGACAGGCGGACCCGGGCGCAGTACCTGAAATGGGCACCGATGCTCATCGCGGCCGAGGAGCACCACTACCGCATGACCAAGGGGTGTTGAGCGCCTTCCGGCCACCGACACCTCCCTCATCTTGTGCAGACCGTGTAGGCTATCGGGGTCTGTTCCACACCATCGCGAGTCACTACACCAATGGAATTCGAGCTGTTTACTTCACACGCGCAGATGATCGATGCTGCCGTTGTCTTGCACAACGTACGTCTGGTGGATGTACGCGAAGGCCAAGACCAACTGGAACTGATGCAGATCGAGTACCACGGTGTTACCCATGAGCTGGCCACAAACAGGCGCTGGAACCCAGAGTACAGCCGCAGCTCCGTAGGCAGGTGGGGCCACCTTCTGCCTCAACAGGGCGGCAGCGAGGTCAATTTCGCGCGAGGGTTCGTCTTCCGTGCCTACCTGGACCAGACCCTTCGCCGGGTGCCGGCGCTGGACGTGCAGGTTGACCACAACGCGGCTCATGGCCAAGTCCCGGCGCTGATCGGTTGGCGGTGTGACGCTCGGCCTCGCGGCTTCCGCGCCCCAATCGGCCTGGTGCCAGGCGCAGAGGGCGATTTCGTATCGGATGGGACCGTGGCTGTGGAGGTAAGAGTCCCCCCTGAATTTGTGCGCGAAGCCCAGCGAGTGCAGCTGACGGCTGAGCAGCTGCTCAAGAGTTTCGTCGGCGATCTCGCCGGAATCAGCAACTTTGTCGCCCGGCCTCGCGCGGACGGATACGGCAGCAATGGCAGCGACGAACGTGACCTGGCTGAGCAATGGTTGGAACGCGCACATGGTATGAACGCGATCGATCTGGACGCTCAAGCTGCCCAAGCTGAAGAGGAAAGCGACCGGAGCTTCCAGCGCGAGGAGTTGGGCGACCTGCTGGAAGACTACCGCGCAAGTGGCGGGAACGTTGAGAGCCTGATGGAAACGGTACGTGCCATGGTGGCGAAGCAGGAAAGTTCGGGAAGCTCTGAGTAAGAACTGCCCCGCTGGAGGCTCTAGACGGGCCGCAGCAGCGATTTCTGCCTAGAAGCGAGGGGTAGGGTAGGGCAGGCCGGAGAAACCCGCCAGCGCACTGCCTTACCAGCCGCGGGTTTTGTACCGACGGGCAACCTGCAGGTGATCCTTGTGCTCCCAATCTCTGTACAGGAGATAAAAGCCGTAGATCCACAACGCGCAGGCCAAGCCGATTAGCCCAAAGCAAACCCACATCAGCACCGGGCTGCGCGGAGCATTCGGCAACACGTCGAGGATGAAAGGGATCACCAAAGCGATCACAAAGAAGGGGGCGCCTGAAGCGATCGCGATCGCGCCACGCCATTTCCCGTACTTGTGTGCCATCCGACCCGTGTCTAGAAGCTCCAGCATCCCTTGATCCTCCTCGTTGAATCCTACTTCACGCCGGCAGGAGCCGTTTGGCGAACCATCGCCTTGTTGCGAGCCTCGTTGTTTAATTCAATGCGCTAATCTTGGGCGGATTGCTCTTCGCGGATCGACTTGAAACACTTGAGTGCGCTGTCGCACTCCTCTTTCGCATGCTCTAGGGGAAGCGCGTGGGAGTTTCTCAGCTCGACGGCCAGCTCGAACGCCTCAAGCCCTACGTTTGCTAGAGCGACCCGGGCGCGCTGGTAATAGTCCAAAGCGTCCTCTGCCAGCCTAAATTGGGTTTCCAAGAAGCGTTCCCTCGACGTGGTCTTCTCGGGGAACCCTCCCACTCGATCCTTCCAGACGGCCTCCAGTCGATCAAGTCCGAGCGCAGAGTGAAGGGAGAAGGTGGGAAAATCCACGCTGACAACAGTTTCGTCGCCATGATCATTGGCCAACATAAGAACATCTGAGATGTCTAGGATCGCCAACTCACATTGCCTCACGTATTCCTCTAGTGAACGTGCTGTCGCTTGAGCGGCGCCGTTACGAAGCTGCTTCTCTGTACTGCGCTGTGTGAACGCGGCAATGAGACCTGATACCACGGACGAGATGACGCTAGATGTCAGAACGATCGTCAACACTGATTCCATACCTACCTCCTGGTTGCGCTCCAATTTCTACCGGCGGCGGCGCGAGCATATGTCGCGGCGCGCTTGACGAAGATAACGCTCCCTCGCGAGCGTGCAGCCGCTCCCGCGCTACCCTCCAAAGATCCCATTCCAAAGGCCTTCGTGCTTCGTCCCCTTGATACCGACCCCGATGTTGTCGAGGCCCCTGACGATCACATAGAGCCCAGCGATGAACTGCAGCGACTGCTTCATATCGAAAGCTGCGTAGTCGAAAGGTGGAAACACGACCTGCGTAGACATCCCAATGCCGACCAACAACTCGGCGCTCCCATATGCAAGTCGAGCCCGCTGACGAATCGCGAAGAGACTTGCGCCAAGAGCCGGTGCCACCAGGAAGGGTCCCCAGGCGGGAATGGTGTTGATCAACCATCCTGCGTTCTGATACGCGGCAAAGCCTGCTGAAGCGAGGGCGACACCGCCAGCAAAGCTCCCATTGATGTACCGCTTCTGTCCCTTGCTGACAACCTCAGCAGAGGTCATGAGTGCTTCGTCGGCCTTTGGCGGGCGTTTCTTTTGCTCCTGTAGAAATTCACCGGGGTTGCATGAGCGAATGCCGACACCCTCCAGAAAGCTGACCAGGGCCCTGTCTGTCGTGACCACGCATACCTGTTTCGCGTACTCCTTGTGCATCAGGGCCACCGCCGCGATCTCCTGGTCCACCGGTGTCAGTTTCACGCTGAGCGGCCCAGCGAACCGGACAAGCGTGGAGGCGATAGGTCGTTCCAGCACAGTCACTCCTGCGTCCAGGGCTTGGCGCAGGTGTCCGCTTATCGTCTTCTTGAGCCACTTGTCTTCCCGCGACCTAATTTCTTCGAGCACGCCTGCCGGAATCTCTAGTCTGGCGGTGCGAGCGAAAGCAAGAATCTCGGGGTTGTGCATGATCGCACTGCTGTCGAGAACATAGTGAATCGAAGACACCAACAAACCTCCCCCTGAATCGTTTTTCTTTTCCGCTTGGCACGGTGCGCATTCCGGCTCGACGGCTCGAATGCCGGGATAGTAACAACTTGCACGAAGAGCCTGGTGGCGAACACGCGCTTGGCCCGTTAAGCCGGCGCCTCAACCATCAAGGTCCAATGTTTTGCATGCAAAACATCCTTCGCGCTTCAGCTTCATCACAGATCCACGCCCATCTTTAACTGCCCAAATCGGGCAATTCCCGGGAAGCAGTTAGAAGGCGGGCTTTCTACGATCGAGCACACGACCAGCCTTCCTCGGAGACCTCATGCGCAAAGTGCGCCCCATCTCACCAGACCCTTGTGCGCTCTTCAACGATGCCGCCACCATGGCTGCGGCCGGAACAGTGGCCCACGCGTACCTATTCCCAGAGCATGGAGTCCTTGCTGGCTTCTTCGTTGGAATGCTGGTCTGCGCCCCAGTCGGTATCGAACGCTTACGTCGATGGAAAGAAGCCACTCCCAGTCTCGGATTGGGCCTGGCAGCGATCTCGATCTTCGCCTGGATCTCAGCCACGGTGAGCAACACCGCATTTCAAGCCCTGCGCGGCTTCTTGGAAGCATGATGGGGCCGGTTCGCGCGCCTCTCCTTTTCACCCAGCTGCAGAGACTCGGACTGGAGTACCCAGTGCCGAAGGGCTACATGGTCGGGGTTCCTGAGCAGCAGCAGCTGCTGCAGGTCCTCGCGGACCAGGGCATACCAGTTGAGATTGCTGCGCCCGCTCTTGAGGCCCTGATCAACTCACGCTACCAGCGTAAGGTTCGCGGCATCGTCGCGTCCTATCTCTTCGAGGGCGATGGCCCGATCTCCGGAGAACACCCCTGCAGGGATGTAGGCCTAGGGCTGTCCCAAGACGGGCCGGTTCGGCTGCCGTCGCGTATCTGCGATGCCGTGCACCTGGAGCAGCTGCTGCTTTTGATCGACGCACGGCTGACGCTTCTTCGCCGTTCGCTGATCGACCGGATTGAGCGCTCCCGCAAAGAACCGGATCTGTTTCAGGACCAGATCGGACCCGGCTCCTTCCGCATGCCGTCGGAGATGCGCCTCCAGATACAGGCCAGCCTGAGAAATCGTCGCGAGGCGGCAAAGAGTGCATCCGTTGCCATGAACGAGCAATCCCCCAACCTCGCCCCGAGCGAGCATCAAGCAGCAGCTCCACATCGATTGACATGACCGAACAAAATAAACGCACTACGAATCACGATCAAGGGGCCCCCGACGGCCAACCGTGGGAGCGTGAACTCATTCATAAACACTGGCTGACCATGCAGAAGGAGATGGTCAATGATCGGCGCTGGCGATACATTCTTGCCACGATCAGGTCCAGCGCCTTCCTGATGATTGTGGCCACGGCCGCGCTTACCGCCATCAAGGCCTCCATGTCCTCAGCGGGCAAGGAAAGTACCGGGCATACAGCCTATGTACAGATCAAAGGCGAGATCCTTGAGGGGCGCTCAGCTGGCGCGGATGTCGTGATCCCGGCACTCCACAAGGCCTTCGATGCCGAGGCTTCCAAGGCAGTAGTCCTCCGCATCAACTCCCCGGGGGGCAGCCCCGTCCAAGCTGGAAGGATCCACGACGAGATTCTTGCCTTGCGCAAGCAGCATCCGGAAAAGCCTGTGTACGCCGTAGTCGATGACATCGGCGCATCAGGCGGCTACTACATCGCGGTCGCCGCGAAGGAAATCTATGCCGACAGGGCCAGCCTGGTGGGCTCCATCGGCGTTATCAGCTCAAGCTTCGGCTTCGCTGGTTTGATGGAAAAGCTTGGCGTAGAGCGCCGCGCCATCACTGCAGGTGAGCACAAGGCGCTCCTGGATCCGTTCTCTCCGTTGAGCCCGGAGATCCGGACGTTCTGGGAGGGCGTGCTACAGCGCACCAACGAGCAGTTTGTCTCTCGCGTCAAGGACGGCCGGGGACAGAGGCTGAAGCACGACCCGGCCATCTTCAGCGGTCTCATGTGGAATGGGGAACAAGCGCTGGAGCTGGGCCTGATCGACGGGCTGGGGAGCCTGCAGACCGTCTCTCGTGATGTCGTTGGCTTGGCCGACACCGTCGATTACAGCCCGCGCCCCGACTTCTTTGGCCGCATCTCGGAGCGCGCGCGCATCCAAATCGAATCCTTGCTGGAGGCATCCGGCGTACCGCAACTCTACTAATCAGACCCTCATGAAATCCATTCAGCTCAACACACCGCGCGCGCAGATCGTCATGGTGGCCACGGCCATCTTCCTGAGTCTCGCCGCGCTCGCTTCGGTAGGCATCATGATCTTCCAGATGTCCACGGTGAATTCGACCCTCCGCGACGTCCAGGCGAACATGGCCACGAAGCAGTCCCCGGAGAACTTCGAGGCCAGCTTGGTCACTGCCCTCAACAAGCTCGCGAGTGACCGCGCTGCTAAGGAGACCAAGGAAAAGCTCGACAAGTACGCAGCCGCGGCCGAATCCACGCCGAAGGAAAAGCACGTGTACGGTGCCGTCGATGCGCGTTTCACCTTGGTCGAGTTCTCCGACCTCGAATGCCCCTTTTGCAAGCGATTCCATGACACCCCGAAGCAGCTAGCCGATGCGAGCAAGGGGAACGTAAACTGGCAGTGGATGCATCTGCCCCTCGACTTCCACAACCCCGCCGCAAAGGTCCAGGCCCACGCAGCGGAGTGCCTGGCGGAACAGAAAGGCAACCGTGCCTTCTGGGCCTTCCTTGACGACGTCTTCGTGCAGTCGCGCGGCAATGGTCAGGGGGTCACGGACCTCACTGGCATGGCTACATCCTTGGGGGCGGAAGAGGGCGCCTTCCGCGACTGCATGCGTGAGGGCCGCTTCAACAGCAAGATCGAGGAGCACGTACAGAAGGCTCGCCAACACGGCATCAACGGCACCCCGGCAACGTTTGTAGTGGACAACCAGACAGGCGACATGCAGCTGATCTCCGGCGCGCAGCCGATGCAGGCATTCATGGCCGCGATCGCGAAGCTCAAGGCCGAGGGCGACGAGAAGGCGGGCGCAGGGTCCAAGGACGGCGCAGCCTCCACTCCCGCCACCGGCGATAGCAAGCCGCTCTGACCGGAACGGGTAAGGTAAACGATCCGCCGGCATCACATTGTTCAGGAGGAAGAATCATGAGCCGACTGCAGAACGCGCGCGTGAGAGCACTGAAGGCCACGGCCGGAGATCTCGAAGAGATCGCCGCTATCTCCGGGCTCACGAGGCAGGAGCGGTTCCACCTCCATGAGGCCCGGCGGATCTGCCTCGCGCTCATGGAAAAGCCGGTTGGCCATCAAGTGGAGCGCGGGGACGCACCGGCATCAAAACCGGCTGCAGATGGGCCCTGCGCGCCTGGCGCCGTCAGCGATGAACGGCGGCCAGCGATCGAATCTGCACAAAAGCGTGATGACGAAGTGGCAGCTGCGGTCCGACGCGACTTCCCCAACCATGGGCGGCCCTGGGACGGTGAGCACATCGCGCATTTGCGCAGCGCTGTGCAGCGACCGCAAACCGTCGAGTTGGACATCACGGCCTTGTCGAAGTTGTTCGGCCGCTCGCCGTATTCGATCGCCTTGAAGGCAGTCTCGATGGGCCATCGAGACAAGGACTGGGCGGATCGTCACCGGATCAATCCAGCAAATGGTCCTGCAGGCCACGGTGCCGATGTGACAGCGCCAGGCAAGGGTCAAGGTGGGCTCTCATGACAAGCTCCAGCATCAACAAGCGCGACGGCGCGGCCTTCCTGCTCAAAGTCGCGACCGTGGCGCTTGCCACCTGGGCGCTGCAGGTTTCGGCGCAGACCGCGACCTTCTCCGGCCTGGTCGTAGGCATCACCGACGGCGACACGATCACCGTCCTGACCGAGGAGGCCTGCGAGGGCTTCAAGGACTGCCGCAGTGGGAAGCGGCAGCACCGTGTGCGTCTGGCAGAGATCGACGCGCCTGAATCGGGCCAGCCTTTCGGAGGAGCGGCGCGAAGAATGCTCTCCAAGCTTGCCTTCCAGAAGCGCGCTGATGTTCAGCAGCTGGAGATCGACCGGTACGGCCGCACGGTTGGCCAGGTTTTTATCGCTGGCCAGTGGGTCAACGCGGCAATGGTGGAGCAGGGCGGGGCCTGGGTGTATCGACAGTACCTCAAGACCGCCGGGCTCATTGAGCTGGAACGCCGCGCACGAGAGCAGGGAATGGGACTGTGGGGCCTGCAGGCCGATCAGATCGTTCCGCCGTGGGACTGGCGCCGAGAAAAGCGAGCGGCTGGCTCCTCGCGCGCAGGCGCCGATCTCAGCCGGATCACCGCGCCGGACTGATCATCCGGTTCAGTCACGTCTTACGCCTCCGATCGCGCTGAGCCGCGCTGGACTGCTAGCCTGTCTGGTGTGGCCTGGAGAGATGCTTTGCAGCGTTCGCATCTACATGCTATTCCCGTAGCGGCCGGGCACCTTCCTCGAACCCATCCGAGCGAATAGAATCGCTCCCCCCTCCGGGAATTCGCTCGTGAGGGGTATCACCTTTTAGACACCAACCATGAACGGAACACCCGATGGATGACCAATACCGCACGCTGGGCGACCTCGCCGACGAAGCAGAGGCGACTACCGGCAAGCGACCCACCCGCGCTGGCGAACTGATCGACCTCTACGTGGATCGAGGACGTCAGCAGCATCGCAACGACGATGCATTTCTCGAAAATCTGGTTACGCCTCCAAGCGTCCGCGATCTGGACCTCACCGACATCTCGGCTGATGACGTCAACGACCTCGTTCATCCGGATCTTGTGCAGCTCATCGAGCACGCGAACAGCATTGACAAGAATCTGCAATTGGGCAAGTACGCCGCTTCATCCGAGTATCCTGAGGAGCCCGAAGATCCCGAAGAGCCCGAGCAATCGTAAGATGCCGCGCTCAACGAAGAGCCTGTTCCAACGCTCGCCGCGCAGGCCAGCATGATCCGAATTCCGCGCTGAACCCTCCCAGGTCAGCCCGTCTACCAGAACACGCCAAAACTCCATTGGCTTCTGTTGTGTTCAAGTAGTTATCCTTGGCCCGATGTGGATCACGATCCCCCACATCGGGCCCTTCGCGGTCCCGAAGCAGGTACCGTGTCAGCATCCCGAAGCGGTTCGGTATGCTCCCTCCCATGGAACCCATCGGCCCGTTCTTCACAAGTGTTTTCGCTGGCATTAGCCAGCTCGTGCCCATTACCGTGCTTGCAGCGGTCCTTCTGTTTGGTGCACGGGAGATCCTTGAATTGCGCCGACGGAAGGCTGCAGACAAGCGCAAGCGCCAAGCTTTCATGAAGGTTCTGGCGCGAGAGTGCGAGCTAAATCTCTGGCGAATCGAGCGGCTCAGCGAGGTTTTGTCGGCAATGCAGGAGGCAGGTGTGAAAGATGACGCCTCGCTAGTGCAGACGACCAAGGGCGGCGAGGACAGCTTCATCGTCATCGTCGGCCCGGCAGGGAATAGCAGAGGGCTGGCAATCAGACCGGTAACGCGGAGCACCGTCGAGAAACACCTGGTGGAGATAGCCGCCCTGGATGAGCAGCTCTACTCCCTCTGCGATGCACTTCTGGATGGGCTGGCGGACACCCAGCACGTATTCAGGTGCCTGACGGAAGGACCTCCGATTCACTTCCCTTCAACCCCTGGGAACTACTACGACGGCGTGGCCACCTATGGCATCAAGGCCATCGCCACTGCCAAGACATCCATGTCGAAGCTCTACAAGGAATGCACCGGACACGAACTATCGCGAGGGCGGGTTCGGTAAGCGGCGGCGGAGGCATTTAGCCTCAGACGGACGCCTTCACCCTCTCGATTTCTCCGGAACCTGCGCCGCGTCAATCGCACCGCGGAGCCAGGCGGAGCCACCCAGCTCCTTGAACTTCACCTTCTGATGGCCGAACACCTTTGAGTTCAGCGGAACCAGGGTGTCCCCATCTGCAGAAATCGGTTTCCGTCCTGCGCCTGGGGCACGCTTGCGAGGAGGTGAAGTTGGAGCGTTCATGGGCGCAGTGTATCAATTAAGGGCGCACACAATAACCAATCAAAACGAAGGGCCTTGCTTGCATCCGTTATTTTGTGCGCACACAATAGTCGCACATCAAACGAGGAGTGGCGATGCCGCACAGCAAACAATTCAGCTATCTGGGCCAGATCGGATTCGCGGCAATGGGCGATGGGTCAGGACCGGACGAGATCGACATATCCGCTGAAGTGCAGACAGAAGTCGATCGGGTCGGATGCCTGGTGAACGACCTCCTGGCCCACATCAAACACGACACGCCTGACTCGCTGATCGCCGCGGCCAAGCAGTTCCTGGCTTCGGTCGGCGCTGCGGAGTCGGTGCCCGTGCCATGCTCGCGAAGCTGAGCCGCGCCACGATGAATGCTCATGGGCTGTCGGCCCTCTCCGTGCTATCGGCAAACCAGAAGGCGGCCCTGCAAACGGCCCTGGGAGGCTCTCTGCTGGCGGTTTGCTTCGGGAGTGGGGTGGACTCGACAGCAATGCTGTGCGCGTTGCATGACGCAGGCCTGCGACCAGACGTGATCACATTCGCTGACACCGGCGGGGAAAAGCCTGAGACCATCGCGCACGTCACGAAGATGAATGCCGTGCTTCGCTCCTGGGGTTGGCCGGAGATAGACACCTGCCGCAAGCTCACCAGGGCTAACACGGGGTACGCGGATCTGTACGGCAACTGCCTGAAGAACGAGACGCTGCCGAGCCTTGCATTCGGAATGAAGTCCTGCAGCGTGAAGTGGAAGATGCTGCCCCAGGACCAGCTGATCAAGGGCGCGAAGCGGGGCCCGAATGCCCGCGCCCCCCACCCGGTTTGGGAGGCGGCGCAGCGATCGGGCCAGCGCATCGTGAAGCTGATCGGCTACGACTGCGGGAAGGCCGACATTCGGCGCTCCAAGGGCCTCAAAGCTACCGGTGATGACTTCGACTATGCCTACCCCCTGCAGCTGATTGGCTGGGCGCGCAGAGAGTGCGTCGAGGCCATCACCCGCAAGCTGGGCGCCGACATGGTGCCGGTGAAGTCGGCGTGCTTTTTCTGTCCCGCCACGAAGCAGTGGGAGCTGTACTGGCTTGCCGCAAACCATCCGGACCTACTGGAGCGTGCGCTGCACCTTGAACGCAAGGCGTTGACGGGGCGGCACAGCCGCTTCGATGCGGTGGAGTTCGGTGCGACGTGGGAGGAGATCGTCAAAGGCTCTGACAGGTTTCCCAGCACGACAACGACGGTGGGTCTCGGTCGCAGCTTTGCCTGGAACCAGTGGGCCCGGGTCAACGGCGTCGTCGATGCCGAGTTCCGTGTGCTGCGGGCCGAGGCGGACCGGGAGCGTTTCGCGCTTCTGTCCGACTCGATGCGAGACCCAGACAACGCCCTGGACTCGCGAACGCCCGGCGTCATTCCCATCGTGCCTGTCGCTACGCCGCGCCAAGCGGAAATCGAATTCAGCTTCTAGGCCGCATCAATGAAAAACCCAATGAACTCCGTACACAAAGCAGCCACCGACAACCAGGCCTCCGGCGAGGCATGGCCGACAATCGGGCGCATGGCGCAGCCCGCTCGGATCAGCTGGAAGGAAGGCATTGCCTACACCTGTCCCGAAATGCAGCATCGCAGTAGCCGTGTCGTTCATCCCAGTCTGATCTCGGGCCAGCGTGTGCTGCCCAGGTCCGCGGCAGCGGAGGAGAGCGAATGACCGAGGTAGCCCGTAGCTCACGATCTGCAGTGCGCAACCCGGTTGCCGCGGATCCAGAAGTTGCAGCCATCATCCAACTCCTCTCTGACGAGCACCCAGCTGCGGCCGAAGCGCTTCGCGGATGCCTCGGCGCCCTGTCGAAGAAGTGGCGGCTGCTCGCCCAGCACAGCTGGGAGGTCCACAAGGCACCCATGGCGGCGTATCACAAGGCCAATGCGGTGAACGCACGGCATCTCGCGCTGGCCATCCCGCGCCAAGCGCGCGCTGCCCGGATAACCCGGGCCGACTTCAGTGCGCATTGAACGAAAGAAGCCAGTGGCCACCATCACACAGATTCGCCCCGCCGGCACAAACGAGCGAGGCGAGGACCACCAGGTCGTCACAGTGGAAGGAGGGAAGAGCAGCTACCGGCGAAAGCCGTGCAGCACTTGCCCATGGCGGCTGGACGCCGTGGGAGAGTTCCCTGCCGAGGCCTTCAGGCACTCAGCCAGCACCGCCTACGACCTGGCCACGAACAGCTTCGCATGCCATGAGTCAGGCGCTGACAGGCCCGCCGCATGCGCAGGCTTCCTGCTTCGGGGTGCGGACCACAACCTGGCCGTCCGCCTGCAGCGGATCCGCGGCGAATGTCTCGACGTTACGGACGGCGGCCACCAGCTGCACGAAAACTACCGCGCAATGGCAATTGCCAACGGCGTGCCCCCCGAAGACCCTGTGCTGGACCTATGCCGAGATTGATACGGCGCGTCAGTTGGGCCCTCGCGGCAGGTCGGCACACGCTCGCGTCACTTCCTCCTTGCTGAACAGGCCCCACTGGTAGATCGCGTAGTAGCCATACCTGCCGCGCTTGCCTGCCTGGGCAAACGCCGGCGCGCTCGCGGAATCGCGCACAAAGGCAATGTCCATGTTGTAGTCGTCCCTCAGCGCCTTGATGATCCGCTTGACGGTGGTCTCAGGAATGTTCGTGTCTTCCACCAGTCGTCGCATGTCTGGCTGGTGAGTGCGAGTGATGGCGCAGATGACGGAAAGCTTGCGCGTCATGTCGCGGGACGGGGCCATGTGTGTGCCTTTTTGTGTTGTGTGGGCCTTCCTCACCGCGCTCTTCGCGGGCCCCTAGTTTGTACCGATAGTACGGTACGAACGAGAGGGTTGGTCCTATGTAATCTCCCGGATTCACAAACTGAGTTACACGTGTCGCTCGATACAGCGCACTCGCACAACGGCCACTCGCTAATCCCACAAGAGGCGCAGATGACAGATGATTTTCGGAGCTTGGTCCGCCTGGTTGCTGAGCTAGTTGACGCCCAGGCAGGGCAGCGCATCGAATCCGGCCAAGAATGGATGAACGACGCGCAAGCGCTATCCATGAAGCTGTTCCGGCACGCCATCTCACTGGAGACGCTCAGTCAGTCAAGCTCCATCACCGGGACTGGGCAGCGGCTCCCCGCATTCGTGGACTACGGGTCGATCAACCTGATCACTCGGGCTGCGGCAGAAACCTACTTGGTCTTCTTCCACATCTACAGAGCGGGCAGCCATTCAGCCTCGGTTTTCCGCCATGCCGCTTGGCGCCTCGGTGGACTCCTCGACCGGCAGACATACCACGCGACGACACCAGAACGACTTCAACTGCTGGAGCGCGAATCAAGGGAGATCGAGGAGATTCGAGCCTCGATCCGCCTTGCACCGCCGTTCCACGAGCTGACGCCGAAGCAGCAGAAGCAACTCCTCAGCGGGGCCTGGAAGATTGGCCGCAGCTGGGGCGATCTAGCAAGCAGCGCAGGCCTCCACGCACGGTACTTTGACTCGTTCTACAGCCACCTTTGCGGCTACTCGCACGCCAGCTATTTGAGCACCCTGCAGATACGAGAGTCCTGGCATTCCTGCGAAGACCAAGTACGCATGGCGGGAGCCGCGATTGCCTTCACCACCGTCATCCTCAGCCACTTCGTGTTCGCATACACGCAGGTTTTCAGCACCGCGAGGGCGGCTCTCGATGCACAACCTGGTGCCGCGGCCCTCGCACGAAAATGGCACCTCCGAACACAAGATCTGGCACGCCATTACGGCGAATAGGTGTCGTCGTGGCACCCTCAAATCCCCTCACTGCACAAGATCCTTTGCAAGCCATGCTTAGCGAACGTCCCCCACTGAATTCCTGGTGGCTCAGCAACCCCTACTGGGGCCACCACTCGCCTGAAATGGCCTCATTCCTGGACAGCTCGTTTCGGCTGCATCGGGTGCTGGTCGATCACGTTCAATACAGTGTTCCGCCAGCGGATCTGCCCGCTGCCACGCTGCGAGAGCGCCTTGCCGCGGCCTCTCTCATGATCACGCTCGACCACTTCTACGGCTCGGTGGTAGCGGTCACACTCAAAACTCGCAGCTCTGCGTTCGCGCTGTGGCGCTCTGTGGCCGAGTCGTTCGTCCGAGGCGCCTGGCTGGCCAACGTGGCGAAGGACCAGCAGGTTCAGCACCTCATAAATGGTGGCGAGACACTTAAGATTGATGCCATGTTGAGGTATCTCAGCAAGCACCCCAGCTACGACAACGGCGTGCTCAGCTCCTTCATCGGGGCTGAAATGAAAGCCATGCATGGGTTCGCGCACGGCGATCTTCGCCAGGTGAGTCGCTGGATTGGAAATGAATACATCGAGAGCAGGCACGACGACGAGGACACGATCGCGCTGCTCTCACGTACCGCAATGCTCGCGGCCCTGGCGGCCAGTGAGCTTCTCGGACTCTTGCGGCTTGAGGGCGACGAGATGCTCGCAGAAGCCTACGAATTCATGCCAAGGGGGTTTCGCGAGGGCAAGAAGCCCTCGTAGCCACCGCGACGGGTTGCCTAGGCCCGTGATCGTGTGCCAATGACCTTTACGTCAGCGGCGGGCACCGACACATATTCAGCATCGGCTTCTTTCGTATGGGGCTTTCCGTCTTCGTCATATAGCTTCACCCACACGAAATTCGACTCGTTATCCACCCGGTCCAGACAAAGCTCCCCAGTGCGGGCGACGCGAAGGACCTTGACGGAGCAGACAACGGCGATCTGTGCTGGCGAGACGAACGAATAGGTAGATCCTTTGGGTGGCACACGCACTTCACCTGGCACCGTGGTCACTGCACCGGGCCGGGTGTGTGCGTCGCTACGCTTCGTAGCCACGGTGGTGTCCGTCGTTGGCTTCTGAGCGGCAGGGCTTTGGGAAGCGCTCCGCGCGATCGCGGCTTTTTGCTCTTCTTCCGAAAGGGGAAGTTGGCTGAGCCTGCTGTCATCGCTGCTGGTGCCAGCCGAGGCCTCGCCGGAGGCGCTGGCGGGCCCTGTAGGAGACAAATCGTCTGCAGTTGATGGGGAGCCCGCGCCGCCGTTAGCGCGGTCCTTGAGGATGTCCAGGACCCGGCGAGCCTCGACACGTGGAAGGCCCTTGTTCAACTTCGCTGCATCGGCGAGCTGCCGGCAGATGACCGGATCAAGCTCTTGGATCTGCGCGACCATGTGGAGGGTCGTCGTGTCATCGCAGATCTCCGGCGTCAGCAAGGCCCTCACTGCGTCGGGGATACGCTTCAGGCTCAAATGCTGGCTCACGTATGGCCGCGGCTTGTTGATACGCTTGGCAATGTCAGCCTGTGACCATCCGCTGTCGATGAAGATCTGCAAGCCGTCGGCGATCTCGAAGCTGGTCAGGTCGTCGCGGTGGATGTTCTCGCCCAGTTCGCCGGCAACCTTGTCGAGGTCGTCAAGAATCGCGGTGTTGACGATTGCCTTGATCGTCTTCAGGCCTGCAGCCTTCACGGCACGCCAGCGGCGCTCGCCCTTTTGGATAACGTACTTGCCGTCCTTTCCTTTGGGAAACACGACGATGGGGTGATGCTGGCCATCCTGCGCGATGTTCGCGCCCAGCTCTTCGATGTTCTTGAACACCGTGCGCACCTGAGCTTTGGAGACCACATCATCGACCTTCAGGGTCAGCACGGCTTCCCCGTCGCCCTTCGCAATGGCGGCACTGGCCAGTTTGGCCAAATTCGACAGATTGTTCATTTCTTTGCGACCTTCCGCAGCATTTCTTCGAGCACCCGTTCAACCTCGTTCGCAGCGACATGGGCATACCGAAGGGACCAGATCGGCACCCCGTCACTTGTGGCGGTGTCGATGGGTGGTCTGTTCATGATCACGTGTTTGAACAGCAAATCCGGAACCGCCTTCTTGATCTCTGCGTAGGCCCGGTCGTGGCTCACCGAGCGGATCATGTCGTTGATCACGATCCCAAGCACCTTGAGGTCGGGATTGTGCTCCTGCTGGATGCCGATCACCGTGGTGAGGAGGCCCTCGATACCGTCCACAGCAAATCCGGAAAGCTTGATGGGCGATAGGACGTACTCCGCCATGGACAGCGCAGCGATCAGGTTGCGGCCAAGACTTGGAGGGCAATCGATGAGGACGTAGTCGTAGGCCGCGAAAAGCTCCCGGGTGTTAGCGCGCGGATGGAGGGCCTCGACCAAGCTCGCCGCCTCTTTCTCGAAGAGATCGGGGTCGTTCTTTGGGGTGTGGATCAGGTCCGCACCACAAGGGCAGGGCATGACAACGATGCCTCCCTGAATGTTCTTCTGAAACAGCTCCGCGCTCTTTGTCCCCGAGTACGTCGGCGCCAACTCGCCGGCGCCGTTGTCGGCCTTAGGAGCAAGGCGAGAAGACGTGTTGCCCTGGCCGTCCATGTCCACGACAAGGACCTTCTTCTTCTTCTTTAGCGCCAGGTAGAAGGCGGCCTGAATGCAGAGCGTGCTTTTGCCCACGCCGCCCTTCTGATTTGCAAAACTGATCACCTTGGTCATAGGTCTCTTTCTGATGCGCGGTCCCTCGGCCGCACTTTGTCAATCCAGCAGGCTTTGCTGGTTGGGGTTCTTTTGGTCCGCATCTCCAGCCGAAGCGGCCAGCTTATCGCGCAGTGCGTAAAGTCCTTCAAGGTCGGCCCGTGAAAGCTCCAGAATGTAGCGGTCTTGAGTGCCTGTTGGTTTGATCGTGTCCAGACGGCTAGTCAACGTCAGCATGCTGGCGTGCATGGCCGAAACGACTTTCTTTCCGAGCGCCGGCTGCTTTTGCAGCATTTTCTTGGTGACCTTTGCGGGCTTTGGGCGGGTGGAGCCTCCAGCTGGAAGAGCCGCCGCCGCCGCCGCATCACGCGCTTCGTTCAACAGCAGGACGGTTTTCTCGCCGCCATGCTCTCTGTACAGCTCCAACGCGTAGTGGGCAGCGACTTCGCGCATCTGGATCATGACCTTCAGTTCGAGCGGCATCTCCAGCATTTGCAGGCCTTGGCGAACGTGCTCGACAGAGCGGTTCATCCGCGACGCGATTTCAGCATCCGACCACCCCCAACGGGAGAAGCGAGCGTACAGAACAGCGCGATCGAGAGGCGACAGCGGCTCACCGTCATTCGCGGTGGCGATGAGCAGGTGCTGAGCGATCTCGTCTCCCTTCACCTCCACCACCGGGATGCGCCGAATCTCTGCACCTTGGCTGATGGCCAAGAGAATTGCGCGACGACGACGGTGGCCCTCGCGAACAAAGACGCGGCCGTCGATCACCTTTACAACGATGGGAGGAACGAAATCTCCCCTCTTGAATGCGTCCGCCAGACTCTGGATTTTCTCTTTGACTTCCGGGAGTTCCCAGTAACCAGGAATGAAGGAGCCGCGGGTGTTGAAGTCATCCTCCTCCTGAAGTAATTCAGGATCGATGGAAAAGCCGTCACCCTTTGTGGTCCCTGCCTTGGCGTCCTCGTCTCTGTTGAGCGCTTTCAACGAATTAATGGCCATGATGAGCTTGAATTGGTTGTTTGGTCATTAATACGCTACACGCGGATATCAGAAATGCAAGTCATTTTGGCGAAGTACTCAAGATGCGGGTCATTGTCTCCACAATTTCGCTGTCGGTAATTTCTCCCCACAGCTTCTTGATATACCAGTCTTGAAAGGAGGGTAGAATTCCCGCGCGATTTCTGCCTCTTGAAATCTGATTACCTGGCAATCGGCCCTCATTGAATTCTGCGTAGAGATTATCGACTTCATCCGTATTCATTTCAGCCAGGATGGTCTTGATCCGACCCAGACGCTCTTTTTGGACAGCCTCAATCAGTTTCTGGCGTCCTGAATTCTCATTGGGCGTTGCTGGAGGAGGTGAACTGCGCGTTTCTCCTACGGCAGCAAATAGATCGCCTTCGCTGGCATAGTCTTTGAAAAATCCCTTTTCTAGGGATTTCTTAAAGAATCTGCCTGGTGCGGCAAGCTTGCTTAGGCGTGGGTTCTTAACCCGCCACTGCGTGTGCGCCAAGGCTCCACGAATGTCCGCCTCCTCGTAACCAGCGAAGATTCTGGAAATGTCCTTGTCCAGCATCCCCATCGCGGCCATTGCCGCTCTAAGCTCGTTGAGGCTCTCCGAGGAAATTGTGGGTGCTTCGAGTTGCTTCTGCTGTCGCTCAACGAGTATCCGAACTCGCTGAACTGCTCCTCGATAACGCTCGGTCTCAACCTTCACAAAAAGTGGGGTGGCTGAATTAACATCTTTGACCGCGGGCTGGAGGTACCGTTCGTTGAATCCCATCCAGGTCTGAGCTTTCACAGGTATGTGATCCGCAGCCAAGATCATGTCGCGGAATTCTGGCCAGTCGAACCACCTGCTCATTCCAATATTCGAGTAGCGTGAGGCAATCTCGAAGAGGCCGACGGAGCATGCGCGTGATAGATCTGCAATCTCAAAAAGATTCAGATTGGTGAAACGAACGCGTTCCTGGAGGAGCGACGTCGCTTGCGTATCAACGGAGTAACGCACTTGGCCTGCGTAGAACTTCGCCGACGGAAACACGACGCGGTAGTATTTAGCGACTCCTTCCTCTTCCAGCGCATCCCAACGGACCTTGATGCTCGACATATCCTCGATCATCTTTTCGATGTGGTCGGTATTGCGCGTAGTGACGTTGAGGTAATAGAGCAGCTGACTGATAGGTAGAATCCATGTATTTTCTTCAACGGGCGTCGATTGCTGCGTATTGAAAAGCAGGATATTTAGGATTTTCTGCTGTGTGACCGTCAGAACGTTCTGAGGCTTGTTATGGATGAGCGAGTTAGGCTTTTTGAAATTTGATTTGCGTCGAGTAGGCCGTTGGACGAACAGCCTGGGAACCGGCGCGTCATCAATGAACAGATCAGGTTCTCCGGTCTCGCTAGGGGCGCCTTTGTCTCGGGCGAGCACAGAGTGTTCATCCGATTGCGGAGCATCTTCCTGCAGGCCATCCGCGGGCGACGCTTTGGGAACCGTTCGGGGTCGTGGCTTCTTGGCGGGAGCTGGGGTTCCAGCTGGAGCGCTCGACCGCTTAGATTTTTTCTCAGTTGCCATGGTTCGTCCCTTGCTCAGTTTTCTTAACCATTCAAGGGTTTAACTACATTTAGGAGCGTGGGACCCGCGCCAAATAAGGCTTTGCAGCCCGCGGCACCCCTTGGACTGTGCGACGGCACCCCTTCGAGTGTGTCGGCGAACCCCTTTAGATGTGCAACTGCGCCCCGCGGATTGTGCGGGGGCACCCCTTTATATGTGACGGCAACGGCTCCAGGTGCGAACGGTTGTCCACCGAGTTGTTCATCACAAATTAAGGGGTGCTGCAGGACAGCCAGGGGCATGGAAGCTCTCACAAGAAGCGGGGAGTCTGCACAAGATGTGGGATGGGTGGGCTGATTTTGGTGTATCCCGCAGGAGGATGACAAGCAGAATCTCGCACTGTTACCCCTATTTTTGTGCAAGAACGTGTCGATGGAGCATTTGCCAAGCCCGAGACTATGGTTTCCCATTCTGGGCAAGGCTGGCCCTTGTGCTCAGCTCTGTGATGAGCGGTCCTAACGGCCTACGCAGCCCCTTTCTTGTGAAGCGAGGACAACCGCACCCCTTGGTTTGTGAGCCGGAATCTGATGGCGTACGGCATGTGTTTTTGGCGCTCACCCCTCATTTTGTGAGCGCTGCCGCTGTAGGGAAGGTGGTGTGTAACCCAGGGGCCATCCCTTATCTTGTGCAACCAGGTGGAGTGGGAAATGCTGTGACCTACCCCTTATCTTGTGCGCATGCGCATCGCACTGTTTTGCATGCGAAACACCGCTGCACCCCCTCAGCTGTGCGGGTGCACCCCCTAACTTGTGCAAAAAAGGGCAGATTGGAAAGGCTGGCCCCTGTCCGCACCCCTCTTGTTGTGCATTTCACGCAACGCGCGCTGCATACGCCCCCCCATTTTTGTGCGCATGGGCTGACGTTATGGCTATAGAGCCGGCGATCCCGGGCCTCGCACCCCCTAACTTGTGCAGGAATGCAGGTTTTCTCCAGGGGAAGCCGGGCCACTAGGGTGCGAAAGCCGGCTGGCAGCATCGCCAGAGGAGGGAGATGCACAAATTGAGGGGTGGGTGGGAGGTCGCGCACCCCTCAATTTGTGCAAGCGCGGCCGTTGGCCGCGGCTAAGTTCGATCGAGGGTCGAGGAACGCGTGTTCGACCAGGTCCGAGTCTGCTTGCGAGCTTCAGCGTCTTGCCGCAGGGAAGACAAGTGGCTTTGTATTTGGGGATTCTTGGCCGGGAATGACGCGCATCGCAGGTGCTCCAGATCCAACCAGAAGCCACGAACAGACTCGATCATCTGCTCAAGTAGGTTCCCAGGCAGCGTGATGTTTTTGAATGACGGGTGCTGAGGGCCGTCGGGGGGCACACTGATGGAGATCTTCCCGGCCTTCAGGACCGTGCCAGGTTTGAGCCAGAACAAGTAGAGCGAGGGCGCAAGCTCATGCACCCGCGCAGCCGACCTGCCGTCCCCATGACGTATCGCGTTGCCCAGGTTCTGCAGGAGATCAAGATCCGCGTAGGAGTCGAAGCACATCAGCTCGATGCCCATCAACCGCTGAAAGTGTGCTTGTAGCCCTCGTGGCTCTTTGACATTCCAGCGAGCCGATTGCAGCGCAGCTGCAGCTTCGCCGCCCGCAATCTTTTGGTCCCGGGAGATCAGCATGTCGCGAAGGCCACGTTCCCACATGGATTGAACGGCGAGGAGGTAACCCTCGATCGTCAAGTGGTCCAATGCAGCCAGGTCGTCCCGAAAGAACATCGCCTCGTTGTTCGTCTGGGCTTCGAGCTCCTGGATCTGCTTTTCGATGGCGGCAAGCGATGGCCGCACAACCGCCTCGCGATACTGCGAGAGCGACTCGGCCCGCAGCTGGGGCAATCCCAGCGAGTCGTGGTCCAGTACCGCGTACTCATAAACGTCCATAGAGCCGACCCACCTGGCGTCAAGGAACGATGACGATCTGCGCACCATTTGCAGCGTCGATGACGCTGCGATGCAGGCGATCAGTTCCAGGCTTGACGAGCGGGGCCGAGGACACCTTTGACATGCGGGCCACGCCTTCGGGGAAGAGGCAGACGCAGCCGTGATAGGGGTGTTGTGACGAGGCGTACAGCACACCGTGCGCGCCTGCTTCTCGGGACTGAGCGGCAAAGCCCTGGGTGGTCGCGTAGCGCAGCGACTGAAGCACCGGAAAGGGCTCCGCGAGCCCGCGTACATCGACCAGCCTCAGGCCGGGCGAAGTGCGGAAGCTCATCAGGGTGCGATCCCTCAACTGCGAGAGGGTGCAGGTACGGGCATCACGGCGGAACAGTGATTCGTACAGCGCCGTCAGCTCGCTGTCGGCCAGGTAGGCGGTGGGCTCATCGGCCAGGTCGAACCTGCCACCGAGGGTGCCTGCAGGCGGCATGATGAAACCACCCATGCGCACGCTGTCACGGCGGGATTTGATTCGCTGAATGCGATGCCAGAGGGTATTCGGGGGTAGCTCGATAAACGGGGGGTTTAGGTCTGTGAGGTTCATGGGCGAGGTCAGTGAGCCTCAGCCGTTGCCAATGCCAAGATGCGCTGTGCTGGGGTGCCTTGCTCGATGGCCGCACGCGGGGTCTGGCCATCAAGGGCCAGAGACGGCGTCTCCAGGAACGACAACACTTCCCAGCCATCCCCTGCACCCAGGCTTTTCGCGATGGGCTGCAGAAGTGGCCAGATCGCCGGCTCGAACTGCCAGCGGGGCAGCTTGAAGCCACGGCGCATGTTCGACACCCCGATACAGCGGGCAGACTTGATCCAGGCGTTAATGGTCACGCGACTCGTGCCTGCGAGTTCGGCTGCTTCGTCGGTAGTAATCATGTCGGCGGCTTCAATGCGATCACGGCGGTATTGGGCTCCCGCGCGCAGCAAGTCCGCAGACTGGGCTGCTGATGCATACGGGTCTTGAGCGGCACCACGGCGGTCTTCGGCGTTGGAAAGGGCAAACGGTGAGGAAATGGATAGGGTGTTCATGTGTACTTCAACCGTGTGTGCTCAAGGCGCGTTGTGAAGGTTTGGCTTCAAGGCCGAGTAGAAGCCCAGACCGCAGGAGGCGCGAAGAGGGGATAGGGCCGAGGGCCGGTGCCCACCAGGACGGCGTGTCACCAGCAATCGTTTGGTGTCCTGCGCTTGCTGTAACTTTTGCTCCCGCCATAGCGCGGAGCGCCCTAACAGTGCCATGGCGCCCTTGGGACGAGGAGGGTCGAGCCACTCGCCTTCGAGCCCAGCCGCCAGAGCTTCCATCTCCCTCGAAAGCCCGATCCACCTCGCCAGCTCAGCGGCAAGCTCGGGGTTTTCCTCCGCCAGTTCGGCCAGCGCTTTCTCGACCCGCTTGAGGTTGAAGGCTCGGTGGACCAGTGCGTAGGGTGACTCGTCTATGGGCGCACAACCATGAATGGGGTGATTACCGACAGTCGGATACGTGATGGTGTTCATCCACGGGCTGTAGTAGTCATCGTTTTTTGTCAATGTGAGCATTGGCTTCTCCAAGATGCCGGGTGGTCCCCCTGTCGAAAAGTCCACGCCGTCGCGAAGCACTATACCCCACTTTGGGAAAGCTGGAAAGGTTCGTTAAGTTCGACAACGCGCCAAAGGGGCGCGATGGCGGCGCGACTTCGGCAGGTCAATGAGCAGACTGGCCCGGGGGTCGCCTTGATTTGAACTCTGCTGACAATATGAGGGTCCGGGACGAGTCTGTAGCGAATATCGAAACACTCTCCGTTTGGCTGGTAAAAAATAACGACACGCCATTTCAATTCAACTCGGAAGTTGATATAATCCGAGACGACGTTCTGATAAGTCTTCGTGGGAGAGGGCTTTAGGGAGTGGTCCAGTGCAGTGTTCTGACGGGTAAATCTGAAGCTGGTAACAGCAAAAACGAGCCACCTAGGGCTCAGAAATCGGAGGAAACCATGAAAGAAACGTCTAATCAGGAAACCACGAAGAGATTGAACGTCAAAAACCTGATCCTGCACGGGATCGAAATCGCAGTCCTTGTGTTGGCATTTTGCCTTCACCCTGTCTACGAAAAAGAATCCGTCAGGGCATTGCCTAAAGCCCTCTCCACCTTCAATACAGAAACACCCGGCTAAGCCGGGTGTTTTGCTTTGCGATGTGCATTTAAGGTCTGCAATCGCCTCCGAGTGCCTGGGCAGGCCGTCAGCGGCTCTTGGCGCAGAGTGGATGGTGGCTCGCGGGGCTGCAGAGTGGCTTACCGCACGACAGTGGTATACCGAGGCAGCTCACAGAAGCCTCGTCGTAGGACGGCCGGTGGTGGGCCGCGGATTGACCGCCAGCTTCTGTCTCGATCTGCAGGGCCATTTCCCTGGCCAACGCCTCGGCGCGGTCCACGAGTGTCCCGCGCGCCCGGCGGTCGTGGGGGCTCATGCGGTCACCGAACTGAAGCAGCATGGTCTCCATCGCTGCACCAATCTCTTGCAGCAGGTCCACTGTGTTCCTGACGGTCGGCTCGCTGGGGATACTTGGGGTCATTGGGTCTATCAGAAGAGCGTGGGGTTGGTAAGGGCGTGAGCGCGGCGCGCGTCTTGGATCTCCTGCTTCTGGGCACGTAGCGTCTCGGCCCGCTGCTGCATCACCCCCGTGTGAAGATCCACGATGTACCGGAAGTAGAGACAGGTGGTCGGGCCAGTCCAGTTCGCCCAGGCACGTCGGATCTCCGCTCGCTCTGTAGAGGTTGCTGCGAAGAAATCTCGGCGGGATTCTCTCCACACGCGGGCATTGAGCGCGCGCATCCGCTCTTCACAGGCGTGCAGGTGCGTCTGGCGCGCCATGGTCTCGGCGGTGACATCGACGGCCTGTGGCGCCGGCAGCTGGTCGGCGAACAGCGGTAGTTTCTCAGCGAGGCGCTTGCTTTCGCGATGCGGCTTGCTGAGCATCATGGTGATCTTGCGCTGGGAGAGCGTGACTTTTCCGTACCGTTCAGTGCGAGTGAATTTCATTGAGTCCGCCGTCGCTTAGAAATATCGGAGAATACCGACGATGCTGGTAATAGCGAAATAAGCTTGGAGACCGAGGAAGCCAAAGAGCCGTTCCTTGTTTGCCATTGCGGCGAACAACAGGTTGCTTGCCAAAAAGGCAAGCCAGCCGTAACGAGAGAGGTCGCTATTCAATGAAAGGAGTAACGAGCCGATGGCGCCAAG
>JAAIGE0100264157.1_pt1 | contig 44120 bp, 37 predicted proteins | sample 6487951 | NCBI WGS metagenome assembly JAAIGE01 (sample SAMN13974128, study PRJNA590717) | phyllosphere metagenome | biome: tomato field; feature: multiple bacterial spot infested tomato fields; material: tomato leaves; isolation source: leaves from tomato fields | host: Solanum lycopersicum ...
CGACCAGACGCAGGTTGCCCGACATGCCCAGGTGGCTGATCAGCGTGCCGACCTCGGCGCCGCACCGGGTGGCTGGACCTGGGTGCTGACCCGCCAGCACATGCACGTGCTGAGCATCGACAACGGTCCGCTGCGCCAGCATGTGCTGGACACCGGTCTGGTCGAGCACCTGCGCGCCGATGGTTTCCACTGGCACCCGGACCAGCCGCTGGACTGGATGGTCTGCGACATGGTCGAGCAGCCGCGCCGCGTGGCCGAACGCATGGCTACCTGGTTCCGCGAAGGATGGTGCAGGCACGCGATCTTCAATCTGAAGCTGCCGATGAAGAAGCGCTGGGACGAAACCCGCTTGTGTTTGGATCTGTTCCAGGAGCAGGCCGGCAAGCCATTGGTGGTGCGTGCCAAGCAGCTGTATCACGACCGTGAGGAGATCACGGTGTTGGCCTCGCCGCTGCGGTGAGGCCATCGCGCCCGCCGGGCGTGGCCCGGCGCTACCGAGGAATGGCAATCATGCGATACCGCTCGATTCCGATACTGATCGCGCTGCTTGCAACGGCGCCGGCCATTGCACAGCAGTTGCCGCCCATGCCGGCTCAGAGCCAGCCGCTGGGTCGGACCGGCGGAGCGATCCGCCAGCAACCGCTGGATGCCGGCCGGGTCAGCGGCAGCGTCGAGATTGCACGGCCGGCCGGCGAGGCACAGGTGACCGTGCGCTCGCTGGAACCCAGCAGCGTGGTCGGCCAGTACCGCATCCACTTCGCTGCGCTGGATGTGAACAGCGATGGTTTCATCAGCCGCGAAGAAGCGCAGGCGAATCCGGCGCTGGCCGATGAGTTCAATGCGTTGGACGTGAAGCGTCGCGGCAAGCTGGACCGTGCCGATCTGGCCGGTTGGCTGGTTGATTGATTCACCGGCGCGATCTTCATCCACGCATGGCGTGGAGCTACTGGATCAACGGCGGTAGCGGAGCCCGCTTCTGGTAGGTGCCAACCTTGGTTGGCACATCCATCAGGCATCCTGGACCCAGATGAGGCGAGGCTGTTTCCAGCCTTGTGCCAACCAAGGTTGGCACCTACCAGAGCGGCGTTGGCACCTGCCAGAGCGGCCTGTATTCCGGTCAGACCCCGGCGGCGCGCTTCCAGAACGCCTGCACCAGCGGCGGCCACTTGCCGACGCAGCCCAGCGCGCGGCCGCGGGCCAGGGTCAGGTGCATCTCGTCGTTGGAGAACAGCCGATTGATCGCATCGAAACTGTAGGCGGCGATCTGGTTGTCACTGCGCCGTTCCCGTGCCCAGCGCTGCAGGCGCTGCGGCGACAGCCGCGGCTGTCCGCGACGTTCGGCCGACGGCGCCAGCCACTGCTGCAGAGCGGCAACATCGCGCAGGCCCAGGTTCACGCCCTGCCCGGCCAGCGGATGCACTACGTGCGCGGCATCACCCAATGCCAGCACGCGGCCGGCCACGTAGTGACGGGCCAGCTGCCGACGCAGCGGGAACGCCGCACGCGCTGATGCCAGCCGCAGTTCGCCCAGGCGCGCGGCGAACGCACGCGTCAGTTCGCGGTTGAAGGCGTCCTCGTCCAGCGCCAGCACGCGCGCTGCTTCATCCTCGGGCAGAGTCCAGACAATCGAACTGCGACGCTCGGCCACCGGCAGCAGCGCCAGCGGCCCGGTCGGCAGGAAGCGCTGCCATGCGGTGGCCTGGTTCGGCAGTTCGCTGTCCACATAGGCCACCACGCCACGCTGGTGGTAGTCATGCCGCTCCACCTCGATCCCGGCCAGCTGGCGCAGGGTCGACTCGGCGCCATCGGCCGCCACTGCCAGCGCTGCTTCCAAGCGGCGACCGTCGTCCAGGCGCAGGCGAACACCGTCATCATCCTGTTCCAGCGCTTCCACCCGTGCCGGGCAATGCAGCTGCACGCCCGCCGCTGGCAGTGCCGCCCACAGGCGGTCCTGCAACAAGCCGTTCTCGACGATGTAGCCCAGCTCGCGACGACCGAAGCGATCGGCATCGAACAACAGATCCTCACCGCCGGCGGCGTCCCACACCTGCATGCGCCGATAGGGCCAGGCGCGGGCCAGGGCGATCGACGGCCACACACCCAGGCGATTCAACAGCTGCACGTTGTCGGCAGCGAAGGCAAACACGCGCAGGTCCGGCTGGGCGGCCTGCCACGGTGCCGGTTCACGGCCTTCCACCAGCGCAACCGACAGGCCGGCATCGGCCAGCGCCAGCGCACACGCGGCACCGACCACGCCACCACCAACGATGGCCACATCAAGACGCATGCGCCGGCTCATGCAGCTTCTCCGCGGCATAGGCGCGGCACGTCGCCACGGAAGCCCATCGCGCCACCGACCAGCATCGACTGCACCGACGCGCGTTGTGCGGCCACCAAGCCGAGGCTGCGCAGCGGCCGCATCAACGGTGCCGGGTTGCTGGTCAGGCGCGCCAGGCCACCGGAGAACGCCACCGTCTGCCGGCGGTCTTCCTCGCGGCGCGCGACATAGGCCTGCAGCAATGCATCACTGCCGGCATCCTCATGCGCATCCTCCAGCAGTTCGGCCAGGGTCAGCGCATCGCGCAAGCCCAGGTTGAAGCCCTGTGCACCCAACGGATGGATGGTCTGTGCGGCATTGCCGAGCAACACCGTGCGCTCACCGGCCAGCGCGCGCGCCAGCACCTGTATGAGCGGATAGGCGCTGCGCGGGCCGGACTCGAGCAGGCGGCCGGCACGCCAGCCGATCGCGCTCTGCAGGCGTTGCAGCCAGGCGGCATCGTCCAGCGCCATTACTGCACCGGCCTGATCGCGCGCTACGCCGTGCACGGTGCCGAAGTGACGATCGCCACGCGGCAGCAGGGCAGTCGGGCCGGTATCGGTGAACCGCTCCCAGGCGGTGCCGTCCGGCGCGCGCTGGCTGCGCACGCGGGCCACGAACAGGGTCTGCTGGAAATCATGGCGGTCGACCTCGATGCCCAGCGCGCCACGCACGCCGCTGGTGGTGCCATCGGCCCCCACCACCAGACGTGCCAGCAGCACGCGCTCGCCGGCCTCGTCAGCCACCCGCACCTGGCGGTAGCCGTCGACCACGTCGCCCAGCCCCAGGAACCGCATCGGCCGGTAACGGCGCAGGCGCGGAAGTTCCAGAAGCCGTGCTTCCAGCGCCTGGCCGAAATCCCGCGCGACCACTACCTGGCCAAACCACGGCCTGTCGTAATCGGTCGCTTCGAGCTGTACCCGTCCGAAGTCGCCGGCACGGCTGACATGGATGCGGCGGATCGGGCCGGGGGCCATCGACAGCTTCTGCATCACCCCCAGCGCGGTCAGCGCATTGACGGTGGCGGCGGCGAAACTGAGGTTGCGCTGGTCGAACACCGCCGGCAGCTCACCTGCCGGGCTGGCCTCGAGCAGGCCCACGTCGCGGCCCAGGCGGTCCAGGGCAATGGCCAGGCTGGCGCCGACCAGCCCGCCACCGACGATCAGCACGTCATGTCGTTCACTCATGGGCTCATGATACGCGCTCACCCCCACTGCAAGCCCAATGCATCCCGCCTGCGCCAACCCGCGCGGCGGGCTAGAATGAAACCTGAATCCGCTCCGGGCCCGCCGCCATGTCCGACACCGCCAACCGCGCCTTCGTCCTGTCAGTACTCGTACTGCTGCTGGCGGCGACCCGCGTCAACCACTTCGCGGCGATCCCCGATGCCTCCTGGGCCGTGTTCTTCATCGGTGGCTTCTATCTGGGGCGCTGGACGCGCTGGGCGTTCCCACTGCTGATGCTGTTCGCGGTGCTGGTCGACTGGATCGTGATCCGCAGCAGCGGCCTGGACTTCTGGCAGCACTACTGCGTGTCGCCGGGCTACTGGCTGCTGCTGCCCGCGTATTTCTCGCTGTGGGCTGGCGGGATGCTGCTGGGCCGCAACTACCAGAGCGCGCGCTGGTCGGTGCTGGCCAAGGGGGCGCTGCTGCTGGTCGCCTCGGTGGCGGTCTGCCACCTGCTGGCACAGGGCGGCTTCTACTGGAGCAGCCGCAACGTGGCCGAGCCGACCCTGGCCGGCTGGGCACAGAACTACGCGCAGTGGTTCGGGCCCTACCTGCGCACCACGGCGATCTATGTGGCGCTGGCCGCCGCCCTGCAGCTGGCCGTGGAGCAGATGTTGAAGCTCCAGCAGGCCCGCCGCGACATCCGCCACTGAGCCGCACCATGGGTCATCGCCTCTCGCGCATCTACACCCGCACCGGCGACGACGGCAGCACCGGCCTCGGTGACGGCCAGCGCGTGGCCAAGGATGACGCCCGCGTTGCCTCCTACGGCACCGTCGACGAGGCCAATGCCGCGCTCGGCCTGCTGCTGGCCGCCCCGTTGCCCGAGGACGTGCGCGCGCTGGTCGTGCATCTGCAACACCAGCTTTTCGACCTCGGCGCCGAGCTGTGCATCCCCGGCCATGCTGCGATCCACGCCGCCGATGTCTCCGCGCTGGAGCAGCAGCTGGACCACTACAACGCCGGCCTGCCAATGCTGAAGGAGTTCATCCTGCCGGCCGGCGGCGAGGCCGCTGCACGCTGCCACCTGGCTCGCACCATCGTCCGCCGCGCCGAGCGCGAGACGGTCACCCTGGCCCGCCATGAGGCTGTGCGCAGCGAGGCGCTGCAGTACCTCAACCGGTTGTCGGACCTGCTGTTCGTGCTGGCCCGGGTGCTGGCCCGTGCCGATGGCCACGGCGAAGCGCTGTGGCAACCACAGCAGCGCCAGCGCTGAGTCGGCACGATGCTGGTCTATACCCATCCGTCCTGCCTGCTGCATGACCCCGGCCCCGGCCATCCCGAATGCCCGCAACGCCTGCAGCATGTACTGGACGCACTCCACGCTGCCTTCCCCGGCCAGCTGGACTGGCGCGAGGCGCCGCCAGCCAAGTTCGGTGAACTGACCCGGGTCCACGACAGCGCCCTGCTCGACTTCGTGCTGCAGCCGCAGACCGCGCCGCTGCGCCAGCTGGATATGGACACCTGGACCTCGCCGGGTTCGGCCAGCGCCGCCGTGCACGCCGCCGGTGCCGGCGTGGCCGCGGTCGATGCGGTGATGCTGGGCGAGGACCCGCTGGCCTTCTGCGCGGTACGCCCGCCGGGCCACCACGCCACCAGCAGCACGGCGATGGGCTTCTGCCTGCTGAACAACATCGCCATCGCCGCCGCCTATGCCCGCGACCGCCATGGCCTGGAGCGGATCGCGGTGGTCGATTTCGACGTGCACCACGGCAACGGCACCCAGGACATCTTCCAGCACGACGCCCGCGTCTCTTACTACAGTACCCACCAGGCCGGGCTGTTCCCCAACTCGGGCCTGCGCCGCGACCGCGGCGCGGGCAACCTGATGAACATCCTGCTGCCGCCGGGCAGTGGCGGCTTCCGCTTCCGCAACGTCTGGGCCGACGAGATGCTGCCAGCCATCGACGACTTCCGCCCGCAGCTGCTGCTGATCTCGGCGGGCTTCGATGCCCACCTGCGTGATCCGCAGGCGGACCTGATGCTGGAGACCGACGATTTCGCCTGGATCACCCGTGAACTGCATGCGCTGGCACGCCGTCACGCCGCCGGCCGGGTGGTCTCGATGCTGGAGGGAGGCTACGACCTGCAGGCCCTGGCGGAGTGCAGCGTGGCCCATGTCCAGGCCATGATCACCCCCTCTGCGGGTGCCTCCGCCGGATGAACCCGAACCGGCAGCCTCCCGCGCCCTTCATTGCCCCTATGCAAGGGATGGGGCAAGCTACCGTCCGTTTTCGCCCGAATCCGAACCGCGTGCGCCGAGCCCTCCGCCTGCTTCCCCTGCCTCTGAGCATCGCCATCAGCCTGCCGGCGATGGCCGATGATAAGCCGCTCAACTGGGGCCTGTGCCCGGCCACCGACGTCATTCCCGCGTTCACCGACGCCCCCACTCCGGTCCCCGCCCAGGACAAGGCTGCCGCCGCGGCCGCCCGCGAGAACCAGCCGACCGACATCGAAGGCGACCAGCTGCTGGGCACCACCACCGTGCCGCAGTACGAGGGCAACGTGGCGCTGCGCCGGGGTGACCAGTTCGTCGGTACCGACAAGCTCAGCTTCGACACCGAGACCGGCAACTACATCGCCGACGGCAATGTCCGCTACCAGGACGGGTCGATCCGGATGGTCGCCAAGCGCGCCGAAGGCAACCAGGAAAGCGACACCCACAAGATCTCCGACATCAAGTACCAGCTGGTGTCGCGCCGGGGCAACGGCGATGCCGAATCGGTCGACCTGCAGGGCGCGGTCGGCCAGATGCACCGCTCCACCTACACCACCTGCGACCCGTCGCAGCCGGTGTGGAAGCTGTCGGCGCCGCAGATCGAGGTGGACAACGACGAAGGCTTCGGCACGGCCCGCAACGCCGTACTGCGCATCGGCAAGGTGCCGGTGCTGTGGGCGCCCTACTTCAAGTTCCCGATCGATGACCGCCGCAAGACCGGCCTGCTGTTCCCGCAGCTGGGCATGTCCGGCCGCAACGGTGTCGACTACGCGCAGCCGATCTACTTCAATCTGGCGCCGAACTACGACGACACCCTGACCCCGCGCTACATGAGCCGGCGCGGCCTGCTGCTCGACAACGAGTTCCGCTACCTCTACAACGGCGGCCGTGGCGAGGTGCTGACCAGCTACATGCCCAACGACAAGCTCCGCGACCGCGACCGCGGCCGGGTGATGTTCGACGGCTACCACAACGTGAACAGCCACTGGCAGGCCCGCGCCAACCTGGCCTGGGTCAGCGACGAGCGCTATGTCGAGGACTTCGCCAATCGCCTGGTGGGCGTGACCGCCTCCAACCTGCAGAGCACCATCGGCCTGTACGGCACCGGCCAGAACTGGACGGCCGGCATCATGGCCGACCGCTGGCAGCTGACCGACTACACGCTCAACGAAAGCGCCCTGCCGTACAACCGCCAACCGCGCCTGTTCTTCAACTGGAACAAGCCGGTGCTGTCGTGGCTGGAGACCGGCGTCTACACCGAGGCCGTGCGCTTCACCCACGACGACATCAACTTCAAGTACGACACCAGTGCAGGCACCGACCTGCAGTACACCCGCACAGGTCAGGTCCAGCGCATGTACGGTGGTTCGCGCCTGGACGTGAAGCCCTACGTGTCATTCCCGATCAGCGGCGCAGCCTGGTACGTGACCCCGACCCTGGCCTACCGCTACACCGGTTATGAGCTGGATCGCGGCCTTGCCGACAGTGTCCGTCGTACCGTGCTGAGCTCGCAGGGCATCGACCCGAACACCGCCACGCCCGAGCAGCTGCGCGGCAACACCTCGCCCAGCCGCAGCCTGCCGATCGGCAGCATCGACGCCGGCCTGTTCTTCGATCGCGAGACATCGATCGGTGGCAAGTCTTTCCTGCAGACCCTGGAGCCGCGCCTGTTCTACCTGCGCACGCCCTACCGCAACCAGGACGAGCTGCCGATCTTCGATACCCGCGACTTCACCTTCAGCTGGGGCCAGCTGTTCCGCGACTCGCGCTATACCGGCGCCGACCGCCAGAACGATGCCAACCAGCTGACCCTGGCGCTGGGCACCCGCTTCATCGACCAGACCACCGGCAAGGAACGCTTCTCGGCCGCGATCGGCCAGATCCAGTACTTCGATGAATCGCGGGTCAGCACCACGCCGGGCGGGGCGCCGGTGGAGAAGGGCAAGTCGGCCTGGATCGCCGACGGCAACTACATGATCAACGACCGCTGGACGCTGGGTGCCACCTACCAGTGGGACCCGAAGTACAAGCGCGAGGACCTGGCCAGCGTCCGCGCCCGCTACCTGATGCCCAACGACGGCGTGGTCAACCTGAGCTACCGCTATCGCATCAATGCGGGCGCCCCGGCGACCGCCAACAAGCATGACCGGACCCTGCTGGAGCAGGCCGACCTGTCGTTCCTGTACCCGCTGAATGCGCGGTGGAGCCTGGTCGGCCGCTATTACTACTCGCTGCAGGACAAGGAACCGCTGGAAATCATCGCCGGCGTGCAGTGGGACAGCTGCTGCCTGGCCGTGCGCGCGGTGGCCCGTCGCTACGTGCGCAACCGCGAAGGCGACATGAACAACTCCATCCAGCTCGAGTTCGTGCTCAAGGGCTTGAGCTCCATCGGCCAGGACACGGACCGCACTCTGCGCCGTGCTATCCTCGGCTATAACCGCGACGACCTCTATCTCGTGCCGCCCAGCAACACCGGAGTGACCCGCGATGACTACGATCCGAATCTGATCCCATGACCAAGCGCTTCCCCGTTCTTCTCGCCTCGCTGCTGGCGGTGTCCAGCGTGTCCGCCCCCCTGCAGGTGCTTGCCCAGGAGGCGCAGCCGCTTGACCGCATCGCCGCCGTCGTCGATGAAGACGTGATCCTGCAGAGCGAACTCCAGCGTGCGATCGCCAACATCAAGGCGCAGTACGTCGGCCGTGAGGCCCAGCTGCCGCCGGAAGACGTGCTCAGCCGCCAGGTGCTTGAGCGCCTGGTGCTGGTCAAGCTGCAGGTGGCCCGCGCCCAGGGCAGCGGCATCCGGGTCAGCGACCAGGAGCTGAACCAGGCGATGAATGCCATCGCCCAGCAGAACGGCTCGAACCTGGACGCGCTGCGCCAGCGCCTGGCCCAGGACGGCATTGATTTCGCCGATTTCCGCGCCTCGGTGCGTGATGAGATCACCGTGCAGCGCCTGCGCCAGAGCTTCGCACAGAGCCGCATCAGCGTCAGCGAGGGTGAAGTCGATGCCGCGCTGAAGCAGCAGGCCACGGTCGGCAACCAGTACCACCTGGCGCACATCCTGATCGCGGTGCCCGACGGTGCCAACGCCGACCAGATCGCCACTGGCCAGAAGAAGGCCGACGGCGTGAAGGCCCTGCTGGACAAGGGCGAGCTGGACTTCAATGCGGCTGCGGTGCGCTATTCGGACAGCCCCAACGCGCTGGAAGGCGGCGACCTGGGCTGGCGCAGCCTGGATGAAATCCCGGCCGCATTCGCACAGACGATGTCAAAGATGAAGGCCGGTGAAGTGGTCGGCCCGATCCGTGGCCCCAGCGGCTTCCAGCTGCTGAAGCTGGTGGAAGTGCGCGATGCCAGCGCCGCCGGTGCGGGTGAACATACGGTCACCGAATACCACGGCCGCCACATCCTGGTGCGCGTGGACGATCACCAGACCGACGCCGCTGCCAAGGCCAAGATCGATACCCTGCGCGCCCGCATTGCCGGTGGCGCCGAGTTCGAGGCCGTGGCCAGGGAGTCCTCCGAGGACAACAACACCAAGGGCCAGGGCGGTGATCTGGGCTGGTTCCCGGCCGATGCGTTCGGCCCGGCTTTCGGCCAGCAGGTGGAAGGCGTGCAGGATGGCGGCATCAGCCAGCCGTTCCGCACCGATGCGGGCTGGCACATCGTGCAGCGCGTGGCCACCCGCCAGACCGACGTGACCACCGACAACCAGCGTGCCCAGGTCCGCGAGACCATCGGCCGCCGCAAGCTGGAAGACGAGTACAACCGCTTCCTGCAGGAACTGCGTGGCGAAGCCTACGTCAGCTTCCGCAGCGGCGACCGCGCGGAAAATACCGCGACCCCGCCGCAGTCCTGACCGATGCGCCCCGAGCTCGCTCTGGTACCGGGCGAGCCGGCCGGGATCGGCCCGGAGCTGTGCGTCCGCCTTGTCCAGCAGCCGCGTGAAGATTGCCGGCTGCTGGCCTTCGCCGACCCGGACACCCTGCGCGCGGCCGCTGCCGCGCTGAATCTGCCGCTGCAGCTGCTGCCCGAAGACGCCGAAGCACGCGTCCCCGGCGATCTGCGCCTGCGCACCGTCCCCAATGCCGTAACCAGCCATTTCGGCCAGGCCGATCCGGCCAATGCCGGCGCGGTCATCAGCGCCCTGCTCGGTGCCGGCCAGGCCTGCCTGTCCGGCGAGCTGCATGGCGTGGTCACCGGCCCGGTGCACAAGGCGGTCATCAACGAGGGCGGCATCGCCTACAGCGGCACTACCGAACTGCTGGCCGACCAGGCCGGGGTAAAGGTGGTGATGATGCTGGCCAACCACATCGTCCGCGTGGCGCTGGTCACCACCCACCTGCCGCTGCGCGACGTGGCCGATGCGATCACCGCGCCCGGCCTGGAACGCACCCTGCGCACCGTGCATGCCGCGCTGCGCCGCGAGTTCGGCCTGGCCGCGCCACGCATCGCCGTGCTCGGTCTGAACCCGCACGCCGGCGAAGACGGCCATCTGGGCCGCGAGGAGCTGGACCTGGTCATCCCCCTGCTGCAGCGCCTGCGCGCCGAGGGCATGGACCTGGTCGGGCCACTGCCGGCCGACACCGCCTTCCTGCCCGCCAAGCTGGCCGGCTTCGACACCGTGCTGGCGATGTACCACGACCAGGGCCTGCCGGTGCTGAAGTACTCCGGCTTCGAGCAGGCGGTGAACCTGACCCTGGGCCTGCCCTACCCGCGCGTGGCCGTGGACCATGGCACCGCGCTGGATCTTGCCGGCCGCGGCATCGCCGATCCCTCCAGCCTGCAGGCGGCAACGACGCTGTGTGCGCAGCTTGCGCGGCAACGTACACTGAGCGCATGAATTCCCCGCATTCCCCCTCCGGCCCGGTGTTCACCGCACCGGCCAAGAAGCAGCTTGGCCAGCATTTCCTGGCCGACCGCCACTACATCGACAAGATCGTGATGGCAGTCAACCCGAAAGACGGTGACCGCCTGGTCGAGATCGGCCCGGGTCAGGGTGCGATCACCCTGCCGCTGCTGCGCGTCCACCCGAAGCTGACGGTGATCGAGTTCGACCGCGACCTGATCGCGCCGCTGACCGCGGCCGCCGAGCCGCTGGGCGAGCTGGCCATCGTCCACCGCGATGTGCTGCGTGTGGACTTCACCGAACTGGCCGACGGCCAGCCGATCCGCCTGGTCGGCAACCTGCCCTACAACATCTCCTCGCCGATCCTGTTCCATGCGCTGGAACATGCCGCAGTGATCCGCGACATGCACTTCATGCTGCAGAAGGAAGTGGTCGACCGCATGGCCGCCGGCCCCGGCAGCAAGGTGTTCGGCCGTCTCAGCGTGATGCTGCAGGCGTACTGCGAGGTGACCTCGCTGTTCGTGGTGCCGCCGGGCGCGTTCCGGCCGCCGCCGAAGGTCGATTCGGCCGTGGTGCGGCTGGTGCCTCGTGACCCGGCCACGATCAACATCCGCGATCACAAGCGTTTCGCCGAAGTGGTCAAGGCCGCCTTCGGGCAGCGCCGCAAGACCCTGCGCAATGCCCTGAACAACGTGGTGTCCGCCGAGCAGTTCGCTGCCGCCGGCGTGCGTCCCGATGCCCGTGCCGAACAGCTGGACGTGGCCGAATTCATCGCTTTGGCCAATGCCTCCTGATTACACTGCCGGTATGGAAGACGCTGACGTTTACGCCATCTCCGTCGAAGTCGCACCGCGCTTCCTCGACGATCAATCCGCGCCGGAAGACGGCCGCTATGCGTTCGCCTATACGATCCGCATCCACAACCAGGGGCAGGTCGCCGCGCGCCTGATCGCACGCCATTGGCGCATCACCGATGCCAACGGCCGCGTCGAGCACGTCGATGGCGATGGCGTGATCGGCGAGCAGCCACGCCTCCGCCCCGGTGAAGACTTCCGTTACACCTCCGGTGTCATGCTGGGGACCGATCACGGGACCATGCAGGGGCACTACGACATGGTTGCCGACGATGGCACCGAATTCGCTGCGGCGGTCGCACCTTTCGTGCTGGCCATCCCGCGCACCCTGCACTGACACGGAGGCCGAACGATGAGTGTGTGGGCGATCGGCGACCTGCAGGGCTGCTATGACGTCACCCAGCGATTGCTGGAGAAGATCCGCTTCGACCCCGCGCAGGACACCCTGTGGTTCTGTGGCGACCTGGTCAACCGCGGCGGCCAGTCGCTGGAAACGCTGCGGCTGGTGCACTCGCTGCGCGAGCATAGCGTGGTGGTGCTGGGCAACCATGATCTATCGCTGCTGGCCGTCGGTGCGCGCACCGAAGAGGAACAGCGCAAGGTCAATCCGGACCTGCTGCGCATCGTGCAGGCCGAGGACCGCGACGAACTGCTGGACTGGCTGCGCCTGCAGAAGCTGGTGCACGTGGACCGCGAGCTGGGCTGGATGATGGTGCATGCCGGCCTGGCGCCGAAGTGGACCACGCAGATGGCCGAGCGGCATGCCGCTGAAGTCGAAGTGCAGCTGCACGGCGCCGGCTACCGCAAGCTGTTCCGCAACATGTATGGCGACAAGCCGAGCTGGGCACCGAACCTGTCCGGCTACGACCGCTCGCGCGCGATCATCAACGTGCTCACCCGCATGCGCTACTGCACCCCGCGTGGGCGCATCGGCATCGAGGACAAGGGCACGCCGGGCACGCAGGAACAGGGGCTGTACCCCTGGTTCGAAGTGCCGGGCCGGGTCGAGCGCGACCTCAAGATTGTCTGTGGCCACTGGTCGGCGCTCGGCCTGACCATCACCCAGGGCGTGCACGCCATCGATACCGGTGCGGTGTGGGGCGGCAAGCTCACCGCGATCCAGCTCGACACCGAAGAACTGCGCGTGGTGCAGGTACCGGGCCGCGATGTGCCGGCACCGGTGCCGCATGCACGTCCGCCGGCGCGACCGGCGCACGAGCGGCCCGCCGCTGCGGCGCAGGGCAAGGAACAGGGCGGCGGCAACACGCCCGCTGCCAACCCGGGCAACCGTGGTCCGCGTCGACGTCGCCGTCGTGGCGGCGCTGGCGGTAGCGGCAACGGCGGTGGTGGCAACAACAACGGCGCACCACCGCAGGCATGACACGACCTGGCCGCGCACCATGGACGGTGCTGCTGCTGACGCTGGCTCTGGCCAGCGGCTGCCAGCCCGGCTCGCCGCCTGCTTCCACCGCTGCGGGCAGCGCTGAACGCGCACCGGCGCAACCGCAGGCCGCTTCACCGCCACTGGTGGCTGCGGCACGCGCGCAGGTCGGCGTCACCACCCGCTACGACCCTGCTTACCAGGTGCTGGCCTATCCCGGCGGCGACGTCCCGCTGGATCGCGGCGTCTGTACCGACGTGGTGGTGCGCGCTCTGCGCAGCCAGGGCCTGGACCTCCAGGCCCGCGTGCACGAAGACATGCGCGGCAACTTCAGCGCCTACCCATCGATCTGGGGCCTGTCACGGCCGGACCGCAACATCGATCATCGTCGCGTACCGAACCTGATGCGCTGGTTCGAGCGGCAGCGCTGGCAGCAGCCGATCAGCACCGCCGCCGCCGACTACGCCGCCGGCGACATCGTCGCCTGGAAGCTCAACGGCAACGGCCTGCTGCATGTGGGCATCGTCTCCGACCGGCGCTTGGCCGATGGCACGCCGCTGGTGCTGCACAACATCGCGCGCGGCACGCGGGAAGAGAACCTGCTGTTCCAACACACGATCATCGGGCATTACCGGATGCCGTAGGCAATCGTGTAGAGCCGAGCCATGCTCGGCTACGGGATGTATCTGGCAACAGCAGCCGAGCATGGCTCGGCTCTACAGATGCGCGGCGGTCAACGGCGCACGTAGTGCACGAAGCGGAACGCGTAGGCGTGGCGTTCGTCGGCCGCGTGCGGCTCGCTGCTCACTTCCCGCCAGTCACGCGCGTCCACCTCGGGGAAGTGGGTATCGGCAGGCACTTCGGCATCGACCCAGGTCAGGTACAGGTCGCTGGCCTGGCCCAGCAGCTGACGGAAGATCTCGCCGCCACCGATGATGCACAGTTCGCTGGCGCCCTCGCCTTCGGCAATCGCCTTCGCCTCGTCCAGCGACGCCACCGCGCGCATGCCCTCGAACGGCACCTGGCTGCTGCGGGTCAGCACCAGGTTGGTCCGCCCCGGCAGCACACGGCCGATCGATTCGGCGGTCTTGCGCCCCATCAGGATCGGCTTGCCCAGGGTGAGCGCCTTGAAGTGCTTGAAATCATCCGGCAGATGCCAGGGCATGGCATTGCCCTGGCCGATGCCACGGTTGCGGTCCAGCGCCACGATCATCGACAGCTTCATCAGTGCGATCTCCTCAGCTGGCGTCGATCTGCAGGCGTTCGCAGGCAGCGTTCGCGGCACTGGCGGCCCGCAATGCTGCAGCCAGCGCCGGACTCGACGTGGACTGCTCATCCAGGCCGCTGATGATCTTCTGCTTCTGCGCTTCCTCGATCTCCTTCAGGCCCGGCCCCGACAGGATCTCCGCCGACAACGCCGCATTGTCGGTGCCGGCACCACGCGCGAGGAACGCCTTCAGCTGGTCGCTGGAGTAGACGGTGGCCAGGCGCTGTTCAAGCTCACGCTGATAGGCCGGATCCTCGACACCCGCCTTCAGGTGCTCGGTCATCGCCGCGTACATGCCGGTTACCGCCTCACGCATCTGCGCCCGGCACCCTGCCGGCACATCCTGAGGCAGCATCGTGCTGCCGTTGAATGCTCCGGCGAACGCCTGCACTTCCTCGCGCATGTGCTTGTGCACGATCTGCTCATTGACCTGCCTGGCCAGCGACAGTGTATCCGCCGCTGCGGCCTGGGCCATGCCCAGAGGGAGCGCAACGCACAGCGCCAACAGGCAGCGGGAAAGCATGCGCGCGCTCATACCGCCACCGGCGCCTTGATCGCCGGATGCGGATCGTAGCCGTCGATGCGGATGTCGTCGAACTGGAAGCCGAACAGATCGGTCACCTCCGGGTTCAACCACAGCGTCGGCAGCGCGCGCGGTTCACGCGACAGCTGCTCGCGGGCCTGCTCGAAGTGGTTCGAATACAGGTGCGCGTCGCCCAGCGTGTGCACGAAATCGCCCACGCCCAGGCCGGTGGCCTGCGCCACCATGTGGGTCAGCAGCGCGTAGCTGGCGATGTTGAACGGCACACCGAGGAAGATGTCGCCGCTGCGCTGGTACAGCTGGCAGCTGAGCTTGCCGTCCACCACGTAGAACTGGAACAGGTTGTGGCACGGCATCAGCGCCATCTGCGAGAGCTCGCCCACGTTCCAGGCGCTGACCACCAGCCGACGCGAATCCGGGTTGCGCTTGATCTCATCCACCAGCCACTGCATCTGGTCGATCTCACCGCCATCGGCAGTGGCCCAGCTGCGCCACTGCTTGCCGTAGACCGGGCCGAGGTCGCCGTTCTCGTCGGCCCACTCGTCCCAGATCCGTACCTGGTTGTCCTTCAGGTAGCCGATGTTGGTGTCGCCCTTCAGGAACCACAGCAGCTCGTGGATGATCGAGCGCAGGTGCAGCTTCTTGGTGGTGACCAGCGGGAAACCGTCTGCCAGGTTGAAGCGCATCTGCCAGCCGAACACGCTGCGGGTGCCGGTACCGGTGCGGTCGCTCTTCTCGGCGCCGTGCTCAAGCACGTGCGAGAGCAGGTCCAGGTAAGCCTTCATGCCTTGCCCTCGGCAGTCACCGGCAGCTGCGGCTGCAGCACCGGCGCGCGGCGCGACATCGCCAGCAGCACCAGGCCGAAGACGATCAGCGGCACGCACAGGATCTGGCCCTTGGTCAGCCAGCCGAAGGCCACGTAGACGCCGTTGTCCGGAATGCGCACGAATTCCACCGCGAAGCGGAAGACGCCGTACAGCAGTGCGAACAGGCCACCCACCAGGTAACGATGGCGCGGCTTGGCCGACACCGCCCACAGCACAACGAACATCACCAGGCCTTCCAGCAACGCTTCATACAGCTGCGAGGGATGGCGCGCGAACTGGTTCAGCGCACCGCTGGCGAACTGCGCCTGCAGGGTGGCGTGGTCGAGCTGGTTCAACGGGGCCGGCAGGCCGGACGGGAACACCACGCCCCAACTGCCGTCGGTGTACTTGCCCCACAGCTCGGCACCGATGAAGTTGCCGATGCGGCCGAAGCCCAGGCCCAGCGGCACCAGCGGCGCCATGAAGTCCATGGTGTCGAAGAAATGCAGGCGGTGCTTGCGCGACCACCACCAGCAGGCGGCGATCACGCCCAGCAGGCCACCGTGGAAGCTCATCCCGCCGTCCCACACCTTGAACAGCAGCAGCGGGTTGTGCAGGAAATCACCCAACGCGTAGAACAGCATGTAGCCGACGCGTCCGCCCAGCACCACGCCCAGCATGGCGTAGAACAGCAGGTCGGAGAAACCATTGGCATCGACGCCCGGCAGGCGTCCGTCGGCGATGCGCTTGCGGCCCAGCAGCCAGGCTGCGGTGAAGCCGAGCAGGTACATGATGCCGTACCAGTGCACCTTGATCGGTCCCAGCGAGAGGGCGATGGGGTCGATGTCGTGGAAATAGATCATGGAAGGTGCCTTGCGGTTGAACGTCTATTCTCGGGCCAGTGCCGCCCCGGCTCAACCAAGGATCTGTGGCGAGTTCGGCAACGCGTCATCGTTCGACCGCGTCGAGGCTGGAAAGTGCCCTTCCAGCAAGCTGGAGACCTCGTCGATCGCATCCTGCAGCGCTTCCACGGGATTGGACCCGCGCAGGCCCTCGCGCAGATGAGTGCAGACCCGCTGCCACTGCGCCGGGCTGACCCGGCCGTGCAGGCCGCGGTCGGCGACGATCTCGATCGCGTGATCGGCCAGCAGCAGGTAGATCAGCACGCCGTTGTTGTGGGCTGTGTCCCAGGTACGCAGGCGGGCGAAGGCGTGTTCGGCGGCCTGGCGCGGGGTCACTTTGTGCCACAACGCGGCCCACGGCAGGTCGGCTTCGACCGCGAACATCACCTGGCCACCGTGGCGCTGCTCACCGGCGGCGATGGCCTCGGTGATCGCCTGCAGCGTGGCCGGCGGGAACGCACGCCGTACCGACGGCGAAAACACGTGGCGACACAGACGTTGGATCATCACCAGCCTCCCGAAGCACCGCCGCCGCCGGAACGGCCACCACCACCACCCCAGCCGCCACCACCGAATCCACCGCCCCCGCCGAATCCGCCTCCGCCGCCCCAGCTGCCACCACCCCATCCTCCACCACCGGCAAAGCGCCCGGGATGGCCGGACAGCATGGCGACGATCAGGCCGACGATGCCCGCCAGGCCACTGGCCAGCAGGGTGGAGGTGAACAGGAACGCCGCCAGTGCGGCACCAGCACCGCCCAGCAGGCCACGCAGCGGGCGCGGCACGCGCGAGAACACGCCGCGCAGGATGCTGCCAGCGAATACACCGATGAACAGGGCCAGGAACCAGGTATCGCCGCCACCGTCGGGCTCGCGGGCCCGCTGGCCGCTGACCGGCGTGGGCAGTGCCTCGCCATCGACGATCTTCACCAGTACCGCGGTGGCATCGGTGATGCCACCGGCGTAGTCGCCCGCTCGGAAGCGCGGCACCAGGTATTCCTGGATGACCCGGTTGGCGATGGCATCGGGAATGGCACCCTCCAGGCCGTAGCCCGGTTCGATGCGTACGCGCCGGTCGTCCTTGGCCACCACCAGCAGCACGCCGTCATCCACGCCCTTGCGGCCGATCTGCCACTGGTCGAAGACCCGCGTGGTGTACTGCGCGATGTCCTCCGGCTGGGTGGTAGGCACCACCAGCACCTGCAGCTGGCTGCCCTTGCGCTGCTGCAGGTCCAGCGCCTGCTGCACCAGCGCCTGCTTCTGCGCGGCATCCAGCGTTCCGGTGGTATCGACCACCGGCGAGTCCAGCGCCGGAATCGGTGCCAGCTGCTGGGCCTGCGACGCCAACGGCAGCCACAGCAGCAGGGCCAGCAGCGCAGTGGCCAGGCGCATGGGTCAGTGGCCCGGCTGCGGAGCCGGCTGCTGCTGCGGCGCGCTGCCGAAATCCACCGCCGGCGCGTTGGAGATCTGCGCTTCGTTGTCCACGGTGAAGTTCGGCTTGGTCTTGTAGCCGAAGATCTTGGCGGTGATCACCTGCGGGAACGAGCGGATGTAGGTGTTGTAGTCCTGCACCTGCTGGATGTAGCGACCGCGGGCAACGGTGATACGGTTCTCGGTACCTTCCAGCTGCGCCTGCAGATCGCGGAAGTTCTGGTCGGACTTGAGCACCGGGTAGTTCTCGGTGACCACCAGCAGCCGCGACAACGCACTGCCGAGTTCGCCCTGGGCCTGCTGGAACTGCTTGAGCGAGGCTTCGTCGTCGGCGTTGACGTTGATCTGGCCGACCCGCGAGCGGGCGTTGGTGACTTCGGTCAGCACGCGCTCTTCCTGGCTGGCAAAGCCTTTCACGGTCTGCACCAGGTTGGGTACCAGGTCGGCGCGGCGCTTGTACTGGTTGAGCACTTCGGACCAGCTGGCCTTGACCGCTTCATCCTTCTGCTGGATGGCGTTGTAGCCACAGCCGGAGAGCAGGGAGGCCAGCAGCATCAAGGGCAGGACGCGGGTGAACAGGCGCATGGCGGAGGTTCCGGGTGGACTGAGCGCCGAGCATGCCACGGATGGGGTGAAAGATCGGCCATCGGGCGCCGCCCCCTCCGCGGTGGTCATGTCTGCTGGATATCGGGGTGGGCCGGGAGGGTGAGTGGGCTGGGGGACGCCGTGAATACGTCCTTGTAGGCTCGGGCGCGCCATCCATGCCGCTTACGCCCCCAGCCCACTCACCCTCCCGGCCACGGACGGTTTCCTGCGCACCGCGGGAAGATCAAAAAAGAGCAAAAGCGAAAGCCCATGCTCCAGGCATTCGTGCCGACCAACGGTCGGCACCCACCATCAGCAGCAGGTTCCAACAGATCGCAGGAACCTGTCGAAGGCGGGGTGGGTCAGCTTGCGGGGGCGTGAGCGCCATGGATGGCGCGACCGAGCTTACAGGGACGTACTTGCAGCGTCCCCCGCAAGCTGACCCACCCCGCCAACCCACGGAATGCAGGCTGTTGCTGTTGCTCTGGATTCTGCGGGTGCAGGGCTGCAAGCCCTGCCGGAACCCCACACCGTTCAACAGGCCTCAGCCACCGGGGCGCGCGCACGCCCCAGCCACGCCAGCAGCAGCGCCGACGCTGCCAGCAGGCCACCGGCCACCGGAATCGCCGCGTACCCCAGCCCCAGGCTGATCACCGCACCACCCAGCGCCGCGCCCAGTGCATTGCCGAGATTGAACGCACCAACGTTGATCGACGACGCCAGGCCCGGCGCCTCGCTGGCGGCCTGCATCACCCGGATCTGCAGCGGCGGCACGATCGCGAAGGTCGCGGCACCGAACAGCAGCACGCCCAACGCCGCCGTGGCGTGATTCATGAAGGCCAGCGGCAGCACGAACATCAACACGGCCAGTACCGCGAGCAGGATGCGGGTGGCGCCATCCAGCGACCAGTCGGCCATGCGCCCGCCGATGCCGTTGCCGAAAGTGAATCCAATGCCGATCAGGGCCAGCGACATCGCGATGAAGGCGTTGGAGGCACCGGTCAGCTCGGTCAGCACCGGCGCCACGTAGGTGTAGAGGGTGAACATCGCGCCGGCGCCTAGCACTGTGGTGGCCATGGCCAGCAGCACCTGCGGCTGCAGGATCGCCTTCATCTCGCGGCGCACGTCCGGACGCGCATCAGGCGCGGATGCCGGCAGGGCCAGGCCCAGCGCGGTGATCGCCACCAGGCCCAGCACCGCAGTACCGGCGAAGGACAGGCGCCAGCCCAACTGCTGGCCCACCCAGGTTGCCAGCGGCACGCCACCGATGTTGGCGATGGTCAGGCCCATGAACATGGTCGCCACGGCGGCCGCCTGCTTTTCCTTCGGTACCAGGCTCGCGGCGACCACCGCACCGATGCCGAAGAAGGCACCGTGATTGAGGCTGGTGACCAGGCGCGACAACAACAGCAGGCCGTAGTTCGGGGCCAGTGCCGACAGCAGGTTGCCGACCACGAAGATCGACATCAGCAGCATCAGCGCAGTGCGCTTGCCGAAGCGTCCCATCAGCAGGGTCATCACCGGCGCGCCCAGCATGACGCCCACGGCATAGGCCGTGATCAGCATGCCGGCGGTGGGAATGTTCACGCCTACGCCGTCGGCAATGACAGGCAGCAGGCCCATCGGCGCGAATTCAGTGGTACCGATGGCGAAGGCGCCGACGGCGAGGGCCAGCAGAGCGGCTCTGGAGTTCATGGGGTCATCCTGCGTGGGGCAGGTCCTGGAAAAGAGCGCGTAGCCTGCGCGCTTTGTCGGCCCGGATTAAGCCTCGCCCCGGGAAAACACTGTTGATCTCAATTCACAGCTGGCGGGAACCTCCCCGCCGGACATGGCCCGGCGCTACCCCGATGGGTACGGTTCCCGGTAGCGCCGGGCCATGCCCGGCGAGCGCGGTGGGCCTCGCAACGCAGAACCCCCGGCGCTGGCCGGGGGTTCTGGGTGACACGCTTGCCTGTGATCTGCTTACCAGTCGCCGGCACCCGGCACGTGGTGTTCGCGCGCGCGGCGGCGCATCAGCAGGTTCAGCCACTCCACCAGCACCGAGAAGCCCATCGCGGCGTAGATGTAGGGCTTGGGCACGTGCACGTCCAAGCCATCCAGGATCAGCACCGCACCGATCAGCAGGATGAAGGCCAGGGCCAGCATCTTCACGGTCGGATTGGCATCGATGAAGCGGCCCAGCGGGTTGGCCGCCAGCAACATCACCGCCACCGACAGCAGGATCGCGGCGACCATCACCGGCACGTGGTCGGCGATGCCGACGGCAGTGATCACCGAGTCCAGCGAGAACACGATGTCGATGATCGCGATCTGCGCGATCACGTAGCCGAATACGGCCGAGGTCTTGGTCGTGCTCGGGTCCTCATCCTCGCCACCGGTGATCATTTCCTTGATCTCCATCCAGCCCTTGATGATCAGGAACAGGCCACCGACGATCAGCACCAGGTCGCGGATGGAAATGCCCATGCCGGCCACGGTGAACAGGTTCGCCTGCATGTGCGCCAGGTACGCCAGCGACACCAGCAGGCCGATACGGGTGATGCAGGCCACGGCGATGCCGAGCCGGCGCGCGAACGGGCGGCGGTGCTCGGGCAGCTTGCTGACCGCGATGGAAATGAATACCAGGTTGTCGATACCGAGCACGATTTCCAGCGCGCTCAGCGTGAACAAGGTCAACCAGACGTTCGGATCGGCGAGAAACTCAAGGGACATGGGAAGTCTTCAACAAGGGGGAGGAAGAAGGATCAGCCGGCGCTGGCCGGGAACAGGCGCGGCACCAGTACCAGGCCCCAGCACAGCAGCACGTTCATCATCAGCATGAACACCGCCGCCGAGCCCATGTCCTTGGCCCGGCCGGCCAGCTCATGGATCTCGCTGCCGTAGCGCTCGATCACCGCCTCGATGGCCGAATTGGCCAGCTCCATCGCCAGCACCAGCAGCATCGAGCCGATCAGCAGCGCGCGTTCGACCGGCGTCTGGCCCAGCCAGACCGCGAGCGGGGTCAGCAGCACCAGCAGGTAGACCTCCAGCCGGAACGAGGACTCGTGCAGCCAGGCAGCGCGCAGGCCCTGCCAGGACCAGCGGGCGGCCTGGAAGATGCGGCGCGGGCCGCGGGGCATGTGGCCGAACTGATCAGCCACGGGTGAGACATCCAGCAACAGGGGCGCGGCGCAGCGACCGCTCAGACGCACGGCAGGGAATCATGGGTGCACAGGGATAGGCAGATGGCCGCCATTTTGCCACAAGGCCGCCGGCCGCATCCCGGGCAGCGCTTGGCCAATGGCCTGCCAAGGGCAAGCCCGGGCCCGCCCCAGCTCCTATGATGGATGTCCCCTTCCCTGCTGGAGCGCCTGATGTCCCGTCGCCGTACCTGCCTGCTGATGCTGGGCCTGCTGACCGCCGCCCCCCTGGCCCAGGCGCTGAGCCCGACCAAGCCGCCGCGCGTGCCCGAGCAGGTCTCCAACGTGGCCTGGGCCGGCGACATGGCCCACTTCGCCAGCGCCGACCAGACCAGCCCGCCGCCGCGCGGCGGCATCGAGTTCATCGGCAGCTCCTCCATCCGCATGTGGGACAGCCTGGCCACCGACTTCCCCGGCCAGCCGGTGTTCAACCGTGGCTTCGGCGGTTCGGAAGTGCGCGACAGCACCTGGTATGCCGGCCAGATCGTAGTGCCGTATGCGCCATGCAAGGTGTTCTTCTACGCCGGCGACAACGACCTCAACAGCGGCCGCAGCGCGGTGCAGGTGCGCGACGATGTGGTCGCCTTCGTGCAGCGCGTGCACCGCGACCTGCCGAAGACGAAGGTGGAGTACCTGTCGATCAAACCGAGCCCGTCGCGTGCGCACCTGCTGCCGGCGATCAACGAAGCCAACACGCTGATCAAGGTCGCCCTGGCCAGGCTGCCCAATACCGGCTTCACCGACGTCTACACGCCGATGCTCGGCGCCGATGGACAGCCGGACGCGGCGCTGTTCCGCGAGGACATGCTGCATATGACCCCAGCCGGCTATGCGATCTGGACCAAGGCGCTGGCGCCGAAGGTGAAGTGCGACTGAGGCGTGCGTTCGCCGACCAAGGTCGGCATCTACGGCGACAATGCGCGTGCTCCGGTAGTTGCCAACCTTGATTGGCATGAATGCGTCCACCTGCATCCCAGTGAAAGCGCCGACCAAGGTCGGCATCTACCGAGGCAGCTGGTGCCGCCTCAGCGGAAAATCACCGTGGCTTCGGTGCCCTTGCCAGGCTCACTGGCCAGGCTGACCTTCCAGCCGAAGCGGTCGCACAGCCGGCGCACGATCGACAGGCCCAGGCCGGTGCCCTGCGGACGGCTCGGCTCGGCGCGGTAGAACGGCTCGAACGCGCGCGACAGCGCCTCGGCGGACATGCCGATGCCGGTATCGCGCACCACCACGCGGTCGTTGTGCACATGCACGTCGATGCGCCCCTCATCGGTGTAGCTGCAGGCGTTGCGCACCAGGTTGCTGACCACCACCTGCAGCACCCGCGGCGGCGCATGCAGCTGCACCGGGCCATCGCTGTGCAGGTGCACCGATACCGAGCGCGTACCCAGCAGCTCGTTGGCGTTGTCCACCTCGTAGCGGACGATGTCGTTGACGTCGAACAGCTCGATCTGCGGCTCGACATCGGCCTCGCGGGCCAGGATCAGGAACGCATCGATCACCGCCTCCATGTCACGCCCGGCGCGCTGGATACGCTGCAGGCTGCGGCGCAGGCGCGGCTCAAGGCTGTCATCGCCCAGCGCCATGTCGCTGGCCACCCGGATCACGGTCAGCGGTGTGCGCAGCTCATGGCTGGCATCGCGGGTGAAGTTGCGCTCACGGGCCACGTGCGCGCTGACCCGGTTGGCCAGTGAATGCAGTGCGGCAGCCAGCTGCCGGGTCTCGCCCTGCATGTCCGCCGGCAGCTTGTTCGGCTCGAGGTCGGCCGCCTCGGGATGGCCCGGGTCCCAGCGCGAGACGCGGCGCGCCAGCCAGTTCACCGGCGACACCAGCCGCTTGGAGGCGCGATAGGTCACCCAGCTGGCGCCATAAACCGCCAGCAGGGTCAGCAGCACCGGCACGATGCCGAACCAGAACGCCAGCATCTCCGCGCGCGAACGCAGGAACACCAGGTACAGGCGACCGGCCGGGCGTACATCGACCAGTACCAGCTGGTCATCCTTGCGCAGTTCGTGGAAGCCCGGCTCCAGATTGCGCAGGTTGGCCGGCAACGACAACGCCGACTGCCCGCTTTCCAGCAGGTAGCCGCGGATGTTCTGGGTGTTGGGCGGCGGCTGCACCGGCGAGGCCTCGTGCAGGGTCCAGAAGTACGCCGCTTCCTCGCGCAGGGCCGCGCCGACCAGGCTGTGCTTGATCACCAGCGATACCAGCCAGGCACCGAGCAGGATGCCCAGGCTGGCCAGCACTGCCTGCAGGATGAAAGCGATACGGATCTTGCGCGGCAGGCCGTGCGGCATTGCGGGGTCCCGGTCGGAGCGCTGCGATTATAGGCAGCGCACCGCGCCGTAGTCGTGCATGGGCGCTGACCGGCGGTACTGCCTGCCGGTCATGCCCTGCCCTGGTGCGTGGCCGTTGCCCGGCCGGGCTTGCTGCTGCACCGGCGATGGCCCTGCTCAGGCCATCGGCTGGGCGATATCGGCAATGCGGTAACCGGCGCTCTGTACGGTGTGCAGCAGCGGGCGGTCGAACGGCTTGTCGATGATCTTGCGCAGGTTGTACAGATGGCTGCGCAGGGTGTCCGAATCCGGCAGCCCGTTGCCCCAGATCTCGCGTTCGATCTCCTGGCGGGTGACCACGCGCGGCGATTCGCGCATCAGGATGGTCAGCAGGCGCAGGCCGATCGGCGACAGCTGCAGCTCGGTGCCGGCACGGGTGGCGCGCATGCTGACCGGATCGAGCACCAGGTCGGCGACCTTGAGCACTTCCGAACCGACCTGGCGGCGTTCGCGACGGATCAGCGCGCGCAGGCGTGCTTCCAGCTCCTGGATCGCGAACGGCTTGGTCAGATAGTCATCGGCGCCGAAACCGAGGCCGGTGAGCTTGTCATCCAGCGTGTCGCGTGCCGTGAGCATCAGCACCGGGGTGGACTTGCGCGCATCGTTGCGCAGGCGACGGCACACTTCGATGCCATCCAGGCGCGGCAACATCAAGTCGAGCACCACGACGTCATAGCTGTTCTCCGCCGCAAGGCGGTAGCCATCCAGGCCGTCCTGTGCATAGTCGACTTCGAAGCCGCGACCTTCCAGGTATTCCCCGATCATCTCGGAGATGTTGCGGTTGTCTTCGACCACCAGCACCAAGCCGGAGGTCTCCTTCGTCTGACGCATGTGATTCCCTCTAACTTCAGCTTTGTGAAACATGCCGGATCGACGGTGGACGCGATGTGAAGTTCCGTCAAGAGGGATGTAAATCGTTCAGAGCAGGGGCCGCAGCAATGGCCAGACGTTGTCCAGCACCTTCGGCTGCGCCTGCGCGGTCGGGTGCAGGCCATCAGCCTGCATCAGCCCCGGCTGCAGTGCCACGCCCTCCAGCAGGAACGGCAGCAGCGGTACCTTGTACTGCGTGGCCAGTGCCTTGTAGGCCGCCGCCAGCCGCTGGCGATAACCCGCCCCATAGTTGGGCGGCACATCGATGCCGAGCAGCAACACCTTGGCACCGGCCTTCTGGCTGGCCTGCACCATCTTTTCCAGGTTGCCCTGCACCTGCGCCGGGGTCAGCCCGCGCAGTGCGTCATTGCCGCCTAGGGCAATCACCACTACGGTGGGTTTTTCCTTGGCCAGCAGGCCCGGCAGGCGGGTCAGCGCGCCGGCGGTGGTCTCACCGCTCATGCTGGCATTGACGATGCGCGCCGGTGTTTTCGACTGCTGCCTGACCCGCTGCTGCAGCAGGCTGACCCAGCCGGCGTCGGCGGGGATATTGTGGGCAGCACTGAGGCTGTCGCCGAGCACCAGCACCGTGCCGGCCGGACCTTCGGCAGAGGCCAGCCCAGGCAGCAGCAGGAACCCCAGCAACAGCACCATCATCGCGCCGGCTCGCCGGCTCCATCCCGTCTTGCACATTGGAGTCTCCTCATCGACAGCCTGTCCCCCCGCAGCGCGCCCGTCGCCATCGCCGTCGACCAGGTCGGCAAATCCGTGCAGGGCCCGGAGGGTGAAGTCCACATACTGGACAACATCACCCTGACCGTACATGAAGGCACCAGCGTGGCCATCGTCGGCGCGTCCGGTTCCGGCAAGACCACCCTGCTCGGCCTGCTGGCCGGCCTTGACCTGCCCAGCCGCGGCAGCATCGCGCTGGCCGGCCAGGATCTGACGGCGCTGGACGAGGAAGCCCGCGCCCAGCTGCGCGCACGCGAGATCGGCTTCGTGTTCCAGAGCTTCCACCTGCTGCCGGCGCTGACCGCCGCCGAGAACGTCGCGCTGCCGCTGGAGCTGGCCGGGCGCGAGGACCGCGCACGCGTCGAGGAGGTACTGGCGCAGGTCGGCCTGGGCCATCGCGCACGCCACTACCCGCGCCAGTTGTCCGGTGGCGAGCAGCAACGCGTGGCGCTGGCCCGGGCTTTCGTCACCCGCCCGCGCATCCTGTTCGCCGATGAACCCACCGGTTCGCTGGACCAGGCTACCGGCCAGCACATCAGCGACCTGCTGTTCGAACTCAACGCCGGCAGCGGCACGACGCTTGTGCTGGTCACCCACGACCTGCGCCTGGCGCAGCGCTGCCAGTACATCCAGCGCATCGACAACGGCCGCCTGCTGCCGGTCGAGCACGGGGCCGACGCATGAACCTGCTGCGCCATGCATGGCGCGCGCTGCGTCGCGAGGCGCTGGCCGGCGATCTGCTGACCGTATTCGCCGCGTTGGTGCTGGGCGTGGCGGTGATGACGGCGGTGGGCACGCTGGTGAACCGGGTCAACCTGGCGCTGACCGGCAGCGCAGCCGAGATGCTCGGCGGTGACCTCGGCATCGCCGGGCGCGACGACCCACCGGCAGCCTTCGCCGAAGAAGCGCAGCGACGCAGTCTGGCGCATACCCGCATCGCCAGCTTCGGCAGCGTGCTGTTCCATGGCGAGGCCAGCCAGATGGCCAGCATCAAGGCCGTGGAAGCCGGCTATCCGCTGCGCGGCACGCTGCGGGTGCGGGCCTCGCCCGGGGGCGCCCTGATCGACAACGCCGGCATGCCGGCCAAAGGCCAGGCCTATGCCGACCCGCGCCTGCTGCAGGGCCTGGGACTGAAAGCCGGTGACGACCTTGAATTCGGCGCTGGCACGCTGCGCATCGCCGGCATCATCGAGGCCGAACCGGATACCGGCGGCGACCTGCTTACGCTTTCCCCCACCCTGCTGGTCAACCGCGCCGATGTGGAAGGCACCGGCCTGCTCGGTCCGGGCAGCCGCATCAACTACCGGCTGATGTTCGCCGGGCAGGCCGACCAGATTGCCGCGCTGCGCCAGTGGTTGCTGCCGCAGGTCAAGGGCCTGCGCCTGCTGAGCGTGGACGACACCCAGCGTGGTGTGCGCCAGGCCTTCGACCTGGCCGGGCGCTTCCTCGGCCTGAGCGCACTGCTGGCGGTGCTGCTGGCCGGCGTGGCCACGGCACTGGCCGCCAACCGCTTCGCCCTGCGCCGCATCGACCAGGTGGCGATCCTGCGCTGCCTGGGTGCCCGCCAGCGCGACATCCTGTTCGGCCTGGCACTGCAGCTGCTGATGCTGGCGGTTCCGGCCTGCGCACTCGGCATCGCTCTCGGCATGGCTGCGCAGGAAGGCCTTGTGCAGGTGCTGGGCAGCCTGGTGCCACAACGCCTGCCGCTGCCGGAAGCGATGCCTGCCCTGACCGGCGCCGGCATCGGCCTGTTGCTGCTGTTCGGCTTCGGCCTGCCGCCGCTTCTGCGCCTGCGTGGGGTGCCGCCGATGCGCGTGCTCAACCGTTCCTTCGCCGCCCTGCCACCGGCCTCGCTGCTGGCCTACGTGGCTGCCTTGGCCGCCAGTCTGCTGCTGGCGGTGCAGGTCACCGGTGATCTCAAGCTGGCGCTGTGGGTGCTGGGCGGGTTGGCCGCGCTGGCGGTGGCGGCCGGCGTGCTCGGCTTCGTGCTGCTGCAGCTGCTGCGCGGCCTGCAGCACCGCCTGCATGGCAACTGGCGACTGGGCCTGGCCGCCCTGACCCGGCGCCGGATGCTGGCGGTGATGCAGCTGGTGGGGCTGTCGCTGTCGCTGTGCGCGCTGTTGCTGCTGGCGGTGACCGGCCCCGGTCTGCTGCAGCAGTGGCGCGAGCGGCTACCGGCGGATACGCCGAACTACTTCCTGATCAACATCCAGCCCGAGCAGCGCGACAGTGTGTTGGCCGCGCTGCGTGGACTGGGCGCCCACGACGCCAGCATCGAACCGATGGCCACCGGCCGCCTGATTGCAATCAACGGCAAACCGCCGCTGCGCGTGGACCGCTCGCCCGCGCAGGAGGGGCAACCGGCACAGGCCGAAGGCCAGCGCGACGACGACGATGAAAACCGGCCGTTGAACTTCAGCTGGCGCAGCACGTTCCCGCCGGCAAATACGCTGGTCAACGGCACGTTCTGGAAGCCGGACAGCACCGCTGCCGAGGCATCCGTGGAGATCGGCTGGGCCAAGCGCTACGGCGTGTACCCCGGTGACCGCATCACCATTGCGGTGGGCGAGCAGGAACGCGAGTTCACTGTCACCAGCGTGCGAAAGGCGGACTGGAACACCTTCCGGCCGAACTTCTTCGTGCTGCTGAACCCGAACGCGGTGGGCGATACCCCGCACAACCTGCTGTCGGCGTTCCATCTGCCGGCCGGCGAGGCAGCCGGACTGGGCGAGCTGGTCCGCGCGCAGCCGAACCTGTCCCTGCTGGACGTGGATGCGGTGATCTCGCAGGTGCGCGATGTGATGGAGCGGGTGGCACAGGCGGTGCAGCTGGTGATGGTGTTCAGCCTGCTGGCGGGCGTGCTGGTGCTGCTGGCCGCACTACAGGCCACGGCCGGCGAGCGTCGCTACGACAGCGCGGTGCTGCGCACGCTGGGCGCGACCCGGCACCAGTTGCGCGGCGCGGTGCTGGTGGAGTTCGGTGCGCTGGGCACGCTGGCGGCGTTGCTGGCGGTGGGCGCAGCTGCTGCCATCGGCGTGGCGGTCTCGCAGAAGGTGTTCGAGCTGCCACTGCTGCCGCCGTGGCCGGGCCTGCTGCTGGGTGGCCTGCTCGGCATCGCGCTGAGCCTGCTGGCCGGCTGGTTGGGCACCCGGCGGATCCTGCACACGCCACCGGCATTGGCATTGCGCGAGGCGTGATGCGGTTGCGACACACACGGGTGAGGCGGGCGGTATGCTGCGCGCCCCACTCGATCAGATCGTCCGGAAGCGCTGAACGTTGCTCCCCCGCTCCCGAGGTTCAAGGAATGAAGATGAAATACGGCCTCTGTCTGCGCATCCTTCTGGCCAGTTCCCCGCTGCTCGGTGCGATGCTGCCTGCAGGCGCCCGCGCGGCGGAAGGCTATGCCCCGGACGCGGTGCAGGCCTTCGTGCTGGAAACGGTGCTGGCCGACGAGGCGCAAGCCTTCCACGAGGGCCACCCGACCTATCTGGTCCCGGCCAGCGTGTCACGCACGCGCAGCGATGCCGACGCGGTGGCCGACCTGCGTGCCGAGTTCGACCGGTTCTACCGGGGCCAACCGAAGCCGAGAAAGGAAGTGGCGCACATGGCGATCCTCGTCGCACAGACCGCGCTGCTGCTGCCGGACCGGAGCGCCTGCAGCACGGATCGAGTGCGTTGCCACGAAGCTGTCATGGGCGTCCGCACCCGCGATGACGAGGCGAGCCTGCAGGCCACCCTGCGTGCCTTCCAGAACGCGGGACTGGACCTGACCACGCTGGGTGGGCCGGCGTCCTGAGTGCATCGCACCCACGCATGGCGCTTGCGATCAACGCCGAGAGCGTGCCGAGCAAGCTCGGTACCTATACCAAAGCGAAGGTACGCTCAGTAGATCCACGCCGTGGGTGGATGCGGTGCCAGGCACGCCCGGCACCCACCAGCGAGACAGCAATCAGCCTTCCTTCGGTGCCTTTTCCACGTACTTGGCGAACACTTCGTCGATCTGCTTGTCCTTCACCTTCTTGCCGGCCTGGATCTCTTCGGCCTGGGTGAACATCGGGATGATCATCGCCATGCCGTCGATCTTGGTCTTCAGGTGCACGCCCGGCGCCTGGCCGAGGAAGCCGTCCCAGCGCTGGCGCACCTTGGCCCAGTAACCGGCAGTTGCCTTCCAATAGTTGCGCGCCGGGGTGAAATCGACCTCGGTGGTCTTCACGTAGTCGTTGAAGCCAAACTCGCGTGCGATCTCCACCTGGCTGCCGTCGGCGTTGCGCTGCACCTTGGTGTTGAACTGCTCGTGGGTCCAGCCGTTCGGGGTCAGCGTGTGGCGGTTGATCACGGCCAGCGCGTTGTAATCGCTGCGCTTGGTGTACTCACGGCGCGGCAGCGGACGCCAGCTCAGGTCGCTGCTCCAGCTCGGCACGTTGTTGGTGTAGGTCCACTTGCCGGTGCCGCAGTAGCGCGGCGCGTCACTCACTTCGTAGACGCACTGGGTCCAGGCCCCTTGGTTCACCGCCGCCGGAATGCTGCGCACCTGCCAGGTCTGGTCGGCACTGAATTCGAAGCGGTTCGGCGCTTCGTAGACCCAGTCCTGGCGCCAGTGCTTGGTGATGTGGCCGCTCTTCTCGTCCAGCAGCAAATGCTGCAGCACGATGCGCTTCGGAGTGTCTTCGACCACGATGACCACTTCGTTGCCGCCACTGCGCATCGCCGGTGCGCGCTCGTAGCCCGGCTTCAGCAGCACGGTCTCGTCAAAGGCGAAGTCCACGGTGTACTCACCCTGCATGGCAAGGATGCTGTCGTGGTCGCGGGCGATGTCGGAGGGCTGCGCGCTGGCCACGCCGCCGGCGGCGAGCAGCAGCATGACGCTGGCTGTCTGGAGTTTCATCGGGTCTTCCTTCGGGGTTGCAGATTCGTTGAGAGGCCGTCCGTGGCCGACAGGCGTTCCATCAGCAATGGGTCACAGGCGGATCAGCGGCAGATCGCCGGGAACCCGCGGGGTCGGTCGCCGTGCGGCATCGGCACAGCAGCAGTCGTCGATCGCCAACTCGCCCTCGGCGCTCTCCAGGCGCGCAATGCGACGCGCGGTGGCAGCGCCCAGCGAAGACAGGGTCGACAGGCTGGCGGCCAAGGTGCGGCCATCGTCGGCGGCATGCAGGCGCAGCGCGCACAGGCGCCAGCGCTGGCCACCCAGATGGCCGGCCAGGCGCCGCCACAGGCGTTCGCCGACGCTGGCATCGCTGTCGTGTTCCGGGCCCGGCGGCAGCGCGGCCACCAGCCGGTCCCAGGCCAGGAAGTCGCTGTCTGGCAGCAGGTACAGGCGCCACACGCAGCGGCCGCGGCCATCGAGGAAGCACAGGCTTTCGCGCAGACCCTCGCTGTCCACGCCCTGGCAGGCATGTACACGCACCGCCTGGCGCCAGCCACCCAGCTCATTGCCGTCGGCGTGGTACAGGCACAACACGGTGCCGAGCGTGGCCAGCTGTGCCGGGGTCGGCCAGGCCGCGCTGTTCGGCACGGCGATGGAGTCATTCCTGCGGGCGGACAGTGCTCGGCTCATGAGGTCACCAGGAAACGGCAAGGCTGGCGGAGAAGGTACGGCCCGGGCTGCTGAAGCGATCGCTCAGCGTGCGATCGGTGATCAGGCTCGGGGTGATCGACGACCATTCGATGTAGCGCTTGTCGGCCAGGTTGAACACGCCGACATTGAAGGTGGCACCCGGTGCGAAGTTCCAGTGCGCCATCAGGTCCAGTACGCCGTAGCCAGCCGGCTGGTAGACGAACGGCGCCGGTGCATTCGGGTTGGTCTGCGCGGCCGGCGGCGGCAGATGCTTCTTGCGCTGCACGAAGGTGCCGGCCAGCTCGACACCCCAGGTGTCGGTGTCGTACATCAGGCCCAGCGTGCCACGCAGCGGATCGACCGAGGCCAGCGGTTCGTCGTCGGTCTTGTTGTCGCCACGCGACCACGCCAGTGCGCTGCGCAGCGCCCACCCCTTCAGCGCCGGGCTGAGTTCACCGAATTCGATGCCGGCCTTCATTTCCGCACCGTAGATGCGCGCGTCGGCGATGTTCTGCGACTGGAACACCATCAGGCCCTGTGCGTTGCGGCCGGTGTTGACGTTGGACTCGATGAAGTCCTTGTAGTCGTTGTAGTAGCCACTGACGCTGACGTACGCGGCCGGTGCGATGAAGCGCAGGCCCAGCTCGTAGCCGTCGCTGGTTTCCGGCTTCAGGTCCGGGTTGGCGATGGCGGTGTATCCGAAGGCGACGTTGGTCAGGCCGATGTTGACGTCGTTGTACGGCGGCGACCGGAAGCCGCGTGCATAGCCGGCGAACAGCGACCACTGGTCAGTGAAGCGCCAGACCATGCCCAGCTTCGGCGACACGCTGGTCTTCTTCAGCTGCGCAACCGCCGTGGTCGGATTGTCTTCGGCAAAGATGCCGTCCACCTCCGGCTTCAGCTCGTAACGGTCAACGCGCACGCCCGGCACCAGCGACAGCCTGCCGTCGGCCAGGCGCATTTCGTCCTGTGCATACAGGCCCAGCTCGGTGGTCTTGCTGATCGGGAAGTCCCGCACCGGGAACACATCGGGGACGATGGCATTGCTGACCACACCAGCGCGGTTGACCTGGTAGCCGTCGCGCTTCTGGCGGATCTCGGTACGCGTGCCCTCGAAGCCGTAGGTCAACGCATGTTCGATCGTGCCGGTGCTGAACGCCTTGTTGAACTGCGCCTGCAGGCCATAGGCATGCTGGTCGAAGGAGAACACGCGGTGGCGGCGGCTGCCGTCGGTGCGCGTCTCGTCGGTCTGCTGCCGGGTTTCGCTGTTCTGCGCATACACCTGCCAATGCAGGCTGTCGGCGAACGGCTGGTCCAGAGCATCCATCTCGTGGGCGAAGGAGACGCGGGTGCGCTTCTGCGTGTCATGCCCCTTCATGCCGGTGGCCGAACTGACACCCACCGACGACAGCACGTTGGTGTCGGTGGTGTCTTCGTTGCCTTCCACCGTCAGGCGGAAGCGCTGGTCCTCGCTGGGCGCATAGACCAGCTTGCTGAGCAGGCTGCGGCCGTCGCGGTCCTGCGGGTTGGCCGCAGTGCGCGTGCGATCGTCGCTGCGCACCGTACCCTTGTTGTCCGTCTCCTGGCCCTGGTGATGGTTCACGTTGACCAGGCCGCTCCAGTGCTCGCCACCGAAGGCAGCGGTGGCACCGCCAAGCAGGCCCTTCCACTCGCCGTCGTAGCCGAACTTCAGTCCAAAGTAGCTGTCCTTGCCGTCCTTGAGGTAGTCGGACGGGTCCTTGGTGACGAACGCGACCACGCCGCCCAGTGCATCGGAGCCGTACAGCGAACTGGCCGGGCCACGCACGATCTCCACGCGCTTGAGCGTGTCCAGGTCGGTGTAGTTGCGGTTGGAACTGGCGAACGAACCGATGTCGAACCGGGTCGGCATGACGATGCCGTCGGTCTGGATGCGCACGCGGTTGCCATCCAGGCCACGGATGCGGAAACCATCCAGGCCGAAGCGGGTGGCGCTGCGGGTGACCGACAGGCCGGGCTCGTAACGCACCAGATCCTTGATGTCCTGTACCAGGTGCCGCTCCATCTGCTCGCGGTCGATGACGTCGACGGTGGCCGCAACGTCGCTCACGGCCCGTTCGGTGCGGGTAGCGGTGACCTGCACCCGGTCAAATTCGCGCGCATCGGGCGCGGCGGCAGCAGCAGCGTGGGCGGACAGCGGCAAGGCCATCCAGACGGCGAGACTCAGGGCGGTATGGCGGGTCATCGGGTTCATTCGGTCAGGCAAGGGAACCCCCGGTTACCGGCACACCCGGAAGGTGCACGCGGTAGACCGAGGGGGAGAGAGCGGGAGCGGACGGGTCGCCCACCCTGTCGGCGCTGCCGGCAGGAGGGAGGGAGGCGGGCGACCAGGCCGCGATTACTTGGTCAGGATCAGCTTGTCGTTGCTGGTGTGGCGCAGGCGATAGAAGCGGTCGCCGTGCTGGATCAGGATTTCACGACGGCCCTTGAGCAGGGCTTCGCTGTCGATGACCTCTTCCGGCGGAACGACGCGGACCGGACGATCGCGGAGGGTCAGCGTTTCGGGGCGCAGCAGTACAGGTTGAGCATTCATGAGCATCTGGACTCGTGCGAGGGACGAGTTAAATGATAATGATTCTCAGTTGACAATCAACAACCATTCTCAATTTCATTGATGAGATTAATGATCGAATCCGGAAATTCGATAGAAATCATCAATTGAAAGATGGGACGGGCGGCTTTTGTAGAGTCGAGCCGTGCTCGACTGCTCTTCGAGTCCGGCCAGGTGAAACCCGCGCTGCGCGCAGAGTCGAGCACGGCTCGACTCTACATGGCGCTGCTGCCGGTCAGCCGAAGACGGCTTCGAGCTGGGCCCAGCCGGCGGCATCGACCTGCTCCAGTACGTCCACCGCCTGCAGGTTCTGCAGCAGCTGGCTGACCCGGCTGGCGCCCAGGATCACGCTGGAGACGTTCGGGTTGCGCAGGCACCAGGCAATCGCCAGCGTCGCCGGGGCATGGCCAAGCGCGCGTGCGACCTCGCTGAAACGGCGCACCTGTGCCAGGCGAGCCTCGGCGTCAGCACCCAGCACCAGGTCCTGCAGCCATTCCATGCCCTCGCGGCCCAGCCGTGCATCGGCCGGGATGCCCTGGTCGTACTTGCCGCTCAACAGGCCTGACGCCAACGGAGAGAAGATCGTGGTGCCCAGGCCGGCGCCGGCATACAGCGGCGCGTACTCGACCTCGACCCGCTCGCGGTGCAGCAGGTTGTACTGCGGCTGCTCCATCGACGGGCCCTGCAGGTTGTGCGCCTCGGCGATGTCCAGCGCCTGCTGGATCTGCACCGCCGACCACTCCGAGGTACCCCAGTAAAGGATCTTGCCTTGCCGCACCAGGGTGTCCATGGCGTGCACGGTCTCGGCGATCGGTGCGTCTGGATCCGGGCGGTGGCAGTAATAGAGGTCGAGGTAATCCACCCGCAGGCGCTTGAGCGCGGCGTGGCAGGCGTCGGTCACGTGCTTGCGCGACAGCCCGCGCTGGGTTGGTCGCGGGTCTTTGGCGCTGCCGAAGAACACCTTGCTGGAGACACAGAAGCCATCGCGCGGCAGGCGCAGGTCGGTGATCACATCGCCCATCACCTGTTCGGCGCGACCGTTGGCGTAGCCCTCGGCATTGTCGAAGAAGTTGACGCCATGATCCCACGCGGCGGCCACCAGGTTGCGGGCCTCGTCGCGCGGGATCTGGTCGCCGAAGGTCACCCAGGCGCCGAAGGACAGGGCGGAAATCGGCAGGCCGGTGGAGCCCAGGCGACGGTATTGCATGCGAATCTCCTGCTGCGGGCCCGCATCCGGGCCGGGATCGAACCGCCATTCTACCTGCCCCTGCCGGCCGCAACCCCTTGCCGTTGCTGGCCTGATCGGTACCGATGGCCGCGCGCACGCTGCTTTTCCTTGCCCCGGCCCCTGCCCTGCACTAGGCTTCCCGTTTTTCGCGACGCCCCAGGGGAGTCACTCACATGGTCGAAGGTTTGGGCAGGATCGGCTTCGGCCTGTTCGGGTTGGCGGTGCTGATCGGCATCACCTGGTTGTTTTCCAACAACAAGCGTGCGGTTGACTGGAAGCTGGTTGCCACCGGTATCACCCTGCAGATCGCATTCGCGGCGCTGGTGATCCTGGTGCCGGGCGGCCGCGACGTGTTCGATGCGCTGGGCCACGGCTTCGTGAAGGTGCTGAGCTTCGTCAACGAAGGTTCGAAGTTCATCTTCGGCTCGTTGATGGACGTCAAGAACTACGGCTTCATCTTCGCCTTCCAGGTGCTGCCGACCATCATCTTCTTCTCGGCGCTGATGGGGGTGATGTACCACCTCAACGTCATGCAGGGCATCGTGCGCGTGATGGCCTGGTCGATCACCAAGGTGATGCGCGTGTCCGGTGCGGAAACCACCAGCGTCTGCGCCAGCGTCTTCATCGGCCAGACCGAGGCGCCGCTGACGGTGCGCCCGTACATCGCCAAGATGACCCAGTCCGAGCTGCTGACGATGATGATCGGCGGCATGGCGCATATCGCCGGTGGCGTGCTGGCTGCATACGTCGGCATGCTCGGCGGCAGCGATCCGGCGCAACAGGCGTTCTATGCCAAGCACCTGCTGGCCGCCAGCATCATGGCCGCGCCCGCCACGCTGGTGGTCGCCAAGCTGCTGGTGCCGGAAACCGGCACCCCGCTGACCCGCGGCACCGTCAAGATGGAAGTGGAAAAAACCACCAGCAATGTCATCGATGCGGCCGCGGCCGGTGCCGGCGATGGCCTGCGCCTGGCGCTGAACATCGGCGCGATGCTGCTGGCCTTCATCGCGCTGATCGCGCTGATCAACGCACCGCTGACCTGGCTGGGCGAGGTCACCGGCGCCGCCGCGCTACTGGGCCGCCCGACCAACCTGTCGACGATCTTCGGCTACGTGCTGGCGCCGATCGCCTGGGTGATCGGTACCCCGTGGGTGGATGCGACCACGGTCGGGTCGTTGATCGGCCAGAAGGTGGTGATCAACGAGTTCGTCGCTTACAGCGAGTTGTCGCGCATCGTCAAGGGCGAAGTGCCGGGCGTAGGCCTGAGCGCAGAAGGTCGCCTGATCGCCACCTACGCGCTGTGCGGCTTCGCCAATTTCAGCTCGATCGCGATCCAGATCGGCGGGATCGGCGGGCTGGCGCCGGAACGTCGTCACGATCTGGCCAAGTTCGGCCTGCGTGCGGTGCTCGGCGGTTCGATCGCTACCTTCATGACCGCTACCATTGCCGGTGTGCTGTCGCATTTCGGTTGAGGCGGTGCGGGTTCATCGGCGTGACGGTCTAATCACTGCACGCCGCGTTTCATCCAGTCTTTCAAGTCAGTCATTCAAGGCAAGGTATTTATGAGTTCGGTCGTCGTTGTCGGGTCCTTCAATGTCGATCACGTGTGGCGCTGCGATGCCTTGCCGGTGCCGGGCGCGACCATCGCCGGGCGCTACAGCACCGGCCCGGGCGGCAAGGGCTTCAATCAGGCGGTTGCGGCCGCACGCGCTGGCGCCAAGACGCATTTCTTGTGCGCGCTGGGCGACGACGCCGGTGGTGCGTTGGCGCGCTCGCTGGCCGCGCAGGACGGCTTTTCGCTGATCGCCGAGCCCAGTAATGAACCGACCGGTACCGGCGGCATCTATGTCGACGGGCACGGCCGCAACACCATCGTGATCGGCGCCGGCGCCAACGCCGTGTTGAGCCCCGCCTTCATCGAGAACCAACGCCCGCTGGTGGCTGCGGCAAAGGTGTTGCTGGCGCAGCTGGAATCCCCGGCCGAGACGATCGAGTCCGCACTGGCGCTGGCGCACGAATGTGGCGTGCTGACCGTGCTCAATGCCGCGCCGGCCAATGCACCGACCTCGATTGGCCTGCTCAAGCTCTCGGATGTGCTGACGCCCAACGAAACCGAATTCGCCGCACTGCTCGGTCGCCATGTCGGCGAGCGCATCAATGCCGACGACGTCGCCGCGCTGGACGGCAATACGTTGCATTCGTTGTGCCGCAAGCTGCTGCCGGGCGGTACCGTGGTGGTGACACTGGGCGCGGTGGGCGCCTTCATTTCGCACGCCGAAGAACAGCTGCGCGGCGATAGCCAGGCGCATTACCGCGTGGGCGCGGAAAGCGCGCAGACCATCGATACCACCGGCGCGGGCGATGCCTTCAACGGTGCGCTGGTTGCCTCGCTGGCGCAGGTGCCGGCTGCGAGCTTCGCAACCCACGTGCGCTTTGCCACCCGTTATGCGGCGCGCTCCACCGAGGTGGAAGGTGCGGCGGTGTCGATGCCGCGGCTGCGCGCGGACGACTGAGACCACGGTTCACTGCCATTGGCGTGCGCCACGCGCGCATGCCCTCGACACCGCACCCACGCAGGCGCCCAGGTTTTTCCCAGGAATGCGCGTGCATGTCCCGCGCCCAACGACGATCGCGACAAGGTTGGCCGCGTCGCTGCGCATCGCGCCGAACGATGTGACGCTGCAACGAGCGCATGTCTGCTTTCGCCACGCTGCGCACGCTCTGCTGCCAACGTCACACCACCGGCTGCGCCATCGCGACGCCACGTGACCCAGCGCTGTTTTGGGTGCTCGAAAAACGAAAGCGCATCGCATAAAGCGTGCTGATCGGCTGCACGCGCTAGCGCGCTATCTGCGCTTGCCTACTATCGCCGCACCACCGGGCGTACCACGACCATTGCCTGTTGTCATGCGAGGACGCTCCTGGCGGCGCGGCTTACCGAGATGCGTCTGCATCGTCGACTGGCGCATTACCGCCTCACGCAATGGCAGTGACGCGGTATGCCTGGCCCTGCCCCCCAAGCTCAACGGAACTACCGATGATCCTGCGTCGATCGCGCACGCCATTCCTGCTGCCCTGCGTCTTACTTCCCTGCCTGCTCAGCTCCTGTGGCGGCGATGCCGCCGATGCCGGCACCGCTGCGACCCCATCGCCGGCGGCGACGGTCACCGTGAGCGCCCCGCGCGCCATGGCGCCAACCGCCACGCAGGCGTCCACGGCAACGGCGAGCGCCAGTATCGACCCGGCATTCCGGCGCAGCCTCGCGCCCGACAAGCCGATGTTCGTGATCCATGCCGACACCTGGAACGCCGCCGATCCGCAGAAGATCATCGACCTGATTCCTGCAGACCTGCGCCCCTACACGGTTCTGCTAATCTCGCTCTCGATCAGTCACAAAGGCGCCACCAACAATCAGTGCAACTGGAACCAGGTGGCGAACGGGATCGAGACGGCACGCTCGTGGATCAAGACAGCTGCGGCCAACGGTGTTTGGGCGATGGTGCAACCGTCCAGCGGCGGCTTCAGCCACTTCCCCGACTATCCCAACGGCACCGATCTGGAATCGACGGTCTACGGTGAGTTCTTCCGCGACTACCCGAACTTCCTGGGTTTCAACTACGCCGAGCAGTTCTGGGGATTCGACGAAGCCTGCTCGGTCTCGGCAGCGCAGCGCTGGGAGCACTGGGCCAACCTGCTCAAGCTGACCAACAAGTACGGCGGCTATCTGGCGGTGAGCTTCACCGGCGGCTTCTGGGGCGCAAACATCAACCCGCTGGCAATGGTCAAGCGCAACGAGGCCTTGCGCACGGCCCTGGGCAGCTATGCCAAGAATTTCATCATCCAAGAAAAGTTCACGATGAACTACGGCTACCACGACATCGAAAGCGTCAGCCTGGGCATGTTTCTGTCGGGATTTGCGGGCCATTACGGCATCCGTCCTGACAGCAGCGGCTGGTACGCCGCCGATGGCAGCGCCTATCCTCTGGCCGCGGGCGCCCCGCATCTGATCGAGCACCTGACGCTGACCGGCGAAACCTATTTCGATGGCCCGGAACTGATCTGGACCGATACCGTTCAAAGCCTGCCAAACGGGACCACCGCCGACGGCTACAACACGCGGCGCTGGCAGTTCTTCCCGCAGTTCAAGAACATCCATATGGATGTCTACCGCAAGATTCTCGACGGCACCTTGCACATCCTCGATCGCCAGCAGGTGATCGACCGCACCAAGCTGGCAGTGGTCGACGACACCACCAGCGGCAACGATCAGAGTCTGTATGCATCGCCGGAAACGCTGTTCTCCGGCCTGTATCTGATGGACGACGACGGCACCTATCTCAACCAGCACAGCTGGTACAAGAAGACCGGGCGCTACCCCGCCATCCCGACCGTATGGCAGTTGAGCGATGACCTTGCAAAGTCCTTCCCCGTACAGGTCAAGCGCAGCGCGTACGCCACCCGCTGGCCCTCCATCGCCGCCAAGACCCAGGAACTGAATGCCTTGTTCCCGCAGGAATCCACCGGCGATCTCTATGTGGCACGTCAAGACAACACCTGGGTCACCTACAACCCCTACAAGACCAACAAGACCGCCAGCGGCGCGTTCAACCTCAAGTACAACAGTTGCGCCGCGCTCAACATGACCTACGGCCCCTACACGACGGGCGTGGTCAAGGAGTTCGCCGACGCGGTGTCGGTCTACCTGACCAATTTCGATTCGGAAACCGGCCCGCTCAAGACCGACACCATCACCATCCGCGGCGCCAGCGCCACGCCGACCTATACCTTTGCCGATCGCGGCGAGCACCAGGCCAGTACCGTCACCGCCACGCCCAGCGGCGATGGCCTGACCTTGAACGTCGCCCACAACGGGCCGCTGGACATCACCATCCAGTGCTCCGGCTCGGCCACCGGACGCGCTAGCGCCGCGGCGGTCACACCACTGCAGGCACCGGCCGCGCCACCCGCCTATACCGGCGTGCGGCAATACGAAGCGGAGAACTTCGACTTCCTGCGCATCGGCAGCCTTGTCGCCAATGGCGTCTCCGGCGCAGTGCACAACTACCAGGGGCTGGGCTATGTCGACTTCGGCGGCAACCCCGGCGCGCGTTTGCGGACCACCATCAACGTGCCGCAGGCGGGAAGCTATACGCTGGCCACGCGCTATTCCGCACCGGGCGCAAGCGTCGGTAGCGTAGACCTGTACGTCAATGGCCTGCGTGTCGGCACCCCGGCCTTCGCCCAGACCAGTTCGGCCAGCGACTGGGCCAGCAGTCCGCTGACGGCGACCTTGCGTGCCGGCAACAACATCGTCGAATACCGCGCCAGTGCAGGCACCCAGGCCAAGCTGTACCTGGATAATCTGGCCGTCTGGCAGTAGGCGATACCGCAGCGGCGGTGCCGGCCAAGCCGGCCCGCCTGCTGCCGGCCCGGCCGCCGCAGGGTTGGCAGCACGAAGGGCCGTCACCGCTGAAGTTACACTAGCGCCATGCAGATCGGCCCCTACTCCATCGCTCCCAAGGTGATCCTCGCGCCCATGGCGGGCGTTACCGACAAACCGTTCCGGCTGCTGTGCAAGCGGCTGGGCGCGGGCCTGGCGGTGTCGGAAATGACCATTTCCGACCCGCGCTTCTGGGGCACGCGCAAATCGCTGCACCGCATGGACCATGCCGGCGAGCCGGACCCGATCAGCGTGCAGATCGCCGGCACCGAGCCGCAGCAACTGGCCGAGGCGGCGCGCTACAACGTCGACCACGGTGCGCAGTTGATCGACATCAACATGGGCTGCCCGGCCAAGAAGGTCTGCAACGCGTGGGCCGGCTCGGCGCTGATGCGCGACGAAGACCTGGTGGCACGCATCCTGACCGCGGTGGTACAGGCAGTGAACGTGCCGGTGACGTTGAAGATCCGCACCGGTTGGGATTGCGACCACCGCAACGGCCCGACGATCGCGCGGATCGCGCAGGACTGCGGCATCGCCGCGCTCGCCGTACACGGACGCACCCGCGACCAGCATTACACCGGCAGCGCCGAGTACGCGACGATTGCGCAGATCAAGGCCGCGCTGCAGATCCCGGTGGTTGCCAATGGCGATATCGACTCGCCGCAGAAAGCCGCTCAGGTGCTGCGCGAAACCGGCGCCGATGCCGTGATGATCGGCCGCGCCGCACAAGGCCGCCCGTGGATCTTCGGCGAAGTGGCACATTTTTTGTCCACCGGCGAGGTATTGCCGCCGCCGTCGTTGGCGTTCGTGCGCGATACCTTGCTCGGCCACCTGGAAGCGCTGCACGCGTTTTATGGCCAACCGCAGGGCGTGCGCATCGCACGCAAGCATCTGGGTTGGTATGCCAAGGACCACCCGCAAAGCGCCGACTTCCGGGCGGTGGTCAATCGCGCCGAAACGCCCGAAGCCCAGTTGGCCCTGACGCGTGATTACTTCGATGCCTTGATCGCCGGCGTGCCGCCCGCACTATCGGACGCTGCCTGAGTTTTCCTGCCTTGCTGGAGCCGCACGCATGAGCGCACCGAGCGACACCCCCACCTATCTGCACGGCTTTTCCGCCACCGAACAGGCGCGTCTGCTCAAACAGGCGCGCTTGCTGGAAACCACGCTGTTCAATCAGATCGACTACAGCGGCGCGCGGCGCCTGCTGGAAGTGGGCAGCGGCGTCGGCGCGCAGACTGAAATCCTGTTGCGCCGTTTTCCCGAACTGCATGTCACCGGCGTGGATCTGAGCGAGGCGCAGCTGGGCGCGGCGCGGGCAAATCTCGAACGGCTGGCGTGGTGCCGCGCGCGCTACACACTGCAGCAGGCCGATGCGAGCGACTTGCCGTTCGAGGCGCGTCAGTTCGATGCGGCGTTTCTGTGCTGGGTGCTCGAACACGTGCCCTCGCCTGCGCGCGTGCTCAACGAAGTGCGGCGCGTGCTGCTGCCCGGCTCGCCGGTGTACGTGACCGAGGTGATGAATGCTTCGTTCCTGCTGCATCCGTATTCGCCCAACCTGTGGCGCTACTGGATGGCATTCAACGATTTCCAGCACGACCAGGGCGGCGACCCGTTCGTCGGTGCCAAGCTGGGCAACCTGCTGCTGGCCGGGGGCTTTCGCGATGTGCACACGCAGATCAAGACGCTGCATCTGGACAACCGCGAACCGGGCCGGCGCAAGACCATGATCGGGTTCTGGGAAGAAGTGCTGCTCTCGGCGGCCGATCAATTACTGCAGGCCGGCGCGGTCGAGGCCGCCACCGTGGATGGCATGCGTCGTGAACTGGCGCAGGTGCACAGCGACCCGGACGCCGTGTTCTTCTATTCGTTCGTGCAGGCGCGCGCCACGGTTTATTGAGTTGCCGATGCGGGCGCGACGACCGGAGCGCCGACAGCTTCCAGGTCACCGGTCAGCACGGTGCTGCGGGGCTCGTGCCAGATGCGGTGCCACATCTGCCCCAGCACTGCAACGATCTGGTCGCGTGCCACCGGCGCACGATATGCCGCCTGCACCTGCCGCGGCACGATCGGCTGCCACGTCCCGTTGTCGCGATGGGCCACCACGAAGTTGAAGTTGTAGTCCGGCTCCAGGCCCATGCGCAGGTCGCTGAGCATCAGGTCATCGTCGACCAGGCGCGCGCGCATGAAGCCGCGATTGAACCAGGTCAGTCGACGCACCGAATCGAACCTGGCCACTTCGCCCAACGCCTGGGTGTTGCTGGAAAACCCACGGAAGTGCATCGGGCCGGTGTCGGCCACGAGAGAGCGCTCGCCGATGACATAGCCGTTGGGCGTCATCGCCACCACGCGCCACAGCAAGGTGTTGAGCGGCATCGGCACCGAGAACCGCCGCGCATCGGCCAGGCCCATCGCCGCCAGCGCACGATCGGCCTGGCGGTCGACCAGTTGCTTGGCAATCAATGACCAGCCCAGATACGCGGTGCTGGCCACCAACCCGATCACCAGCACGTGTTGCGCAAACGGGCGCGCGCGCGCAAACCAGGCCACCACGCAGGCGAGCAACAGCCACACCGTGTATGCCGGGTCGATGATGAACACGCTCGACCACATCGTCGGATGCGGCTGCAACGGCCACCACAGCTGGGTGCCGTAGACGGTGAACGCATCCAGCAGCGGATGCGTGATCAAGGCCAGCTGGATCGCCCAGAACCAGCGCGTGGGTGCGCTGGCCACGCGTCCATTGCCGTAGCGGCGGAACAGCCACCAGATCAACCAACCCACCAGCGGCAGCACGAACAACGAATGGCTGACGCTGCGGTGCACGGTCATCAGGGTGACCGGGTCGTCGGTGAGCGGCAGCAATGCCAGCGAGTCGAGGTCGGGCAAGGTGCCCAGTGCCGCGCCTGCCAACAAGGCGGCACGCCGCTGTCCGGGCGGCGCGATGGCGGCAGCGATGGCGCCGCCGAGAACGATCTGGGTCAATGAATCCATCGGCCGATGCTAGCAGGCCGGACCTGCACGGATCGGGATGTTTGAGGCGGGGTGCGGCCGGCCGGCACCGCTGCGTCACCGGGCAGTTAATCGTCACGAGCAACGCACAGGCCCGTGCGCCCGGGCGGCGGACCGACGTCGGCTTAACCCCAAACCGATCCATTCAGGCGCACAATGCAACCGACACACGGGGCGTGTATCATCCGCACCCATCTTTTCATCCGAATCAAGGGATATAAGCCTGATGTCCAGCTACCTGTTCACCTCCGAATCGGTCTCCGAAGGCCATCCGGACAAGATCGCCGACCAGATCTCCGACGCAGTGCTGGACGCCATCCTGGCCCAGGACAAGCGCGCCCGCGTGGCTTGCGAGACGATGGTCAAGACCGGCGTTGCGATCGTGGCCGGCGAAGTGACCACCAGTGCCTGGATCGATCTGGAAGCGCTGACCCGCAAGGTCATCCTGGACATCGGCTACAACAGCTCCGACGTCGGCTTCGACGAGATCGTCGGCTCCTCGCCCGATTTCCGCGCCGCGCTCGCCATCGCCGCCAAGGCCGCACGCACCCGCGCGCCCGTCCTGATCGAGGGCGAGGGCGGCGTCGGCAAGGAGGTGATCGCCGAGGCGATCCACGCCGCCTCCCCCCGCGGCAAGCGGCCGATGGTCTGCGTCAACTGCGGCGCGCTGCCCCCCAACCTTATCGAATCGGAGCTGTTCGGGCACGAGCGCGGCGCCTTCACCGGCGCATTCGAGCGCAAGATCGGCAAGTTCCAGGAGGTCGATGGCGGCACCATCTTCCTCGACGAGGTCGGCG
>JAAIGE0100759370.1_pt1 | contig 44073 bp, 30 predicted proteins | sample 6487951 | NCBI WGS metagenome assembly JAAIGE01 (sample SAMN13974128, study PRJNA590717) | phyllosphere metagenome | biome: tomato field; feature: multiple bacterial spot infested tomato fields; material: tomato leaves; isolation source: leaves from tomato fields | host: Solanum lycopersicum ...
CAAATCACTGGCGGATTACGGGCACACCGAGCCTAAGCGAGGTGCCGAGTGGTGGGGCAAGAGCGTTTTGCTTACTTTTGCGCTTTTCAAAAGTGAGCCGCCGTCAGGGCGGAACCCTAAGTGGCCGTTACCACAGGAATGGATATGTACACAATCCAACTGCGTTGATTGCCAGACCGCCTTCGCGAGCAAGCCCGCTCCCACAGTTGGATCGTTGGGGTGTCAGGTAGATAGGCTTCGGCTGGCAGGCCGCTATCGCAGGCAAGCCAGCTCCCACACCTTTACTGCACTGTGTCAGTTAGCCGATGGTCATCAGGCTGGCGTTACCACCCGCTGCAGCGGTGTTTACGCTCAACGCACGCTCGATCACCAGACGCTCCAGCGCAATCGCCGTTTCGCCTTGCGACATACCATGCACCCCAACAATCGCCCCACCGCGCTGCGCCACTTGCTGGCACACCGCACGCAGTTGGTCGGAATCACCATGATGCAGCACGGCGTCAAACACGACGTCGTCCTTGGTCCAGTCGGCCACACGCTTGATCTTCGCCTGAATCTCTTTCGGCAGGCGTGGGAACAAGGCCTTGGTCAGCTCGGTTTCCGGCCATACCGCCGAACCACCGACGGCCAATACCGCCGCCAGTTGGGTCAGCAGGTCGCCTTCCACCTCGGCCAGGCACAGTACGTGCTCGCGCGGCAGGATGGCATAGCTGTTGCGCTCGCCGGTCGGGCCGGCCAGTTGGCGGGTGATACCGCTTTGCGACTGGGCGGCGAACTGCGTGCACAGGGCGCTCAGTTCGCTGAACTTATTGCCGTCGGCCCAGGTTTTCAGGGCGGTCAGCGATTGGCTCATGGCATCACGCAGGCGTACGTCCGGCGCGGCCAACTTGTCGCCGCGTACGAAGGATTGCTCGATCGCATCGGTAGGACGAGTCGACAGCAAACGGTACAGGTACAGCGGGCCACCGGCTTTCGGGCCAGTACCCGACAGGCCTTCGCCGCCGAACGGTTGCACGCCGACCACGGCACCCACAATGTTGCGGTTGACGTAGACGTTACCGGCGTTGACGTTGTCGATCACCTTGGCGATGGTCTCGTCGATGCGCGTGTGCACGCCCAGGGTCAGGCCGTAGCCGGAAGCGTTGATCTGGCCGATGAGCTGGTCGATCTCTTTGCGCTTGTAGCGCACCACGTGCAGTACCGGGCCGAAGATCTCGCGTTGCAGTTCGTCGAAGCTTTCCAGCTCGATCAGGGTTGGCATCACGAAGGTGCCGCGCTTGATCTCTTCACCGTCGGCAATCGCCACCTGGTAAACGTTGCGGCCTTTGTCGCGCATGGCCTGGATGTGTTTCTCGATACCCGCCTTGGCTTCGGCATCGATCACCGGGCCGATGTCCACCGACAGGCGTTCCGGGTTGCCCAGGCGGCATTCAGCCATGGCGCCCTTGAGCATTTCGACCACACGGTCTGCCGAATCTTCCTGCAGGCACAGTACGCGCAGGGCCGAGCAACGTTGACCGGCGCTGTCGAAGGCCGACGACACGACATCGATCACCACTTGTTCGGTCAGCGCCGAGGAGTCCACGATCATCGCGTTCTGGCCACCGGTTTCGGCGATCAGCGGAATCGGGCGACCCTGGGCATCCAGGCGACCGGCGACATTGCGTTGCAGCAGGCGCGCCACTTCGGTGGAACCGGTGAACATCACGCCTTTGACGCGATCATCACCCACCAGGCGGGCACCGACGCTTTCGCCCTGGCCTGGCAGCAACTGCAGCACACCTTCCGGAATGCCAGCTTCAAGCAGGATGCGTACGGCTTGGGCAGCCACCAGCGGCGTCTGCTCGGCAGGCTTGGCCAGCACCGGGTTACCGGCAGCCAGCGCAGCAGCCACTTGGCCGCTGAAGATGGCGAGCGGGAAGTTCCACGGGCTGATGCACACCACCGGGCCCAATGGGCGGTGGGCGTCATTGGTAAAGTCGTTGCGCGCCTGCACCGCGTAGTAACGCAGGAAGTCCACGGCTTCACGCACTTCGGCGATGGCGTTGGCGAAGGTCTTGCCGGCTTCGCGGGCCAGCAGGCCCATCAGCGGCTGGATCTCGCCTTCCATCAGGTCGGCGGCGCGTTCCAGGATGGCAGCGCGTTCGGCGGGCGGGGTGGCCTGCCAGATCGGCGCGGCGCTGATGGCGCACTGGATGGCGTTGTCGACGTCTTCGACGGTGGCTTCCTGTACCTGGCCGACGACATCACGCAGATCGGACGGGTTCAGCACCGGTTGAGCCGCTTCATTGCTGGCGGCGCAACCGAGCATCGGTGCGGCCTTCCAGTTGTTGTGAGCAGTGGCGAGCAGGGCGCAGGACAACGAGGCCAGGCGATGTTCGTTGGCCAGGTCGATACCGGCCGAGTTGGCGCGGTCGCTGCCGTACAGGTCGCGCGGCAACGGAATTCGCGGGTGCGGCAGGCCGAAGCCGCCTTCCTGGGTTGCCATTTGCTCGATGCTGGCCACCGGGTCGGCTACCAATTCCTGGATCGAGATGGACTGGTCAGCGATCCGGTTGACGAACGAGGTGTTGGCGCCGTTTTCCAGCAGGCGACGTACCAGGTAGGCCAGCAGTGTTTCGTGAGTACCGACCGGTGCGTACACACGGCACGGACGGTTCAGCTTGCCTTCGGAAACCTTGCCTACAACCTGTTCGTACAGCGGCTCACCCATGCCGTGCAGGCACTGGAACTCGTACTGGCCGGGGTAATAGTTCTGGCCGGCGATGTGGTAGATAGCCGACAGGGTGTGGGCGTTGTGCGTGGCGAACTGCGGGTAGATGACTTCCGGCACCGACAGCAGTTTGCGTGCGCAAGCAATGTAGGAAACGTCGGTGTACACCTTGCGAGTGTAGACCGGGTAGCCTTCCAGGCCTTCGACCTGGGCGCGCTTGATTTCGCTGTCCCAGTACGCGCCTTTTACCAGGCGGATCATCAGGCGATGGCGGCTGCGGCGGGCCAGGTCAATGACGTAGTCAATCACATACGGGCAGCGCTTCTGGTACGCCTGGATCACAAAGCCGATGCCGTTCCAGCCGGTCAGTTGCGGCTCGAAGCACAGGCGCTCGAGCAGGTCCAGGGACAGCTCCAGGCGGTCGGCTTCTTCGGCGTCAATGTTCAGGCCGATGTCGTACTGCTTGGCCAGCAAGGTCAGCGACAGCAGGCGCGGGTACAGCTCGTCCATCACGCGCTCGTACTGCGCACGGCTGTAGCGCGGGTGCAGGGCGGAGAGCTTGATGGAGATGCCCGGGCCTTCATAGATCCCACGGCCATGGGAAGCTTTGCCGATGGAGTGAATGGCTTGTTCGTACGAGGCCAGGTACTTCTGGGCGTCGTGTTCGGTGAGTGCGGCTTCACCGAGCATGTCGTAGGAATAGCGGAAGCCCTTGGCTTCGAATTTGCTCGCATTGGCCAGGGCTTCGGCGATGGTTTCGCCGGTGACGAACTGCTCGCCCATCAGGCGCATGGCCATGTCGACGCCCTTGCGGATCATCGGCTCGCCGCTCTTGCCGATGATGCGGCTCAGGGACGAGGTCAGGCCCGCTTCGTTGTGGGTCGACACCAGCTTGCCGGTCAGCAGCAGGCCCCAGGTGGCGGCGTTGACGAACAGCGAAGGGCTGTTGCCCAGGTGCGGCTGCCAGTTGCCGGTGCTGATCTTGTCGCGGATCAGTGCATCGCGGGTGCCTTTGTCCGGGATGCGCAGCAGCGCTTCGGCCAGGCACATTAGCGCCACGCCTTCCTGGGACGACAGGGAGAATTCTTGCAGCAGGCCCTGAACAATACCGGCACGGCCGCCAGCACTCTTCTGATTGCGCAGTTTTTCGGCAATGCTCGCGGCCAGCTTGTTGGTGGCTTCGGCCATCGGTGCCGGCAGGCGCGCCTGTTCGATCAGCATCGGCACCACTTCCGGCTCGGGGCGGCGGTAAGCGGCGGTGATCGCGGCACGCAATACCGATTGCGGCAGGATGCTCTCGGCGAACTCAAGGAAGCACTGGTGGGCGTGGTCGGCCTGGACCTCGCCGGCATCATCGGCCTCCTTGCTGCTCAAGCCATTGAGCTCGGACAGGGTTGCACCACCCTCGAGTTTCTCCAGGTAATTGAAAATCGCCTGCTTGATCAGCCAGTGCGGCGTGCGATCAATGGAGGTCGCGGCGGCCTTCAGGCGTTCGCGGGTCGGGTCGTCGAGTTTGACCCCAAGGGTGGTCGTTGCCATTTTTTTATCCTCATGGGTGCCACTACCGAGTGGCATCTGCTGGCGGCAAGATTAGCTTTGCCCATCTCGAGGTGCAACCGGGTGCAACCCTTTTGTTGGTTAAATGTTCGACGCTTGATCGGAAAAAAATAAACACACGACCGAATCCGCTCCGCGCTGGTGCATTTGCTTCTGAGATCGGCTGTTCTTGCTCCGAAAAGGAGCAAAAAAAGCGCGTTTGTCCTAAAACATACTTGGGTGCAACTTAATCGGCAGAAACTGGTTGCACCTTATTTGCTTTGTTGAATAGCATTCGCGCACCAAGGTGCAACCAACCCTGTGGGTGGGTTCATCGGCTGGCGGCTTTCCTGGGGAAACGCCAGTCATAAATGCGCGGCATGCAGGTTCGTCTATCCGGTTATCCACGGGTGGCCGTCCCTATGACCGTCGCTACATAAAAACAAAGCCAGGGCGTCACTCCTATGAGCGTTAGTAATCCAACCCTGATCACGTTCGTGATCTACATCGCAGCAATGGTGCTGATCGGCCTGATGGCCTATCGCTCCACCAACAACCTTTCCGATTACATCCTGGGCGGCCGCAGCCTCGGTAGCGTGGTGACAGCTCTGTCCGCCGGTGCTTCCGACATGAGCGGCTGGCTGTTGATGGGCTTGCCGGGCGCGATCTACATGTCCGGTCTGTCGGAAAGCTGGATTGCCATCGGCCTGATCGTCGGTGCTTACCTCAACTGGTTGTTCGTGGCCGGCCGCCTGCGGGTGCAGACCGAACACAACGGCGACGCCCTGACCCTGCCGGATTACTTCTCCAGCCGCTTCGAAGATAAAAGCGGCCTGCTGCGGATCATCTCCGCCGTGGTGATCCTGGTGTTCTTCACCATCTACTGCGCCTCCGGCATCGTCGCCGGCGCCCGCCTGTTCGAAAGCACCTTCGGCATGTCCTACGAGACCGCGCTGTGGGCCGGTGCTGCAGCGACCATTGCCTACACCTTCATCGGTGGTTTCCTGGCAGTCAGCTGGACCGATACCGTACAAGCCACGTTGATGATCTTCGCGCTGATCCTCACGCCGATCATTGTGCTGCTGGCCACCGGCGGCGTAGACACCACCTTCCTGGCCATTGAAGCCAAGGACCCGACCAGCTTCGACATGCTGAAAAACACCACCTTCATCGGCGTTATTTCGCTGATGGGCTGGGGCCTGGGCTACTTCGGCCAACCGCACATCCTCGCGCGTTTCATGGCGGCGGACTCGGTGAAGTCGATCGCCAAGGCGCGTCGTATTTCCATGACCTGGATGATCCTGTGCCTGGGCGGCACCGTGGCAGTGGGCTTCTTCGGTATCGCTTACTTCTCGGCGCATCCGGAAGTGGCAGGCCCGGTGACTGAAAACCCAGAGCGCGTGTTTATCGAGCTGGCCAAGATCCTGTTCAACCCATGGGTTGCCGGTGTGTTGCTGTCGGCCATTCTGGCGGCGGTGATGAGCACCCTGAGCTGCCAATTGCTGGTGTGCTCCAGCGCCCTGACCGAAGACTTCTACAAGGCTTTCCTGCGCAAGGGCGCGTCCCAGCGTGAACTGGTATGGGTCGGTCGCCTGATGGTGCTGCTCGTGGCCTTGATCGCCATCGCCATGGCCGCCAACCCGGAAAACCGCGTACTGGGCCTGGTCAGCTACGCCTGGGCCGGTTTCGGTGCAGCCTTCGGCCCTGTGGTACTGATCTCGGTAATCTGGAAACACATGACCCGCAACGGCGCACTGGCTGGCATCCTGGTCGGCGCAATCACAGTGATCGTGTGGAAACACTTCGAATTGCTGGGCCTGTACGAAATCATCCCAGGCTTCATCTTCGCCAGCCTGGCGATCTACTTCGTGAGCAAGATGGGCGCACCGACGGTGGGTATGGTCGAGCGTTTTGATGCTGCGGAAAAAGATTACAACTTGAACAAGTAATTCGCTGGGCGCTCAGCGCTTAGAGGATGAACAAAAGGCCCGCGTATTATGATCGCGGGCCTTTTTTACTTTACTGGATCAATAAAGGAGATGGCGACCATCCCTGACAAGCCGAGCGTGCAGAGAAAGAACGTTAGATGGAGCAGAAGCTTTGTTTGACGTGGAAAGGCCCGCGCCTGCTCTAGGTCAGCGACGCCTCGCCAAGCATTAAATCGGGGTAGCGCAATGACGCAATATACTGCGCAAAGCCTCGCTATCCTTTCCCTTGGTGAATTTCTCAAATAACTGCTGTGGACGGCGACCAGGCGACATTTGTCCAGGAGCGCTTCCATGGTCTCGAGTTTTCGGTAGCACAAAAAGAACATAAGTATGTTTGAGATGATTGCTGCAGATATTGAGCTAATGGCGACCAATATGATTGGGGGCCAATTCATGAACGCCTCAATACTCATACAAAAACTCACCTACCTTTTCGCCAGCCGTGCCGCCAAAATGCCCTCCTGCTGCCCCGCCGAGGCCCCCGGCAACTAACATACAGGCTAGAGCCCCTGGGCCAGTACTAGGAGCTAATAAAAAAATACACAGTGCTGTCCCGCCAAAACCACCCGCTAAGCCTCCACTAACTCCTGCGCTCAGTTTTCCCAGCTCTACATATCTGGCTTTCCTGCACTGCTCCTCTCCCCCGGTCGAACACGCCTCTTTTATCTCCAGCGCCGTCACCGTCGTACTCAATGCTATCCCCAACGGCGTCCCGTTTTTAAGCAGCTTCGCCGTCTTCGAAATCCGTGCGATGGTCTCTTGATACCGGCTTATCTCCCCCGTATGCAAATAGCTTCTGGTCGAGACACCTAGCATTTTCTTGATCGAGCCTTCATTGCGCAGCCCCGTGCCATAACGCGCAAAACCCCGCAGTTGAGCGTCCAGCCTTGCAAACAGTGTTCGGCGTCGTGCGAGAAACTCCTCTCTGGCGGCACCACCGCCCCGGCGTAGTGACTGTTTATGCAGGGCATCAATTTCTGCCAGGGTTTTTGCAATGTCTTGCAAATGCTTGCTCCAGGCATCACCTGCCGTGCCTATACCCAGTGAGGTATACCCCAGCAGCTTTTGCAGCAAATCATAGTTGTGCACTGCAAAGGCATCCCCGCCTTCGGCCATCACGCTGTGGCGAATATCCCAGGCGGCTCGCATCAAGCGTGACTCTTCCAGGGTACAGGCTGCGGTAGTGTCGTCGCCGATAATGACGAGTTGCCCCGGTAGCACCACCACATTGCGAATGTGCGCGTTGAGCGCGTCGAACTTGGCTTCGGCGTGCTTTCCTAAGCGTAATTTGGCCTTGAGTTCCACAGAGGTTTGTTGCTGGTCATTGATAAACGCATAGGGCTGGGACATTACAGATTCCCCAGCAATAGTGATCGGCTCGAAGAGTGGCGATTGCCTGCCATGAAAACATTCCTTTTGAATGAACATGGCTGCGCAATTTAAACAGGTGATGAGAGGGTGTCGTGGTTATGGAGGGGCGTTTCGGGGTGGTGTTTTTACGTTTGGGAAACAGGCTACTGGGCTGCCGTAATATTCTGTCAGACGTGTGGATTTTTACCGCAATGGGGCTTCAGCACGCGGCTACCCCCCATCAAATGAAGACGGCGGTAGGACCTTACTGATTTACCCGGTATGAGCTCAGGCCGGCCGTAAGCTGGTGCAGAATCGACCGCCCACCCTTCGCAGAGAAACACCGGATGTTCGCTCCTGCCAACCAACCTGCATTTACCCTGGCCCTGGACGGGTCGCCCAGTGACTTCAAGGTGTTCGCGTTCAATGGCACCGAGGCCATCAGCCAGCCTTACCGGTTTGAACTTGAGCTGGTCTGCGAGCAGCCGGATATCGACCTGGAGGGCTTGCTGCATCGCCAGGTGTACTTGGGCTTCGATGAGCAGGGGCATGGCGTTCATGGCCTGGTGTATCGGGTTGCCCAGGGCGACTCGGGCCGGCGCTTGACGCGTTACCAGCTCAGTCTTGCGCCACATCTGGCGTACCTGGCACACAGCAGCCACCAGCGCATTTTTCAGCATAAGACGGTGCCGCAGATTGTTGCCCAGGTGTTGGCCGGGCAGGGGATTCACAGTGACCGTTTCGAGTTCCGGTTGAGCGGTGATTACCCGGAGCGTGAATACTGCGTGCAGTTCGGCGAGAGCGACCTGGCGTTCATTCAGCGCCTGTGTGCCGAGCTGGGGATTCACTATCACTTCCAGCATTCCCCCGAAGGGCACCTGCTGGTGTTTGGCGATGACCAGACGGTGTTTGCCCAGATGGATCAGCCTACGCCTTACCGGCCAGGTTCGGGAATGGTGGCCGATACTCCCGCGATCAAGCGCTTCACCTTGCAATTGGCAACCCGTACCACGGCGCTGAACCTGCGCGATTACGACTTTCGCAAACCCCATGTCGAGCTAGAAGGCGCAGCCGTCGACGAGTCATTGCCCAAGCTTGAAGCGCAGCACTACCCCGGCAACTTTTCCGACCGAGCCCAAGGCAGATGCCTAGCCCAGCGTGGCCTGGAGCGGCACCGCAGCGACTATCGCAGTGCCCATGGCCAGGGCGATGAGCCGGCGTTGGCCAGTGGCCGGTTTTTGCAGTTGCGTGAGCACCCTCGCGAGGACTGGAATGACTTGTGGCTGGTGACGCAGGTGCGCCATGAAGGCAAGCAGCCCCAGGTGCTGGAGGAGGCGGTCACCGAGGAGGATGGAGGGGAACTGCGCCAGGGCTATCGCAACGCATTTGTGGCCGCGCCATGGGATGCGGTGTTTCGTCCGCCCTTGCCAGAGCAGCCGCGCCCGACGGTGTCGGGGTATCAAAGCGCGGTGGTCACTGGCCCGGTTGACAGTGAGGTTCACTGTGACGAATACGGCCGGGTCAAGGTGCAACTGGCCTGGGATCGCATTGGCGAGCACAACGACCATTCCAGTTGCTGGTTGCGGGTAGCCAGTGGCTGGGCCCATGACCGTTATGGTGTGGTGCTGATCCCCCGGGTGGGCATGGAAGTGCTGGTGGGGTTCGTCAATGGCGACATGGACATGCCGCTGGTGGTGGGGTGCCTGCCCAACGCCGCCACGCCAGTGCCCCTCGACCTGCCAGCGGACAAGACCCGCAGTCTCTGGCGTAGCCAGAGTAGCCCGGGCGGTGGCGGCTACAACGAACTGCGTATCGAGGACCGCAAGGGCGCCGAAGAGATCTACCTGCGCGCCCAGCGGGACTGGACCCAGCATGTGCTGCATGACCAACAGGTACAGGTCGATAACCAGCGTCGCGTGCAGGTGGGCGGCGAGTCGCGCCATGAGTTGCAGGGCCAGGAGCTGCGCATCACCCATGGCAACCGTTTGACGCAACTCAAGCAGGATGACCATCTGGTGGTCGGCGGTTCGCAACATATGCGGGCCGGGCAGACCCTTACGCTGGGCGCCGGGCAAAGCATCATCATTGATGCGGGTGCCAGCGTGACGATCCAGGCGGGCGGGCAGTCGATCACGTTATCGGCGGGCGGGATATTCAGCAGCGTGCCGATTCAGCTCGGCAGCGCGCCTGCCCCGACACCGGCGCCGTTGATGCCTGGATTGAACGAGACTTTATTGACGGTGGTGCCCGCGCCGTTAAGCCGCGCACAAGTGGTCAGCCTGAAACGCAGCGCGCCGTTCTGTGAAGAATGCGAGCGCTGCAAGAACGGCCAGTGTGACATCGGCGCCCATGTGCGGAGTGCGTCCTGATGCCTGCACCCTTGACGCCCAGTGCCTGGCTGGCGCAATACCCGTTGCAGCCAGATGAACAGCTGTACGCCGTGCTGGGCGATGCCAGCGACGCCAAGCCGCTCGCCGCCTGGCAAGCCAGGGCCGCGGCAAAGATGCCGCGACCGATCTGGGCGGGCACGGCCTACGCCAACTGGGATGAGGTCATGCCCTACGTGGGCATCGTTGAGCCGGGCAGTGCCTTTCTCGAGTGGATAGCCACCACCCAAGCGACGGATTGGGGCTGGCTGGCGGTCTCATCCAGCCCGCTGGACGTGGTGGTCGCGCATTTGCAGGGCTTGACCCATGTGTACCTGCCGGAAAACCAGACGGTGTTTTTGCGTTTCTGGGACGGCGCGCACCTTTTGCCGATGTTGCAGTCATTAGGCGACGAGGCGGCGCGCGCGTTGCCGGTGTTCCAGCGCTACCTGGTCAACGGCCAGCCGCTGTCCGTGGCGCCCAGGTCAGTCGCTGCGGCCCCAGCCAGCCCCTGGTGGCAGGTACCGGCGTGCTTGCTGACGCACATGGCCCAGCAGTCACCGCAGGTGCTGGTCGACAATCTGCTGCAATGGCTCCAGGAACAGCGCCCTGACCTCTACACCGCGTTTACGCCAGCCACCTTGCAGCACAAGGTCGCTTACTTCGCACGCAGGCCGCAAATCAGCCATGGCGCATTGGCTGATTACCTTGCCTCGCAACTCGGTTGAGCCCCTGGTGATAGCGTGACATCCGTGCCGCCTGCCGTGCGGCCCTGCACCTTTGCGCCGGTAGAAGGTAAACTTCGCCCCCTGCGCAGGAGCAACCATGAATTATCGTCACGCCTTTCACGCCGGCAACCATGCCGATGTCTTCAAACACCTGACCTTGACCCGCCTCATCGCTCTGATGTCGCGCAAGGAACAGCCGTTCGCCTACCTCGACACTCACGCCGGCATTGGCTTGTACGACCTGCAGGGCGACCAGGCCAACCGCACCGGTGAGTACCTGGAAGGCATCGCCCGCCTGTGGGGCGCGAGCGACCTGCCGCCGCTCACCGCCGACTACATGCGCGTGCTGCACGAGATGAACCCGGATGGCCAGTTGCGCTACTACCCCGGCTCGCCGGAACTGGCGCGCCGCCTCACGCGGCCCCAGGACCGTGTGCTGCTCAATGAGAAGCACCCGGAAGATGGCGTGCTGCTCAAGGACAACATGAAGGGTGATCGCCGCGTCAAAGTGCATTTGGGCGAAGGCTGGCATGTGCCACGGGCCTTGCTGCCAGTGCCGGAAAAGCGCGCGCTGATGCTGATCGACCCGCCGTTTGAAAAGCTCGACGAAATGCAGCGTTGCGCGGCATCCCTCAAGGAAGCCGTCAGCCGTATGCGCCAGACGGTGGCGGCGATCTGGTACCCGGTGAAAGACCAGCGCATGTTGCGCCGTTTCTACCAGGACCTGGCCGGTACCGGTGCGCCGAAGCTGCTGCGTGTGGAGTTGCTGGTGCATCCGCTGGACACGCCCAATACCCTCACTGGCTCGGGCCTGGCGATTGCCAATCCGCCGTGGGGCTTGGAAGAAGAGCTGCGGGAGTTGTTGCCGTGGTTGTCCAAGCAACTGGGCCAGACCCAGGGTGGCTGGCAGATGGATTGGCTCATCGCCGAATAACCGATCTAAATCCAAACGCAGGACCCAATGTGGGAGCGGGCTTGCTCGCGAAAGCGGAGTGTCAGTCACTGAATTTGCTGACTAATACTCCGCTTTCGCGAGCAAGCCCGCTCCCACATTTTGATTTGTGTAGCTTCCTAGATCGGGCAGGTCACGCCCGTTCCGCCGATCCCGCAGTAACCCTGGGGATTCTTCGCCAGGTACTGCTGGTGATACGCCTCGGCGAAGTACACCGTCGGGGCTTCTTCGATTTCTGTGGTGATCTCACCCAGGCCGGCCTTGCTCAGCTCTTGCTGATACGCCGCGGCACTGGCCTTGGCCGCCGCCAGTTGCTCAGGCGTAGTGGCGTAGATCACCGAACGGTACTGGCTGCCGATGTCGTTGCCCTGGCGCATGCCCTGGGTCGGGTTGTGCAGTTCCCAGAACATCTTCAGCAGGTCTTCGTACTTGACCTTGGCCTGGTCATACACCACCAGCACCACTTCGCTATGGCCGGTCAGGCCCGAGCAGACTTCTTCATACGTCGGGTTGGGCGTAAAGCCGCCTGCGTAGCCGACCACGGTGCTGACCACGCCGTCGCGCTGCCAGAACTTGCGTTCTGCGCCCCAGAAGCAGCCCAGGCCGAAGATCGCAAAGCCGACGTCATCCAGGAACGGGCCCAGCAGTGGGTTGCCGTTGACGAAGTGCGTTTCGGGCAACTTCATCGGGGTTTCACGGCCAGGCAGAGCTTGTTCTTGAGTAGGCAGCACGTTTTTGTTCACCAGAATTTCCGAGCGCAAGACCATGATCAGTCCTCTCGTCAGGTTGAGTAACAGTAAATTGTCAGACAGCCAGTGTGCCCGAGTGTTACAGCGCTGTCAGGCGATTGGCCCGCGCGGGTAGCGTTTAAGCCTGTGCAGCAGCTCGGCACCCGGGATCGGGCGGTCGAACAGATAGCCCTGGCCCACGTCGCAACGGTGCCGGCGCAGGAACGCCAGCTGCTCAGCGGTCTCGATGCCTTCGGCCACCACCTTGAGCTTGAGGTTGTGGGCCATGGCGATCACCGCCGAGGTGATTTCCATGTCGTCCTGGTTGTCCGGGATTTCATGGATAAAGCTGCGATCAATCTTAATGATGTCGATGGGGAATTTTTTCAAGTAGCTCAGCGACGAGTAACCGGTGCCGAAGTCGTCCATCGCCAGGGTCAGGCCGAAGCTCTTGAGCTGGTCCAGTTGCAAGCGCGTATCTTCGGTGGCTTCCAGCAGCAGGCCTTCGGTCAGCTCCAGCTCCAGCAGGTTGGCCGGCAGCTCTTCCTCCTTGAGGATGGTGGCAATCGACGCCACCAGATCCGGGTCGGAGAATTGCTTGGGCGACAGGTTGATGGCCACCTGCAAGTTGCCCAGGCCTGCGGCGGTCAATTGCCGGCTCATACGGCAGGCCTGGCGCGCGATCCATTTGCCGATAGGGATGATCAGCCCGGTCTCTTCAGCCACGCTGATGAACTGGTCGGGGCGGATCATGCCTTTTTCCGGATGGTTCCAGCGCAACAGCGCTTCCATGCCCAGCAGGCGACCGCTGCGCAGGCACAGCTTGGGCTGGTAGAACACGTCCAGCTCGTTCTGGGTCAGGGCACGGCGCAGGTTGTTTTCCACGAACAGCTTGTAGCTGGCCTCGGCGTTCAGGGCTTCGGTAAACACCTGCACCTGGTGTTTACCGTTGGCCTTGGCCTTATGCAGGGCCAGGCCGGCGTTGCGCATCAGGGTTTGCGGGTCGCGGCCATGCAGCGGCGCGCAGGCCAGGCCCACGGAGCCGGTGACGCTGATCAACTGGTTGTCGACGAACATCGGCTTGTCGAGGGTGGTTAGCAACTGGCTGGCCACCTGCTGGCCGGTCTCCAGGTCGGCGTCGTCCAACAGCACCGCGAATTCATTACTGGCGAAACGCGCCAGGCTGCCGCCGCTGCTCAAGCTGTTGCGCAGGCGGCGCGCGAGGCTGATCAGCAACTTGTCGCCAGTCTGATGGCCGAGGCTGTCGTTGATGCGCTTGAAGTTGTCGATGTCCACCAACAGCAGGCTGATCGGGCTGTCGCTGTCGCGGGCAAAGCGCTCGTCGAGGTTGCGAATGAACGCCGGGCGATTGCCCAGGTTGGTTAGGTTGTCGGTGTAGGCCAGGCGTTCGATGCGCTGTTGCGCGAGCTTGGTCTGGGTGATGTCTTCGTAGATGCCGATGTAGTGGGTCAGCTCGCGGTTGTCGCCATACACCTTGGAAATCGACAGCTGGCCCCAGTAGGGTTCCAGGTTCTTGCGGCGGCTCTTGAACTCACCTTGCCAGCTGTTGCTTTTGGCCAGGGCCGAGGGTGCGTCGAACAGCAACTCGCTGAGGTTTTCCAGGGCCGGCAGTTGGGCCAGGCGATGGCCGTGGACTTCTTCGGCGCTGTACTGGGTGATCGCGGTGAAGCTGGGGTTGACGTACTCCACCACGCCGTCGCAATTGACCAGCAAAAACGCGTTGGCGCTTTGCTCCACGGCGCGCTGGAACAGGTGCAGGGCGCTGGTGGCGGTGCGGCGGTTGTGGTTATTGATGACCTGGGCGAACTGGTCTGCCAGCTCGCCAGCAAACGCGATCTCATCGGACTGCCAGGCGCGCGGGCTGCCGCCTTGTTCCAGGCACAGCACGCCGACGACCTGGCCGTCGACACGGATGCTGGCGTCGAGCATCGCGTGGATGTCCTTGGCGCGCAGGCTTTCGGCCATTTCCCGGGTGCGTGGGTCGCGCAGGGCGTGGGTGGCATCGATGGCGCGGCTCGAATGCAGGGCTTCCAGGTAATCCGGGAAGCCACTGGCGTCGATGGCTTCGGGCAGGTGGTGTTGTTGATCGGCGCGGTGATAGGCGGAGATCGGTACCAGGTGATGGCCTTCGAGGTTCCAGATGCTGGCGCAGTCGATCTGGTAAATGTCACAGGCGCTGCGGGTGATCAGCTCAGCGGCTTCTTGCAGGGAGTTGGGCGTGGTGTAGCGTTGGCGCGCCAGCAGCAGGATCAATTCCTGCTGGGCACGTACTCGCTCCAGGTGCTGCAACTGTTCCTGCTGCGCTCGCTGGTTGAGCTCCAGGGCGATTTGCAGGCGGCTGTTCTGGTTTTCCAGGTCGACGGTCGGGGCGGGCGTGCTGGTCTCGCTGAACAGCCCCTCAACCACCATCAGGTAGCCGCGCACCAGGTGGCGGTTGTGTTGTTTGTAGGCTTCGCCCATCTCCAAAACGCTTAGCGGGCCGTCATGGGTGTGCAGGGTGTAGCGCACCAGATAATGGGGGCTGTGGGCCAGTTGCTGCTGGATCGCATCGTGCAACTGGTAGCGCGCCTGGGGTTCCATCAGGCTGGCGTAGGGCGTGCCAATCAAGGCGCAGAGTTCAACCGCTGGCAGGCCAAACTGGCGCTCGCAATTGGGGTCGAGGTAGAGCAGGGCCCAGCTTGCCTCATTAAGCCGCTCGAAACGCAGCATACCGAGGCGCGAAGGCACCGGTAATTGCGTCACTACCTCGGCCGCCATACGGGCGACATCGGGTTGGCTTTTCATGGGGAAACTCGCTTGGGAAAATGCGCACTGCGCTGGGCTCACGCCCTCTTGACTGTCGACTGCGGCAAGGTTGCATCATGCAGCACGCAGTGACAAGAGAGGATGAAGGCTAAGTGCTATAAGCCTGTTATCGGCCGCATGGGTGATTTCTGTAATTGGGGTGATCGGTGGTTCACACCTGTTCTCTGTAGGAGCGAGCTTGCTCGCGAAAAACGCCAGAACACCGCGTTTAACCAGAGTACCTGCGTTATCGTTGACGATCTTCGCGAGCAAGCTCGCTCCTACAGAAAACACAGGCAAAAAAAGCCCCGCCAAGTGGCGGGGTTGAGGTACGAGCGTGGCGCTCGGAAATCGGTGTGGCAAGGGCCTTCCCGGTAACAGGAAGGCCTTGCGCCTTACAGCAGGATGGTGCGGATGTCGTTCAGCAACTGGCTCAGACGCTGGGTGAAGCGCGCAGCCGCGGCGCCGTTGATCACGCGGTGATCGTAGGACAGCGACAGTGGCAGCATCAGCTTGGGTTGGAACGCTTTACCGTCCCACACAGGCTGGATGGTGGCCTTGGACACACCCAGGATCGCCACTTCCGGCGCGTTGACGATTGGCGTGAAGCCAGTGCCGCCAATGTGGCCGAGGCTGGAGATGGTGAAGCAGGCGCCCTGCATGTCGTCCGGGGTGAGCTTCTTGTCGCGGGCCTTGGCAGCCAGTGCGGCCGCTTCGCCAGCCAGTTGCAGCAGGCTCTTCTGATCGACATTCTTGATGACCGGTACCAGCAGGCCATCCGGGGTGTCGACCGCAAAGCCGATGTGCACGTACTTTTTGCGAATGATCGCCTTGCCGCTTGGCGCCAGCGAGCTGTTGAAGTCCGGCAGTTCCTTGAGCAGGTGTGCACAGGCCTTGAGCAGCAGTGGCAGCACGGTCAGCTTCACGCCGGCCTTCTCGGCCACGGCTTTCTGCGCAACGCGGAACGCTTCCAGGTCGGTGATATCGGCCTGGTCGAATTGGGTCACGTGCGGGATGTTCAACCAGCTGGCGTGCAGGCCTGCCGCGCCGATTTGCATCAGGCGGGTCATCGGCACTTCTTCGATTTCGCCGAAACGGCTGAAATCCACGGTACGGATCGGCGGAATGCCCGAACCACCGGTAGCGCCGCCGGCAGCCGGAGCTTCCTTGGCTTTTTGCATCATGGCTTTGACGTAAACCTGCACGTCTTCCTTCAGCACACGGCCGTGAGGGCCGCTGGCTGCAACAGCGCTCAGCTCGACGCCGAATTCACGGGCCAGCTGACGCACGGCTGGGCCGGCGTGAACCTTGGCACCGCTTGGCGCAGGTGCGGCAGCCGCAGGGGCTGGCGCAGCTTCGGCTTTTGCGGCCGGCGCAGGGGCAGCAGCGGCAGGTGCCGCTTCAGCCTTGGCAGCCGGAGCAGCAGCCGGTGCGGGTGCGGCGGCTGGCGCAGCACCTTGTACTTTGAGCTTGAGGATGAAGTCACCGGTGCCGACTTCGTCTTCCAGCTTGACCGCAATGCTTTCCACCACGCCGGCAGCCGGCGATGGGATCTCCATGGAGGCCTTGTCGGACTCCAGGGTGATCAGCGACTGGTCGGCTTCGACGGTATCGCCGACCTTGACCAGCAGCTCGATGATCTTGGCCTTGCCCGACGAGCCGATGTCCGGAACGTGAATGTCCTGGACGGTCGCGGCGGCAGGTGCAGCGGCGGGGGCTGGAGCAGCCTCGGCAGCGGCAGGTTTTTCAGCAGCAGGTGCAGGTGCAGCGGCGGCCGGAGCCGCGGCCGCAGGGGCTGCATCGGCAGCACCTTCGATTTCCAGTTCCAGCAGCTCGTCGCCTTCTTTCAGGCGGTCGCCCAGCTTCACCTTCAGGCTCTTGACCACGCCGGCCTTGGGAGCAGGGATTTCCATGCTCGCCTTGTCCGACTCCAGGGTCAGGATGCTCTGGTCGGCTTCGACGGTGTCGCCGACCTTCACAAACAGCTCGATTACTTCACCTTCACCGCTGCCGATGTCAGGTACGCGAATGAGTTCGCTCACAAAAAATCTCCTCAGCAGTCCAGTGGGTTGCGTTTTTCCGGGTTGATCCCGAACTTGACGATAGCGTCAGCCACCACCTTAGGTTCGATCTCACCACGGTCAGCCAAGGCTTCCAGGGCTGCCAACACCACGAAGTGACGGTCGACTTCGAAGAAGTGACGCAGCTTCTTGCGGCTGTCACTGCGGCCGAAACCATCGGTGCCCAGGACTTTGAATTCCTTGGACGGGACCCACTGGCGAATTTGTTCAGCAAACAGTTTCATGTAGTCGGTAGAGGCAATGACTGGACCCTTACGGCCGGCCAGGCACTCTTCGACGTAGCTCTTGGCTGGCTTCTGGCCAGGGTGCAGGCGGTTGCTGCGCTCCACGGCCAGGCCGTCACGGCGCAGTTCGTTGAAGCTGGTCACGCTCCACACGTCGGCACCGACGTTGAACTCGTCACGCAGGATCTTCGCCGCTTCACGCACTTCGCGCAGGATGGTGCCGGAGCCCATCAGCTGTACGTGGTGCGCCGCTTCCTTGGTGTCTTCTTCGAGCAGGTACATGCCCTTGATGATGCCTTCTTCCACACCGGCCGGCATGGCTGGCTGCTGGTAGGACTCGTTCATCACGGTGATGTAGTAGAAAACGTCCTGCTGCTCTTCGGTCATCTTCTTCATGCCGTCCTGGATGATCACCGCCAGCTCATAGCCGTAGGTTGGATCAAAGGTGCGGCAGTTCGGGATGGTGGCAGCCAGGATGTGGCTGTGACCGTCTTCGTGTTGCAGGCCTTCGCCGTTCAGCGTGGTACGGCCGGCGGTACCGCCGATCAGGAAACCACGGGTGCGGCTGTCGCCAGCGGCCCAGGCCAGGTCGCCGATACGCTGGAAGCCGAACATCGAGTAGAAGATGTAGAACGGCAGCATTGGCTGGTTGTGGCTGGAGTACGACGTACCGGCAGCGATGAAGGAGCTCATGGCGCCCGCTTCGTTGATGCCTTCTTCGAGGATCTGGCCCTTCTTGTCTTCCTTGTAGAACATCACCTGGTCTTTATCGACTGGCTCGTAGAGCTGGCCGACGGAGGAGTAGATGCCCAACTGACGGAACATGCCTTCCATACCGAAGGTACGGGCTTCGTCCGGGATGATCGGAACAATGCGCGGGCCGATGTCCTTGTCCTTGACCAGCTGCGCCAGAATACGCACGAAGGCCATGGTGGTAGAGATTTCACGGTCGCCCGAGCCGTCAAGGATAGCCTTGAGGGTGCTCAGGTCTGGCGTCGGTACGCTGAAGCTGTTGGCGCGGCGCTGTGGCACGAAACCGCCCAGTGCAGTGCGGCGCTCGCTCAGGTAGCGGGCTTCGGCGCTGTTTGGCTCTGGCTTGAAGAACGGCAGGTTCTCCAGCTCTTCGTCCTTGACCGGAATGTCGAAGCGGTCGCGGAACAACTTCAGGCTGTCGACATCGACTTTCTTGGTGTTGTGCGCGGTGTTCTTCGCTTCGCCGGCACCGGTGCCATAACCCTTGATGGTCTTGGCCAGGATGACGGTGGGTTGTTCTTTGTGGTTGACCGCTTCGTGGTACGCCGCGTAGACCTTGTACGGGTCGTGGCCGCCACGGTTGAGCTTCCAGATCTCGTCGTCGGACAGGTCGGCAACCATCGCCTTGAGTTCAGGCGTGTTGAAGAAGTGCTCGCGAACGAACGCGCCGTCTTTGGCTTTGTAGTTCTGGTACTCGCCGTCGATGACTTCGTCCATGCGACGTTGCAGGATACCGTCGACGTCCTTGGCCAGCAGTGGGTCCCAGAAACGGCCCCAGATGACTTTGGTCACGTTCCACTGAGCACCGCGGAACACGCCTTCGAGTTCCTGGATGATCTTGCCGTTGCCGCGAACCGGGCCGTCGAGGCGCTGCAGGTTGCAGTTGATGACGAAGATCAGGTTGTCGAGCTTTTCGCGGCCGGCCAGGGAGATGGCGCCCAGGGATTCCGGCTCGTCGCACTCGCCGTCGCCCAGGAAGCACCAGACTTTCTGCTTGCCTTCCGGGATGAACCCGCGGGCTTCCAGGTACTTCATGAAGCGTGCCTGGTAGATCGCCTGGATCGGGCCCAGACCCATGGAAACGGTCGGGAACTGCCAGAAGTCAGGCATTAGCCAAGGGTGCGGGTAGGACGACAGGCCCTGACCGTCGACTTCCTGGCGGAAGTTGTTCATTTGTTCTTCGCTGATGCGACCTTCCATGAACGCACGGGCGTAGACGCCTGGCGAGGTGTGGCCCTGGAAGTAGATCAGGTCGCCGCCGTGTTCGTCGGTCGGGGCCTGGAAGAAGTAGTTGAAGCCGATGTCATACAGGGTTGCGCTGGAAGCGAAGCTGGAGATGTGACCGCCCAGGTCCGAATCTTTCAAGTTCGTGCGCATTACCATCGCCATGGCGTTCCAACGTACCAGCGAGCGAATGCGGCGTTCCATGAACAGGTCGCCAGGCATGCGTGCTTCGTGGGTAACGGGGATGGTGTTGCGGTATGGCGTAGTGATGGCGTAAGGCAGTTGCGAGCCGCTGCGGGTCGCGAGTTCGCCCATACGGGTCATCAGGTAGTGAGCACGGTCTTCGCCTTCTTTGTCGAGAACCGATTCCAGGGCGTCCAGCCATTCCTGGGTTTCGACGGGATCGAGGTCTTGCATGGCTTGCTCCAGGGCGGAAAGGCTACCAGAATCGGTTGCCTGAAGTTTGCGACTGGCCTTGTGGGCAGACGACATAAATTCTTGGATGGCCGAAGGTTGCTTCGGCGTCCTGTAGTTTTACTACAAATCGTCGGCCATTTCAGCCTTTCGAATGTATATACGAGTAGTAAAACTACACAAGACTGAGCGTATGGCTCGGTCTTGCTGGTGAGCATAATCGTTATTGTTGGTCTATTGCGAACAAGAAAAGGTGAAACTTTGATGTTGCCTGCCAAGATTAATTTAATTTCAGCTATTTCTAACCTTTGTTCGACAGTCCTTCACCGAGCATGGCTCTTGCCTTCACAACTACACGCCATTTACACGCCGATCAAGGATAGACCATGAGCCTTCCAACGCTGGCCGAACTGCCGGCCATTCTGTTGCCTTACGCCAACCGGGCCGAACAGTCATTTCGTGACGCGGTGGCCGCGCTGGATGACGATCATGGCCTTTCTGCGTGGACGCCGCAACGGTGGGCCGACTTTGCCCGCGTGTGCGCCGCCAGTGATTTCGTCATTGAACAGAGTGTTCGTGACCCTTTGATGTTGCTTGAGCTGGCGGCCTGGGGCGAGCTGGACCGCGGGTTTGCGCCCGGCGAGCTGTGCAGCCAGATAGCCGGTGCCGTGCAACAGGCCGAAACAGAAGACGAGCTGGGCCGCGTGCTGCGCCGCCAGCGCACGCGCCAGCAGGTGCGCATCATCTGGCGCGACCTCACACGCCAGGCCGACCTGGTGCAAACCTGTCGCGACCTGTCCGACATGGCCGACGCCTGCATCGACCAGGCCTATCAATGGCTGTACCAGCGCCACTGCGCCCAGTTCGGCACGCCGACCGGCGCACGCAGCGGCGAGGCACAGCACATGGTCATCCTCGGCATGGGCAAGCTCGGGGCGGTGGAGCTGAACCTGTCGTCGGATATCGACCTGATCTTCGCCTACCCAGAAGGCGGCGAGACGGTGGGCGTGAAGCGCGCCCTGGATAATCAGGAGTTCTTTATTCGCCTGGGGCAAAAACTGATCAAGGCCCTGGACCCGATGACCGTCGACGGTTTTGTCTTTCGCGTCGACATGCGCCTGCGTCCCTACGGTTCGGCCGGCGCGCTGGTGCTCAGCTTCAACGCGCTGGAGCAGTACTACCAGGACCAGGGCCGGGACTGGGAACGCTACGCCATGATCAAGGCGCGGGTGGTGGCCGGCGACCAGGTGGCGGGCGCGCAACTGCTCGACATGCTGCGCCCGTTTGTCTATCGCCGTTATCTGGACTTCTCGGCCATCGAAGCGCTGCGCACCATGAAGCAACTGATCCAGCAGGAAGTGCGGCGCAAGGGCATGGCCGACAATATCAAGCTGGGCGCGGGCGGCATTCGTGAGGTGGAGTTTATCGCCCAGGCCTTCCAATTGATCCATGGCGGCCGCGACCTCAGTCTGCAGCAACGCCCGCTGTTGAACGTTCTGGGCACCCTGGAAGGTCAGGGTTATTTGCCCGCGGCGGTGATCAGCGAGCTGCGCAGCGGTTACGAGTTTTTGCGTTACACCGAACATGCGATCCAGGCGATTGCCGACCGCCAGACGCAAATGCTGCCGGACAGCCCTGAAGACCAGGCGCGCATTGCCTTTATGCTGGGCTTCAGTGACTGGGCCGCGTTCCATGAGCGCCTGATGTACTGGCGTGGCCGTGTGGACTGGCACTTTCGCCAGGTGATTGCCGACCCTGATGAAGAAGAGGGCGAAGAAAGCGAATTGGTGGTCGGTGGTGAATGGTTGCCGCTGTGGGAGGAATCCCAGGATGACGACGCCGCGTGTCGCCAATTGAGTGAAGGCGGTTTCACCGATGCCCCCAAGGCCCTCAAGGCCTTGGCCAGCCTGCGCGCCAGCCCGCAGTTGCGCGCCATGCAGCGCCTGGGGCGTGAGCGGCTGGATGCGTTTATCCCGCGCCTGCTGGCCCAGGCCGTTGAACATGCCAACCCGGACCTGGTGCTGGAGCGCGTATTGCCGCTGGTGGAAGCCGTGGCCCGACGTTCGGCCTACTTGGTGCTGCTCACCGAGAACCCTGACGCCCTGCGCCGCCTGCTGACCTTGTGCGCGGCCAGCCCGTGGATCGCCGAGCAGATCACCCGTTTCCCGCTGTTGCTGGATGAATTGCTCAACGAAGGCCGCTTGTTCAAGCCGCCGCTGGCGCCGGAACTGGCCGCGGAGTTGCGCGAGCGCCTCACGCGCATTCCCGAAGATGACCTTGAGCAACAGATGGAAGCCTTGCGTCATTTCAAACTGGCGCACCGCTTGCGGGTGGCCGCTTCGGAAATCGCCGGCAGCCTGCCGTTGATGAAGGTCAGCGACTACCTCACCTGGCTGGCCGAAGCCATTCTTGAACAAGTGCTGGCCCTGGCCTGGCGCCAGACGGTCGCCCGTCACGGCTCGCCGCAGCGACTGGACGGCACCCTGTGCGATCCTGGCTTCATCATTGTCGGTTATGGGAAAGTCGGCGGCATCGAACTGGGGCATGGTTCGGACCTGGACCTGGTGTTTATCCATGACGGCGACCCCCAGGCCGAGACGGACGGTGCCAAGCCGATCGACGGCGCGCAATTCTTTACACGCCTGGGCCAGCGCATCATTCACCTGCTGACCACCCAGACCAACTCTGGCCAGCTGTATGAAGTGGACATGCGCCTGCGACCTTCCGGCGCCTCCGGCTTGCTGGTGAGTTCCCTGGGCGCGTTTGACCGCTATCAACAAAATGAAGCCTGGACCTGGGAACATCAGGCCCTGATCCGCGCACGGGTGCTGGTGGGCAGCCAGGATGTGGGCCAGGCGTTCGAGCAGGTACGGGCTGACGTGTTGGGGCGTGAACGGGACTTGGAGACGCTGCGCCAGGAGGTCAGCGAGATGCGTGCCAAGATGCGTGACAACCTGGGCACCAAGGCCACGACGGCCGGCAGGGGCGCCAATGCCTTCGAGGCCACGGCGCTGTTCGACCTCAAGCAGGACGCCGGAGGTATCGTCGATATTGAATTTATGGTGCAATACGCGGCTTTGGCGTGGTCTGCGCAACATCCATCGTTGCTGCGCTACACCGACAATATCCGCATTCTGGAGGGCCTGGAGCAGGTCGGGCTGATGCCCGCCGCCGATGCCCATTTGCTGCGTGAGGTGTACAAGGCCTACCGCTCAGCCGCGCATCGCCAGGCTTTGCAGAACGAGGCCGGCACGGTCGCCGGGGACCAGTTCGCCGACGAGCGGCGACAGGTGATGCGAATCTGGCAAGCGCTGGGCTTGAGCTGAAACACTATTAGGGCGGGGAGGCATAAGCCTCCCCGCATCGTTTGTGGAAACTACATGAATATTCTGATCGTTGGGCCCAGTTGGGTCGGTGACATGGTGATGGCACAGACACTGTTTCAGTGCCTGCGCCTGCGCTATCCAGACTGCCAGATCGACGTGCTCGCCCCTGAGTGGAGCCGGCCGATCCTTGAGCGTATGCCAGAGGTGCGCAAGGCCTTGAGCTTCCCGCTCGGCCACGGCGCCCTGGAGCTGGCGACCCGCCGACGCATCGGCAAATCCATGGCCGGCCAGTACGACCAGGCGATCCTGCTGCCTAACTCGCTGAAGTCGGCGCTGGTGCCGTACTTTGCCGGTATCCCCAAGCGCACCGGCTGGCGCGGCGAGTTCCGCTATGTGCTGCTCAATGACGTACGCACCCTGGATAAAGCCCGCTACCCGTTGATGATCGAACGCTTTATGGCGTTGGCCTACGAGCCGGGCGCTGAACTGCCCAAGCCGTACCCGCGCCCCAGCTTGCAGATCGACCCGGTGACCCGCGACGCGGCGCTGGCCAAGTTCGGCCTCACCCTGGATCGGCCCGTATTGGCTCTGTGCCCGGGCGCCGAGTTTGGCGAGTCCAAGCGCTGGCCGTCGGAGCATTACGCCAAAGTTGCCGAGACGAAGATCCGCGAAGGCTGGCAGGTGTGGTTGTTCGGTTCCAAGAACGATCATTCGGTGGGTGAAGACATCCGCCAGCGCCTGATTCCCGGCCTGCGTGAAGAGGCGGTGAACCTCAGTGGCGACACGTCCCTGGCCGAGGCCATCGACCTGTTGTCGTGCGCCGACTCGGTGGTGTCCAACGACTCCGGCCTGATGCATGTGGCGGCGGCGCTGAACCGTCCGCTGGTGGCGGTGTACGGTTCGACCTCCCCAGGCTTCACTCCGCCGTTGGCCGACAAGGTCGAAGTGGTGCGCCTGGGTCTGGATTGCAGCCCGTGCTTTGAGCGTACCTGCCGTTTCGGCCACTACAACTGCCTGCGCCAGTTGCTGCCCCAGCCGGTCACCGATGCCTTGCAGCGTTTGCAGGGCGACGTGGTCGAGGTTCATTGAGTTGCGGGTTCTGGTAATCAAGACCTCATCCCTGGGCGACGTGATCCATGCCTTGCCGGCCCTCACCGACGCAGCGCGGGCGATTCCCGGCATTCGGTTCGACTGGGTGGTGGAAGAAGGCTTTGCCGAAATCCCCACCTGGCACCCGGCGGTCGACAAGGTCATCCCGGTGGCGATTCGCCGCTGGCGAAAGAACCTCTGGCAAACCGTCAAGAGCGGTGAATGGCGGCGCTTCAAGCAGGCGGTGCAGTCAACCAAATATGACCTGGTGATCGATGCCCAGGGCTTGCTCAAAAGCGCCTGGCTGACCCGCTATGTGCGGGCGCCCATCGCCGGTTTCGACAAGGATTCTGCGCGTGAACCGCTGGCTGCGCGCTTTTACTCCCGGCGCCTGGCCGTGGCCCGTGGGCAGCATGCGGTGGAGCGCTTGCGCCAGCTGTTTGCCGTGGCGCTGGGCTACGACCTGCCCCAGCGTCTGGGCGACTACGGCCTGAGCGTCGAAAAACTGCTCGGCCTGCCGCCAAAAAAGCCGTTTGTATTGCTGCTGCACGGCACCACCTGGGACACCAAGCACTGGCCCGAAGCCTATTGGCGCGAGCTGGCCGAACGCATGGGCCGTCTGGGCGTGGATGTAAAGCTGCCGTGGGGCAACGCCGCCGAAAAGGCGCGGGCCGAACGCCTGGCCCTGGGCCTGCCCAACGCCGAGGTGTTGCCCAAGCTCAACCTGGCGGGCGTGGCCCGTATATTGGCGAGCGCCCGTGCCTGCGTGGCCGTCGACACTGGCCTCGGCCACTTGGCGGCGGCATTGGACGTGCCGACCATTTCCCTGTTCGGCCCCACCAACCCAGGCCTCACCGGCGCCTACGGCAAGGGCCAGATTCACTTGGCCAGCGACTGGCCATGTGCGCCTTGCCTGCAAAAACAGTGCACTTATCAACCCACTGCCGACGACCTGCGGCGGTTCGACATCGCGCGCGAGTCGCCCCTGTGCTTCACGCGCTTGAACCCTGAGCGTGTCGCAAGCCGGCTGAGCACGTTGTTACTGGCCGAGGAGCAGCACTGATGCAACTGGCTTTTGTTCTGTACAAGTACTTCCCTTTCGGTGGCCTGCAGCGCGACTTCATGCGCATCGCCCTGGAGTGCCAGCAGCGCGGCCACAAGATTCGGGTGTACACCCTGATCTGGGAAGGTGATATCCCGCCAGGCTTTGAGGTGCTGGTGGCGCCGGTCAAGGCCTTGGTCAACCACCGCCGCAACGAAAAGCTCTACGCCTGGATCCAGGCCGACCTGGCCAAGCGGCCGGTGGACCGTGTGGTGGGGTTCAACAAGATGCCGGGGCTGGACCTGTACTTTGCCGCCGACGGTGTGTTCGAGGACAAGGCCCAGACCCTGCGCAACCCGATGTATCGCTGGTTCGGGCGCTACAAGCACTTTGCCGAATACGAGCGCGCCGTGTTCGATAAGAACGCCAAGACGCAGATCATGGTGTTGTCCGAGCATCAGCAGCAGTTGTTCACCCAGTATTACGGTACCCAGGCAGAGCGTTTTCACCTGTTGCCACCGGGTATCGCCCGCGACCGCCGCGCGCCGCCGAACGCCGCCGAGATCCGCGCCGAGTTCCGCGCTGAATTTCGCTTGGCTGAAGATGATTTGCTGTTGGTGCAGATCGGTTCGGGGTTCAAGACCAAGGGCGTCGACCGCAGCCTCAAGGCGCTGGCCGCACTGCCTACGCGCCTGAAGAAACGCACTCGGCTATTTGTAATCGGCCAGGACGACCCCAAAGTATTCCAATTGCAGAGCGCGGCGCTGGGCCTGGGCGACCAGGTGCAGTTCTTCAAGGGCCGCAATGATATTCCGCGCTTCCTGCTGGGGGCCGACCTGTTGATTCACCCCGCGTATAACGAGGCGGCCGGCATGGTGCTGGTCGAAGCGGTGGTCGCCGGCCTCCCGGTACTGGTGAGCCAGGTGTGCGGCTATGCGTTCTACATCGACAAGGCCCAGAGCGGCCGGGTGTTGGACGAGCCGTTCGAGCAAACCCAGCTCAACCAGTATCTGGTCGATATGCTCGACGACCCACAAGCGCGTGCGACCTGGAGTCGCAATGGTCTGGCCTTCGCAGAGACGGCCGACCTCTTTAGCATGCCGCAGTACGCTGCGGACCTGATTCTGGCGGAGCCAAACCGATGAAGTTGATTCTAGCCGAACCCTTCAAGACCCTCTGGAACGGGCGCGATGCGTTCGCCGAGGTCGAGAAGCTGGAAGGCCAGGTGTTCCGCGAACTGGCCGCTCGCCGTACGTTGCGTACGGTGGTCGAGGGCCAGCCTTATTTTGTGAAGATCCACCGTGGGATCGGCTGGGGCGAAATCCTCAAGAACCTGGTCACTGCCAAATTGCCGGTGTTGGGCGCGGGCCAGGAGTGGGTGGCGATCCAGCGCTTGCAGGCGCTTGGCGTACCGACCATGACCGCCGTGGCGTTCGGTGAAAAAGGCAGCAACCCGGCCGACCAGCACTCGTTCATCATCACCCAGGAACTGACCCCCATCATCAGTCTGGAAGACCTGACCCTGGACTGGGTCAAGCAACCGCCCGTGCCGGCCATCAAGCATGCCTTGACCCTTGAGCTGGCGCGTACCGTCGGCGCGATGCACCGCGGCGGCGTCAACCATCGAGATTGCTACCTGTGCCATTTTCTGCTGCACACCGACCGGCCCATCAGCGTCGATAACCTCAAGCTGTCGGTGATCGACCTGCACCGCGCCCAGGTGCGTGCAACGATCCCCGTGCGCTGGCGCAACAAAGACTTGGCCGGCCTGTATTACTCCGCGTTGGAGATCGGCTTGACCCAGCGCGACAAGCTGCGTTTTCTCAAGGCGTACTTCCAGCAGCCGCTGCGCCAGATCCTGGCGGAGCAAACCGCGCTGCTGTCTGCGCTGGAACGCATGGCAGCAAAGCTGTATGCGCGTAAACAACGATACGGGGATGCGATCTGATGGCGGGTTGGAACCTGGAACCTGCCTACGCCGCCCTGGCGGATGACTTTGGAAGCCTGGACGCGGTGTTCGCCCTGCAAGGCGAGCGGCTGACCCGCGACCCGTTGTCGGAAGTGATCCGGGTGGAGCGTGGCGGGGTCAATTATTACGTCAAGCGCTACGTAGGCGCCGGCAAGGGCCTGCGTCGTTACCTGGGCCGGCCACGGGTGAAATCCGAATGGCAGAACCTCAAGCGCTTCGCCAAGTGGGGCATCCCCACCGCCGACGTGGTGGCCTGGGGCCTGGACCGCAAGGGCCTGGCCTATAACCGTGGCGCCATGATCACCCGCGAACTGCCCAAGACCGAAGATCTGTCGGTGCTGGCCGAGCGTCACGATGAGCGCCTCAAAGACCCCCGGTGGGTCGATGGCATCAGCCGCCAGCTCGCCGAATACACGCGCACCATGCACGATCACCGCTTCACCCATAACGACTTGAAGTGGCGCAACCTGCTGGTGGACGACCAACGTACCCTGTACCTGATCGACTGCCCCAACGGTGATTTCTGGCGCGGCTTCTGGCTCAAGTACCGCATCACCAAAGACCTGGCCTGCCTGGACAAAGTCGCCAAGTATCACTTGTCGGCCACCCAGCGCCTGCGCTTCTACCTGCAATATCGCCAGCGCGCGCACCTGACCGCGTCGGATAAACAGCGAATTCGCCATGTGGTGAAGTTTTTCGAGGGACGCGAATGAGTGACTTCCTGGCGGCCGAAGACCGCGCTCTGCTTGAGCGCAACGGCCTGGCGACCTTCGACGCGCTGTGGGCCAAGCAACTGGATGCGGTGGACGAGCCGAACACCAGCGGCGACGGTTGGAGCAGCGTGTATCGCCTGGAGCTTGAGGGGCAGGGTTACTACCTCAAGCGCCAGAGCAACTACCTCACGCGCACCTTGCACCGCCCGTTTGGCGAGCCGAGTTTTGCCCGCGAGTTTCGCAACATCAGCCTGTATCGAAAGCTCGGCATCCCGGCCCTGCAAGCGGCGTTCTTCGGTGAGCGCAAGGTCAAGGGCGAGCGCCGGGCGATGCTGCTCACCCGTGCGCTGGATGGCTGGAATGACCTGGACTCGTTGCTGGAGCAGTGGTCGCAATTGAGCGCAGCCCAGCACAGTGCGATCCTGTTGGCGTGCGGCAAGCTGGCGCGTCATCTGCACAGCGTCGGGCAGGTGCATGGCTGTTTTTACCCCAAGCATATTTTCCTGCAGCCTGCCGGTGAGGGGTATGCCGCGCAGTTGATCGACCTGGAGAAAACCCGCCCGCTGCTGTTTGGCTGGCGTGACCGGGTCAAGGACCTGGAACCGCTGCTGCGCCGCGCGCCGCAATGGTCGGATGCGCAGGTGCGCCAACTGCTGGCGGCGTACCTTGAGCAGCCCGAGGACAGCGCCTTGGTCGCCACTTGGCACCAGCGCCTGACCGCACGCCGCAGCCACAAGGAGAACCGCTGATGCGCTTATCCGAGCTGAAAACGGCTGGGCGTACCCCCAGCCTGCCGCTGACCCTCGATCTGGCGGATGCCGCCGGCCCTGGGCAATTGCAGTTGCTGAGCCTGCTGCGGGTGTTGCCGGGGCAGCGCTATGTGGGCGCCGCCGTGTGGCGGGGTCGCCCGGTGTTGGCCAAGTTGTTGGTGGGCAGCAAGGCGGCGCGGCATTTTCAGCGTGAGCTCACAGGGGTACGCCTGTTGGCTGAGCAAGGCCTGACTACGCCGTTGCTGCTGGCCGATGGTTTGCAGGACGGCGAGGGCGGTTGGCTGCTGTTTGAGTTTATCGAGGGTGCTCAAAGCCTGTCCGACGCTTGGCTCGCCGTCGAAAACCTGCCGCCATTGACGGACGAACAAACCGCCGTGCTCGCCGAAGCGCTGGGCGCGATTGCCCAGATGCATGCCAAGGGCCTGTGGCAGGAAGACCTGCACCTGGACAACCTGCTGCGCAAAGACGGCAAGCTGTACTTGATCGATGGCGCCGGCATTCGTGTCGAAGAGGCGGGCAAGCCGCTGTCACGCAATCGAGTGCTGGAGAACCTCGGGGTGTTCTTCGCCCAACTGCCGAAGAACCTTGAGCCGTTTACCGAAGAATTGCTGGTGTATTACCTGCTGGCCAACGGCGAACACGCCTTGCCAATGCAAGCCCTGGAAAAACAGGTGCATAAAGTCAGCGCCTGGCGCTTGAGAGACTATCTGGACAAGACCGGCCGCGAGTGCACGCTGTTCAGTGTGGTGCGCGGCGCTTTTGGCCTGCGTGCGATCCGTCGCGAAGAAGAAGCCGCCATGGTGCCGGTGCTGGAGCAGGCCGATGCGTTGCTCGACCAGGGCCACCTGTACAAGACCGGTGGCGCGGCGAGCGTGGCCAAGGTCGACGTGGCCGGCCGGCCGCTGGTGATCAAGCGCTACAACATCAAGGGCTTTGCCCACTGGCTCAAACGCTTCTGGCGCCCAAGCCGCGCCTGGCACTCCTGGCGCGAAGGCAACCGCCTGGCCTTCCTGGGTTTTGCCACACCCAAGCCGTTGGCGGTGCTGGAGAAACGGTTCCTGTGGTTGCGCAGCCGTGCCTACTTGGTCACCGAGTACCTGCCGGGGCCGGACATCATCGAGCGCTTTGCGCCGTATGTGGAAAGCGGCGATGCGCCCGAGAGCGAATTGCAGGCGCTGGACCAGTTGTTTGCCGACTTGATCCGCGAGCGCATCAGCCATGGGGATTTCAAGGGCCATAACCTGTTCTGGAATGACGGGCGCTGGGCGATGATTGACCTGGATGCCATGTGCCAGCACCGTTCTGTTGCCAGCTTTGCGCCGGCATACGCCAAGGATCGGGCGCGGTTCATGCGCAATTGGCCGCAAGACAGTGCGTTGTATCGAGTGATTGATCAGCGGTTGCCCAAAGAGATCAGTATCGTCAGTTGAAGCGGGCCCTGTGGGAGCGGGCTTGCTCGCGAAAGCGGTGGGTCAGTCAACATTGGTGTTTGCTGGGCCGACGCCTTCGCGAGCAAGCCCGCTCCCACATTTGATCTTGATTGTTTTGAGTAGGGTGTTCGCTTAACTGATCGGTATTGGGGGTCAGAACTGGTACTGCGCCCCAGCCCCCGCATACCACGAGCGCCCCGGCGCGGCTTCGTAATAGCGGCCATTGCCGTCGCCCACAATTACCGACCCTACGTACTGACGGTCCAGCAGGTTATCCAGGCGCAAGGTCTGGTGAAAGGTCCAGTGCTCGACCTTCTGCTCAAACCGTGCGCGCCAGTTGAAGACGCTGTAGGCCGGTGCGGCGTGTTGCTGGTTGGTGTCTTCCACGTAGACCTTGCTGCGGTACAGGCCTTCGATGGCGGTGCTGACCCAGTCCCGTGGTTTCCAGTTCAGTTCTGCGAACAGGGTGGTTTGTGGCACGCCGGGGAGGTAGTTGCCTTTGTCGATGGTGTTGGCGCCGCTGGCAAAATCGCTGTCGTAGGTGGCGTGCAGGCGGGTGTAGGCGAGGCTGGTGCTCCAGTGGTCGCTCAGTTGGCTTTCAACACCTAGTTCGAAGCCGCGGCGCAATGTGCGACCGGCGTTCTGGTAGCTGGTACGGCCACCGATGGATTGCTGCACCACCAGTTCGTCCTCGGTGGTGATCTGGAAAACGGCGGCGTTGATCCGTGTGTTGTTCAGTTGCGCTTTCACACCCATTTCATATTGCGTACTTTCAGACGGCTTCAAGCCGAAGTTGAAGCCCTCGGCGTTGCCCGGTGCATAGGCCAGCTCGGCCTGGGTCGGGGTTTCAAAGCCTTTGCCTGCGCTGATGTAGCCATGCAGGTCGGGGGTGAACGCATACATCACGCTCATCGATGGCGTGTTCTTCTGGTAGGTCTTGTTGCCGCTGGCGTCGCCATTGCTGAGGAACTGATCTTCAACGTCCATCTGCATCGTGCTGTGGCGCACGCCGGCTTGCAGGGTCCAGCGGTCGAGGGCCCAGTTGGCTTGGATATACGGGTCGAGGCTGCGAGCCGTGTCGATTTCGTCGCGGCGTAGTTGGCCTTTCACGCCGAGGGTGTTGCCGCTGTAGTTCTGATAACCATGGCGGCTGTCTTCGCTTTGATCGAAGTCCAGGCCGGTAATGATCATCAGCTCGCCAGGCGCGCTTTCGATGGGCTGCATCCAGCGTACGCTGCCGCCGTAGAACTTACGGTCAAATTGCACCACGCCACCGCCGCGTTCGTTGGCGGGCGTGCCCTTGGGGATCGACAGGTACTGAATCACACTACGGCGCCCGGTATAGGCATTGACCTGCAAGGTCGCGCCACCGAAGTACCGCTCGTAATTCATCCCCAATTGCTGATGATCGATACTTTTGCGCGTGTTGTAGTTCAGCGCATTGGCGCTTACCGAACGCGGGTCGGCCTTGTACGCCGCCCAGGTCTGCCCCAGTGGATCTTGCGTGCCGTTCTGCTCCAGGCTGCTGTAGATCAAGGCCAGCTTACTGTCGTCATCCGGCTGGAAATTGAGCTTGGCGAAAGTCTGGTCGCGGCGCGCGCTGCTGTGGTCGCGGTAGCCGTTGGTGTCCATGCGCGAGGCGTCGAGCACAAACCCGGCGCCGTTCGCCGCACCCTCGGCGCTCAGGTGGTTCTTGTTCAGCCCGTCGCTGCCCACCAGGGTTTCGGCGCCGATACGCGGCGGGCCTTCGCCGTCGCGGGAGAACATCTGGATCACGCCGCCGGCGTTGCTGCCATACAGCGTCGCCGCCGGACCGCGCAGCACTTCGATGCGCTCAGCGGTGTCGAGGTTGAAGGTGGCGGCCTGGCCCTGGCCATCCGGGGTACTGGCGGGGATGCCGTCGGCGATCAGCTTGATGCCGCGCACGCCAAATGCCGAGCGGGCGCCGAAGCCGCGGGAAGAAATCTGCAGGTCCTGCGCATAGTTCTGGCGGTTCTGCACCACCAGGCCGGGTACGCGGGACAGGGCTTCGGAGGCGTTAATGCCCAGCTGGCCGTCACTGATCTGCTCGCGGCTGATGCCGTCCACGGAATAGGGCAAATCGAACGTTGGGCTAGCGCTGCGCGAACCGCTGACGACGGTGGTGGCGAGGGTCAGTGGCGAATCATCGCCCTGCACGGTGCTGCTCAAGGCCAGCAGGCCAGGCAGCAAGAGGGAAAAACGAGCGTGCATTTTTTTCATGAGGCAGCCAGAGTCTTGGGCACGCATAGCGAAGGCGCGCAAAAAGTGCGCAAGTTTAAACAGTCAGGCAGGTTTTACCATTTCGGATTTTTCCTACGCAATGCAGCGGCGTCTCTCGGGTGAATGAGCCAATCTCTCGGTGCTAGCGTGGCTGACCGTTTGCGAGGCTAGGATATGACAAGAAAAATAATGGCTGCACTGGGTGTAAGTGTCGCTGTGCTGTTATTAAGCGGCTGTGGAACTGTTAATAGCGTCATGCGCAAAGAGGGCGACACGGCGCGTGAGCTCAGGCTCGCAAAAACCTATTGCCAATCCATTCCCCGCGCTTACAGCGGCGTGGCCTTTGATTTCTGCATGCTGCACGCGGCCCCGGACCCCACCGGGTTCCTCATACCCTTCGTGCTCGTAGATATTGCGGTGTCCGCGGTTGCCGATACGGTGGTTTTGCCCTATACGATTTATCGACAATCGGCCGACGGCAATATCAGCATCTATTGGCGACCGGGCCGTTCATAAGCCTATGGGTATAAAAGCACCTGCCCAGCTCCTCTACTGGGCGAAAGGAGTTGTCCGTGAGTCGTGGTTTCAGAATCCTGCTGGTTTCAACCTTGTTATTGGCCTCCGGCTGCGGAACGATCAATACCGTCTTTCGTTCGGATGCCGTGGCCAGCCAGAACCTCAAGGAGTCACGCAGCCACTGCGAAAACGTGCCGCGTATCTACAGTGGGGTGATTTACGGCTTTTGTACCCTCAATGGCGAGCCTGCACCGGACAAAAGCCTGAAGGACCAAAGCCTGCTGGATCGCCAAGGCAATGCCTTCCCGATCATCGCAATTGAATTTGTCGCCTCTGGTGTCATGGACACCCTGATGCTGCCTTATACGATCTACCGCCAGAACAAGGACGGCAGCATCGAGATCTTCCGCTAGCCCCTCTCGGCGCTTGCCGCTAACAGCTTCCTACTGCTTTTAAGCTATAATCCCGCCCTTTAGCTGTTTCCCGCCCCGGCGGGAAACACACTTTTTTCAGGCGCGATGCGCCTGCATGCAGACTAAAAGAGGCTAGACCCCAGTGGCATTGACGATTCTTGGCCTGTCCGGCGCCCTTAGCCATGATCCTTCCGCAGCCCTGTATATCGACGGCAAGCTGATTGCGGCCGCCGAAGAAGAGCGCTTCGTACGCGACAAACATGCAAAGAACCGCATGCCCTACGAGTCGGCGAAGTTCTGCCTGGAGCAGGCCGGCATCAAGCCTTCGGACGTTGACGTGGTGGCGATCCCGTTCGCCCCGATCAGCCTGTTCGGCGAGGCGCGCTGGCACTACGCCAAGCGTTACTGGTACGCCCCGGACCGCGCCCTCGACGCGATCCTGATGGGCAACCGTCGCTACAAGCGCTATCGCAACAAGATCGTCTGGTGCCTGGAACAACTGGGCTTCGATCCGAAGAAAATCAAGATCGAACCGGTTGAACACCACCTGGCTCACGCCTCCAGTGCCTACCACTGCTCGGGCTTCCAGGAAAAAACCGCGATTCTGGGCATTGACGGCAAGGGCGAGTACGCCACCACCTTCTTCGGCTACGGCGAAAACGGCAAGATCCACAAGATCAAGGAATTCTACGATCCGGACTCCCTCGGCGGCCTGTACGGCGCAATCACCGAGTTCCTCGGTTTCGAGATGCTCGACGGTGAGTTCAAGGTCATGGGCATGGCGCCGTACGGCGATGCCAGCAAATACGACTTCTCGCGCCTGGCCTCCTTTGAGAACGGCGAGTTGGTGATCAACACCGACTACGCCAACGTCATCGGCCTGCGCCGCTACAAAGAGAAGGGCAAAGGTTTCTACTTCTCGCCAAAACTGATCGAGTGGCTGGGGCCCAAGCGCGAAGGCGACATCGCCGACGAGCCGTACATCCACTACGCGGCCAGCATGCAGGCGCTGTTCGAAAAACTGGCCTTGCAGATGATCGACCATTACCTGGGCGACATCCTCAAGGACACCGGCAAGCTGGCCTTCGCCGGCGGCTGTGCGTTGAACGTCAAGCTGAACCAGAAAATCATTGCCCGTGACGACGTCAAAGAGCTGTTCGTGCAACCGGCCTCCGGCGATGCCGGTACCGCTGTTGGCGCGGCTGCCTATGTGTCCCACGCCCGTGGCGTACCGGTCGAGAAGATGGAGCACGTTTACCTCGGCCCGTCCTACAGCAACGAAGACGTGATTGCCGCGTGCGCCAAGCACGAGAGCAAGCCGAACTGGCGCAAGATCGAGAACATGCCTAAGCGCATTGCCAAGATCATGGTCGACGGCAACCCGGTGGCCTGGTTCCAGGGCCGCATGGAGTTTGGCCCGCGCGCGTTGGGCGGTCGTTCGATCATCGGTTGCCCAAGTGCGACCGGCGTTGCAGATCGCATCAACCACCAGATCAAGTTCCGCGAGCGCTGGAGGCCTTTCTGCCCGTCGATGCTCGACACCGTGGCCCCGCAGATGATCAAGGTCGATCACCCGGCGCCGTTCATGACCTTCACCTTTGAAGTCGCGGAAGAATGGAAGACCCGCGTACCGGAAGTGGTGCACGAAGACGGTACTTCCCGCGCCCAGGTGCTCAAGCGCGAATACAACCCGCGCTACTACGACATGATGAAAGAGCTGGAAGTGCTGACCGGCAACGGCGTGTCCCTGAACACCTCGCTCAACCGTCGTGGCGAAGCGATGATCTGCTCGCCAACCGACGCGCTGAACATGTTCTTCGGTTCGGACCTGCAGTACCTGATCATGGAAGACATCCTCGTGGTCAAGGACGGCGTAGACCCTTATGACGCCGTGGTTTAAATGCTGAACCGCTTCCAGGGCTGGCGTGAACGTGGCTGGGCGCCTGTCGAGGCCGAGGTTTACGCCCAGGCCTGGCAGCGTTACGGCGGCAGCGTGGCGACCCATCCCCGGGTGATCGAACGGCTGGCCGGCCTGGCGCAGATACCCGTGCGTTACCTGGGCTGGGAGCAAGGTGGTGAACTCAAGGGGGCAATCGCCACCTGGGGCCGCGACCTGGCGCTGTCCAAGGACGTACTCAAGCGCAGCGGCAAGAAAGGCCTGTTTGACCTGGGCAACGCCGAGATCATCCTGCCGATTGCCGCCGATGCGCAGGTGCCGTTGCGGCATCGTGCGCGCTACCTCTCGGCGCTGAACGAGGGGCGCGTGAGCACCCTCAAGCCCCAGGTCGAGCAGTTGGCCATGGCGCGTACTCCTGAAGACCTGTCGAAGAAGTTTCGCTACAACCAGCGGCGTGAACTGCGCCTGTTGGAAGAGGCGGGCGGCGTGGTACGGGCGGTCAGTGAGTTCTCGAGCGTAGAACTGGCGGCGATTTATTGCGATCTGTTCCAGCGCCGTTGGGGCTTCCCGGCGGCGGGCGCGGCGCGCCTGGCCGAGGTGCTGGAGTTGCTCAAGGAGTTTTTGTTCGGCTCGGTGCTGTTTCTGAACGACGCGCCGATTGCGGTGCAATTGGTGTATCAGGTGCAGTCCAACGAGTGGTTCAGCGCCGAGTATGTCAACGGCGGCGTCGACCCTGAAACCCGCGCCTTCAGCCCCGGCAGCGTGCTGAGTTTTCTCAATACCCAAAGTGCCTGGGAACAGGCGCGGGCGGCGAACAAGTCGCTGCGCTTCTCCTTCGGGCGTTCCGACCGCGAATACAAAGAGCGCTGGTGCAACCCGGTGCCGGTGTTCAGTGTATGAGCCGTAAACAGCAACTGCTCAAGCGTCATCGGCGTAACAAGCGTATTGCGCTGTTGATCGGCGTGCTGGTGCTGGTCGCGACCGGCGTACTGGTGGCCTGGTGGTTGCCGCTGATCCTTGCGGTGCTGCTGTGGGGCGCCCATGAGGCCTGGTTTGCCGATCATCTGTTTTACTCGCCCAAAGACAGCTATGAGTACGCGTTTCCGGCCGGCAGCGAACAGCCCGGCTTGCGCCTGGAGGCGGGCCGACTGCTGCTGGATGCGCCGTTGGCGGCGGATGAAACCCTGATCGTCGGCGTTGAGTTGAAAAGTACCTGGCTGGGGCGTTTCTTCGACCCCGCAGTAAATCTGTTGGGCCTGGAAACTCCAGACCGGCAAGCCTTCGAACGCGGCGTCGCCGGGCGGCGTTATCTGAACCTGACCGGCGCCGGCGAAGCCTTGGTGGCGGGCAACCTCAACTTGCGCGGGCGTTTTTGCCGGATCAAGGGGCAGCCGACGCTGTGGCGCTTTCGCCAGCTGGACTATCGCCAGCAACGTGTGATGGTGATCGCGCCCCATGCCGACGATGCCGAACTGGCTGCGTTCAGCCTTTACAGCCAGGCGACTGAAAGTTGGATCGTCACGCTGACGGCCGGTGAAATCGAAGCCGAGCATTATCAGCATATGGGCCTGCCCAAGGCTGAAGCTGCGCGCCTCAAGGGCCGTTTGCGGGCCTGGGACAGCGTCGCCGTGCCGCGCTGGGCGGGCGTGCCCGAGGCGCAATGCGTGCAGTTGGGCTACTTCTGCATGCAGTTGCAAGCCATGCAAGCCGCGCCGGATCAGCCGCAAGCCTCCCGCGAAGCGGATTTGGCCGATACGCGGCTGTTTCGCCAGTTCAATGGTTTTGCCCTGCCTGGCGATGCTGATGGCGCGCCGACCTGGCACAACCTGATCGCCGACCTGCGGGCGCTGCTGCTCAAGGCGCGGCCCCAGGTGATCGTGTTGCCCACGCCGTTGCTGGACCCCCACGCCGACCATATCTGCGCCCACGCGGCAGTGCTGGAAGCCTTGCAGGGGCTGGCGTGGCAGCCCGACACATTGCTCGGCTACGCCAATCACCTGCATGATAACGACCGTTGGCCCATGGGCGATTCCGGCGCTGGCGTGGCGTTGCCGCCGCGTTTCGATAGCGCTGTGGAGCTGGTGCCGTGCAGTTTCGCCCTCGCCTTGAGCCAGCAGCAGGACAAGGCCATGGCCCTGGGCATGATGCACGACCTGCAGCCGTCAGCGCCGTTCAAGCGTCGAGTGCGTAGGTGGTTGCAGCAACTGCTGGCGGGCCGTAGGCCGTCGCCCTATGGCGAGAACGAATTCTTTCGCAAGGCCGTGCGCCGTCACGAGCTGTTGTGGGTCCTGAAGCAGGACTGAGAGCCGATTGAAGGCAGGCCGGTATGCGCCTGTCGCCCTTTTACCGGGCTGCGTGCCCGTAGCCAGATCGCTGCATGGAGAGTTATGAAGCCTCGTTTCAAGGTTTTGCAGTTACAGCCGGACTACAACGTCAAGACCCATGACTTCGCGGACTTGGGTGAGCAAATCGTCAAATCCCTGCCGGCTGAGCGCTTTGAGGTGACCTCCGGATTTCTCAGCGGGCGCCCGCTGCCCGGTCAGCCCCTGAGTGTGGCCGAACACTCGCATTATTTCGAGCTGCCGGAGAAGTCCCTCAAGGGGATTCGCTTTGGCGCCATGTGGCAGATCTACAAGTACTGCCGCGAGCAGAAGTTCGACGTGGTCATCTGTAACCGCTTCAAGTCGGTGAACATGATGCTGTCGCTCAACCGCTGGTTGAAGATCCCGCTGTGCATCGGCATCTCCCACGGCTTTGGCGAGTACGCCCGTGGTTACCGTCGGCGTCAGACCCAGCGCTGGGTCAGCCCGGCGTGGCGCTTTGTCGGTGTGTCCGAAGCGGTCAAGGACTACCTGGTAGATCTCAATTGCGGCTTCACCCGTGAGAACACTACCTACGTCACCAACGCGATCGATATTCCCCAGGCAGAGGCTTTGCAACTGTCCCGCGAGGACGCGCGCAAGGCCCTGGGCCTGCCCATGGATGCACGGATGATCGGCGCACTGGGGCGCCTTGTGCCGATCAAAGGCCATACCCATCTGCTGCAAGCCTTCGCCACGCTCAAGGACAAATACCCTGAGGCGCAGGTGGGCATCATTGGTTCCGGCCGTGCCGAAGCCGACCTGCGTGCCGACATCGAGCGCCTGGGCCTGACCGGCCGTGCGCACTTGCTGGGTTTTCGCGAAGACGGCATGAAGTACGTGCGCGGCTTCGATATCTGGACCATGCCATCGCTGTTCGAAGGCCTGGGCCTGGCCCTGCTGGAAGGCATGAGCGGCCATCTGCCGGTGATTGCCTCCAACGGCCCGGCGATGCTGCCGCTGGTGCAGGGCGCGGGCGGCTTGTCCCACGACCCGGGCAACGTCGAACAACTGGCTGCAGCCCTGGACACTTACCTGGCGCTGAGCGATGAACAATTACGTGCCAAGGGTGAAGAGGTGTTCCGCTATCTGGAGGCCAACCACACCCTCGACGAGTTCAAGCACAAGTACCTGACCCTGATTGAAACCGGTTTGCGTGAAGTAGGTAGAGCATGAATCAGCCACAACCCCTGGTCTCGGTGATCATCGCCTCCTACAACCATGGCCAGTACATCGAGCAAAGCATTCTTAGCGTGCTGGGGCAGACCTACCCCAATATCGAGCTGTTGGTGGTCGACGACGGCTCCAAGGATGACAGCGTCGAACGCATCCGGCGCTTGCAGGCCGAGCACGGCTTTGATTTCCAGGTGCAGCAGAACCAAGGGCTCAGCGCCACCTTGAACGGTGCGATTGCTCGCGCCAAGGGCAGCCTGATCGCACCGTTCGGCTCGGATGACATCATGTTGCCGGACCGTATCGCCACCCAGGTGGCGTATATGGACGGCAAGCCGAAGGTGGGCATGTGTGCCGGCAATATCGAGCTGATCGACGGGGACGGCAACCTGCACCCGGAGAAGAAACAGCGTCGCGACGTGCCGTTTCGCCGTCTGGACTTCGACGACCTGTTCCTGGACCGCAAGCCGTTCCCGCCGGCGCCGACCATGCTGATTCGTCGGGAAGTGCTGGAGGAGGTCGGCGGTTTCGATCCGCAGATTCCCCTGGAAGACCTGCTGATCCAGCTGAAGATTACCGCGGCGGGTTACACCATCGACGCCCTTGACGTGGTGATGGCCCAGTATCGCCAGCACGCCAGCAACACGTACAAGAACCACCGCTACATGATCCAGAACATCCTCAAGACCTATGCCAAGTTCAGCGAGCACCCGGCCTATGACGCGGTTCGCTACAACTTCCTGAACTCGATGTTCCTCAAGACCGCCGACCGCGACCGCCCGTTGGCGCGGGAGATTCTCAAGCAGATCCCGTTGAAGTTCTGGGGGCGCAAGACCTTGCGTGGGCTGGTGCGGTTGTATCTGGCACCACTCAAAAACTGAACCGCCACCACACCCTGTAGGAGCGAGCTTGCTCGCGAAGAACCTCAACGATAACGCGTGTTTGCTGAATAAACGCGGTGCCGGTGAGTTTTTCGCGAGCAAGCTCGCTCCTACAGAGGGTGTTTACAGGCTCTGGACCTGCTCACGGATTTTCGCGGTGGCGGCTGGGCTTGCCACCGAGGCGTAACCCTTGACCAGTTGTTCGAAATGCGTTTCGAACAGCCAGTTGCGGTCCTGGGGATAACGCTGCATGTGGCGCAGGTTACGTTGGCGCAGGGCGTGACGCAGCGAAGACGGGTAGATGCGCAGGTCAGCCACGTCGATCAGGGCGAATTCACCATCGTCCATCAACAACACGTTACCCAGGTGCAGCGAACGGAAGTACACGCCGCGCTCGTGCAGTTGCGCCATGAACCGGCCAAAGCGCTCCACCAATGATTCACGCAGGCTGCTGTCCAGGCTTTGCAGCGCTTGGCGCAACGTCAGGCCGGGCAACGGCGTGTAGCGCACTGCGCTGCTGGCGTCGCTCACGCGGTAGAGCCCGAGGATGTGCGGCGTAGGAATGCCCAGGGTGCGCAATTGCTCGCTGTTGCTGGCAAAGCGCTCGGAGTACGGGTTGAAGCTGCCGGAGGTGTACCAGCGGCGTGGGCGGAACAGCTTGAGGAAGCTGCCGTCCTCCAGGCGCAGGACTTTGGGCCCCAGGCCATCGGCCTCAATCACGTGGGCATTGCTGCACAGCTGTTCAAGCGCGGCGGGCTTGAGGTTCTGCACCTTCATGCGCAGCAGGCTGCGATGGCGCTGGGCGAGGCTCAGGCCGGTGATGATTGCCAGGGGGATCCACAGCAGGAACCAATGCTCCTTGGGCCGTGACAGGATGCCGCCGCCTTCGGTCAGGCCTGCACCGATGCCATAGGCCAGCAGGGACGATGCCAGGATGAACAGCGGCTGGGCGCGCTCCTTCAAACCTTTGTATAGGCCCCAGCCGAGCATGACGGCCCAGGGGATAAAACCAATGATGCCGACGTAATAGAGCACGCCGAGGGCAAAGCTGTGGGGCTCGCGCAGTTGATAACCTTTCGCTAGGGTCAGGTAAAGCTCGGAATCGTAGCTATGTCCGATCCAGGGATGCTCGGCGATAAGCTGCAGTGAAATACTCCACAGCTCGAGACGGAATGAGGTGCCTCGCTCGGTGATTAACTCAGGGTAAAACAGGAGTAGTGCGACTGCGCCTAGGATCATTCCACTGATCAGCAATGCCGAACGACGATTTCGGCTTACAAAGCTCATCCAAAGTATGGCCAGCGTCAGCGCCACCAGTGGCGTGCGTGAGCCGGTCGCCAGTACGGCCATGGTCATGATCGTCAGGGCCGGTACGCTGAACCACAACACCTTCATGCGTTGGGTGGTCATGCAGACGTACAGCCAGTACACGGTGAAGAACCCAAAAAGATGCGAGCTCAACAGCGGGTTATCAAGCGCGCCCAGGCCGCCGATCATGCGCAAACCGGGCGAATAGCCCTTGGCGAACGCCACCAGATTACCCAGGCTCACCACCAGCGCAATCACCGCAGCGCTGAAGAAGATCGGTTTGAACAATTCGTTGCGGTAATGCAGCAACAGCCCGCAGCCACCAAACAGCATGAAGGTATTCAGCGGTCGCTTGAACAGGTCGGTATCGGAACTGGGCGCGGGGCTCCAGAGCAGACTGGTCAACGCCCAGGCGGAGAACGCCAGGAACGCGATCGCCAGGGGCTCGCGCAGCAGGTCCTTGAACTCCCGAGGGCGTATGCACAACAGAAACAAGGTCGGTACGCTGAACAGGATGTAGACAATGCGGTGCAGTACATTGCGATTGCCGACAAAGAACAGTGCACTCAGGAGCAGCAGCAAGCCAACAGGCAAAATCCATAGGACCAGGAAGTCGAAAACGCGATTTGAGCCATAGGTAAGGCGCTTGGAGTGCATACAGTAAAGCCATTCCAGAAAGAGAAAGCCGACCATCTTAAGCTAGTGGCTAAGTAATGTCGCCGGTAGGATCCAACCGGGCCGCGGCTTACGCCGGGTGCAAGTACAACAGAGAAGCTGTGCTAAAGTCAGCCTCCTTTTTCAAAACGCCGCGTGATATGACCGACTCCAGTCCGAGCGCAAGCCCTTCGAGCTTGAAAATATACTTCCGCCTGCTCAGTTACGTTAAGCCCTATATGGGCTTGTTCGCGTTGAGTATCCTTGGATTTCTGATTTTCGCGTCGACCCAACCGATGCTGGGTTACATCCTCAAGTACTTTGTCGATGGTCTCTCCAATCCGGAAGCTGTGCTGTTCCCGACCGTGCCCTTTTTGCGCGACCTGCAATTGCTGCAGGCGGTGCCGCTGCTGATCATCCTGATCGCGGCCTGGCAAGGCCTGGGCTCGTTCCTGGGCAACTACCTGTTGGCCAAGGTCTCCCTGGGCCTGGTCCACGATTTGCGGGTGCAGTTGTTTAACAACCTGCTGACGCTGCCCAACCGCTACTTCGATAACCACAACTCCGGGCATCTGATTTCCCGCATCACCTTCAACGTGACTATGGTCACGGGGGCCGCGACCGATGCCATCAAGGTGGTGATCCGCGAAGGCATGACGGTGATCTTCCTGTTCGCCTCCTTACTGTTCATGAACTGGCGCCTCACGTTGGTGATGATCGCGATCCTGCCGTTGATTGCTGTGATGGTCAGTACCGCCAGCAAGAAATTCCGCAAGCAGAGCAAGAAGATCCAGGTGGCCATGGGCGACGTGACCCACGTGGCCTCGGAGACCATCCAGGGCTACCGCGTGGTGCGCAGCTTCGGCGGCGAAGTCTACGAACAAAAGCGCTTTTTCAAGGCCAGCCAGAGCAACACCAACAAGCAACTGCGCATGACCCGCACCGGGGCGATCTACACCCCGGCGCTGCAATTGGTGATCTACTCCGCCATGGCCGTGCTGATGTTCCTGGTGCTGTACCTGCGTGGCGACGCCTCGGCGGGCGACATGGTGGCCTATATCACCCTGGCGGGCTTGCTGCCCAAGCCGATCCGCCAGCTCTCGGAGGTCAGCTCGACCATCCAGAAAGGTGTGGCGGGCGCCGAAAGCATCTTCGAACAGTTGGACGAAGACGTTGAGGTCGACCACGGCACTGTTGAACGTGACAAGGTCAGCGGTCGCCTGGAAGTGCGTCACCTGAACTTCACCTACCCTGGTACCGATCGCCATGTGCTCAAGGACATCAGCTTTACCGCCGAGCCTGGGCAGATGATTGCGCTGGTGGGGCGTTCGGGCAGTGGCAAGTCGACCCTGGCCAGCCTGATCCCGCGTTTCTACCACCATGAAAGTGGTGAGATCCTGCTCGATGGCATCGAGATCGAGGACTACAAGCTGCTCAACCTGCGTAAGCACATTGCCCAGGTTACCCAGCATGTCACTCTGTTCAGCGATACCGTGACCAACAACATCGCCTACGGCGACCTGGCCGGTGCGCCTCGTGCCGACGTTGAAGCGGCGGCGGCGGATGCCAATGCCAAGGACTTCATCGATCAGTTGCCCAAGGGCTTTGATACTCAGGTGGGCGAGAACGGTGTGTTGTTGTCCGGTGGCCAGCGTCAGCGCTTGGCGATTGCCCGTGCATTGCTCAAGAATGCGCCGTTGCTGATCCTCGATGAGGCCACCTCGGCTCTCGATACCGAGTCCGAGCGGCATATCCAGGCGGCACTCGATAAGGTCATGCAAGGTCGCACGACCTTGGTGATTGCGCACCGTTTGTCTACCATCGAGAAGGCTGACTTGATCCTGGTGATGGATGACGGGCGGATTGTTGAGCGCGGTACCCACGGCGAGTTGTTGGCGCAGAACGGTTACTACGCTCGCCTGCATGCCATGGGCCTGGATGCGCCGGTGCAGGCTGATATCACTTGATCCAACAGGTGTACACAATGCTGCTGTGGGGGAGGGGGCTTTCTACCTGACACCCCACGATCCAAATGTGGGAGCTGGCTTGCCTGCGATGACGGCCTGCCAGCCGCCCCATATCTACCTGACACCCCACAATCCAACTGTGGGAGCTGGCTTGCCTGCGATGGCGGCCTCCCAGACGACACTTCTCTACCTGATACCCCGCGATCCAACTGTGGGAGCTGGCTTGCCTGCGATAGCGGCCTGACAGCCGACACTTCTCTACCTGCCACCCCGCGATCCAACTATGGGAGCGGGCTTGCTCGCGAAGGCGGCCTGGCAGGCAACACAGTTGGATGGTGTACATATCCATTCCTGCGGTAACGGCCGCTTAGGGTTCCGCTCTGACAGCGGGTCACCGGAGGTCGCTCCCGGCGTGATGCCCTTGGCCTTGACGGAGAGCACGCGCTCGAAATGCAGGCCGGC
>JAAIGE0100994412.1_pt1 | contig 44036 bp, 51 predicted proteins | sample 6487951 | NCBI WGS metagenome assembly JAAIGE01 (sample SAMN13974128, study PRJNA590717) | phyllosphere metagenome | biome: tomato field; feature: multiple bacterial spot infested tomato fields; material: tomato leaves; isolation source: leaves from tomato fields | host: Solanum lycopersicum ...
AACCACCAGCCACCCCAGCCTAGTTCGTAATAGGCCCAGTAGGAACCCATTGAAATACCTGCGGTAAGGAAGCTCCATGCGGCCAGCGTCCATGGCCGCACCCAGCGCGCCCACGCCGCATCGATACGCCCTTCGATCAGTGCTGCCACGGCAAAGGAGAAACAGACGGAAAAGCCGACATAGCCGAGATAGAGCAGCGGCGGGTGGATCGCCAGACCGAAATCCTGAAGGATAGGGTTCAGGTCCTGCCCCTCGGCAGGTACAGGATCAAGCCGGGCAAACGGGTTGGAGGTCAAAAGAATGAACAGCAGAAACGCCGTCGTTACCCATGCCTGCACAGCCAGCACATTCGCCCGCAGCGTGTCGGGCAGATTGCGACCATAGACGGCCACCAGCGCACTGAACAGCACGAGGATCAACAGCCACAGAAGCATGGACCCTTCATGGTTGCCCCAGACACCGGTCCACTTATAGAGCATCGGCATCAGCGAATGAGAATTTTCGAAGACGTTCTTCAGCGAGAAATCCGAGACGACATAGGCGTGCGTCAGCGCCGCGAAGGACAGTCCGACAAGCAGGAACATCAGCACGGAACCGACCGGCGCGAGATCCATCAGCGCCCGGTCGTTGCGGCGCGCGCCGATGACCGGCAGGACCGAAACGACGAGCGATACGGCGAGAGCCAGAATGAGGGAATAATGACCGATTTCCGTAATCATTGCGTCGCCCCGGTTTTTCCGCCCTGCCCGTCCTGTTGCCATAGACCCTGATCCTTCAGGCGGTCGGCAACTTCCTTCGGCATGTAGTTTTCATCGTGCTTTGCAAGCACGCTATCGGCCATGAAGGAATGCGTCGTCGCATCGAACACGCCTTCCGTCACCACGCCTTGGCCCTCGCGAAACAGGTCCGGCAGAATGCCGGTGTAGCTCACAGGCACAGTGCCGGAACCGTCCGTCACGGCAAAACTCACCGTGCGCCCTTCGCCGCGCTTGACCGACCCTTCGGCCACCAGCCCGCCCAAACGGATGCGCGTCCCGGGCGCGACAGCGGTCTTTTCGAGGTCCGCAGGCATATAGAAATAGGCGATGGACTGACCGAAGGCGAACATCACCAGAAAGGCCGCGATCATGATGAAGCCCATACCACCACCGATGATGGCCAGTCTCTTCTGCTTGCGTGTCATTGCGTTACTCCATCCGCCGCGACACCCAGCTCACGCGCCAGCGCCAGAAGCTGCTTGCCCTGCTCGCCCGCAGGCGGAAAAACCTTGAGGCCACTCTGCAACGCTTCCTTCGCTTTGTCCGCATCCTTCAACATCGCGTAGGAGCGCACCAGGCGCATCCAGCCTTCGAAATTGTCGGGGTTTTCCTTCAGCTTTGCGTCCAGACTTTCGACCATACCGGCAATCATCGCCTGACGGTCTGCGGGTGTCATATCGTTCGCAGCAGCGATGTCCTGTGCGCTTGGATTACCCGGCGCTTCAGGCTGCGGCGCAGCAGCGATTGCGGTGTCTCCACCAGTCGCCTGCAAATACGCCTGCACCAAAGGTATCCACGGCGCACCGGCAGGAGATGCCTTCAGGATATTGTCAAAGGCCTCACGCGCTTCCACCATCTTGCCCGCCTGCTCCAGCGCCAGCGCCAGATAGAACTGCGCGCGCGGATTTCCGGGCCGCATCTTCTCGGCATCGGCAAATGCGGAGCGCGCATCCTCGACCACGATGCCCTCATTCGCCGCAACCAGTGTTTCGGCCAGCCCCGTCAGACGCTCCGGGCTTTCGCCCATGATACGGATTGCGTTGCGATACGCCATTTCCGCATCGCCAAGGCGAAGAGTCTTGAAATAGATCGGCGCCAGAACGTCCCATCCCGCGCCATCATTCGGGTTCTGCGCCAGATGTCGCTCCGCCCTTGCGATCAACAAATTCATGTCGTTGCCGGGGTTTTTAAGACGTGCTTGCAGCGGCATGTCCGGTCGCTCCGGACTGCCCATATACAAGTACAGACAGAGCCCCGTCAGTGGCAGTAGCACGGTAACGAACGTCGCGATGCGGTTGTGCCTGCGCGGAGCAGAACCCTCTGCACCCTCGCTCTTGCTGGACGCCGCCGCCAGAAGTCGTCGCCCGATTTCCGCACGCGCATATTCGGCTTCCGTCTCGCCGATCAGGCCGGAGTCGCGCTCCCGCTGCAACTCGGAAAGTTGGTCTCTATAGACGGCGACCTCGCCCTCGCGGTCAGCCACGGCGGCGACTTGCCCGCTGCGCATCAGTGGACGAGTGAGAAAAATGGCGACGACAGCCGTCAATACGGCAACGATGATCCAGAACATGGTGATTCAATTACTCGAATGCGGACCGCTTTGAAATAAGCCCCAGAGGGATGACATGAATTTGAGGCAGTATGCCGCAATTGTTCTGGATCAGAGGCCGCTCGCGCGCCTTGATATACGTCAAGTCGCGCATGCCGATACACCAAGCCACGCCGGGAGCTGCGCTCAGCAATACGTAAACTGAACGCTCTTACGTCAGCGGCGTCCAGGTACCGTCCGTATTGCGACAGGCCGCGCCGCGCACCTTCGCCTCGCGTCCATCCTGCTTCACGGTGTGCGAATACTGGCGGCAGTTCTGATTGCCGACCTGATAGGGCGCGTTGGCGACGACTTCACCGCTTGCATCGCCCTTCCATGCCACGGCCTGTCCGCCGGGTGCGGTTTCCAGCGCGCGATATTCCGCTTCCAGCGCCTTGTTGAAGTCACCACGATCCAGCTGGATGCCACTTCTGGAAACGATCCCGCCCTGCAGGCTGGAAATATAAGGCGTCGAAGACGCCGCACCGCGCCCCAACAAACCGCCGCCGGTAATGCGCGTGTCCGATGTGGTGCAGGAGCTCAGCACTGAAAGGCAAATCAGCGAAAACACCGCCGGGCGCGACACCACCGAGCCCATCCTTGCAAAACCGGCACTGCACACCACGTCAACCAACACCATGCTCCTTGTAAACCGCATTCATGCGCGGTCCTGTTATTCGTTGAATTTTTTGCTTTTTTTGAAAGCTTACGCAAGCTCTTTCGAAAGGCCCGGCAGCAATAGCTCTGCCTTTAATCCGCCCATGTTGCTCCGCGACATCGCAAACTTGCCGTGGTATTCGGAGACCACTTCGCTGACGATGGACAGACCGAGCCCCGTACCGGGCTTGCTTTCGTCCAGCCTCTTGCCGCGCTTCATCGCTTCGGTGATCTGATCTGGCTCCAGCCCCGGCCCATCGTCCTCCACCGTCAGCGTCACCCAGGCGCGCCGCGTCACTTCCGGGTCGGAAAACGGGTGAGAGCCGGATTCGATGCAGACGACCACCTTCGTTTGGGCAAATCGCGCGGCATTTTCCAGCAGGTTGCCGACCACCTCTTCCAGATCCTGCTGCTCCATTGCCAGCACGGTCCCAGGCTCACGCATGTCCAGAACGAACTGCTTTTCCGGGTTCAGGCGGCGCATCACGCGCACCAGCCGCTCCAGCGCGGGTTCCGCCTCCGCACGCGCCAGAATGGAGCCGCGCTGTGCCGCGATCCGCGCGCGGGAAAGATAGGACTGCACCTGCGCCTGCATCGCTTCCACCTGCCCTCGCACCAGGTCGCCATGCTGTGTGTCGAGCGTGCGCGCTTCGTTGAGCAGCACGGCAATCGGCGTTTTCAAAGAATGCGCAAGGTTCCCCACCTGCATACGCGCCCGCTCCACCAGACGGCGGTTACTGTCGATCAACGCATTGACCTCATTCGCCAGAGGCTGAATTTCGCGTGGAAACTCGCCCTCGAGACTTTCCGCATCGCCGCCGCGCACCTTTCCAAGCGCGACACGCGCCTGATCCAGTGGCCGCAGGCCATAAAGAATGGCAAGACCGTTGACGACGAGACTGCCCACGCCGAACACGGCAAGTGCCAGATAAAGGCTATTGGAAAAGTCGCTGACGTCCTGCTCCACGACGTTGAGGTTGCCGGTCACGCGAAATCGCGCCGCCCTTCCCTCACCGTCCAGAACCACCTCCGTTTCAGCCACCTGCACGCGGTTTCCGGCCTCGTCGGTCACGGTGTAATAACGCTCATAGCGGTTGTCGAAAGGCGCATCGAGAATGCTCGGCACCGGCAGCGTTCCCACCCCAAGCGAGGACGAAACCAGCGGCGCGGTCTGGAAATTGCCGAGCGGTTCCACTACCCAGTACCAGCCGGTGTCGGGTTGCGAGAAGCGTAGGTCGCCCAGCTGCGGGCTGCCCGCCAGCGTGTTTTCGTTGGAAATGGTGATGGAGTTGATGACGTTGTAAAGCTGTGCGCGCAGCAGGTCGGTAAAGCTGCGCTCCACACCCTGCCGGTAGAGTGTCGAAATCACCACCGCGATCACCACCAGCGCCAGCATGGACCATGCCGAGGCCAGCAGCAGAACGCGGGCGGTGAGTGAATTACTTCGCATCTTGCGGTGCTTGCATCCGGTAGCCGAGACCACGAATGGTCTCGATGAGATCGACGCCGAGCTTCTTGCGAAGACGCCCGACGAAAACCTCGATCGTGTTGGAATCGCGGTCGAAATCCTGGTCGTACATGTGCTCGACCAGTTCCGTGCGCGACACCACTTCACCCATATGATGCATGAGGTAGGACAGTAGCCGGAATTCGTGCGAGGTCAGCTTCAGCGTCGTGCCGTTGACGGTCGCCTTAGAGGATTTGGTGTCGAGCCGCACCGGCCCGCAAACGATTTCCGAGGAGGCATGGCCTGCCGCACGGCGGATCAGCGCGCGCACCCGCGCCAGCACTTCTTCCACATGGAAAGGCTTCGTCACATAGTCGTCGGCACCGGCATCGATGCCCGCCACCTTGTCGCTCCAGCGGTCGCGGGCGGTCAGGATCAGTACAGGCATTGATTTGCCGCTGGCGCGCCATTTCTCAACCACCGTAATGCCATCCATCTGCGGCAGGCCGATATCGAGAACGATGGCGTCATAGGGTTCGGTATCGCCGAGATAATGCCCCTCTTCGCCGTCGAAAGCCTGATCGACCACGTAGCCCGCCTCTTTCAGCGCGTCGGTCAGTTGCCGGTTGAGGTTTGTGTCGTCCTCGACCACGAGAATGCGCATCGTCCGCCCTTTCATTCCAACCGGTTCTGCAGAAACCGGCATTTCAAATCATCTGTATAGCAGAATTTTGAAAAGCGCGACTACATCGGCACGCGCATCGTCACCTTGCGCGGACGCTCGCCATTGCCCTGCACCAGAACGGTCACGACACAGGACTGGCCATCGTTGGAGGGGTAGACCGAAAGAAGCTGACCACCGGTTTCGCGCACCACGCGGGACACGGCGCCCGTGCAGTCGCTGGCGACCTGAACGACACGACCGCCCACGGCGTCCACCCGCAAATCAGCCTGCGGCGCAGTAAAGCCGGATAAACCGGCTGCAAGCGTCGCGATGATGAGAGGTGATGCCATTGCAAGAACTTCCACAGACAGATCGGATGCACGTCGAAACGAATTCTGGGGGAATATGTAGCGGAAAGCGTCTGAATGGCAAATGAATGTGGCCTTCAGACAGGGTTTGGACTGGGGAAAGGGTGATCGTCCCGCCAGCATAATGGGCCAAGATTCAGTCGGGTCGCCGTCGCGCGCAACCTCCCCCCATTCTCCGTCACCTCGGACCCGATCCGGGGTCCAGCGCGATCAAGTCCTTGATCGCAAAAGACTCTCTTGAGCCGCGCAGGCGCGCGGCGGCTGGATGCCGGATCACGTCCGGCATGACGGAGGTAGGGCAACGCTCCACGCATTACTGCATACATAAACTCTACTTGATCGTCGTCGTCGCCTCCAGACGCCCGTAGAGCGCGATCAGACCGCCGACCCCACCGGCCACCGTCACCAGCCCTTCGGCCAGATCGTTCTCGAACCCGCCCGGCAGGTTCAGCCCCGCCACCTGCAACAGCGGCGCGAACACCGCGATCAACGCACCCCAGATCGTCTTCGAATGATACCAGGCCTTCATCTCGTTCATGAAACATCCTTTCTTCGCTCTGTTGAAAATCACACCTGAAGCACCGTCTGCGCGGCTATGCCCAGCGGCACCGCACGTCCAAGCTGGCGGATGCGCACGGAAAGCGCCGTCTGCGCCACGCCGAAATCGGCAAGTTCATCACTTGTGGTATAGAGATAGGCCGCCTCGCCGACCTCGATGGTGCGGCGAGTTTCCGCGCCTGAAACGATCTCGATCCGGTAGCGCTCAAACGGCTCATCCAGCGGAATATCGGCAGCATCCCAGCCATCCGCATCCACCCGCCCGCGCCGCATCCATGTCAGGCGAACACCATCGAGCCCGCGCCGCCCACGCAGGTGCACCGGCGCAAGCGGCATCTGCGCACGCAAACCGCCGCTGAAGGCAAACGGCCCGACGCGGGAGATTTGCGCTCCTTCCGCCTCCACGATCCAGTTCAGCTGAAGCCCGCGCTCCTCGTCGCGCAGTCCTATCGGCACCACGCCACCGTCCAGCAGGACCACTTCACTACCCTCGACGGCTCCCGCCGCCATGGCGTCCTCGGTTCCGGCCAGCCCGCGCAACAACCGCGTCAGCCGCCACCGGCCACTCGCCACCTCGCTCGCCTCGGCAAAAGCCGCCACCTCCCAGGCACCGCTGGCACTTCGAAGGGCGATGCGGTTTGCACCGTTCAGCACCGCGATGTCACTTGCAGAAGCAAGATCGCCATAGGGCAACAGGATGTCGATTCCCCCCGCCATATTGAACCGCCCCGCAAATCCTCTCGGCAGCGCGGCCGCCAGCACGCCAATCTTCGCGGGCTGCTCCAGCAAAGCCCGCGCCGCGTACCCCTCCGTTCCGCTGGAAACGGACAGCCCCATCCGTCGCCATGGCCGCGCATAGGCGGCGACACGAGCGAACCCTTGCGCCTCGCCCGCCTCGTATTGCGGCAGATCCATCAGCAGAATATCCGGGTCGAACCCGTCCGAGGCCGAACCGGAGCCGCTGCGCGGCGTCTCGTTTTCGCCGGTCAGGCTCTGGGCAGCAGGTGAAAACTCCCGAGCCTCGATCCGCCGCGCATCACCGTCCTCAATCCGGCTCACCAGAAAGCGCCCGCTCGGCCCATCGGTGAACCGCACGCAATCACCCGGCTCAAGCTCGATCTCCTGCGGCGAAATCGCAAAACTCACCGTGCGCCGCGCCAGCCGGTTGTCGCGCAGCAGCGCCTCCACCGCATTCTGCGCCGTTTCCTGCGAAAGCACCGCACCCAAATCGTAGCGCAGCACGCGGTTGCCTGCATTGTCGACGCGACGTGAACGGACACTCGCCTGCTCATAATCAAGCGTGGGATTGAACGCTGTCATTACCGCTTCTGCCGCAAAATCGCTGTCGTGACCGCGGCTTTCAGACCAGAGCGCCGCCCCCTCCTCATCCACAAAAGCCGAAATCACTTTGGTCGCGGTCGCGGCCCGTCCGCGCGAGGCGAAGCGCAGCACCGCGCCGTCTTCCACCACGTCCACCTGAAACGCTTCCAGCAGCGGTTCCAAGAGGCTGCGCGCCGCTGTCACATCGCCCTGCACGTAACCCGCGACATCGCCCGTCACGGCAGAAACATCGAAGTCCCTGAAGCCATGCTCGCTAAGCACCGCTGTGATCAGGTCCGCCAGCGTCGTCGCCCCCAGCCTGCCGTTGAGCCAGTGGCCCGTGCGCCAGTTCGCGCCATCGCTCCAAACTCCAACATCCTGTGGAAAGGCCGGATAGGGCCGCGCATCCCATGTCCACACGAAAATCCGCGCCGGATCGACCATCCCCGCCAGCGCCGCGCCACGTTGCCAGTGGTCATGATGCGCCTCCAGAAACCGCCTTTGCTGGCTGTCGGATCGCATGCGGCTGGAAAAATAGGGATAAGCGCTTTCGGAAGATTTCGGATCGATGAAAGTGTTGGGCCTGTTCGCGCCCTTGTCGATGGCTGGGCAGCCAAGCTCGGTAAACCAGAACGGCTTCATCCCCGGCAGCCAATCCGTCGCCGCCGCATTTTCTACGCCACCTACCCGGTCATGATGCCGGTTGCTCCACCAGCCCTCCAGATCCTTGTAGCGATAGACCCAGTGCTTCCCTTTCAGCCCATCGGAAATGGCGCTCCGCCTGCGGCTCGCCCGATCCGCATCGCTGGCATAGTACCAGTCAAACCCCTCGCCTGCTGCAATGCTGCGACCAAATCCACCCGCATCGTCCGCACCATCGAACCCATCCGGGTTTCCGCCGCGCACATCCTCATCGCGCCAGTCGGAAAGCGGCATGTAATTATCGATACCCACCGCATCGATGTTGGGACTCGCCCACAGTGGGTCGAGGTTGAAGAACACATCGCCCGACCCATCTGCCGGGTGATAGCCAAAATATTCGCTCCAGTCGGCGGCATAGGTCAGCTTCGTCGTAGCACCCACCACGCCGCGCACATCGCCCGCCAGCCGCACCAGCTCTTCAACGAAGGGAAATGCTCCTGCTTCATCCCGCACCCGCGTCAGCCCGCGCAGTTCGGAGCCGATCAGAAACGCATCCACCCCGCCCGCCTGTTTCGCCAGCACCGCATAATGCAGCACCATGCGCCGATACCCGTCGGCGCGATTGCAAAAGCTCGAAATCTGCGTCCGCCCCGCAACCGTCCGGTCCACGCTCGCAGGCCGCCCCGCCGCCGGGTGGCAGGTAATGTTGCCGCGCCAGCCATAGGCGTCCTGCTCAGCCTTACCATAGGGATCAGGCAGACCATTGCCTGCCGGAACATCCATCATCACAAAGGGATAGAGGCAAACCTTCAAACCTCGAGTCATCAGGTCGGCAATCGCCTGCAACACAGAAGCATCGCTCGGCGTACCGCCATAGGCCGGTCCGCCATCGCGCCGGCTTACCAGTCGCGCCTGCAAGCGCCCCATGCCTGCGACCGACCACCCCGCGCTTTCCCGGTCCCGATGTGCCACCTCCACGCCAGGCAGAACGCGGCATTCGCCCGCTCGCATATCGGTGCCGAACCACGTCACCACCAGCGCCACGCTTTCGAGGTTGGGGCAAAGCGCCTGCAACTCATCGATGGAAGCCTGCCAGTCCGTTGTCGCCACCAGCGTGTTGCGGTTCAGAATACGGCTCTGTCCCGCCCCGCTGCGTTCGGAAACCGCCGCCGTCGCATAACCATGCTCCGTTGCTCCCGGTATCACGGTCACGGCACGTATCTGGCTTTCCAGCTTCCCGACAGGCCGCACGATCTCGAATTGCAGCAGCGGAATACGATTGCCGAAACTGTCCAGCGCCAACCGCTCGAACACCACATAGGAAAGTCCGCGATAGGCAGGCGCATTGCCCACCCCCTGCCTCGCCTCGATCAGCGGGTCGGGCAATTGCGTGTCATTGCCGGGGTAAAACCGCATCTCTATGCCGGTCAGGTCCAGTTCCTGCCCATCTGCCCACACGCGCCGCACCATCGCCACCTCGCCCTCGCAAAGCCCGATGGCGATGTTGGCGAAATAGCGAAACGTCTCAATGGTCGCCCCGCCGCCGACCCTGTTGCCCTTGCCGCCCTGCCGCTCCCGCGTCACGCTTTCCTCGAAGCGCGTGGCCCAAATCAGCGTTCCGCCGATCCTCACCGTGCCATAAACGCGAGAAATCGCCCCGCCCTCTTCGGCCCCGGGAATCCGCGCCGTCGAAAGCCGCGCCCCGCTGACGGTACGCGAAGGCGAAAGCAGCGCACGGTCCACCGCACTCCCCGCCAGCGCCCCCGCCGCCCTGCCGATAATCGCGCCCACCGGCCCGAAAACACTGCCAATGGCAGCACCCGCCGCCTGAAAAACAAGGGTTGCCAAAAATCACACCTCTGGAAAACGAAAAACACCCGCAATGCGCCTGCGCCATGAAGGCACCAGCGTCGAGCGCACCACTGCCGCCTGTTCATAGGCGTGGATGAAATGGTCCGGCCCCGCCAGAATGCCCGCATGTTTTGCCGCACAATCCGCCTGCCAGCGAAACAGCACCAAATCCCCCGACACCGCCTCGGCCAAACCCGCAACGGGCTGAAAATGCCGCCCCGCCGCCGCCATGAGCCGGTCTTCAGCCCCGCGTTCGGCCCAGTCCCGCGCATAGGGTGGTGGCAGTTCCGGCTCGTTGCCATAGAGCTCCCGCCAGATGCCGCGCACCAGCCCAAGACAATCGCAGCCGACCCCTTTCAGCGAGGCCTGATGCCGGTAGGGCGTGCCGATCCATTGCTCGGCCAGCACCAGAACGCGCTTACCGATATCACTCATGAAAAGATCGCCCCGCCATCGTGCTGCGTCCGGCTCGTCACATAGGAGTAGGCGAAGTCCGCCCCCGGCATATGCGGAAATCCGCGAAAATTCAGATGGTTGGCAAACTTCGCCTTACACGTCGCAAAGCTCTTGTCGCACCCCGCCGTCACGGTAAAGGCGTCACCCACCTGTGGCGCGACCTCCAGCGGCAGCCAGAAACTAACGCTCGTCACGCGATCGCGCTTCGCATGGTCGTCCAGATCGAAGCTGCGCCCCGCATTGGCCCCGCTGGAAAAGACCAGCTTGCCTTGCCCAAAGAACCCTTCCGCAAATCCATCCAGCCCGGAAACCACCATTCGCCCGGAGCCATCCACCGCCGTCACCGTCCCGTTGGCCTGAAACCCGTCAAGTTTCGCACCGCATCGCGCATCCCCAAGCGCGGCATCGCAACGCCTGCCATAAACCCGCCCCTGCGGCTGGCTCAGACGATGCGCGAAACTGCGCAGTTCCGCCTTGAACGCGCCGCCAGAGCGCGTCACCTCGCCGATCTCGCGCACCTTCAGCAGCAGGTGCTGCTCTTCCGGCACCTGCCAGTTGACGAGGTAAAGCTCCACCCGCGCCCCATCGAACCGCCCGGCGGCCAGATCGGCCTCGCTTACCGCCTCGCTGGAAAACCCGCCCGCCACCTCGCCGGAACTCGCCGCCAGCCCGGTTTCGCTATCGTTCTCACTCGCCTGAAACCCGCTCGCGGCCTGATAGGTCACGCCATCAAAGACCAGCGCCGCATCATGCTCGGTAAAGCCCAGCACCGCGCCATCGCGAAGGCTCACCTTCCAGCAATGGCACGTCGTCGTCACCTCACCGCCAAGATGCGCGGCAAGCTCCCTCGGCACCGTCTTCATGGCAAAATCTCCACCAATGGAATGGAAGGAATACGCCCCGCCTCGAAAGCGCTAAGGCTTACATCGATCCGGTCGACATCGAACCGCACCGGCACATCGAATTCGAACCCGGTGCGGATCACTGCCCCACCAGTCGGGATATGCCCTGTCCGAAACGTCACGATCCCGGTGGCATGGTCGACGCCGAAATTCGCAGGCGCAACCACCGCCCCATTAACCGAAACCAGAACCGAACCCTCCACCGGCTTGGCAACGGTCCGCGTCCAACCTCCACCCGCATCCGCATAGGTCTTCACCAGCTGAAACGCTGCCGTCACGCCGTCACCGGTACCGATCCGCTGATCCATCGCCGTCGGCACCTTGAGCGGCGGCCCGGATCGAAAATCCACGGGATCGCGAAACCGAAACCCGTAAAGCTGTCCGCCCCGCGCCTCGAAAAACTCCAGCACCGCATAGAGATCGGTCACCGACCTCACCCCCGATCCGGCATCATAAGCCCGCCGCGAATTGCGCCAGCGCTGATTGCGGTTCTCCCGCCCGTTGGAAAGGTTGACGATATCGGTGCGCCGCACCGGCCCGCCGCTCGTGCCAAGCGCCAGCCGCAGCGGAAACCGCACGTCATGAAATGCTGCCATGTTGTTGATCCTGGAATTGATTTGAAGTCGGAGGGGGAAGCGCGACCCCTCACTGGCAATTTCTAACACTTAGCCTTTGGCTAAGATGTTGAAATTGCTTTCTCTCCCACAAGGGGAGAGATAAACCCAGCCGCACCCTCACGGCCTTTTCTACGGTTAAATGGCATCGAAGCGGTGCGGTCTTTTCCTCTCCCCCTGTGGGAGAGGATAGAAAACCTCGATCTTCGCAACGCGAAGTCATAGTTTTCTTGGTGAGGGGTTTATACCCGCCGATGGAGCACCTAGAGCCCCCCTCACAACCCCCGCTGCCCCCGCCCGACACTGCGCGCCAGCATCGCCGAAATCTGCCCTTCGCTACGCCGGAAACTCGCCGCATCACTCGCCGTCACATTGAACACGATCTGCGTCCCGCCACCCCCACCACCGGCAGCCACGCCCAGCGAGCCATCCGCCCCGCGTTTCAGCGGCAGAATAGCCTCGCTGCCCGCCTCGCCCATCAGCCCCATATCGCCACCCATGGGGAAAAACGTCGGGCTGGAAACCACCCCGCCATCCGCAAAAGGCGTCACCCGCCCGGGCACCCCGCCATTCGCAAAGGCAAACAGCGATCCCGCCCCTGACATCATATTGCCAACAGCCGAAGACAGCATATTTTCCAGCGGCTTCAGCCCGGCTGAAAGCGTGATGTTGGAAAGCCGTATACCCAGCCCCTGCAACACCCCGTCCAGCCCCCTGCCACCCACCGTCGCCGCCTGCAACGCGGAGGTCAGCGCCGAGCCAAACCGCTGCGAACGCCGCTCCAGATCGTCCATCACCGAAGCCAGTGCCTCGGCCTCTTCGCGGCTTTCCGCAAAGCTCGTCTCATCCGCCATCGCCTTGCCTTTCCGATTCAAGTTGGGAGATTAATGGATTGTAAATAAATAGATTTCCCGTCATGTCGGGCTTCATCCGGCATCCAAGCCTCACCCATCCGGAAACGCCCGCATCAGCTCATCGAGACCGGCCCGGCTCAGCCCCGGCGCACGTGGCCGCATGCCGCCCGTCATGGCGAAGAACTCGACCGGTGTGAGAGCCCAGAAAACGGTTGGAGAAAGCCGCAGCAGGCAAAGCCCCGCATGGATCACCTGCCCCCATGGAAAGGGCCGATTTTCCTGCGAACGGCCAGCACCTGCTGCGGCTCTCAAGGGGAAGCCGTAGCCCCGGCCTCCGCCCCGGTTCCGGCAAAGGTCGCTGTCAGCAGGTCGCCGACGATACCGGCATAGCCCGCAATCCCGCCCTCGATGCTCATCGTTGCAACGTCGTCGTCGGAAAACACGTTGCCCGCGCCGCGCAAGCCCGCGCCAATCACGCGGATCATATCCGCCGCCTTCATCCGGCCGCTGGCAAAGCGCCCCGCCAGTCCCGTCAGATCATCGGCGGCGAAGGCGGTTTCCAGTTCCGCCAGCGCCCCAAGCGTCAGGCACAATATGCGCCGTTCGCCGTCCAGCATGGCCTCGACTTCACCGCGACGCCGGTTGGCGCGTCCGAAATTCTGTGCCCCCATCAAAGCGCTCCAAAGCTGATGACGCCTGCCGATTCCAGTGCGATTTCAAACTGCACCTCGCCGTCATGACGCCCGGAATATTCCAGTGCGGTCATCTGGAACCGCCCCGCAATCGTGCCGAAATCGGGGATGACGATCTGCCACTCGGGGATCGCGCCACCAAAAAACGCCGTGCGCACCAGCGCATCGCTCTGCGCATCCTTGAATATGCCGGATGCCGTCAGCCCGGCGCGCTGCACGCCTGCTCCGGCCAGCAGCTCCCGCCACCGCCCGGAGCTTTCCGCATCCGTCACATCAACGCTTTCCGCATTGAACGCCAGCCGCTTGGTCCGCAAGCCCGCAACCGTCACGAACACCCCGGCATTATCGATCTTCAGCAGCAGGTCCTTGCCCTTCTGCGCCACCATGGCTTTGTCCTTTCAAACATGAAAATGAAACTGAAAGGGTGCGGCTGGGTTTATCTCTCCCCTTGTGGGAGAGAAAGCGATTTCAACATCTTAGCCCGCTAGGGCTCAAGTGTTAGAAATCGCAAGTGAGGGGTTACGCTACGATGTTAGCGAGAAAACCCCTCTACCCAAAAAAATCTATGACTTAGCTGAAGCTAAGACCATGATTTTTCTTCCTCTCCCACAGGGGGAGAGGTAACCCGGTCGCACCCGTCCCGCACCGCGCCTACTCCGTCACCGCCCGAAACCGCATCTCTGTCACAAACTGCTGCGTCTTCGTCGCGCGCCTGCTGCGCAGGGAGCGATAAAACAGGCTGACCAGCGTCACTCCGCCGCCAAGGACAAGCGGCGCGTCGTCCAGCAGCACCATGATGCGGCTGGCGATTTCCTGAGACTTTTGCCTGCCGCCCTCGTCGCACCACACTTCCAGCGTCAGCATATGCTCCTCGCCCTTTTCGGTCGCGGTGGAGTAATCGCGGCTTTCCACCTCGCCCGGCATCACGCAGGGCAAAACCACGCGCGGCATCAGGCGGTCGATCAGGCCTTGGGGGCCAAGCGCACGGGCGAGAAATGCATCCGCGGCCAGCCGCTCGTGAATTGCGCGCAACAGCGCGTTGGCGGCACTCATCGCCCCTCCTCCTCGCACCTGCAGACGATGAAGCGTCCCGTTTCATCGGGGTCCATCACCAGTCTGATGTTGAAAAGGCGCGCTCCTTTTCGAAAGCGCATACCCGCTGCGATATCGTCACGAAAGCTCAGCCAGACCCGGTGCGTGATCGTCACGCCTTGCGCGGAGGCGCGGTCATAAGCGCTCTGCGTCGTCGGTTCGATTGCCGCCCACAGCGAGCGTTGAAATCGCCACTCCCGCGTAACGCCACCCTGCCCGTCCGGCACATCATCGGGTGCTTCCAGGTCCAGCCGCGCCGTCAACTGGCCGGGATCGAGAAAAGTCAGGTTCATGGCTAAAGCCTCACTCGACGAAACGGCCCAATCAAACGATCGTAACCGGACGGAACGCCAGCCGGTTGGTCGGTAGGTGAAACCGCACCGCGAAACGCAAACATATGCCCGATGTGGATCAGCATCGCCCGCTTCAGCGTGTCCGGCACATCCGCCCCGCTTTCCCCGAAACCGGCGGTAAAATCCACCTCAATGCCGTTTAGCGGCTGTCCCGGCGCAGGCGGGTTTCGAAGCCACAGCCTTGCGGGCCGCGCCTGCCCGTCCAGCAGCCGGTCCGTTTCGGTCACGTCCTGCGGGTCGCCAGCATCGTCAAAAACCAGAATCTTTTCGATGGCTTGCACCGGCCCCTTCGCAATCTGAATCACACCGTCACGCGGCCAGTCATCCAGATAAAGCCGAAGGCTCTGGCGCATCAGGCACAGCCCCGTCTGCCGTTCCAGATGTTCGCGCGCGGTGATGATAAGCGACTGCAGCAGCGCATCCTCGTGCGCGCCATCCAGCCGCAAATGCGCCTTCACATCGGCAAGCGTCAACGCCTCCGCTGCGGGCGGGGTTACTGTTGCGTAGGTCATATGGATTGCTTCCTCGGAAGAGAGATGAATTACGAGGGCGCGGCTGGGCCTATCTCTCCCCCTGTGGGAGAGAAAGCGATTTCAACATCTTAAGCGCAGCTTAAGTGTTAGAAATCGCAAGTGAGGGGTTTTGGCTCAACGCACGCCGCAAACCCCTCACCTAGAAGATCTATGACTTAGCTAAAGCTAAGATCATGATTTTCTGTCCTCTCCCACAAGGGGAGAGGTACCCCAGCCGCACCCTCCGCGGATCAAAAGGCATCAACTCGCCGCAAATTTCACCAGCTTCACCGCCTCGAAGTTCTGCACCCCACCCCCAACGCGCTTCGTCGTATAAAACAGCACATAGGGCTTGGCGGAATATGGGTCGCGCAAGATACGAATGCCCGTGCGGTCCACCACCAGATAACCGGCGCGGAAATCGCCAAAGGCAATTGCCGTACTGTTAGCCACCACATCCGGCATGTCTTCCGCTTCCGCCACAGGGAAGCCCATCAGCAATGCGGCCTGCCCGGCGGACGCCGGTGGCTGCCACAGGTAGTTGCCGGTATTGTCCTTGAAGCGGCGAAGCGCGCTCTGCGTTTTGCGGTTCATCAGGAATGTGCCGTTCTGGCGATGCCCCGCTTTCAGCGAATAGATCGCGTCGATCAGCACGTCATGCGGCCCGCCATTGGCGAAGGCACCCGCAGCCCCGGTCGCCACATAGCCGATCTTGCCCCAGCTCCAGTCCGCATTGGCCACCGCCTCATAGGCCAAAAGCCCCCTCGGCTTGTTCACGCCATCGCCGGAAATGAAGGCAGTGCCTTCCTGTTCGGCAAAGGCCACATCCACTTCCGCCGCGATCCACGCCTCGATGTCCACCGCCGCATCGTCCAGCAGCGCTTGCGTCGCCGCTGGCATGGCGTAAAGCTCCATGGTGGGGAATGTCAGTTCGGAAAGCTGCGGCGTGTTGGTCTGCGGGCGTGCCGCCGTTTCGGAAACCCAGCCCGTTGCCAGCCCGCTCGGCGCAAACGGCTTTTTCAGCACCGCGCCGGAAACCTGCCGCACCGTGGAAAGTGCGCGCATCGGCGAGACCACCGCCATGCGCCTGCCAATGTCGCTGTCGGTCTCGTTCGGCAGCAGATAGCCGCCATCGGCACCCGTACTCCCGGCAAAGGCCTTGGCCTCCAGGTCACGCAGCGCACCCTCGTCACCCCGGCGAATATAGGCCTCGAACGCCGCCTTATGTTCCTCAGTCTCGGCACTCGGCCCACCCCGGCGTCCCAGCGCCGGTCGCGCCCTCTTAAGCGAAAGCTCGTCCATCGTCTTCTTATTGTCGTCCAGCGCCTTGTCGATGCGGTCCAGCTTTTCGCGGGTCAGCACATCTGAGCCCATCTTGCGCTCGATCTCACCCAACCGCTGGTCATTGGTCTCCCGAAACGCCTCGAAAGCCTCCATAAAATCATCAAACGCAGCCGTCACCGTCTCCGGCACGGCCTTGATCTGCGGCGCAACCGTCTGTTCTGTCATGTGGTTTTCCTTTGTTGAATATTGAATTATGTTGACTCGGAGTCAGACATGATCTCCGTCAACCGACTTGAAGACGTGGATGGCTCCATAGCCAAACCAACTGCCGTCATCCTCGGGCTTGACCCGAGGATCCACGCCTCAAGCACCGCCCATGGATCCTCGCCTCAAGGGCGAGGATGACGCCGAACGGGAGGCAAGCACCGGGCAACAAGTCATGCTCACCGCCCAAAAGCCCCCACCGCCATCACCTTCGCCGCCCGGCGCATCGTGCGCACCAGCTCCGTCTCCCGGTCTCGAAAAAACCGCGCCTGCTTGACGTTGGAAACCCGCGCCGAAGGCAGCATCGGAAAGGTCACGACGGAGATTTCCCAGAGGTCCGCCTCCAGAATCCGCCGCACCCCGCCCCGCGTCGCCTTGCCCGCCCGCACGGTCTGAAAACCGATGGAAAGCCCGTCCAGCGCGCCGGTCTTCATCAGCGAGTGAACCTCCTTCGCCCGCGCCACATCCGGCGCCAGCACACCCTCGACATAAAGCCCGCGCTCATCCTCGCGGACGGTGCGCCACGCGCCGATTGGCTGGGCAGGGTCATGCTGATAGAGCATCCGAATACCGGCAGCGCCGCGTTCATCGAGCGAACGCTGAAACGCCCCCCGCTCAATCACATCGCGCCCCAGATCCACCTCGCCAAACACACTGGCATAGCCGGAAAACGAACCATCGAAAGCAACGCCGCGCACTTCCAGCGCGGCAAATTTGCGCGTAGCAGGCCGCGGCCCGCGATAAGCGTGCATGAAAATCTCCTGGGATATTAAGCAAAAAAATCCGGCGTGTGCCGGATCAAGAAGGTGGGAGAGCTATCCCCTCGGCCTCGCCGCATATCGCTCGGCCACCCGCACCATCACCCCCAGCCCCCACCATGCGCACAGGCTTGCAGCGGCGGAACCCGTCAGCATGATATCCTGACTGCTGAGGCCATCGGCTATATCCAGCCGCTTCACGATCCACAGCCCCGCCGGTCCGCCAAAGATCATGCCGCAGGCCAGCCCCGTCAAAAACCGGCTCGCCGCCTCGCGGTGCGTCTGCGGCAACAGATAGATCAGCGAAACCCCGGCCCCAGCCACGGCTCCAGTAAAACGAGCAGCCAGAATGCTGCCCTCATTGGCAAATTCAGACATGAGTAATCATTCCGGGTTAGAGTAGAAAAAGTTGCAGGACGGATGCCTTTGCACCCGCCACCGCCGTGTTTTGCCTTTTTAAGAATCTTGTGAATCGCTTGCAGCGAAGTCTTCGCAAACAGATTCCATAGGTTGAGAAAGTGCTTGAAGAGCGCGGCCGGGTTATCTCTCCCCCTGTGGGAGAGAAAGCAATTTCAACATCTTAGCCAAAGGCTAAGTGTTAGAAATCGCAAGTGAGGGGTCTTGGCTCAACGCAAGAGGCAACCCCTCAATACCCTACCGCCTCCCGCTTCTCCTCATCGCTCAAAAACCCCGCAGCCCCCACGCGCGCCCACAGTGCATCACGTTCCGCCGCCAGCCCCGCAATCCGGTCCAGATCAGCCTCCAGCCGCACATCGCCCTCGAACAGCGGCTCCAGCCAGCCGGAAAGGCTCGCCGCCGTGCGGTTGATCAGCGGAAGAACGGTCAGGCGATAAAACGCCCGGTTCGCTTCCTGATAATTCGCATAGGTGTTGTCGCCGGGAATGCCCAGCAGCATGGGCGGCACGCCGAGCGAGAGCGCGATATCCCGCGCAGCCCCGTTCTTGGCCTCCATGAAATCCATATCGCGGGGCGAGAGCCCCATACTCTTCCAATCGAGCCCGCCCTCCAGCAGCAGCGGACGACCGGCATTCACCGCGCCGGCATAGCCCTCTTCCAGCTCCCGCTTCAGCCGCTCATATTGCTCGATGGAGAGATTGCCGCCCTCCTTGGGCTGATAGACCAGCACACCGGAAGGCCGGGCGGAATTGTCCAGCAGGCGCTTGTTCCAGTGACTTGCCGCATTGTGCAGATCGAGCGCCGCACCTGCCGATGCCAAGGGCGACAGCCCGTTATGGTCATCCAGCGGATTGAACAGCTTCAGATGCAACAGGCCCAGCCCGTCCCGGTCCGCCGCAATGCGGCGCGATGCCCTGCCCTCGGCGCGGTAATCGAAAGCCGCAGGCCAGCCATCCGAGCCCTCGACGATGCTGACCCGGTCCGGTCGCAGCAGATGCAGCTCACGCAACCGCCCGCCCACCAGCACCGGCTCGATGAAACCATTGCCGGAAAGCAGCAGATGCCCGTAAAGCGCCTCGAAGAAATCCGGCCCGCTCATCTGTTGATTGGGCCGCTTGAGCAGCCGCAGCAGCGCATGGTCGGCAATCTCGCCTTCACCCTCATAGAGCAGCCAGTTGACCGAAGCCGCAGCCTCCGCCACCATCCGCGCCGCACGATGCGCCACCGGGTTCCTCATGAAGCCTTCTCGCGAAAGCGCCGCATAGCTGCGCCCGGACCAATGCGCCCGCCCCGCCTCACTTGCCAGCATCAAAAACCCACCCGCCGCTTTCTCTTCGCGCACAGGTCCAGGCTCCACCGGGCGCCGCCACGGCAGAGATACAGAAAATCGCATGGGAATTGGTCCTTATTTATAAAAGAGCGAAATCGAATTCGCTAACTCTGCGGAAGTGCTTCACGCAAATCAGAGCTGAAAAGCCGAAACATCATGCCCGCTTTTCTTCAGCGTTCATCACATGCTGGCGCAATACGCGGTTTATTTCAGTCTGGTAGCCACTATTTTCGGAGTGGTCCTTGAACCAGGCGATAACATCGGCATCAAGCCGTATCGTCACCGGTTGCTTGATCGGGCGATATAGATTGCCGCGTCGGGCAAGCTGCCAATTCTCCTCCGGGGCTTCCGGGATATCGGTCGTATCGATATCATCATCAGACATGGCTTCGAGTTTCGCCAGTTCTTCAAGCTGCTCGCGGCTATATGTCTTGTTGCTCATAACGCCTCCTTTCGTGGGACGTCGCCTTGCGCGCACCTATGATGCGAACGACTTGCTCGCCCTCACCAGCAGGATAGCTGTGAACAACAACGAGTATCGTGACGCTACCCACCACGCCGAGCGCGTGCCACCGCTCCTCGCCGTTTTCAAATCTGTCCGGCAAGATGATGTGTAGCGGATCTTCCCACACATCCTTCGCCAGTTCGAATGAGATATTATGCTTCGCACGATTTATGCGCGCTTTTGCGACATCCCATTCGAACGTCATTTATAATCTTTCCATCAATTCCTGTACATACAATTTTATAGGTACAAGATCGGAAGTCACCCGATCGGCGTTTTCACCGCCTTATCCGCATCGAAATCCGCCGCGATCCGCGTCTCGCGCAGTGGCTTTACGGTTTGCGTCGAAAGGTCATAGGCGGGGTCCGCCTTGTAGGCCGCGAGCGCCGCCTCGTCGGCGAACTCACCGTAAACCACGAAATCCACCGAGTTGCCCCACTGGTCTTTTTTCACGTTCTCGCCGATTTCCAGCTTCAGCGCATGAGGAATGCCGGTCAGGCCGGAAAGACCCTTGCGAACGGCATCGCGGTTTGCCTCGGCTACGGTGAAGAAAACGATATGGCGGATCATGGGTGGCACCTGTCATGCGGAGATTAACTTGCGCAACGAGTTATCACCCCGCCGTTGCCGGTTCAATCCGGCTGGCGCATCCTATCGCGCGGTGTCACGCTGTTTTCATGAGATCGACCTCAGAGGCGATCTTCAGCGCTGCAAGAAATGCCTGGGCATGATCGGCAATCAGTCCTGCACGGTCTCGCCCGTTGATGATGGCGCGCGCGCCCGTCCAGTCTTCCCGCGTATCGCTAAAGTAGTTCGAAAGACGCCTGCCGGTGAAACTGCCCTTCAGCATCCCCTCGATCAGAATGGTGGCGGATGTTTCCGCTTCCATGGCCCGTTCCGGCCTGGCGACCAGATCGACGCCCGCCAGAAGCGACATCGCCTCGTAATTCCGGCGGTGCGTCAACTGCACCAGCCCGCGCCCCAGCCAGCTTTTCCCCTCACCATCTCGCCGCCAATAGGGCGCTTTGACCTGCCCAAGCCTGCCCGCAGCGAAAGCCCGGTCGAGGATGCGGATCGCCGCCTCGTCGCTTGGCGCCAGCGTTTCACGCACCGGCTGCATCGTCGCCGCCGTTTCATGGTAGGAGGTCGCCAGCATATAGGCCAGATGACGCAGATCGCGTTCCGCTACCCGCTTGAAATAAGTGTCCAGCACAAGCTCGGCGCCCTGCACCTGTCCCTCGCTCATCCGCCCGCCAAACGGCTTTTTACGAACGGCGGAGAAGAATCGCTGTCGATCGATCATCGTTTTGCCTCGCCAATAGAAAATGCTCCGCCTAGCGGCGGATTTCCACAACCGAAACGTTGCGCACTTAAATCGATTTGAAAAAATCCTAATCGATTTTAATTCATGCGAACCGTTTTAAGAGAAAATTTTACCTTGAATGTCGGAACCTTAAGGCTCTTACTCGGTTTCAGCACCCGCATATGGAGCTGCATCAACCCAAGTCAGGAGGAATGCCATGACAGCGACAATCCCCCAGCACACCTATGACCGCCTTGAAAATGAATGGCGGCAGATGCGCGAAGTCGGCGTACAGCCAAAGCCTTCGCAGTCTCCGAAGAAGTGACGTCGTAACCACGCCATGATGGCGCCAGTTCCGACATAAAAATCGCCCGTGATGCGCCCGCCAGCCATCGCGGGCGTTTTGTTTTGGCGCGACCTCAGCGGCCTTGTCTCTCCCCTTGTGGGAGAGAAAGCAATTTCAACATCTTAGCCAAAGGCTAAGTGTTAGAAATTGCCAGTGAGGGGTGGCGCTGGCGCAAGCGGTAAACCCCTCACCTGAAAAATCTATGACTTAGCTGAAGCTAAGATCAAGATTTTTCTTCCTCTCCCACAAGGGTAGAGGTAACCCGACCGCAACCCTAGAAACCAGACTCACATCCCCCGCACCCGAGGCTCCGCCATCGTCTCCATCGCAAGCGCCGTCAGCGCCCATACCAGCGCATCCAGCCGATCCGGAGACTTTCCCGAAGACAGTCCGTCCGGTCCGAAATCCACCATCTGATCTTCCAGTTTCTCAAAGCGCCCGGCATGGCGCACGCGGCCCTGTTCGTAGAGTGCCGCCACAGGTTCGGCGCGGGTGAATTTGCCCCGGCTGGCCCGCACCATCGTCACCGGCAGATTGGCATCGATGCTTTTCAGCATGGCACTCACCATTTCTCCGCCCTGATTGACTTCCGCCACCACCCGGTCTGCCTCGAAGCGGCGATAGGCGGCCACCACGGCGCGCGCCCATCCGGCAGGTGTTGCGCCTTCAACGGAGCAATCCGAAAGCGCCCACAGCCGTCCATCGATGCCGATACCCGCCACGACTATGCCGCAGCAGGAGCCTTCGCCGCTTCCGGCGGGCGGGTCCACCGCCACGACGATCCGCGCCAAGGCGTCCGGTTTGGGCGCAAATATCGCCTCGATCTCTGCCCGTTTCCACAGCGCGTCATCCCGGTCGGCGATCATTTCGCCGTCCAGTTCCTGCCGACCCAGCCGAGTGCCGCCATAACGTTTCATCATCGCATCGATAAAGCCGGGAGACAGGTTTTGAGCATTGTCGTGGGTGCGCATCCGCACCACACGGCTGGAAGGATCAGCCATCAGCGCCTTCAAAAGCGGTATCGGTCTCGGCGTCGTCGTCACCAGTTGCTGCGGCCAGTCTCCCAGTCGCAGACCAAATTGCAGCATGTCCCAGCATTCCTGGGCATGTTTCCATTTCGCCAGCTCATCGGCCCAGGCATAGTGAAACTGCGGCCCGCGCAGGCTTTCCGGGTCTTCGGAAGAAAACACCTGCGCCATTGCCCCGTTCGGCCACACCACCCTGCGACGCGACGCCTCGAACTCCGGTCGTTTGAACCGCGCAATCCGGCAGATGCCGGAAACGCCGTCGATCATCACTTCGCGGGCATCGCCCAGCGTTTCCGCCACCAGCGCAATGCGCAGGTCGGATCGGTCGCCACTGGATGCGATACGATGAACCCATTCGGCCCCTGCCCGCGTCTTGCCGGAGCCACGCCCACCGATCAGCAACCAGTTGCGCCACGCCCCTTCCGGTGGCTGCTGCGCAAGGTTGCCGATAATCCGCCAGTCGCGGTTCAGCCGGTGGACATGGTCTTTGAGATGCCGCTCGAATGATGGCGCGATCATGCCCTTGCCGATTTCCAGTCTGCGCATCTCCGGCGCATCGGAACCGATACGCGGCATATCCGCCCGCGCCGCGTCGTTCTGCGCCTTCAAACGGCCTTTTCCCCGTAAAAATACCGGCATGGGTAAGGCACGGCGAATGTTTTCAGCTTCGCCCATCGCGCGTTACCCTTCGTGCAAACCGGAGAAATCGCCGACCGCATCCGCGCGGGCCGCCAGTCTCGCATGCAGTTTCTGTTCCACCAGTTCATCGACCCGCCTTTCAAAGAAGGCGACGGCCTCTTCATAGTTCTGGTTGTCCGCTTCGCTCTCGGCTGCGGCCTCGCGGTCTCGCGCCAGCTGGCGTTGCAGCGTATCGATCTTTTCCAGCGTGCGAACGATCAGCGAAACCGCATCCGTTGCCGCCTTCACATCCGCCCGCGCCACCTTGCCCGCCGCCTCATCAGCCGCGTCGGCCAGTGCCGCGCCCGCTCCTTCACGAAGCTCCCGAAAGAAACGGAACTGCTCCCGCATTTCTGCGGTCATCTCGTTCAGCAACCGCCACAGCTCATCCGGCCCGTTTTCGATCCCGGTTTGCTGCAAAGCGGATTTCGTCTCCAGCGCCTCATCCGGCGCGTAGACACTATGCCTCACCCAGTCGCCCAGAAGCGACAGGTCGTGACTGTTTATCGATGTCATGGTTATCCTGCGTGTCCGCAGTCGGCGCCGCAGGCTACCTCTCCCCCTGTGGGAGAGGTAGAAAAATCATGGTCTTAGCTTCAGCTAAGTCATAGATTTTTTTGGGTAGAGGGGTTTTCTCGCTAACGTCGCAGCATTACCCCTCACTTGCGATTTCTAACACTTAAGCAAGCTTAAGATGTTGAAATCGCTTTCTCTCCCACAAGGGGAGAGATAGAGGCTGCCGCACCCAAGCCGCTAAACCACCGCCGCCACCCGCACTTTTCCGACTATGCCATAACCCTATCAAACGACCGTCACGCCGTCAAGGATTATTTTCCTATTCATATCGAAATTTATTCCGCAGCAATATTTCCCCTTTTCTCCGCCTCATACTACACTCCCCCCGAAGCAACGGGGAAAGGAGCATGCATTGAGGTGGATCAGGCGTTTGATCGTACCGCTTTCGAGCATCGGGATTGCGTTCGGCACCGTGCTGTTCTGCGCGTCGCTCACCCCCTCGCTCCTGCCCCGCACCTTTGTCATGCAGGGCGTGTTGTGCGGCTTTTCCTTCGCCATTGGATACCTCATCGGCGTCCTGCTGAAAGAAGTTTATCTCTACCTTGGTCTGCCGCTGCTTTCCCGGCATGACAGGCGTGGCATGCTCTTCGTCGTGTCGCTGGCAGCCATCGTTGCTGCTGTAGGCTTTCTCTGGCAGGCCGCGACATGGCAGAATTCCATTCGCGTGCTGATGGAAATGGACCCGCTGGATAGCGGCCATCCACTCCGAACAGGCGCAATCGCTGTCGTCGTCGCCGCGCTTCTCATCGGCCTCGCCCGGTTTTTCCAGCTCGTCCGCCGCCTGTTTGCGCTGCGCAGCGGCCGCTTTCTTCCACGTCGGCTGGCCAATGTCGTCGGTATTTTTGCGGCTGTGGCGCTGGCGTGGATGCTCGTCAACGGGCTGATTTTCGATATCGGCCTGCGTTTTGCCGATAGTTCGCTGAAGCAGGTGGATAGCCTTATCGAACCGGATGTGCCGCGCCCATCCAACCCCTTGAAAACCGGCAGCGAAGATTCGCTGATGACCTGGGAATCGCTCGGGCGTCGCGGTCGCGAATTCGTCGCCACCGGTCCCAGCCAGTCCGATATTGCAGGCTTTACCGGCAGACAGGCGAAGGAGCCAATCCGCGTTTATGCCGGTCTCAATTCCGCCGAAACGCCTGCCGCCCGCGCCAAGCTTGCGCTGGAGGAGTTGAAGCGCGATGGCGGTTTCGAGCGCAAGACGCTCATCGTCATCGTGCCCACCGGCACCGGCTGGATCGATCCGGAAGCTATTGATACGGTTGAATATTTACACGGCGGAGACATAGCCAGTGTCGCCGTGCAATATTCCTACCTCTCAAGCTGGATTGCGCTTCTGACGGAACCGGACTACGGCGTGGAAACAGCTCGCGCCCTGTTCGAGGAAATCTACGGCTACTGGACGACCCTGCCGAAGGAAACCCGTCCGAAGCTCTATCTCCACGGCCTCAGCCTCGGCGCGCTCAACAGCCAGAAATCCTCGGATCTCTACGACGTGCTGGCCGATCCGTTTCAGGGTGCCTTATGGAGCGGCCCGCCCTTTTCCAGCCCCACATGGCGCATGGCCACCAATGGCCGCGTGCCCGGCACGCCGCAATGGTTGCCGAAATTCCGCGATAGTTCGGTCATCCGCTTTGCCGATCAGTATCAGAACGCCACCATGACGAATGTGCCATGGGGGCCGATGCGCATCGTCTATCTGCAATACGCCAGCGACCCGATCACCTTCTTCGAAACCACCGCCGTCTACCGCCGCCCGCAATGGATGGAGCAGCCCCGGGGCCGCGACGTCTCCTCATCCTTCCGCTGGTTTCCGGTCGTCACCTCCCTGCAACTCCTCCTCGACGTCGCCGCCGCCACCACCGCCCCTATGGGCTACGGCCACGTCTACGCGCCGGAACACTATATCGACGCATGGCTGGAGGTGACACAGCCACAAAGCTGGACTCCCGACGAGATCCAGCGGCTGAAGATGTTCTTCAAGGCGAAGAGGGGCAGCACGGACCCTGCTTGAGACATGAAGATGCCATCTTGTAAAATTACCCTTAGAGGGTAATATGCAGTATGGAAAAGCGCACGGCCCATTACGATCTTTCAGCGATCATTGCCATCGTGAAGCAACGCCGTGCAGCTGTCTTCACAAAGACCGCCATCGATGGTGGCAGGCATATGGATTTGACTGTTGCGGATATGATCGAAGTCATCTGCGCGCTGAATTCCAGTTGCCTCTATAAATCGATGACCACCCATAGCGACAACAAGGTATGGCAGGATGTCTACCACGCCGATACTCTAAACGGAAAAGCCTATATCAAGCTAACATTTCGGCTAGACGGCGCTTTGGTTATACAATTCAAGGAGTTATGACAATGACCAAGATTTGCCTTTGCTGTGACTCTGGCATTGAAATGCAGGAGTTCACAAACGAATCTCATGAGATAGAGCATCACGGAAATACACTCTCTGTTATGGGCCTTTCTGGCTTCCGTTGCCCGGATTGCGATGAGATTGAATATGACGCGGAAAGCGCCGAGCGCTATGCGGAAGCCAGCGACTCACTGGTGCTGGAAAGCCGACGCCAGACCGGACAGGAACTGCGCCGTATTCGCAAAAAACTCGGCATCAATCAGGTCGAAGCTTCACGATTGACAGGCGGCGGTCATAACGCTTTTTCGCGTTATGAAACAGGTAAGGTTGTCCCTGCTCCTGCGGTCATAAATCTGTTTCGCGTGCTGGATAGACACCCGGAAGAGATCGAGAAATTGAAGCGAGCATGAGAGACCTATCCAGCCAGCCCAAGCCCTTGGGCTGAAAGGAGTTTTCGCGCCGCGCAGACGCGCGGTAACTGGATTCCTGTGACAAGCACAGGAATGAGGGCAGTGTGCAGGATCACCGCGAAATCCGCGTCGACAAGATCACAGATGAAAGCGTCCGCTCCACCCCGTCCAGTGCGCCGATCCGGTCGATCAGCCTGTCCAGATCGGCGATAGACGGTGCTGCCAGAATGGCGATGAGGTCGAAGGTGCCGCTGACGGAATGCAGGGTCGTGACCTCCTTGATTGCCGCCAGCGCAGCAGTTACCCCAGCCAGCGCCTTCGGCGCGATGGTGATCAGCACATGGGCGCGCACCAAAGCGGATAGATAGCTTTCCGAAAGCCGTAGGCCGTACCCCGCGATCACCCCTTCGGCCTCCAGCCGCTCGATACGAGCCTGCACCGTGGTGCGGGAAAGGCCAAGCTTTCGCGCCAGTTCCGCCACCGGCATGCGGGCGTCGTCTCCCAGCAGGGCAAGCAGAGCCCGGTCTTTCTCGGTGATCGTCATTATGCGTAATCCTATCGGCAATTTGGCTAATCATAGGCGTAGATATGAGCATTGTGAAGCTACGAATCGACAAGCCAAGACGGCATCATGTTACCTCAACAGGCTTTATTCGAGGGGAATACATGAAACACATCGTGGTCATTGGCGCAGGTAATATCGGGTCGGCAATTGCGTGGATGCTGGCTGGTACGGGGGATTACCGCATCACTGTCGCGGATCGCTCGGTGGACCAGCTCGCCAACGTCATCCCTCATGAACGGGTCGATACCGAAGTCGTTGACATCACCGATCGCCTTGGTTTGCAGGCGCTTCTGAAAGATAAATTCGCAGTCCTCTCCGCGGCTCCCTTCCACCTCACGGCAGGCATAGCGGAAGCGGCTGTCGCGGTTGGCACCCATTATCTCGACCTCACCGAAGACGTGGAATCCACGCGCAAGGTGAAAAAGCTCGCGGAAACGGCGGATATCGCGCTCATTCCGCAATGCGGGCTCGCCCCCGGCTTCATCTCCATCGTCGCTGCCGATCTGGCAAAGCGTTTCGACAAGCTGGACAGCATGCGCATGCGCGTCGGCGCGCTTCCGCAATATCCCTCCAACGCCCTGAATTACAACCTCACCTGGAGCACGGACGGCCTCATCAACGAGTATATCGAGCCCTGCGAGGCCATCGTCGAAGGCCGTTTGACTGCCGTTCCGGCACTGGAAGAACGCGAGGAATTCTCGCTGGATGGCGTCACCTACGAGGCCTTCAACACCTCCGGCGGTCTCGGCACTTTCGCCGCCTCGCTCGAAGGCAAGGTGCGCACCATGAATTACCGCACCATCCGCTACCCCGGCCATGTGGCCATCATGAAGGCGCTGCTCAACGATCTCAACCTTCGCAATCGCCGCGATGTTCTGAAAGACCTGTTCGAAAACGCCCTGCCCGCCACCATGCAGGATGTCGTCATCGTGTTTGTCACCGTCTGCGGCACCCGCAATGGCCGCTTCATGCAGGAAACCTACGCCAACAAGGTCTATGCCGGCCCTGTTTCAGGCCGCATGATGAGCGCCATCCAGCTTACCACGGCATCAGGCATCTGCACAGTGCTGGATCTGCTTGCAGATGAAAAGATACCGCTAAAAGGCTTTGTAAAACAGGAAGATATCGCGCTTCCTGCCTTTCTAGAAAACCGCTTCGGACAGTTTTATGCGCAGAGCGAAAGGCTGGCCAAGGCGGGGTGATGTGGGCATGAGCGTGATTTTGGACACCAGCGGAACAACGGCATGGGGTATGTGAGTGGCGCCGTAGCCAAACCCACTGCCGTCATCCTCGGCCTCGAGCCGAGGATCCATTCTTCTCAATGAATTCAATCGGTTATGGACCCTCTGGTCAAGCCCGAGGATGATTTCTAGGGGGCGGCGGAGCCGTCGAGATATCCCTCTTGGGGCATGGTTCAGGAACGCTCGTCAACGTAAACCGGACAGCAGTGGGTTAAGCCCAAGCATGACGTAAGTGGCCTTTACCACCCCTGCCTCACCTCACAAATAAGACCGCCGTCTCGGATCGAAAATCACCGGATATTCCCGCTCGTCCAGCACATCCAGAAACCGGTCCACCCCCTCCTTCTGGATGAAGGCATATTCCGCGTCCGAGATCAGATTGACGGTGAGGATATCGACGCGCTCTCGTCCACTGTCCAGCGCCCTGCTGACCAACTGGTCGGTGCGGATGATCGGCGTCAGCAAAAGGAACGTTCTGAAAGCGCAGCCGGAAAGCGGCGGCGTAGGCATGGGGATGCGGTGTCCAAAGGCCAGAAACCTATTGTCAAGAAACGGAAATTGCGCCAGCCAGCGCAGGTTGGCAATGATTTCCGGTGTCGGTGCGCGCACGTACCACATCAGCTCCGTACGCGGCTTCACGCCTGTGCCGAGAACCTCCTCGGGTATCGTCATGCGCCGGTCGCTCATGCCGTTTGTCAGCAGCACATAGCCCTTTTCTATCGTCCCGTCGGGCGCGAAATCGCGGGCATAGGCCTCAATCACCGTCCCTGCCTCGTCATCTCCCCGAAAAACGAATTCCGGCTCCCCCAACAGGGGCACGTAAAGCGCACGGCGCTCCTTTTCCCGCTTTTGTGGTGTCCCGCTCGGAGCGGCGGAAATCATCTGTTTCAGGCGCGAAAACATCGGAAACATACGTCCTTCAGGCAGAGAGGCGAACGGCCGCGTTAGCAGGTTTCCCGGGGCAGATACCGTAGGACCCTACGACAGATCGCAGCAATGATGAAAACAGTGGTGGGAAAATAACGCTACTCCCTCCTCCAAGAGATACGCGCCTAAAATCACGGAGACCGTGCAAATCAGAAAAGAAACACCTTGGTCACTTGACTAAAAGTTGCATTTATTGGTTTCTCTTTTGACGTATTTTGTCAATCGGATTGTGTGATCCGGACGCGATCTTCAGGGTTTTGTGATGACTGAAACGCAGGATGAAGTTGTTCGGGTGGCCACGGTTTTCACGGCGGCGGAATTTGCAATAACGGTTTCCTATCTGGAAGGAAATGGCATTGTCGTCGTGGCCATGCCGTTCCAGCTCCTGAACAACATGCCACACCTTGCTCAGGCCACGGGCGGCGTTGGCGTTCTGGTTCCGAAAAGGCAGGCACAGGCTGCCATCAACCTTCTGATCGAGGCCGACCGCGGCGAGAAGATGCTGGAAGGCGAGCCACCAGCGCCCGTAAAGCCGAAACGAAAGCCCAGGAAAACTGGCTGGCTGAGCAAGCTATGGGAGTTCCTCTTTTATATTTATTTCGGCGCAGGAGAAGTCGCCCCACCCTACCGCAACGGCCGTGTCATCCATGGGACATGGCAAAAGCTTGGTGACGATCCAATTTAGTAGGATGGGACTTTCCACAGGCTGCGCTCTTCTGAAAACAATCAGGGGCATCAAGCTTTCCATAACGTCCAAGCAGCTTTTCCGGCTGGCACATAGCCCCGCAAGGCCCCATATGGAGACAAAAGGGAGCCGATCCGTGATCCATTTCGACAATTCCTATGCCCGCCTGCCAGAGCGTTTCATTGCGCCCGTGTTGCCCACACCGGTTAAAGCGCCACAGCTCATCGCGTTCAATCGTCCGCTTGCGGAAGAGCTTGGCCTGGACGTGGAGGATATTGACAATGCGCGGCTGGCAGAGATCTTTTCCGGCAATGCCGTGCCGCAGGGTGCAGAGCCCTTAGCTATGGCCTATGCGGGGCATCAGTTCGGCAATTTCGTGCTGCAACTGGGCGATGGCCGCGCCATTCTGCTCGGCGAAGTCATTGATAGGAATGGGAAACGTCGCGATATCCAGCTGAAGGGCTCCGGTCCCACACGCTTTTCCCGCCGGGGTGATGGACGCGCCGCACTTGGCCCCGTTTTGCGGGAATATATCGTCTCCGAAGCCATGTATGCGCTAGGCATTCCCGCCACGCGGGCGCTGGCCGCCGTCACCACTGGCGAACGGGTGCAGCGTGAGGTGGGCCTTCCGGGCGGCGTTTTCACGCGCGTCGCCGCCAGCCACATCCGCGTCGGCACCTTCCAGTTTTTTGCGGCAAGGGAGGATAATGAGGGCATCAAGGCGCTGGCCGATTACGTCATAGACCGGCATTATCCAGAGGCAAAACAGGCCGAAAATCCCTATTTCGCCATGTTGCAGGGCATTACCCAACGGCAACGGAATCTCATTTGCCGTTGGATGATGGTGGGCTTCATCCACGGCGTGATGAACACGGATAACATGGCCGTTTCCGGCGAAACAATCGATTTCGGCCCTTGCGCCTTTCTCGATGAATACCACCCCAACAAGGTGTTTTCCTCCATCGATGCGCAGGGTCGTTATGCCTATAACAACCAGCCCGGCATCGCCCAATGGAACATCGCCCGGCTGGCGGAATGCCTGTTGCCGCTGCTGGACGAGGATCAGGATAAAGCTGTCGATCTCGCCAACAGCGTCCTTGCGGATTTCGCCAGCGAGTTCCCGAAAAGCTGGCTGTCCGCTATGCGCGGCAAGCTTGGCCTGACCACGGAAGACGCGGGCGATGAGCAGCTTTTACAGGATTTATTGGCGCTGATGCAGCGTTCCGAAGTGGACTTCACCCTGACCTTCCGCAAGCTCTGCGACGCAGCGGAAGGCAATGCGGAAGCCTTTCGTGGCATGTTCATAGACCTTGCCGCCGCCGACGAATGGCTTTCCCGCTGGAACAGCCGCACCGCCCAGGAACCAGCATCCGGCCCGGAACGCGCCAGAACCATGCGCAGCATCAACCCCGCCATCATCCCGCGCAATCACCGCATCGAAGAACTCATCGCGGCGGCTGTCGAGGACAATGACTTCGAACCGTTCCAGGACATGCTGAAGGCCATTGCGCGGCCTTACGAAGAAGACGAAAAGTTCTCCGTCTACATGCAACCGCCGATGAACCACGAGCGGGTTTTCAGGACGTTTTGCGGGACGTGAAGCTGCAGCCTTGACTTGAGAAGGCGCACCACTTATCTATTTATCCAGGCAGGCTGACTTAAAGGTCGCTGTCATGTCAACCATGGCTTCAACGCCTTGGTCTTGTACACCACGGTAATGGACAAATCATCAAGGCCCGGCGAAAGCTGGGCCTTATGTTTTTGGCGTTCTTACATTCTGATAAAGACACATTCGCGCAAAGTAGCTGAGATTCCTTCGTGAGATCGATTTCTGATCGATGACCTTGGGATGGCAGGACAGTATCTCCATCCGCACCGAACGGCCATCCTCATGAGGTACGAGGCAATACACGACGGCCCACTTGCGACCATCCGCGTCTTCTATGAAGACCAGATTGTCCGTGCCTCCGTAACTTTTCGAGACGTGCGTCAGGCTGTTAACGGAAATGCTCTGTCTCACCGCATCCACGAGGGTCTTGGACATTTCGTAACGATCCGCGTCGAATGTCCGCTTGTTACCATTGTGGTCAGAGATATGATGCAGTTGTCCGTGCTTCGTCCTCTCGGTATAAACGTGGTTCGAGAAAACGACAAATACGTCTAGGTCCTTCGAATGCCCGATCCCCTTGCCTGGGATCGCCGCCCAAAACGCGTTTAGGTGCGTCAGATTGTAGACGGTTTCGGCAACAGCAATGGCGGGATGTTCAACGGGAATGCTCACAGGCACGATATAACTTTAATAAAGCTGTATGCCAACGCCAATCATGCAACCCTCATCCAGCTTACATCCTCCAATGAACTTTAACCTGCCATTTTCATTCCTATTCTCGAGCATTGATTTGAAAAGCGAAAGGATATTGGGATGAATGATACTGCTTTGCCCGTAGAGACCGCCGCACAGGATGTCGAAAGCGCAATCCGCACCATTCAGACGGATCTTCCGGTCAATGCCACGTTCCACGTCTGGCTGAAGGCGAAGAAGGCGGAGGAGCCGGGTTCGGTTTCGTTTTCCAATGCCAATGGCAAGTTTGCGGAGGTTTCGACCACCAATATCGAGGAATTCAGCTTTCGCATCTATCAGGTCTTCGGCGGCGGCCGGGTAGAACTGAGCTATGACACGGTAACGACCGCCGTTTCGGTCATCTACTGGTTTACCGCATCGGACGTGCTGGAAACCGGCATCACCGTGGTCCATACCAAGCCCGATAATGCGGCACCCGACCTGCCGGATAGCTACCATTTCCGCCCGCCATTCGGCTGGATGAACGATCCGAACGGCTTCGGGCGTTTCGAGGGCCGCCCGCATCTGTTCTATCAGCATTACTCCCACGGGCTTCGCTGGAACACCATGCATTGGGGCCACGCGGTGTCTTCGGATTACCTGCGTTGGCGGCATCTGCCGATCTTTCTGTTCCCCTCCGAAGACCTGACCACAAGGCCGGACAAGCGCGGTGGCGCTTATTCCGGCTCCACCATTCCGCTGGTGGAAGGCACCGGTATTCGCGTGTTCTTTACAGAGCAGGTGCAGGACCGTGTGCCTGAACAGCAGATCCAGCTCACCGCCACCTCGTCGGACCTCATCATGGCAGGACAGGCCGAAGTTATCCTTGGAAACCGCCCGGATGGGCAGGGCCTGACGCCGGATTTCCGCGATCCTTATGTCGTTCGCGGCCCGGATGGCCTCTGGAAGATGCTGCTGGGCAGCCAGAGCGATGAGGGCGGCGTCATTCTGCTCTATGAAACGCAGGACCCCACAGCTGCTTCAGGCTGGACCTATGTGGGCAAGCTGTGGGTGGAAACGCGCTACAAGACCACTGCCATCGAATGCCCCTGCCTGCTGCCTCTGGATGGCCCGGCCAATGCCCGCTCCACCCGCTGGGTGCTGCTCTATGGCCTGATGCATTCCGAAGATCCGGCGACCGGACGCAAGAACCTCACCATGGCCGATGTCGGCTGGTTCGATGGCAGGAAATTCATCAAGGAATTCGGTCAGGAACTGGATTTCGGTACGGATAACTATGCGTTTCAGGCATTTCAGGATGGCGATACCATCGTGGGTATCGGCTGGCTTGCCAACTGGGCCGATGCCACGCCGGAAATCGATTTCCCCTCCGCCATGAGCATGCCGCGCCGCCTGCATTACTCCCATGGCGCGCTGCTGACGCCGCCCATCGGCGCTGCGGAAAGCCTGCGCCACCGAATCGTGGATCGCACCCGTCTGGCCTCAGGCGAGAAGGTTTCATTGCCAACGGGCGCGGCGGAAATTCTCTTCGAAGTGACGAAGCCGGGCCTGCCCTTTGAGCTGGAACTGGAGCACCCGGATGTGCGGCTGGCCGTGGTGTGCGATGAAACCGGCCTGTGGATCCGCCATGAAGACGGACGCGGCGCGCCCTCGCCCCGCTATTTGTCCGAAGGCGCGCGGCCTTACCGGCTGCGCATCTTCCTCGATTACGGCTCCCTCGAGGTCTTTGCCGACCACGGCCGCTATGTCGGCACGAAGCGGATCGACAGCCTCAAACCCATCCAGTCCGCCCATCTGAAATCCATTGACGGCGCCATTGCGCATGCAACGATGTGGACGCTGAAACAATAAGGTGACGGAGGAACTAATGCTCCGGCCTCTCCGTTTGCTGCACAGAGATGGCAACATATGGAGTGACCGATGACGAAGATTCAGGATGCCGACCCCATCAACTTTCAGACGCAGCCCAATGAAAACAGAGGGCAGAAGCAACGGGTGGGCAAGGGCGTCATACTCGCCATAGCCGGCGTCGGCATTCTGGCCTTCGTCATCTACATGGCAATGATCGTCATCACCACGACGCAGTCTTAAAGGGAGGAAACCATGGTAGACCCGCGCGAACCACTGCTGGAAAGCGAAGACGCACTCGATCAGGCCATCACTGATCTGGATGTCGATGAGTTGCCCGCCAAAGGCGAAATTCCGCAGGAGTTCGAACACGAACTTCAGGAAGAAGACGTCGAGACAGACGACGACCCTTATCAGGAAAGCGACGAGGCCCTACCTGACGACGCGGAAGAACGGGTGATCAACCGCAATCCTTCACGCGAAGGCGGAACGTTCGACGAGGTGTAGCAGGAAAACTTGAACGGATTGTTTGCTACTCCGGGTCGATCATGCTTACGACCCTCGCAACGATTTCTCCCATCGTTCCATCGTCTAAGGTTTCGATATATCTTGCTTTTTTATTTGAAACGCGACTGACGATATCCAGGCTTCTCACCTGATTACAAAGGGCAACACCTGTGGTCTTGTGGCCTGAAATGTTCACCGCAAGGCCCGCCTTGCGAGTGAACATTCCACCAGTCGTTACCGGCACCACGAGGCACAAGCCAACTGCGTTGATCTCTTTGGGCGTGATGACAATGCAGCGATGCTCATCTTTCATCTCGTTGCCGACCACAGGATTGAGATCGATGAGATACACGTCACCACGTTTGGGCACGTTACTGCGAACCATCAAAGCACTTCATTACCGAAACGAGGGGCATCATCCCATGCCTTGGCATCGGCATTAAGTTCCGCAATTTCGTTAGCGCCCTCAAGAAGCTCAGCAAGCGAATAACGTTTTTTTGTTGCGCGAACAGGGCTGGCTACAAGATTGCCGTTCTCGATGTCCAAAGCAAGTTCCGAGCCTACTTCCGTGCCAAGAAGCTTGAGCAGTGCCGGCGGAATGGTCATAACCGCCGCGCCACCCTGACGTCTGATTTTGGTTGTTACTGTCATTCGATGCTCCAGGATCCCTACAACGCCCCACAGTGCAGAGGTCGGAAAAGACGTCTACTATTTTAAGGCGTTATAAACAACATCATGTGCTACATATGTAGCACAATCTGCATGAAAGGCAAGCTAGCCCACCCGCTCCGGGCGATAACCAACCTCCCGCATCGCCTCTTCCGCCGCTCCTGCATCACCTGCAACGACGACCCTATGGGCCGCGAGATCAATGCTTACGTCTGCTCCCGGCAACGCCTCCGACAGGGCCCCGCGAATGGTTTTTTCGCAGTGGCCGCAGGTCATGTCCGGTACGGTGAATGTGGTCTGGGTCATGGTCTTTCCTTTTGCTTTTGTGTTTTGCCAGGGGTTCCGGCGAGGTCATCCAGAATGGGGCAGTCAGGACGATGGTCGCCGCCACAGCAATGGGCGAGGTGCGAGAGCGTTTTCACCATGCTCCTCATTTCATCGATCTTGCGCTCCAGATCCGCGACATGGGAAAGCGCGATTTGCTTGACTGCCGAGCTTTCCCGCGCCTTGTCCTGCCAGAGTTTCAGCAGCGTTTCCGTTTCCTCCAGAGAGAAACCAAGCGTGCGCGCGCGTTTGATGAAGCGGAGATTATGGACCTCCTGCTCGCCATAGGTCCGGTAATTATTGTCCGACCGCGTGGCCGGGGAGATAAGCCCGATCTGCTCGTAGTAGCGGATCATCTTGGCGGATACGCCGGAGGCGCTGGATGCTTCGCCTATATTCATGCCTTTGCCCCTTTCAACCGCAGCGCATTGCCCAGCACGAAGACGGAGGAGAGCGCCATGGCCCCCGCCCCGATCATCGGCGAAAGCGTGATGCCGAAGGCCGGATAGAGCGCGCCCGCCGCAACCGGTATGAGCGCGACGTTGTAGCCGAAAGCCCAGAACAGGTTCTGCCTGATGTTGCGCATCGTGGCGCGGCTCATGCCCAGAGCATGAACGACCCCCATCAGATCGCCACCCACCAGCACCACATCGGCGCTTTCGATCGCGACGTCCGTACCTGTGCCGATGGCGATGCCGATATCCGCTTCGGCCAATGCGGGCGCATCGTTGATACCGTCTCCCACGAATGCCAGAACCTTAGCCCCGCGGCGCAGATCATGGATCGCCTGTACCTTTCCCTCCGGCAACACTTCGGCAATCACATGGTCGATGCCGATCTGTCTTGCGATAGCCTTTGCCGTGCGCGCATTATCGCCAGTGACCATCGCCACTTCGATACCCAGATTTTTGAGAACCCTGATGGCCTCGATGCTGGAAGGCTTCAGCGGATCGGCAACGGCGATGACCGCCGCCAGGACGCCATCGATAGCGGCATAGAGCGGCGATTTGCCCTCGTCGCCCAGCCTGTGTGCGGTCTCAGTGAAGGGTCCAACGGAAAGACCGAGCTTCTGCATGTAGCGGTCCGCGCCAACCTCCACCTTGCGGCCGTCCACGATGGCTGAGATGCCGTAGCCGGTGATGCTTTGGAAGTTGGAGACGTTCACAGGTTCGAGTCGTGCAGGGGTCGCAACCTTCTCCTTCGCAGCCCGCACGATCGCCTGCGCAATCGGATGCTCGGAACGAGCCTCAACCGCAGCCACCAACCGCAAAACCTCGTCCTCACCAAAACCTTCGGTCAACACCAGATCGGTCAATTCCGGCCTGCCCTTGGTCACCGTGCCGGTCTTGTCCAGAACCACGATCTGCGCGGCGCGAAGCTGCTGAAGAGCCTCACCCTTGCGGAACAACACACCGAGTTCCGCCGCCCGCCCCGTGCCGACCATGATGGAGGTGGGCGTGGCCAGCCCCATGGCGCAGGGGCAGGCGATGATGAGGACAGCAACCGCATTGATGAGCGCAAAGGTGTAGGCAGGCTCTGGCCCCAAGATCGCCCAGAGGATGAAGGTCAACACCGCAATGCCGATGACGACGGGCACGAACAGCGCCGTGACCTTGTCCACCAGCAACTGGATGGGCAATTTCGAACCCTGCGCCTGCTCGACAAGCCGGATGATATTGGCGAGCATCGTTTCCGCGCCGACCTTCGTCGCCTTGTACCTGAACGCGCCGGTTCCGTTGACCGTGCCGCCCACCACATGGCTGCCCGCCGTCTTTTCCACCGGCACGGGCTCGCCCGAGATCATCGATTCATCGACATGGGAGCGGCCTTCGATCACGTCGCCATCGACAGCCAGACGTTCGCCGGGGCGGATGACAATGATATCGCCCACCTGCACGTCATCTGGCGAAATCTCAAGCGTTTCTCCGTTGCGCTCCACGCGCGCAGCCTTGCCCTGAAGGCTGGCAAGCTTGCGGATCGCATCCCCGGTTTTGCCACTGGCGCGGGCTTCCAGCAGCCGCCCGATCAGTATCAGCGTCACGATGACCGTCGCCGCCTCGTAATAGACGTGACGCGCATTTTCAGGCAGCACACCCGGCGCGAACGTTGTAACCAGCGAATAGAGATAGGCGGCACTGACACCAAGTGCGACCAGCGAATTCATCTCCGGCGCACCATGCAGCAGGGCCGGAATTCCGCTTTTCAGGAAGCGCAAACCGGGACCGAAAATGACAGCCGTCGCCAGCAGAAAATATATATAATAGAGGTTCTGGGTATCGATGATGCCCATCAGCCAGTGATGCATGGGCTCATATACATGCCCGCCCATTTCCAGCACGAAAAGCGGCGCGGTGAGCATTGCGGCGACAGCGACATCGCGCTTCAGTTTCGTCTCATCGCCTACATGCTGAATGTGGTCGTGGTCACCCGCATTGCGGCCTGCAGAATGTTGATGCCCATCATGGTGCGAAGCGTCTTTCGCGTGGGAATGACCCTGTGTTTCGCGGGGTTGTTTTCCAAGGGTGATGCCCGCCGCTGCCGCAGTCTCAACCAGCATGTCACGCTCGCGTGCACCGCCCATGCCTTTGACGGTGACCTTACCGGACGCATCGACATGCACCTCCAGTACCGTCGCAATCGCCTCCAGTACGGCCTTCAGCCGCGCCGCTTCGGCCGCGCTCTTTAGGCCCTCCGCGAAAAGCTCGTGCCTGTGGGGTGCAACCTCGTAACCTATCTTCTTCACGGCAGCGGCCAGCATCTTTGCCGAAAACCCGTCCGCAGGCTCAACCGTCAGCTTCTTCGTTGCAAAATTGACCGAACTCGCCCCCACCCCCGGCACCTTGGCAGCGGCGGTTTCCACCCGCCGCACACAGGATGCACAGGTCATGCCCTCCACGGGGATGGAGAGGGGTTCGGCAGATGAATTAAGTCTTATCGTCTCGTTCATGTCGTATTCCACAGGGGGAGTTGGTGTAACTCACCCCTATGTAGTCCTTCCCATCATGGGAAGGTCAAGCAGTGATTGAGATAAAATCACGAGGCTGAGAGAGCCAATCCAAAAGGCCCGGTTCCAAGCCGCCTTAAACCGTCGCCGCGTTCATCGGCCCCTGCCGCACTACGATGCGCGCGTGATAAGGAACGCGGGTGTAGAGATCGATGGCGTCCTGATTGAGCAGACGAACACAGCCGGAAGATGCCGCCTTACCGATGGAAGCCCAGTCCGGTGAACCGTGCAGACGGTATAGGGTGTCCTTGCCATCCTGAAAGATGTAGAGCGCGCGGGCACCAAGCGGGTTTTTGATACCCGGCTCCATTCCGCCGTTTTCAACCGAATAGCGGGCGAGGCTTGGCTGACGGGCGATCATGTCGTCCGGCACCTTCCAGCGCGGCCAAGGCTGCCGCCAGTGGACGATGCCTTCACCCTGCCAGGCAAACCCTTCCCGCCCGATGCCAACGCCATAGCGCATGGCCGTGCCGCCCGGCTCCACGACGTAAAGAAAGCAGCCCGGCGTATCGACCACGACCGTACCGGGTTTCTCGCCCGTGGGATCGAGCACACGCTGGCGGTAATATTTGGGATCGATCTTCTGATAGGGAACAGCCGGAATGACATGACCGCCATCTTCCACGCTTGCGTAGCGCGCACTCAGTTCCGCCTCATCCGGCGCAACGATGGGCCTGCGCGCAACCTGCGGAACAACGGTCGGCTTCGCCGCCGTCGTGCAGCCCGCCAGCGCCGAAGTGAGTGAAATCGAGCCCAGTACAAAGGCGCGCCGGGAAATATTGTGGGAATCGGACATGATGTTTACTCGAAGAATCTATCGAATTGCTTGTGGCGCAATCGATCCTTCATCTCAACATAGGCCCGGATCACATCCCCGGCATTGCAGGGAGATGCGTAAGCGAAGGGATATAAACGTCACACCGGCTCGGCGTGTATAGATGAAATCGGAGGGAGCCGGTCCATTACCGGTGCACCGCAAAACGCTGAATATCCCGCAGGAACTCCCCACGCACCACATCGCCCATGGGCTGATCAGAGGGCTTGTCGGCCACGCGCAGGCGGGCAAAGACGATGTGCTGGCCTTCACGCTCCGCCCAGCCCACGAACCAGCCGAAGGGGCGGTTGGGGTCTGGCTTGCCATCCGGGCCTTTCAGGTTGCCGCTGCCGGTGGTGCCATGGGCGTTCCACGCTTCCGCACCGTCATAGAGCGGGACGATGGCTTTGGCCTTGTTCTGCGCATCGCGCGAAAACGGCAGGTTGTTGCCCAACAGCCGGCGCATGAAGCCGACCTGCTCCACGGGCGAAATCTCCAGCGACGTGCCGACCCAGGCGTCCGTCAGGCCGTTATTCTTCCCCGCCTCACCCGCCACATCGGCATTGCCGAAACCGAGGCGCTTGACATAGGAAGCGAATTTTTCAGGGCCGAGACGGCTGGTGATTTCGCGGGAGTACCAGCGAATGGATTCCTTCTGCCAGGTCGTAGGGTCAACCTTCTTGCGCTCACCCGGCGCAGCATCCATGCCCTTTTGCCACTCCCAGACCGGATTTAACTCATCCTGCAAGATACCCGCATCATAACCGATCAGAGCCAGTGGCAGCTTGAAGGTGGAGGCAGGAGAAACGCGTCTGTCACAGCTGCCCTGCTGGTTGATGACGGCACCCGTTTCAACCGATGTGACCAGCGTGCATTCGAAGGTCGGCAATGATTGGGATTGGGATTGGGATTGAGGTTGCGCCTGCGATTGCGATGTTGACTGAGCGTGCGCTGGCGCACCCGCTGCAATGAGGCAGATTGGCAGAAGAAGCGCTAGGCTCTGGCGCATGCATGGTCCTTGACTATCCGGCAATGCAGCATAGCCGGTAACGGGCAGAATGAAAGTGGGAAGCGGATTACAGGATCGATGCGGCAGGAATTGGACGGGAGGTATCATGCGACCGGTTGCTGCGGGGTGATGGGGTAAATATCACCAAGCAAAGATTGCTGCACGCGATAAGTTGAGACTATGTGCAACCAGTGATCGTTTCCTGAAATCGGACTAAAGTGGTCATACCGTGGCTGTCCACGAGCGCGGCAAGACCGCAGCCGAGGCGCGGGCGCGTATAGAATGGGCGCGATCAAGGAGCGTGAGTGGTCGCGCCCAGGCTTGCAACATTGATTGCCTTCTGGACGGTATCTATATTTTCAAGTGAGCATCGACTGCTGAGCGAAGATACCGGCCATCGCGCCTTGCCATGTTGCCGTGGTGACCGAAGGGATGCCGGGATTGGCCAGGTCACCTGCGGCATAGATTCCGGGCATGCTGGTTTCGCGACGTTCGTCGGTCTTAAGGGCGATGCCAGTCGGCGTGTTGACCGTGGCGAGGCCCAGTGTGTCATGAAGGCTTGCAGACGGCTTGTTGCGCGGATGCGCGAACAGTATGTCGATAGCGGCATCTGGTCCGGTATCGAGCTTAATGGTGGCCCCGTGGGTTCCACGGCGTGCGATTTCGGTGATACGGCCATCAACGACAGGTGTGGCGCGACGCTCCAGATCTGCTCGAAGATCGGGCGTGACGTCGTGACCATTGCCAAAGACAGTCAACCTGTCGGTCCAATCGTGAAACAACCTGACCTGATTCATCGACTGCGGGCCAGACCACACGAGACCCCAATGCTGGTCGGCTACTTCGAAGCCATCGCAATAGGGGCATGGGATAACGGATGTGCCCCAACTCTCGGCAAAACCCGGAACATCAGGCATTTGGTCAACGACGCCATAGCTCAGGATCAGGCGGCGTGCATTGAGGGTCTCGCCGTCGCCAGTCAGCACGGAGAAATTGTCGATCGTACCCGAGACGCCCTCGGCGCGGGCATTGACCATTTTGATCGCAGGATAGCGCGCGAGTTGCTGCCGCGCCTCAGCAAGAATTGCCGATGGTGGCTTGTGGTCGTGGCCGAGCACACCGTGCGAGCGGCCGGCAAATCTGTTTCGCTGAAGGCCGGTGTCGAGAACAATGACCTTGCGGCGAGCACGGCCAAGTTGCAGAGCAGCGGCGAGGCCAGCAAAGCTGCCGCCGATGATGATGACGTCGCTCATTATGGTGGGCTCCGTGTTGCGGATAGAGAGCTGAATTAAACTTTGCGGTTACTGGATCAAAAGGAATGCCAATGGCGGGAAGCGCAGCCAGCTTCAGCATTGCTCTTCGTTGCATGGCACCCTCTCGATCGTCGTCAGCGGAATTGACTTGCATATTTTAGATACTGAATGGTATCGTAATTTGGAATAATGATACTGTCAAGGATCGTAATTGCCATGAATGAAATAGTGCAGAACCGACGCGGTCGGCCCGTCAACGAGGAGCTTAGCCAAACGATCGTCGACGCCGCGTGCGAACTTTTTGAGGAGCTGGGATTTCATGCTGCGACATTGGATATGGTCGCCCAGCGTGCGAAGATTTCCAAGCTCAGTATTTACAAGCATTTTGAGAACAAGGAGGCGCTGTTTGGCGCGGCGTTTGCGGCCCGCTGCCAGCAGTTAGTGCCGGAGAAGCTTTTTGAGGGCATCAATGGTTCAGCTGAAGATCAGCTCATGGCGGCGGGATCATCACTGCTCCGCACGCTTCTGCGCCCGGAGTTGCGCAATGTCGAAGCCATGGTCCTGGCCGAAACACCTAACCAGAAGTCATTGAGCAAGCTACATTATGAAGCAGGCCCCGCCCATATCATCGCGCAAATCGAGGGACTGTTGCGTCGGTTGCACGCGAAGGCACTACTGAACGTGCCCGATCCGCTCCAGTCTGCCCGCTTGTTCGGCGCGCTTATGAAAGGATCCGATCTTTTGATGATCGCGCGCTTCGATGAGGAAAAAGCGTTGGACGACGAAGAGATCAATGCCTACTGTCGCTCGGCCGTCAAAATATTTGTCGCTGCGCATCGCGGCAGCGAACAGTCGACTGAATAGTCTTGTTGAGACCATTTTGCGCCACTTGCAATAACCCAGTGTAACATCGTCGTCCGCAACTGGCCATAAACGGACATCACCTCACCCCCGCTGCTGCGCCTCCGGCCTTTCGCCCACGGTCAGCGGCCAGTCCACCACGTAATCCTCGAAATCGTCGACCTTGACATCACGCTCGTTCACCGTGCGTCCGCGCGCCGAGATGCCTGCGACATGCACCGTTTCCGGGTCGCCGGAGACGAGATGGTGCCACCAGTAGAGATCATGCCCATCCCGCACCAGCGCGTAGGCGCAGGTGGGTGGTAGCCAGCCGATTTCGTTGACGAGCTTGAGGTTGAGCTGGATGCAATCCGGCACGGTTGCGAAGCGGTTTTCGTAATCGGAGCAACGACAGCTTTCTCCATCCAGAAGCTGGCAGCCGACGGAGGTGAACACCACCTCGCCCGTATCCCAGTCTTCCAGCTTGTTGAGGCAACAGAGACCACAGCCATCGCACAGGCTTTCCCACTCGCTGTTACTCATTTGCGCCAGCGATTTGGTTTTCCAGAACGGCGCGTCACTCATCGTTAATATTTCCGTTTCATTTTGCTGCATCAGGCGACAACATGGCCTAACCCGTTTTGTCGTATCGCAATCGACCGGATTATAAGATATCTCTTGAATCCGGCAGAGTGGTGGTGAGGAATGACCCGCGCAAGCTTATCGCGTCAAGCGTACACTCGCCACATCGAACAGGAATTCGTTTCAGTTGCAGGAAGATAAAAACAACAAACCGGCGCGCCGTAAACGCCATATTCTGCTGAGGATCGATTCATGGATCGATTCCAGCCTCTGGACCGCTGCATCCCGTGTTTTTGACTTCTGGGAAGAAGTCACCATCGTTTCCCGCAAGCTGCATGTGCGCGGCTGGAAGAAGTTCGTCATCAACATTGCCGACGATGCGCTGACGGTTGGTGTCGCGGGCTCTGTCGTCATGCTGGCGCTGGCGCTGCCCGCTTTCGAGGAAACCAAAAAAGACTGGCGTTATCGCGGTGACTTCGCCGTGACATTCCTCGATCGCTACGGCAATACCATCGGCCATCGCGGCATCATCCACGAAGATTCCGTGCCCATCGACCAGATGCCGGATCACTTCATCAAGGCGGTTCTGGCAACGGAAGACCGTCGCTTCTTCGACCATTTCGGCATCGATTTCATCGGTCTTGCCCGCGCCATGAGCGAGAATGCCCGCGCAGGCGGCGTCGTGCAGGGCGGCTCCACGCTGACGCAGCAGCTGGCCAAGAACCTGTTCCTGACCAATGAACGCTCGCTGGAACGCAAGATCAAGGAAGCCTTTCTGGCGCTGTGGCTGGAAGCCAACATGTCGAAGAAAGAGATTCTCGCGCTTTATCTCGACCGCGCCTATATGGGCGGCGGTACATTCGGTGCGGCGG
>JAAIGE0100502456.1_pt1 | contig 43945 bp, 33 predicted proteins | sample 6487951 | NCBI WGS metagenome assembly JAAIGE01 (sample SAMN13974128, study PRJNA590717) | phyllosphere metagenome | biome: tomato field; feature: multiple bacterial spot infested tomato fields; material: tomato leaves; isolation source: leaves from tomato fields | host: Solanum lycopersicum ...
CACCATCGATCGTCTCGGTGATGATGCCGTATCCGGCGGTATGCTTCGCGCCCTTCCAGGGCCAACATGCATCCTCATCGGGATCAATGTCGACTTTGTCCCAGAAGAGGGCGTCACGCTTTGCGGTTCTTTCCATCAGCATGACGCCCTCCTAGCACCTACGCATTGATTGAATCAATACGAGAAGTGCATGGTAATCAACATTGTTACTGGCAGGCTAGGCACTCCTCGTAATCCTTCATCTCCGATCCCACGAAGATCTTCGTGGCGTCGAGGGTGTTGTCGGCCGACACGTCGCCGCGACCCGAGATGAAGAGGTTGCCCGCGCGCTGGACGCTCTGCGACCGCAGATAGTACAGCGACTTGATGCCCTTCTCCCACGCCTTCATGTGGAGCATCAGGAGATCCCACTTGTTGACGTCCGCACGGATGTACAGGTTGTTCGAGATCGCCTGGTCGACGTACGGTGCACGGTCGGCCATGAACTCGATGATCCACCGGGTATCGATCTCCCAGGCCGTCTTGTACGTGTCCCGCACGCTCTCCGGCAGGTCGACGAGGTGCTGCACCGAGCCGCCGTTGGCGACGATCGACGACCAGACCTCGGGGCGATCCATATTCCACTCCTGGAGCTTGCGCACCAGGTCCGGGTTGCGGATCTCGTGGTTGCCGGACAGCGTCTTGTGGTTGTAGACGTTGGCCGGGATCGGCTCGATGCCAGCGGACGCGCCGCCGGCGATGGTCGAGATCGATGCGGTCGGTGCGATCGCGAGCTTGCAGCTGAAGCGCTGCAGGTAGAGGGCGTCGAGTTCGGAGTCGGTCTTGCCGCCCTCGTTCTCGGCCATCATCCGCGCGTCGATCGCGTCGGGGCACGCACCGCGCTCCTCGGCGAGGATGCGCGAGCAGCGGTCGACCTGGCTCTTGATCTTCTTGAAGATCCGCATGTTCCAGCTCTTGGCCGGTGCGGATTCCCAAGCGAGATCCTTGCGCTGCAGGAGCGTGTGGAAGCCCATCACGCCCAGACCGACAGAGCGTTCGCGGTACGCCGAGTAGATCGCCTGACGCATCTCCTCGGGTGCGCGGAGGATGAAGTCGGTCAGGATGTTGTCGAGGAAGCGCATGACGTCCTCGAAGAACTGGTCGTCGCCCTGCCACTCGTCCCAGTTCACCAGGTTGAGCGAGGTGAGGCAGCAGACCGCCGAGCGCTTGCGGCCGAGATGATCGCGGCCGGTGGGCAGCGTGATCTCGGAGCAGAGGTTCGAGGTCGATACCTTCAGGCCGATCTTCTTCTGATGGGCCGGCATCGACTTGTTCACCGTATCGATGAACAGCATGTAGGGCTCGCCGGTCTTCAGGCGCATCTCGACCAGTTCCTGGAACAGGTCGCGGGCGTCGATCTCGCCGCGGGGCGAGCCGTCCTTGGGCGAACGCAGGGTGTACTTCTGGCCGCGGCGGACCGCCTCCATGAAGTCGTCCGTGATGCACACGCCGTGGTGCAGGTTGAGAGCACGACGGTTGTAGTCGCCGGTCGGCTCGCGCAGCTTGACGAACTCGACGATCTCCGGATGCCAGACGGGCAGATAGACCGCCGCCGAGCCGCGACGCACGCCGCCCTGGTTGATCGCCTGGCTGAGGGCATCCTCGACCTTGAGGAAGGGGATGACGCCCGACGTCTTGCCGTTGTCGCCGATGCCTTCGCCGATCGAGCGGATGTTGCCCCAGTAGGTGCCGATGCCGCCGCCCTTCGAGCCCATCCAGGCGCATTCCGCCCACGTTCCGATGATGCCCTTGAGGTCATCGGACGCGTCGTTCAGGAAGCACGAGATCGGGAGACCGCGATCGAGGCCGAGATTGGTCAGGACCGGCGTGGCGGGCATGACCAGGTGGCGCGAGAAGTAGCTGTAGAGGCGCTGCGCGTGGGCCTCGTCGTCCGCACCTGCGCACGCGACGCGTGCGAACATGTGCTGCGGGCTGGTCTCCCCGCCCTTCTCCGACAGATAGCGCTGCGACAGGGTCTCGAGGCCCTTCTCGGTGAGCAGCGCGTCGCGGCTCAGATCGATCTCGATGACCTCGCGCCAGTCGAGCGCCTTGTCGAGCCTCGGCAGCAGCTTGTTGTCGTAGTTCTCCGGGTCCTGCTTGCGCGCATTCTCCAGCGCCATCCGGCGCTTGACCCAGAGATGGTTGTCGGGATACCGCGCCTCCCGCTCGGGAGCCTCCAGCACGGTATCGTGCAACGCGGTCGCTTCGGCCTGCATGTTCATCTCCGTAATTCCCCCTACACCCGTGGTTTCTCGAAGAGGATGACCGGCCCTTCCGTGGCGGCCTTCTTCTTCGGCATCAGGCGTCCGTACCATGTCGAGCCGTCCATCTCGGCCTCGACCACCATGATCCCCGATCCGGCCCGACGCAGATTGGCTGCGTACGTGGGTTCGTTCTCGGGAACCTCGCCGTGGGCGCGGCCGGCGACGTGGCGCCTGACGGCGCCCCGTTCGTACCAGCCGAACCTGCAGCGGCTCACGCCGCCTTCTCGGCCCGCCCGTCGACCCAGGCGTCGCCCACGGCGCGTGCGAACGCGTCGTCGTTGAACACCGCGACCCGGACGTAGTTCACGCCCTTGTCGTCGCTGGTCTCGAGAGCGAAGCCTCCTTCGGCCGGCTGCACGCGGTAATGGCGGTCGTCCAGGCGCGCACCCAGGTGAGTGTGGGTCTTGAGCCCTTCGCCGTCGCCGCCGTCGTAGCTGGCCAGAGCGACCTGTCCGTCGATCTTGGCTTCGATGCCACGGGCCTTGAGGATGTGGGCGATGTGCGCGAGCGCGAAGGTGAACAGCTGCGAATGGCTGGTCAGATCACCGGGCACCGGCCCGATGTTCATCGTGATCGGGACGCGCATCATGACGCTACGGGTCTTGTCGTTCATTGGTACCTCTGGTTGGACCTCTCGGGTCTCGTTCGTTTGTCGGGATGTGGTGTCGGCGGAATCAGAACGGGACGTCGTCGTCCAGCCCGCTGTCGCCGTCGTCGGAACCGTTCACCGGCGCCGGACGACGTTCGCTGTGGTCGACGGCGACGCTGCCGGGGCCGCTGGCCTCGGCGTAGATGGAGGTGTTCGAACCGGGACCGCCGAAGACGCTGATGACGCCGTCGCCGCGAAGGACGATGCTGGTCGTCCAGTTCGACTGTTCGCCCTGCTTGGCGATGTTGCGCGATTCGATCGCGCCGCGCACCTCGACCATCTGACCCTGCTTCAGGTACGGCGTCACCTCCTTCTGGAGGTACGGGCTCCAGACGTCGATCAGGTGCGTCTGCGAACGCTCCTTGAGCTCTCCGTCCTGCCGGTACTGCTGCACGGTCTTGACGCGGAACTTCGTTACGGAACCGCCGTTCGGCATATCGATCTTGCGGATCTCGCTCGAGATGTTCCCGACGAGGATTGCGAGGTTCATGACGTTTGTGCTCCCTTGCCCGTCATCATTGTGATGGGGGACGACCTCCCCCGTCAATCAGTTTTACTTGTACACCCGTAGGGTAGGACTATCACGCTCTTCGACACCAGGCACGACGCGGCCATCCGCGAGTGCCTTGCCGATCAGATCCATGTCGGGAACGCACAGGTCCCTCGGCACGGCATCGGCATCCACCACCACCGGGGCCTTCTCCACGCTCAGCGTCGCGCGTGCTCCGGAGGTCCCGCGCGCGGTGACGGACGTCAAGCGCTCGTCACCCTCCTGGAGGCTGGCGTTGTAGCTGTCCAGTCTCTTCACGAGATAAGCGACGAGAAGCGGACGGATGGCCTTCTCGAGCGGAGCCAGACCGGCCTCCAGCGGCTTGCAGTCGGCCGCCAGGGCGTCGGTCACCGACTTGGCGGTCGCCAGGACGGCCTCCTTGCGCTCCGACGCGGACTCGGAATGCACCCCGAGATCGGCGAGCAGGTCGAGCGCCCTCCCGACGGTCTCGTCGTCGAGCTCCTTCGGGAGCCTCTTGGTGTTCGCACCGAGCATCTTCGCGCGTCCGGAGACCGCTTCGACGCCCTCCCGGTTGTCGCTCCTGATCCGTTCGAGCACCACGGCGAGCACCGATCCGACGTCGGCGTCCGGTTCCGCGAAGATCCTCTCGGACAGAGGAGCCTTGTTGTGTCCGATGCCGTGTTCGGCTGCATCGGTGTTGCGATCGATATCCGGCATGGAATCCATTTCTCTCATCAGCGGGCTGTAGTCCGCCCGCCTCCATCGTCGGCCACCAACCGACGAGGAAAGGCCCGGTCGCTTTCGCGACCGGGCCCCTCCCGTCCGGCATCCGTGCCCGGGTGGGTCGCTATCAGCGACCCTGACCCTGCATCTTGGCGGCCATCATCTGCATCTCGGCCATCGCGAGTTCGTTCGTCTCGGTCTGGATGTCCGAGAAGACGCGCTCGACCTCGGCGCTGACGCCCGACCGCGACGCCATGTCCAGGAACCTGGCGTCGTTGCTCAGATCGCGCTGGGCGATCTGGGCCGGGGTGGCGACGATCGAAGCGACCTCGCCCGCACGGACCTCGTCGATGAAGGCGCCGAGTCCGCGGCCGTCCTCGACCGAGCGTGCCTTGTCGCCCCACGAGATCGTGGTGCGGATCCGCTCGCCGCTCTCGATCGCACCGCGGGCGTTGTCGTCGTCCTGGCCGCGGTTGCGGTCCTTCGGATTCTGAACGCCTTCGGTCGAACCGTCGAACGGAACGTAGCGGGTCTCGGGCTGGAACGGCACGAAGTTCGGGACGAACGCCAGTACCCGGTTGTCGAGCATGACGCTCACCGAGTTGCCGCCCTCGAGGAGGCGACGGTTGGCGCTGTACTCGGCACCGCGGAAGCGGATGTCCGAGAGACCCGCCTCGTCGGAGACCACCGGACCGACGGCCGCGATCGGCTTGCCGGCCGCGATGGCCGTCCGCAGACCGAGGAGCTCGATGTCCTCGCCGGTGCTCTTGACCACGACCACCGCGTCGGCCTGGTGGGCCTGGAGGTCGAGGGCGAGACGGCGATCGGCGACGAAGGCCGGAACCTCCTCCTCCTTGCCGTTGATCTCGACCGTCTTGGTCTGACGATCGACGTCCACCACCGGTGGGGTGGAGGTGGCGTAGCCGCCGTTCTCCAGGGCCGTGACGAGCTTGATCGCCTGGGCCTCGGCCGGACGCACGTAGCTGTCCGGGTGACCGTCGCCGATCACGAGCAGGCGGGGCCGCTCGTTCTCGTCCATCTTGGCCAGCTCCGTCAGGATGCGGGCCGAAGCCTCACCCGACATGTGCACCGAGACGGCCATGTCCTTCTCGTTGGCCTCCGAGGCGATGCGCTTGGCCGCATCGATGTCGGCTTCCGAGGGACGGGCGTCGCCGCCGATCACCAGGGCCAGCGTCGACTGGTTCATGTCGACGTCGCCCTTGGTGTAGATCGGGCCGGTCGGCACGTGCTGCACCGGCAGACCGTCCGTCGACTGGCTGTTGCCGGCCAGGCGATCGGCGCGCTCCTGGGCCGCGGCGCGAGCCGCCTCCAGGATGTTCTGCGGGTACTGCGAGCTGCCGGCGGTGAAGCCCGACATCTCGGACATCGTGAGATTGTCCTTGATGTCCAGCGTGCGCTCGGCCGCCTCCTGCCAGGCCTTCGGACGGCTCAGCTGGTGGGCGACTTCCGGGCTGACGCGGACCGACAGCTGACCGGCCGCGGCGGCCTCCATGATGTCGCCGGTGCGCTCGTAGGCAGAAGCCAGGGCGAGCGCGGTCGTGGGGTTGATCCCCTTGAACGACGACAGCATGAGCTGCGCATCGTCACCGACGGTCTGGAGGTGGAACACGCCCGCCTTCTCGAGCGACTGGCGGGTCACGCCGGCGATCGAGGGAGCCATCGGCTCGGCGTGCGCGACCGCGTCGGCGATCCTGACGGACTGACCGTCCTGACCGATGACCGCCCCGACCTTGCCCAGACGGGCCAGGTTCATGAGGTTGTTCGCGCTGGCGTAGTCGGTGCCGAAGTCGGTGCCGATGAGGCCCGACTTGGCCACGACCGACAGGCCCTCCTGCTTCACCGCCTGGCTCTGCTGGTTGCGCGGCGTGGTCGGCATCTGCAGGTGCGTCATGCCGTTGTTGATCAGGTGCTGAGCGATGCCCGAAGCCACCGCCGGCGTCAGCGCCGGCTGCGTCTTGTTCTGGGCCGCACGGTACTCGCGCACCGCCTCCCAGGTCGCACGGGTCATCTGACCGCCGCCGTCGATCTGCAGCACCTTGCCGCGCATGTCCTGCGGCGTCAGCTGACGCGTGCGGGACACCATCTTGCTGACGTCGTTACCGTCCTTGTCCTGATCGGTGACCTTCGAGAGCACGACGCCGTAGTCGACGTCGGTCCGACGGTCCGAGATGGTGACGCGACGGCCCTCCGAGATCACCGTCGAGGTGTCGGTGATCCTCCACGCGACGGCCTGCACGACCTCGCGCTTCGTCTGCTCGGCGAACTTCACCATGGCGTCGACCACCGGGTTGGGGATCTTGGCTTCCGGGTTCTGCGCCTCGATGACGAAGGTCGTCGACTTGGACATGCCGCGGGCGCGCCCGACCAGCTCGTCCAGACCGCGGTTGTCGAGCACCGGCTGGGTGACGGGCTTGCCCTTGAACTTGCCCTCCTTGTGGAACATCTTCTTGCCGGCCTCGTCGAGCTTCGGCTCCATCACCGAGACGCGGCGCATCTGGCCCGGGTTCTCCCGGTCCTCGATCTCCTTGGTCTTGCGGTTGAAGAAGTTCGAACCCAGCACCGCGACGGTGTTGAGGTTGCGCGCCTGGTCGTAGCGCGCGTCGATGCCGCCCGCCAGGACGTCCTCGATCTGGCGCTCCTCGTAGGGCTTGCCGCTCAGCAGCTTGCCCGCCTCGGCCTGGGCCACGTAGACGCTCTGATCGAGCAGCGGACCGTGCTCGGTCTTCACGTACGCGTTGCGACGGCCCTTGCCGGAGTCGGCGGTCTTGGCGTCGAGCGTCTGGGGCAGCGTGGTGAACGCGTGCACCAGCTTGTCGCGACGACGCGCACCGTCGATGACCTCGGCCATCAGGATCTCGCCGCGGGTCGCGCGGTTGTAGACCGTGGTCGAGTTCTGGCGCTCGAGGGTCTCGAGGTGCCTGCGCGCGTTGTTCTCCGTGCCGTACGCCGTCTTGAGGACGGCCTCGGCGCGCAGGACGGCGTTCGCCTGCGGCTTGGCGCCGCTGGCGATCATGTCGCTGACCGCGTCCTTGAGGCCCTCGTCGCGCGAACCGATCGAGCGCTCGCCGGACGTGATCTTGACGATCGCCTCCTTGAACTTGTCGTCGGGCAGCTTGGCGAAGCTCTCATGGGCGCGCACGACGGCGACGAGCTTCGGATCGAAGGTCTCGACCAGCTTCTCGTTCGCGTCGTTGACGGCCTTCTCGGCCGACTTCATGGCCGCGCGGGTCGCCGCGAGACGGTCGCTCGCACGACCGATGCCGGTGGCGTCGAGCTGCGAGGGCACCGCCAGCGTCATCACGTTGTCGCTCGCCGCGACGAAGATGTCGGTGTCGAACTTGCCTTGGCCGAGGATGCGGTCCTGGTTGCCCGGAACCGTCCAGCCGCCGAAGTCGCGGTTGGCGTCGTCGGCGCCGACGGTGACCTGGTGGTCACGGCCGGCCGCCTTCAGCTGCTCCGCACGGAACGCCATCAGCTCCTCGCCGACCGACGGGATGTCGGCGAACACGAGGATCCGGTCCTCGGGGTACTCGGCGGTGTGCTGGGCGATCAGGCTCTTGGCGTGCGAGATCAGCGCCGGGCTGTTCGAGACCGCGAGACCGAAGGTGTCGACGCCCAGCTTGCCCGAGGTCGAGTTGTCGCGCATCATGCCCATGAGCTCGTTGCGCGATTCCTCGGTGCCCGGGAACTGGCGATGGGTGCCGGCCCACTTGATCAGCGACTCCATGACCACGGCCTCCTCGGCGGTCGCCATCGCGACGTCGAAGCGGCCCTGGCCCAGCTCGACCGCCGGGAGGTCGATGATCGGCGGGGTGGAGCCGATGACCTTCATGCCCAGTTCGACGCGCTCGGCGGGGGTCATCGCGACGGTGGTGGCCGCCTCGAGGCGCTCTTCGGCGCTCATGCCGCGGTAGATGCTCATGTTGGCACGGGCATCCAGAGCGGCGGCGTTCTCGGCCTCACGCTCCTCGGGGGTCAGGCCGACGACGTCGTCGGCGGTCAGGTGCTCGGCGAGCGAGCCGGCGATGCGGTCACGCGCACGAGCGAACTCGGTCGGGTCGATGCCCGCGTCGATGTCGTAGAGCTGCTCGTCGAACGGACGCTCCACGCGGGTCGGCAGGAGGGATTCCAGCTCGTAGATGCTGCTGGCGAAGCGCACGACCAGATCGGCGTTGCCCTCCTTGTTGCCGCCGGGAGCGGCGTCCAGGCGGGTCAGCAGATCGTTCTGCCACGCGTTCGGGTTGATCTCCTCCTCGTTCGCGGCGCCCTCGCGGTCGGTCTCGACCAGACGCGAGAAGCGGGTGGCGATGCCGTTGGCGTCGACCTGCGCAGCGGTCATGCCCTCGGGGATCGTGCGGCCGACGACGACCAGGGTCTCGGTTTCGAGCTTCGCCTGGAGGGCGGCACGCGCCTCCTCCATGCCCTCGCCCGAACGGGCGGCGGTCACGATGCCGTCGACCACGGCCTGATCGGTCGAGTGGTCGTTGCCGTCGATGCGGCCCAGACGCGCGATAAGGTTCGCCGAAGCGTCGGCGACCCGGTTCGGCTTCTCGACGCGGATCTGCTCGCCGGTGCGCACGGCGGTCGCCGAGCGGAGGGCGCGACGGGTGATGTGCTCGATGGTCGGGAGGATCTGCTCGGCGGGCAGGCCGGCGGCCTGCAGTTCCGGCATCAGCTTCGCGCCCAGCTCCTTGTGGGCCTGCGCGATGTCGTTGATGAGGTTCAGCTCGCGCTCGGAGTCGAGCACGAGATCGCTGCGCTCGAGCGCGGCTGCCGAAGCCTCGCTGCGTGCGTTGAGCACGCGGCGCAGACCCTCACCCGTCAGAGTGGTGTTGTCGAAGATCTGACGCAGGCGGTTGAAGTAGGCGGGACCGGTGTTCTGGTCGCCCAGTTCGTTCGCCGCGTGGATCAGCAGCGCGCGCGCTGCCGAGCTGCCGTTCCAGAACGGCGCCCGGTCGTCGTTGTTCAGGCGATCGCCGTGGTGGATCGTGACCAGTGCGACACGCTCGCCGGTGTTGGCGCGGAGCTTCCGATCACTGTGCTTAAAGGCGGACATGCTGCAATTTCCTCCATGAGACGCTTGATTGTCCCATTTTGTCTAAACGAATTGCAACACCCCCTTCGCGTATGTCGCGAAAATTCTCCTCTTGTATCCTTCGCTACGTTATGAAGCGATACCTTCCCCCCAATCGTCGATCGTCCAGGTGAGCGGAACGCCGCTCGACGTGACGGCCTCGCGGATGAGATCCGTGGTCCATCCTCGTTCCTCGTGGTCCGCGGCATCGTCGCCCGGACCCGTGACGTAGGTTCCCTTGACGAGAGTCCCGTCGACGACGTGGTGCGATGTCGGGAACCGCAGGATCCTCACCTCGGCGCCCTCCTCGATGAGGCGTGCGGCGACGAGCATCACGTATTCCGACCCCGGAGCGTCTAGATCCTGGCATAGGATCACGGTCCTCCCCCTGAAGGGGCTGAAATCCGTCAGGTGCGGCGCAGAGCCGCCACCCACGGTCGTGGTCGGAATCCAGTTCGGGAAGAGCCTTCCGCCGGCATCGGCGGCCTTCTCGCCCTCGTGCCACTGGATGATCGCGTCCGGCGAGGCGCCGATCAGATCCAGATTGTAGGGAACCCTGGGTTCGGGCATCGCTCCGACGACCCATTCCCGCTTCCCTTCGCGGATCGCGAAGGTCCAGGGCCAGATCATCTTGTCGACGACGTTGCCGTTCTCGTCGCGCTGCTCGTAGCGTGCGACGTAGCCCATCGGGCGTCCTTCGGCGTTCCTGTACACCCACGCGGCGACCGGCGCTCCGAAGTCCTTGGACTTGAATCGGCGGGAGCCCAGCGCGAAGGTCGGCGCATCGTCCGGAACCGGCACGATCGCCTCGAAGTCCTTGCGCACGCCCTTGATGGGTTCGACCCTGGCGGCGGGTTCGTATCCCGCTCCGGGCCCGTTGAGGGCGCCGAACTCCATCCCGAGGGCAGATTCCACCGCCGAGTAGACCGATCGCACGTCCGTGCAGGACGTCGCGAAGCACTTTAGCATGATCCTGCCGCTCTCGGTCTCGCGGACCGAGAGGGAGGGGTTCTTGTCGGCGTGGTTCGGACAGAGAGCCATGTATCCCTGGCTCGTCTGCTTCGTCTTGCGGGTCCACCCGCCGGACCTGTTGAGATTGTCGGCGATCTGCTTCGCCGTCATCTTGACGTCAGACACTGTCAGGTTTCCTTCGTCATCTTCGGTATGTCGTTCGCGGTGAGCGACTGGATCGTCTGCCTCTGGCGCACCAGACGAGCCTTCTCCGCCGCATCGAGGACGCCCTGAGCGGCCTCGGACACGTCGTCCTTGCTCAGATCCGCACCGGACACGGCCCTCAGCAGCGTCTGGATGGCGCTGTGCACGATGCCCGTGTCCTGCGTCTCGGAATGGTCCTCGCTCGGTTCGTACCGTGCCGATTGGAGCCGGTCGAGATGGGGCTCCTTCGTCCGCTCGGCGCGCTCGGCCATGACCGCGGCGTGACGGGTCGCATCGGCGACCGCCAGGGGCGAGTTGAGGACCATCCTGATCATCTTGAACCGTTTGAAGACCGTGGAGAGCTCACGACCGATCGGTGGCGACCTCGTGATCACCACCGCGCGGTTCCCCTTGATCTCCACGGCGAGCCGTCCGATCAGCATCCTGATGAGATCGTCCGTCGTGCCGTCCGGGATCCCACCCCTGATCAGCACCGTCTCGGACAGATCCGCGGCCTCGATGATGGCCGCGAACCCACCCGCGCCCGGACGCTGGTTCATGACCACGTCCGCACGTATCAGAAGCGTCCCGGCTGGAACCTCGAGGTTCCAGCCGGGGGCGAAGGTGAGCAGCGGCGTCACGCGGCGGCTGCTGCGGGTTCCGCGTACTGCTCCGGAACCTCGAGGCCGAGGGTCTGGTACTTCTTCGCCACGATCCTGCGGAAGTGGCGCTTGAAGTCCTTCGCCTTGTTCTCACCCTCCGCCGGGATCTGCGGGAGGTCCTTGATGCGCTTGTTGTAGCGCTTCACGAAGCTCTCGATCTCCCTGGCGTTGGTCATCGCGTTGATGCGCGAGGCCATGGTCTGGATGCACGCGATCCAGTCGTCGTAGTTGCTGCCGGGATCCATGGACAGTTCCCAGACGCGTGCGACGGGCTTCTCGTCGACCGGACGGCTCTGCTCCTCTGCGGAGGAGCCGGCACCGGACGTGCCGCGATCGCGGGCACCGTCCTCACGGGCCGCATCGTTCGCGGGAGCGCGTTCGGCCTGCGCGACCGGTTCGGGACGACGCTCACGGGTCTGCTGACGCTCCTCGCGGGGTTCCTCGCGACGGGGTTCCTCATGGCGAGCCGCCTTCGGCTCCTCGCGGGGAGTCGCCCGAGCATCGTCGCCGCGATCCTCGTCGGATCGCACCGACTGGCGGCGTTCCTGCTCCGGCTCCTGACGCGGTGCGGGACGGGTCTCCCTGACGGTCGCCGGTTCGGCCGCCGTTTCGGCGACGGCCCCCGAATCGGCGACGACTTCCGGTGCCGGCGAAGGCGCCGACGCGGCTTCGGCGGCACGGTTCTTGTCCGCGAGGATCTTCGCGTAGGCCTGGATGCTGGGCGGCAGGGAATTGCGGTCCAGCTTGTTCTTCAGGTCGTTGCCGAACGCCTTGCCGAGGTTCTTGGCCGCGGCCTTCAGACCCTTGGATTCCGCCGAGGTGATCGCATTGCCGGCGGCGGCCGCGATCCCCTTGTCGGCCCCGGCCTCCATGGTGTGGGTACCGATGCCGGCATAGGTCAGGCGCTTGTCCGGATCGGTCTTGGACAGGATGTCCAGTTCCACGTTGACGATCGCGGTGACCGCGATGTTCTCCTTGCCGCCCTTCTGGATCTTCTCGTCGATCAGCTTGACGAGAGATGCGCGGATCGCCCAACGGCCCTGGCCGATGAAGCGGTCCAGGAGCGCGCGGACGTACTCCTGCGGCAGGTAGTCGTGGCTTCCGCCACGGTTCACGCGGCCGAGCGCCTCGGGGCTCGGCGGCTGGGCGAACGCGTAGAGCTGGGCCCTGTTGAAGAACGGGGTGACCTGCTCCAGCGGGTCGAACGGCTTGTTGGCTTCAGAAGTAGAGGCCATCGATCTTCTCCTCGGTGATGCGATCGGTCTTGGCGTTCCGCGTGATGCGGTAGCCGTCGTATTCGAGCGATGCGCCGGGGGCCAGGATGGCCATCAGCGCACGTTCGGCGACTTCGTATTCGTGGTCCGCGAACTGGACCGTGCTGCGGGCCTCGGCACGCCCCATCCTGGCCGCACGGAAACGCGCCATGACGGCGTCCGGGTCGGCTGCCGCCGCCTTCGCGTCCTCGGCTTCCTTGTTCGCAGGCGTCTCGACGGGTGCCGTCTGGGAGTCGACGGGAGGAGCGTCCCTGCGCTCCAACCGTTTCGCCATGTCCTCGGCTCCCAGACGCAGCGAATCCATGATCGAGTCGTCGGCGTCGATCCAGAAGATCTCGGGCGTCTTGTCGGCCAGGGCGATGACGGCGAGGCGCCTGACGCCCGCACCCATCATCGTCCACTGGGCCTGGATGACGTAGTCCTGCGGCGGAGTCCCGGCACGACGCCAGCGGCTGGCGAACAGATAGGCCGCCACGTGGGTGAAGGTGACCGCGAAGTCGCCCTGCTCGTCGGACGTCGCCCAGAAGCGTGCATAGCCCTGGATGCCCTCGTCCTTCGACACGTCGAAGCGCACGTCGCGTCTGATGGTCTTGGACCAGCCGTTCATGGCGGCCACGTAGCCGACCAGCGGATCGGCGATGACGGACGCCAGTCCGGCCTGCGGCGGAGCCTCCGGACTGCCTGCCAGGCGTTCGTATAGCGCGAGACGGGTGAGACCCCCGTGCGCATCGATGAGAGCGGGCGCTTCGTACGCCGAAATCGTTCTGGACATTTTCCTACCTCGACCGTGGTTGCTGACCACGGGCGTCCCCACCCGATCGGGGGGCGCCGCCGCCCGAATCGTTCCTGTCCTTCGGACTCATGTCCGGAGAACCGTTCTTGTCGAAGTAGGTCTGTGTGCAGGTCGGATAACCGCTGCAGCTCCACCAGAAGACGTCCTTCTTCTTCTGCGACGGACGACGCACGAGACCCTTTCCGCACGAACCGCACTTGTGTTCGGTGGAGACGGGAAGCGAAGGCCTCTTGTCGAAGTCGGGCTTGCCCTTCTTGTCGTCCGTGCTGAATCTGCATCCGTCGTCACGACCGGCGCACATCCAGAAGATGCCCTTCGAACCCTTCACCCGTCTCAGCGGCTTCGAGCAGCGTGGACATTTCGGCCCGTTGTGGGCGATGGACAGGCCGCCGCTGCGCAGCTTGGAGATCTCGGTCGTGACGTAGTCGATCACGTCGCCGATGAGCTTCTCCTTGGTGCGGCGACCCGCTACGATCTCCTTCTGCTGTTCGTGCCAGAGCGCGGTCATGTCGGGGAACTTGGCCTGATCCGGAAGCGCATCGTAGAAGGCGTGCCCGGCAGGGGTGGCGATGATGCTCTTACCCTTGTCTGCGAGGAAACCCATCTTGTACAGCTTGGAGATGATGACGTCGCGCGTCGCCGGCGTACCGATGCCTCCGTGCTCGCCCGCCTTCTCCTTGTCCTTCTCGACCAGGATCTTGCGCAGACGCTCGTCCTTGATGTGCTTGGCGACCCTGGTCAGTTCGACCAGTAGCGTCGCGATCGTGAAGAGCGGCTGGGGCTTGGTCTCCTGCTTCTGGGCCTCGCACTTCACGCAGCGTCCGGAGGCGCCGTTCCGCAGCTGACGCAGATCACTGTCGATGGCGTCCTCGTCGCCGGCCGTCTCCTCGTTGCCGACGTCGTTCTTGTACAGGACCCTCCATCCGTCATGGGTGGTCACGTTGCCGCGGCACTTGAAGGTCTTGCCGTCGCATTCCACCGTCACGTCCGTCTGGTCGTACTTGTGGTTGGGGAAGAACTGCGCGACGTAGGCCCTCGCGATCAGCATGTAGATCTTCTGCTCGTCCGAGGACAGGCGCGAGAAGTCGGCGACAGTCTCCGTCGGGATGATCGCATGGTGGGCGGTCACCTTCGACGAGTTGAACACCTTGCCCTTGATCTTCGGATCGGCCCGGCCGGACATGCCGGCGAGCGCGGGAGCTGTCTTGGCGATCGCCGCCAGCACGGCGGGACCGTCGGCATGATGCTCGTCGTTGAGATACTGGCTGTCCGACCTGTTGTAGGTGATGAGACGGTGGTTCTCGCGCAGGGACTGCGTGATCTTCAGGGTCTCGTCCGGCTTCAGACCGAACTTGCGGTTCGCATCCGCCTGGAGCTTCAGCAGGTTGTAGGGAAGCGGCGGCGCCGCCTCCTTGGCCGTGGTGCGCGATTCCACGATCCGGGCCGGCTTTCCCTTGACCGCGGCCGCGATGGCCTTGGCGGCCGCCTCGTCGTTGATCCGTCCCTTGTCGTCCACGGGATCGTTGGGGCCGACGACGTACTTGGCCGGGAAGGTCGCGCCGTCGATTTCGAAGGTGCCTACGACGTTGTAGAAGAACGCCTTCTTGTGCGCTTCGAACTCCCGTTGACGGCGCACGATGAGACCGAGGACCGGGGTCTGGACCCTGCCCACGGTCAGCGTGCCGTCGTGCCCCGCCGATCTGGCGGCGATGGTGTACCCCCTCGTCATGTTGATACCGTAGATCAGGTCGCACAGGCTCCGCGCATCGGCCGAATCCGACATGCCCTTGAACTCGGAGTTGTCCTTCATCGACGCCAGGGCCTTCTTGACGGCCTTGAGGTTGTTGTCGTTGATGAGAAGGCGCTTGCACGGCAGCGTGCAGTTGCTCTCCTCGAGGATCTCGTCGACGATCAGCTGGCCCTCCTCGTCGGGATCGCCCGCGTGGATGACGCTGTCGGCGTTCTTGAGGAGTCTCTGGATGGCGAAGAGCTGCTTGTCCGTCCTCGCCTCGCCCTTGCGCGGCCATGGATCCAGGAGGACCGGGAGATCGCCCAGCGTGGTGCCCTTCTCCCAGTCCGGTCGCACGTAGCTGACCATGTGGCCGAAGGCCCACGTGACGTAGTGCGTTCCACAATCGATGTACGTATCCCGCTTGGTTCCGCCTCCGAGACCATCCGCGATCGCACGTGCGAGATCGGGCTTCTCGGCGATGACCACGATCTCGCCGCTCATGCGAACGTCTCCGACGCGTCGATCCTGATCGACCGGGTGCGCGCGCCCATCCGCGTATCGAGGATCCGCTGGGAAACGCTGCGTTCTGCTGGAATTGCCATCCTAAGGGTCTAGCCGACCGACGCCGCGCGGGCAACGAGATATCGTGCTAACACGCTCGGAATTATTTATTCGGGAGGTGCCGGTCGGGGGGTTGCGAACGCGCTTTTCCTCAGGGACAATAGAATGGATGCGGGAGTACGCCAAGGGATGGTCCCTGTGTGTGTCGGCCCGCTCGGAGATTACGACCATGGCCGATCCCGTTACGCTGTATTCGACCAAGGAGCCCGTGGAGGGATCCGTCACCAACGAGGCGCTGAAGAAGACCGTCTCCGAGATCATCGAGAAGATGGGTCTCGGCAAGGAGAAGCCCGAGGGCTCGAAGGTCAAGGGCGTCGTCGAGCTGAAGTTCGACAAGACCGCCCGCGCGTTCCAGCTCGTCAGCGACGGCGTGACGAAGAAGGACATGACCGCTCTGCTGAAGCAGACGGCGTTCGCACGCACTCCCGAGGCCGAGAGCGCATGGGCCAGCGACATCCAGGCGCGCGACGCCAAGGCCGATCTGGTGCGTGACGCGGCCCGTGACCGGACCTCGACGACCCAGGAGAAGGGTCCGGCCGTCGAGCGCGCCCGCACGGAACAGGCGCAGATCGACGCGGGTGCGACCCGTCACGTGATGTACCGCACGCCGGACGAGAAGGGCGAGATGCTCGATCTCCTCAAGCAGATCGATGCGAAGTCGCACTACCATCCGAATGCGAAGGCGGAGAACGGCGACAAGCACCCGCACTTCTCGGTCGTCACCGCGGCGCCGGGCGTCGAGGACATGTTCAAGAAGTTCATGGGTCCGGAAGCCCGGGAGCGCATGTACGCGTACGGTCGTGAGAACGGCAAGGGCGAAGCGGTGAACACCGCCAAGGAGACCCTGCGCGAGACGGCGAAGAAGGGCGGCGCCTTCATGGCCAACTTCGCCCGTCAGGGCCTGGCCCTGTACAAGGACGTTGGCGAGACCTGGATCGGCAAGGCGGACAACGCGACCGTCGCTCAGCTGACCTCGGTCCGTCAGATCACCGCGCGCAGCCTCGCCGCGTCGATCGACAAGGAGTTCGCCCGTCGTTCCGAGACCTCGGGGATGTCGGTCGAGCAGCTCAAGGAGATCGCCGCGTCCAAGGGCAAGGCCGAACTCTCGAAGCACGGCACCGGCCTGCAGGGCGCCGAGCTCGGCACGAAGAACGCGCTCGAGAAGGGTCTCGCCGCTCTCGACAAGTACCTCGAGGGTCGTGGCGTCGTCCCGAAGAGCGTCCGTCAGGAGGCCGCTCAGGAGGTCAAGCAGGAGGTCCCGGCCGCCGAGCGCAGCCAGGCTCCGGCCCGTTCGGCCGCCAAGGGTCGCGACGTCAGCTCCGAGGATGCGGCCGCCGACGCCGTGTCCGCGATGGCGAACCGTCGCCGGGGATCGAGCCGCGGCTGATCGCCGACGCTCAGTCACGGACATGGGAAAGGGGGCCGTGAGGCCCCCTTTCTTGTATCCGCCGTCCTTCCGCTCGGATCACATGATGTCGGGGTTCATTCCGATCTCGCCCAGGAAGCGCGACGGCGGACGCGCTCCGTTGGGTCGGCGACGGACGACCGTCGCGACGAACATGTTCCGAGCGCGGCTGAGGGTCACGTAGGCGAGGCGACGCGACTCCTCGAGCTCGGCCGACGACTTGCTCGTGCGGGGGAAGTGTCCTTCCTCCCATCCCGAGACGATCACCAGATCGAACTCCAGGCCCTTGGAGGCGTGCATCGTGTCGACACGGACACGGGCCTGACCCTGCTTCGCCTCGATGGTCGAGCGGAAGCTGATCGCGATGGCGTCCAGCACCGCGTTGATGTCCTGCAGTTCGTCGAAGGTGGACGAGAAGATGGCAAGGGCCTGGTTCAGACCCTGCACCGCCGCCGGCGACTGGCTTTCCGCGAAGACGTCTAGACCGACGGTGTTGGCGATGTCCTCGAAGGCGCGTGCATGCGTCAGGTCGAGCTTCCTCACGGACTCGTAGGTCGTGAGGAAGGTCTCCAGCGGACCGCCCTTCTCGGCCTTGCCGCTCGCGACCGTATCCCTGATGACATCGATCAACGGGACCTCGCGTTCGCGTGCCCAGTCGTTCAGCTTGTCGATCGCGGCCGCGGTCAGCTTCACGTCCGGCGTCGCCATGGCGTTCATGATCGCCAGACGGTCGGTATCGTCGATCGCGATGCGGGCCCACGAGATCAGAGCCCGGACCTCCCGCTGCGACAGGATGTCGTTGTCCGGGTAGTAGCAGGGGATGTCGTGACCTGCGAGGCTGAGGGCGATCGTGGTCGCCTCGGTCCGGTTGCGGGTCAGCACCGCGATCTGGTCGAGTTCGACGCCCTTCTCGATCTGGGACTTGATCAGGCGCGCGATGTAGTCCTGCTCCTGACTCTGATCGTCGAACGTCCGCATCTCCATGACGGACTTGTTCGACCGATGCGCGATCATGTCCTTGACGCGGCGGTTCTCGTTGCGGCTGATCAGCGACTTGGCCTGTTCGACGATCGCCGGCCCGTTCCGGTAGTTGATCCGAAGGGACAGCACCTGACCGTTCGGCCACTGGTTCTCGAAATCGATGACGTACGAGTTGTCCGCACCGCGCCAGGCGAAGATCAGCTGATCGTCGTCACCCAGGAACAGGACGTTGTCCTTGCCCTCGGTGAGGTGACGCAGCAGCCTGTACTGCATCCGGTTGGTGTCCTGGTACTCGTCGATCATGATCGCATCGAACTGACGACGCCAGTTCGATGCCAGCTTGGCATCCCTGTCGAACGCGAGCAGAGGCTTCAGGATCAGATCGTTGTAGTCGACGATGTTGTCGGCCTGCATCTGGGCCTCGTACTCCTCGAGGATCTCCAGATCGGTCGGATCGATGCTGCGGTTCTGGAACCGGCGGCCGGCGGAGGCGACCGCGTCCGGCGTCATGCCCTGGTTCTTCATCTGGTCGAGGAGTTCGGCCAGACGCTTGATCTTGTCGCGACCGTACGGCCCCTCGAGTTGTTCGCGGTCGATGCGGATGACCGCTTCCCGCAGGATCTGGTGCGTCTCACCCTCGTCCGCGATGCGGAACTGGTCGGTCAGACCGAACTGTCCCGGCATCGAACGCAGGATGCGCTTGCCGAGCGCGTGGAAGGTGTTGATGAAGACGTCGCGTTCGTCGACGCCCTCGAGCACCGATCCGATCCGGTCGCGCATCTCCTGCGTGGCTCGGTTCGAGAAGGTGATCGCCAGCAGCCGGTTCGTCGGGACGCCCTGCACCAGCATCAGCTGGTAGCGTGCGGCCAGCACGCGGGTCTTGCCGGTGCCTGCCGGCGAGACGACCAGGGTGGGGCGGTCGGTAGCCTCCGCAGCCTGGCGCTGTTCTCCGTTAAGATCCTTGAGCACGGCCTCCTTGGGGCTGAGCTCCGCTTTGCGTTGGCTGTTTGCAGCGGCCATGTTCATGCTTTCCTCGATCGGGGGTGTTCTGCAGCACCCCTACGATCTCCGGGCGGCCGTCGCCAGCCGCCCGTAGCACCTTCAATCAGTACATTGCCTCTTCAGAGGCGTCCTCCATGGAGAGCTCCTCCATGGCGCGCTCCTGCGCCAACGCCTCCATCTCCTGCTGGCGGGTCTGCTTCTCCAGCCATTCCAGATGGCGCGAGATGCGGACCGCCTCCGGGAGGGGGTTCGCCGGCTTGGGACCCTTGCCGGTCCTCGGATTGAACACCTTCGCGAGCATGCCCATGTCCTCGAAGAAGAACGGGCTCCGCACCTTCAGAGGGCGGTTCAGGAAGTTCTGCGGCAGGATCAGGTGGGTGCCCGGCTCCATGGCCGTGATGTCCTCGTTGCGGAGGAAGTCGACGCCCTCGGACGCGATGGATTCGTTCCTCGCGAACGGATTGGCGGTCTTCGACAGGCCGGCGTTGCGCGAATAGCTCTGCTTGCGCACCGTGGTCTTGCCGACCGTCTTCACGTAGTGCGCCGCGGTCTCTGGATCGTTCTGGGAAAGCACGATGCTGACGCCGCAGGTGGAGTCGATCGTGGTGCCGTCCTCCTTGGAATAGGTCTTGATGATCTGCGAACGCGCCTGGAAGATGAGCCAGTAGCTGACCTTCTTCGAACGGCCCAGATCGGGGCCGGTCAGGACCGTCTCCGACTTGGGCAGCTTGGCGAACTCGTCCATCATGAAGCAGATGGTCTTGGGACCCATGATGCGACCGCGCTTGTCCTTCTCACCGGGGCCGTACGACAGGAAGTCGCGGCTGAGGACCTCGTAAAGCAGAGCGGTGATGTTCGCGAAGGCCTGCGCCTCCGCCTGGTTGACGCAGATGTAGAGCGTGACAGGCAGCCATTCGCCGGTATCCGGGTCCTTCATGCCGCGCAGATCCATGGACGTGAAGTCGCACGCGCAGGTGCGCTCCTTCACGGCCTTGTTCTTGAACGGGAGCATCGCTTGGTCCATCGTACCGAGGACGCCCGAGCGCTCCTTGTCGGCCATCTCGATGAGAGGCGACAGCGACGTGAAGGCGCGTTCCGAGTAGCCGTTCGTCTTGATCTGTTCGGCGAGGCTTCCGAGGAAGATCTTCATGCCGTCCGCGGTCGGCAGCTGCTTGGCGGCCGCGGCTTCCGCGTTCTTCTTCTCGGCCAGCTTGCCGGCCTCGTACTGCGCGTCCGCGATCCAGTCGACCAGCAGAGGGAACGATGCCTCGTAACCGTGCCACTGCACGGGAACGCCGCTGGTGTTCTTGTGGTCGTTGATGTGGCTGACGAGGTAGTGCATGAACCCGGTGAGACAGTCGCGACCCTTGTCGACGAAGTACTTGTCGCCGCCGCCCTTGCCCTCCGGGATGAGCACCTTGGCCACCGCGTCGAGATAGGTGTCCCGCTCGGCGGTTCCGGCCGGCGGCACCAGCTGCGAGGACAGGAAGTTGAAGCGGGGGTAGAAGAGGCCTTCGTGGGGCCGGTCGGTCGCCGACCAGTCGATGATGAACACGTTGCCCACCTCGGCGCGATACCCCGACGTCATGTCGGCGAGCTCGGGCTTCGGATCGTTGACGATGAAGGAGATGTCGGGCGATTCGACGATGGAGGGAACGACCAGCGAAGCCGTCTTGCCGGTGCCCGGAGGTGCGGAGCATGCGACCGAGATCGGCTCGATCAGCCGGATGTAGTCGCCGTTGGTCCATTTCCCGAGGATGCCGACGTATCCGCCCTTGATGCCGATCTGACGACGAGCCTCCATGCGACGGATGTCCTTGTCCGTCGCCCAGCGGACGTCACCGTGCGTCATCTCGAAGTTCTTGTACGGGCAGGCCGCGAAGAAGATGGCCGACACGAAGAGCGCCCCCAGGAACGGCGTCGCGATCGCGATCATGCCGGTCATCACGTTGGCCTGCCAGATCAGCGTGTGCTGGTGTCCGACGAAGTTCGGATCGCTCATCTTGGACATGTAGTTGGATGCGGCGTTCCAGGTGGACGCCTCGAACGACTTGTCGGAGAGCCAGAAGATCAACGGCGAGAAGGCGCCGAAGGTGCAGAAGACCACGATCCCGATCGCGATGGTGGCGATCAGCCATTTGGTCCACTTCTCCTTCTCAGCACTCATGTGCTGCGGGCTGTAGGTCTCGCTCTGAATCGACATCGTGAATCCCCCGGGCCGAACGCGGCCCCTCCTCGATCTACATGATGGCTTCGGCCCTGTCGATGGACCCCGCGAGCGCCCCCGCGCCCGCGGTCGATCAGGCCTTGGTCCGCTTGGTCTTCGGTGCCGGTGCGGGCAGCGCCGCATTGGGTGCCGGAAGACCCTTGGCGACCGGCGCGGAACCGAGGGCCATCTCCGCCTGGTGGGCGAGTGTACCCAGATCCACCTGCTTTGGCTGCGGCGGCTCGATGTCCGTGATCACGCGCTGCCCCTGCATGTTCCTCTGCATCTGGATGATGCAGAAGTTCTCGCGGATCTTCTGGATCGTCTTGGAGCGATCCAGATTGGGAATGCAGCCCGAGATGCGTTCGAACAGCACGTCGTAGCAGTCGTCCACGGTCGAGGCGTGGATGGTGGTCATCATCGCTCCGTGACCGGTGCCGGTCAGTCTCCACAATGCGCCGGCGTTGGTCGTCGAGATCTCACCGACGAGGACGATGTCCGGGGTGAAGCGCATGATGATGTCGATCGCCGAGTCGTAGGTGAACAACGACTTCTTGTCGGTGCGCGACAGGATGAGATGGACGTGGTTCGGATGCTTGTGGAGCTTGATCTCGCGCGTGTCCTCGACGGTCAGCACGCGCGTACGATGATCGACCTCCTGGATGACCCTGTTGAACAGGGTCGTCTTGCCCGTCGAGGTGCCTCCCGAGATGAGGATGTTGCAGCCCTGCTGGACGGCGTCCTTCAGCGCCTGCACGGCATCGGAACGGCCATCGGCGATCTTGGCGACGTGATGGAACCCCTCCTGCACGCCCCGGCCGGCGACGAGTCCCCAGTCGGCGAAATCGACCTGATGCGCACGTCCCGCCGAGGCGCCCTTGCGGATCGCGATAGCGATGCCGCCTTCGGGAAGAGTCTGGTCGTAGACGACGTTCTTGCCCGCTACCGCCGCGAAACGGTGCTCGTAAGGCGGCAGCGTGCCGAAGATCGTGGCCGGCTTGCTCGGCTCGTCCGGATCGAACGGCTGGTTGAAGGTGTTCGCGATCGCCTGGCAGATGTTCCTGAGCCAGCGCAGAGTGAAGCGATCGTCCAGGTACTTGATCCAGATGTCACCATCCCGGTTGGGATGGTGCCTGCGGCACCAAACCTCACCGGGCTGGTTGATCGCGATCTCCTCATGGTCGACGTGCTCGTAGTATTCCGCGAGCGGCGACAGCATGCGCTGCAGGACTTCCATGTCAGTTGTTGCCCCATGGTGGCGACGACGACGGCGCCACGGGTGTGGTCTGAAGGGTGCGGCCGACCGACTGTTCGTTGGCCGACTGCTGCTGGGGCGTGTACCCGCTCAGCTGACGCTGACCGCCACCGCCGCCCTGACCCTGCCCTTGGTCGTCGAACGACGGCGGGGGCGTGATCTGGGCCCCGCCGTTCATCTGACGGGGGTACTGCTGACGGACGATCGTCTCGCGCTCGATCGGACGCATGACGAGGTCCTGCGTCGGCACGATCGTCAGACGGGTTCCTGCCGGAACCGTGATGATCGGCTTCACCGACTTCTGCTGCTCGATGATCGGCGCAAGGGTCTCGTTGATGCCCTGCGACGTGATGTCGAGGATGATCGCTCCCTTGTTGCGGGCGACGCCCGCTGCGGTGCCCTGCGCGCCACCTGCACCGACCTGCACGCTCGTGCCGCCCGCCGTCTCGTTCGGATCCACGACGAGCGCGGTGCCGACCTTCAGGACCGTTCCGAGGAACGCCGCTCCGATCCGCTGGAACCAGCGGTTGTTCACGTGTCCAGGAACGCCGGCCTGACCCATGGCATCGCCACCCGTGCCGCTGAAGACGAAGCGTGCGCCGTCGGGACGGATGATCTGCGACCACACCACGACCGCACGGTCGGCACCGCCGCCCATGTTACCGATGATGGTCGATCCGCGCGGGATCAGGATGTTGCGACCCATCGCTCCGTAGACGTTGCGGTCGACCTGCGCGATCACCTGCTGCGACTGACGGCTGTCGAACGGCCGCACGAGCGCCGCGGTGATGATGCGGTCCATGGTGACGACACGGCTCATGTCCTGCGGAGCCGACGAGACGACCTTGGGCACCTTGATCTCGTCCCAGTCACCCGTGGATTGCACCTGCGTACCCTGCGCGTTCCGCATGACGACGTTGCCGAGCACCGCCTGACGACGAGCGATCATGAACTGTTCGCGCGGAGTCAGCATGCGAGGAGCCTGCTGCTGCGCATAGTCCACCGGAGGCGTGGTGCCCTGGACCTGCTGCGGAGCGACCGGCCCGTAGGGATCGATGGTCGAGGGAGCCTGACCGGCGGTCAGCGGCGTGCCCGGTGCACCTGCTGCGCCAGGGATCACCACGCCGCCAGCGGCAGGGGTCCCCTGCTCGGCCAGTCCGGTGGTCGTGGTGCCCACCACGTTGGCACGAGCCTCGACCGCGAGCGGATCGCCGCCCGGGGTGGTGGAGTTGCCGAGAACGTAGAAGGACGGGTTCGGAACCGCGTTCGGGTCGTTCTTGGTCGAGTCGAGGTTGACCTGGACCTCGCACTGCTGGCCCGCCTTGATGACCGCGCCCTTGCGGATGCAGTCGGCGGTATAGGTCAGGCGGTTATCGCCCTCGAAACGGGCCTCGGTGACGGTGAAGTCCCTGAAGAGGGCCGAGACCATTACCTTGGCGCTGAGACGACCGCCCTCTCCCGACGCGAGGGTGACCTGCGTCGGCGTCAGGCCCACCGATCCGACCTCCTCCCTCGCGGAGGAGGAGGGAGTCGTGTTGACGTAGGGCTGGTCGGAGCCCTTGACCTCATCGTTGCTGCTGAGCACCCAGACGGCTACGCCGATGGCGGCCACCACGATCAGGACCGCCACTGCGATCCCGATCAGGATGTTCTTCTGCTTCTTGTCCATCTGCGCCACGCGCATGCCCCCCGTTGTATGTTCAAAAGGTCGAGGGACGAGACTCGTCGCGCCCCTCCGGACCTCAGTTGACCGTCACGACCGCACAGGGGCGGCCGGTCGCGGTCATGCTCTTGCAGACCCGCACGCCCTCGGCCAGACCGAAGAACGGCCCTGCGCGCAGACGGACGTCGCCCGGACGGGCGTTGGGATCGATCGTCCCACCCGTCTTCAGCGAGACGGCATCGGGATAGTTCGCATCCGCGGTGCCCAGAACGGTGTTGTTCTGCGCCTTCAGCGTCAGCCACAGCTTCTGCATGGTGGCGCGATCGCCGGAGCCCAGATCGACCATGTACTTGCGGCCGGTCGACGGCGAGGACATCGACGGCGGCAGGACCTGCTGACCGTCCTTCACCTGCACGTTCGCCACGACCGGACGACGCGCACCCGGGCGTGCCGCATCGGCGACGCCGGCCTGGCCGCCACGGTTCTGCTTGATGCAGACGATCTTCATGCCGTTGCGCAGCACGATGTTGCCGACCGCCTCGACGACGAGCATGCGACCGTTCGGACCGGCGGTGCGGACGTTGACCGGGGTCTCCACGCCCTGGACCACGAGGCTGGCCACGGGCCATTCGTTGATCGCGTCGGCGTTCGCACCGTAGTCGATGTACGTGTACTGGTTGTCACGGAACACGCGCTCGGGAACCACGCCCGCAGAGTCGTCCTGCGGCACGTAGATCGAGAGATCGTGCACGATGTTCTCGGGACGGAAGCCGATGGACCGCAGCCAGTCGGCTTCGACCTTGAGATCCGAAGCGCTCGCCGAACGCGACTGTCCGCCCATGTTCATCGGCGCGCCGGTACCCGGACCGGGACGCGAACGGCCCGTCACCATGATGTCGACCGACATGTCGGTGATCGTCTTGGTGTTGGCGCCCTCGCCGCGGACGTAGAACTGGTACAGGTTGCCGCTGGTGCCCATGGCGACGACGTTGCCGTCGGCACCCGGCTGCTTCACGCGGACGAGCACCACGTTCGAGCGGGGAACGATCGCCTCGAACGAGACCGGGTCGGAGACGTAGACCTCCTCGATCGTCTCGTCCGAAGGGAAACGCACGGTCGTGGTCATCGCTTCGCGCAGACGCAGCGGGATGATCTTGTCCGGCATGTATTCGAACCGGCTGTAGCCGGGCGATTCCTGGTTCGCCGCCTTGTTGACCGCCGGGTTGTCCCAGGCCTTCTGGATCTCCCCGGCGTTCTTCAGGTAGCTCTGGTCGACCTGGCCGTAGTCACCGCGCGCCTGGGCGCGTGACTGGGCGTTCTGTGCGATTGCCGGAACGGACACGGTCGAGCTGAGCACGACTGCGAGCGTGACGATGGACTTCCTCATTGTCTTCGATGCCCCCTGGTGATGTTAGTCGCGACGTGCGTCGCTGATCGAGGTCACGGTGACCCCGAACGGATTGTTGAGACGGTCCGAATACTTCACGTTCTTCGGGTCGTAGCGGATGTTGACCGTGCTGCGCCAAGCATGCTGCTCACCGGTGACCGGCTGCCCTGCGACCATCGGATCGGGATCCGGGATGTCGTTCGACACCCAATCGATCTGCCAGGTGTTGGCGTCGAGCTTGTTGACCGAATCGATGCGGACCGTCCGGGTGATCTTGCTCTGACGCAGTCTGTCGTTCTCCGTCCGAGCCTTGGGCATCCAGTCGCCGTAGATCTCGGAGGTGCTCATCAGTTGCACCGGCGAGCCGAGACCCCAGTTGGCGGCCTGTTCGGCGGCCGAGGCGCTGATGGAGTTGCGCTTGGAGATGAAGTTGCGCAGGCTGACCTCGGCGACGTAGTCGCTGGTCGGACTGTCGAACGTCGCGGGATTGATGTGGACGATCTCGTCACCCTTGGGGTTGGACGTCACGACCATCGGGACGACCTTCTGAAGGGGAGTGATCGCCGCGAGGGCGAAGGAGAGGGCGACGATCGCGAACGCTTCGACGGCCGCGATGACCGCGAGGATCCTGGCGAAGGCCGCCGTCCTGCGAACCGGCAATGCGTCGGTGTCGTAGTCCTTCGGGTATACGCCGATCGTGTCTCCCTCGGTGGGAGCGGAGGCGACCTTCTTCCTCACGCCGGGATACCCGCGCTCTGATCCTGGAGGAACGCCGGGATGCCCGGCTTCTGACCCTTCAGGCTGCAACCGGCGCACGGCGCGCGCTTCAGCGAATTCGCGCCACCGCCGATGCCCATGGGTCTGGGAGAGGTGTTCGAGGTGGCGCAGGCGCCGAGCGATGCCAGGGCTGCCAGCGCGACGATAATGCGCATTTGTTCGTCTCCGTCATGAGTCGGAGGTGCGCGCATCGTGTTTTCCGCGATCTGCGGAAGACCCCCCGACGCCACCCCCCCTTGGGTAACCTGCCCGGACATTCTTTGCCCGATTGGGGGAGCGCGTCAATGGGTTTTTTGGTCATGGGCGGGAACCGTTCCCGCCCATGTCACTGCAGAGGCTGGTTCCGGGCCTGCTGATCGGCCGCATCGACGCTCTGCATCTCCGCTTGGGCCTGTGCCGAACCGTTGACGGTGCTGGTGTAGATCGCATCGCGCTGACGGAGCACCTCCGCCGGCGCGGTGTTCATCGAGTTGCCGATCTGACCGAGCTGAGCCTGCGTCCTGGCGATCTCGGCGTCCAGCAGCCGCTGGTCCTCGATGTTGAGGCCGAGTGAACTGCTGTACTCCTGCATCGACCTGACGGTGTCCTCCGCCATCGCCTTGGCGTCCTCCGCGATGGGACGGAAGAACGCCTCCTGCTTGTAGGCTTCGGCCCTGTTGCGCAGATAGTCGCTGACGTCGTTGCTGATGTCGCCGGACACGAGTCGGTCCATCCGGTCCTCAGCGGCGTCCGCCATGCGCTTGGCGATCGAATCCTTGGACGGATCGTCCCAGGTGGTCCGATCCTGGCTCATGTAGTCGTTCGCCACCTTCTGGAGGGTCGCCACGCTGACGCGCTTCTTGCGCGCCTCGTTGGCGAGCAGCCTCTGCAGTTGGGATTCGCTGTTCTGAGCGGCCTGCAGCACCTGACCGTATTCCGCCTGGGTCTGACGGTTGCCGCTGATCGCGTCCTTGAAGCTGGTGACGATCGACTTGGCCGTCATGAGAGCGGACAGCTTGTTGCTGAGGCTCGCGATCTGGCCCAGCCTCGTCGCCCAATCCGAACCCGGCATCTTGACGGGAGCCGGCGCGGGTGCACGTTCGAAGTCCGGGGCCGCGGCCGCCTCGTCCATCGTGAAGACGTTCACCGACTTCGCCTCGAGACGAGCCGCACTCACCTCCTTGAGCGTAGCCATCGTCTGCATCACCAGCGATTTCGCACGGGTGTTGATCTGCCAATCGGTCCTGAGGCTGTCGTTGGTGGTTCCGGCGGGCCTGCGGGCACTGCAGATCGCGACGGCCTGGATCGTCCGCGCGCGGACGTCGAGGTTGGCCAGCCGGGACTTGGTCGTCTCGGCTACCGCCCAACCGTCACCGGCCGTCGAACGACGCTCCTTGTTGAGGGCCGAGCGGAATTCGTTCTTGGCGGTCGGATTGGTCCCCAGCTTGGGAAGCCTTCCGCTGATCTCGGCGATAGCCGCATCGGCTGTGATCGGTTGGATCGGCGCGATCGGCGTGACGCCGGCGTAGGGGAGCTTCACGACCCCCTTCACCGCGCCGAGCGCTCCCTGGATGTTCTTCATCTCGCTGACCTGCGAGGCCAGCTGCTGGAGGTGCTGCGCCTTCTGACGCAGTTCGGCGGCCTGCTGCGCGATCTTTCCGGCATCGAGGACGATGCAGGGAGGCGGCAGCGGAGAGCCGAGGACCATGCACGGACTGAACTGCGCGTTGGCGGCGGAGGGAAGGGCGCAGGCCGCCACCAGGACGGCCGCGCCCGCGAGGAAGCGGGCGCGGATCACGTCAGTTGCCCCTGCGGCCGACGCTGTCCTGCGCCAGCGTCTGCGCGGATTCGATCTCGAGCAGCTGGGCCTGGATCGCGGTCTGCTTCGCGAGCTCGCCGTACATGGCGAGCATCGTCGCGGTGTTCGCCTGCACGTCTCCGCGCAGATCGGCCGCGTCCTTCGCCTGCGTGGACAGACCGGATGCGACCTGCTGGGTCTTGATCAGGTCGGCCTTCATCGAGGAGGCCGCGCCGTAGCCCGACAGAGCCGACTCGCGGACCATGACGCCACGGCGCTGGCGGAGCTGGCTGATCGTGTTCGACGTCAGCGAATCGCCACCGTTGTAGAAGAACAGCTTCGCTGCGGCTTCGCGACCGGAGGCGAGGTCCGTGATCTTCCCGATGTTGACCGAACCCTCGCTGCCGATCTTCAGCTTGCCCGCCTGCGAGGCGACGCTGTCGACCTGACCGGCGAGCGATCCGATGTCCCTGAAGGCTCCGGTCGGATTGGTGAAGTCCAGACCCGACTGCTGCATGATCTTTCCGAGCATGCCGGGACCGACCTGACCGATCGTGTTCCGCATCTGCTGGACCTGCTGGACCTGCTCCTTGACGGCGGCGAGCTGCTTGGTCGCGACGGAGACCGTCTCGCGGATGCGCGCGATCGCGGCAGGATCGATGACGGGGACGCCGGCCGCGCTGGCCGGTGCCGCCGAGAAGAGCACCGCGGCGAGGGCGGTGCCCGCGATGATGCGGAGCTTGTTGATCATGACGGTTCCCCCGTGGGTGTATTGGTTGGGATACTAGCTTCGTGGGGGCTCCGCGTGAAGCCCCCCCTTGTGACGGCGGCGACCTTTCCGTCCGGTCGGGTCGCCCCGTCCCTCATGCGCTCATCCGATCGGCCGCGACATGATCCATGTAGAGCTTCCGGAAGTTCTCCGGATCCTTGTCGATCAGCTCACGGATGCGACGCACGGCCGCGTTGCCCGAAGCGAAGGTCTGGAGACCGTCGCCGAGAGCCCTCATGTCCGCGTCGATGACCACCGACTCGATGCCGTCGGTCTCGGAGATCCTGCGGAGCAGGAACTTGCGCGCCAGGTGGTTGTGGCTCTTGCCGAGGACGAAGTTCAGCTCCCTGTCCGTCAGGCCGAAGAACGCGAAGTCCTCCTTCTTGGCCTTCGCGTTCGGGAAGAACACCTGGGTCGCGCACTGACCGAGGATCGTCTGCCCGTGTCCGGACTCCTCGATCGCGTTGGGGCGCTGGAAGGCGCAGATGAACACCTGTCCGAGCTTACGACCCTCCTGGAGACCCGCCGCGAAGCGCGCGGCGAAGTAGTCGTTCTTGAGCAGCGGCGCCGTCTCGTCGACGAAGTACACCGCCGGGTGTCCCTGCTGCACGGACACGTCCATCGTCCGGTGCATGACGTACGAGACGACCGCCGGCCCGAGGTTGTCCTTGCGGTCCGGATCGAGGATCGTGGTGAAGTCGAAGCTGATCATGCGCGACTCGAGATCCATCGTGTCCTCGGGAGCGCAGAAGACCTGACCGTTCTGGTTGTCCATGATCCATGGACGGATGCGGTTGCGCGCCTCGCTGTCCGGAGCGAAAACGGTCTGCTGGATCCTCTTGAGGTTGCGGTCCTCCTTGGGCATCAGCTCGAGCATGTCGATCGCACGACCGAACTGTTCGGTCGACGCAGGATCGCTCAGACCGGTGATCAGCTGGAACCACGTCTGGAGGAACGTCTTGTTCCTGGGCGTGAGATCCATCTGGAGCGGGTTCATCGCCGCGCCGCTGCCATCGAACTTGACGTACTTGCCGCCGGCCATGTTCGTGACGACCTCGGTGCCGTTGAAGCGGTCGAAGAAGAACACGCGCAGTTCGGGGTAGCGCATCGCCATGGTCGCGAGCCAGCTGACCGTCACCGTCTTGCCCGAGCCGGACGGACCGACGACGAGCATGTGGCCGAGCGGCTCCTTGTTCGAAGGATCCGACATGTCGTGGAAGACGAAGTTGTACGGGCTTCCGCTCGACGTGCGCAGCATCGTGATCGGGCTCTTCCCCCAAGGGGAGAACTTCGCGCCCGGATTGGCGCGCTGCATGACGAGGAGCGTCGCGACGTTGGCCGCGAGCACCTTCCAGGGGCGCGCCTGGATGTCGTAGGTCGGGAACATCGACCACCAGGTCGCCTGAGCCGCGATGCCCTCGCGCACCAGCATGACCTGATACTGGGCCGCGATCGTGTTGATCTGCGAGATCCTGCGATCGAGCTCCTCCTGCGAGGAGGCCTCGAGAACGATCGACAGGGAGTAGCTGCAGAGGCACTGCGTATCCTCTCCGCCGCCGCCGATGATCTCGCCGACCGCCGCGAACTGCGCGTGCGACGTCTCCGACATCAGCGTGGTGCGCGCGAGACGGAACTGGAGATCCAGCGTGGTGGTCGCCTTGGTGCGACCCAGAGGTTCGACGTTGTGGTAGATCGTGTAGTCGAACGGCAGCGAGGCCATGTCGAGCAGCATCTTCTCCTCGGTCAGATCGCCCCACGTCTTGATCCCGATGATCGCGAGGTGGAGGTCCTTGTTTCCGTTGGTGAAGGTGATGTGCCCGGTCTTGTCGTCCGCGAAGTGGATCTGATCGGCGACGATCGCCTCGGAGACGTCCAGACCCGCCTGCGCCTTCGGATTCGGGCGCGTGATCGGCGACGCCAGGCGTCCCAGGATCTTCAGCGGGCTCTCGTCCGTCTTGTCGTTGAGCACCTTCGCCTTGAACGCGCTCAGCGCGGACGTCGTCAGGGAGGTGGCCTCGTCCATCGCGATGATGCCGCCCTCCTTCTCGGTCGACAGCACGATGTAGTGGTCGGTCGAGAAGGAGTTGCGCTGGAAGGCGGTCTCCCAGGTGTTGGCGAGCTTGCTCAGATGGGAGACCGGGTGCTCCATCAGTTCGCCTGGGTTGACCGCGGTCCGCATCGTGAAGACGCGCGCACGGGCCTTCTTCTCGGCGATCTGCGAAAGCCAGGTGCGCCGCGCATGGAACAGAGCCTCGGACTCTCCCTGGCTGGTGACGGTGAGCTCCGCGCCCTGCACCTTGATGACCCTCACGAGGTCGCCCCGCTGGGTGGTGATGGTCTCGCCGTCGGCCATGATCTGGCCGAAGGGCATGAAGTCCACCAGCCTCGTCTCGCGCGGCATCGGCATCAGACGACGCGATACGGCCGGGACCATCATGGCGGCGCCCATCGCCGCCGCACCGGCGGCGGCGGTGCCCGCCATGAGGGCGCCGACGGTGCTCGGCACGAAGAGGAGTGCAGACGGATCAATTGACATAGAACTTGCCCTTAGTCCGGACGTAGCCCGGAGTCCTCTTGGTGAACTTCTGACGCGCGATCAGCAGATTGCTGATCTGCGGGTCCTTGAATCCTGCGAGGGCCGAGGCGACGCAGCCTCCGAGGCCCAGGATCATGCCGGGGAGCACGCCGAAGCCGATGATCTGGCCCATGAACCACATCATCATGCCGAGGCAGACGGAGGCGCCCCCGAGCACCGGCGGCATGTACGCGAAGGTCTGCGGCTGGGCCACGTACTTCAGGATCGGCGATTTGAGCATGTTCCCCCCTACTAAAGCGCAAAGGGGGCGCCCGACCTAAGCCGGACGCCCCCTCGTGACGCCTGGGCGTCACCCGGACGTATCCGGATCAGCCGTTGCCGCCGCCGATGCGGTCGAGCCAACCGATCGCCGTCGGGACGATGGCGAGCGCGAAGCTCACGCCGATGCCGGTCGCGACCCACTTCCAGTTCAGCTTGCCGAAGAAGCCGAGCATGAGGCACGACACGATGCCGATGCCGCCGACGATCAGCGCGAACGACTTCAGGCGGTCACGCACCTGGTCCGCACCCTCGATCGCCTTGGCGAACGGATCGTTGGTCGGGTTGGCCTGGGCCCACGCGGCCTCGGGCATGATCATCAGGACCGCTGCGAACAGCAGCGCGACGATCGCGACGTTGTAGCGACCGGACAGGAGTCCGTCGCGGAAGTTCAGAACCTTCGTCATTCTTGGTCTCCCCCATGGATGCAGAACCGCATTTGCGGCTTCCGGGTCAGAAAGTCCATGGGACGCCCCCCGGCAACCAGCAGGGGCGACTATAACCCGGCGTTCCGTATCCGCCAATAGCCTTTTTCGGCATGCGTCGAATAGGTTCCCAGCATGGATCAGCACCCGCCCCCGGCCAGCGCCATGACCCATGCGGGCACGGTTCCGAGAGCGAAGCAGCATCCGAGGCACGTGGCGACCCAGCGCCAGTTGAGCTTGTTGAAGTAGCCGAGCATCAGACATACGGTCATGCCGATCATGCCCACGACGCCGGCCAGTCTCTTGAGACCGTTCTGGAAGGCGCAGGCCTTCGCGACCGCGGTCGCGAACGGATCGGCCGTCTGCGCGAAGGCCGGCCCCGCAAGGATCAGTGCGATAAGCAGCACCGCGATCGCCGCCATCATGCGCGGCGTCGCGAAGCGTGAAGCGCTCCCGGCCGACGACGCCGTATTCGTCTGTGATGTCATCCCGTCCCCCTGGGCCCCTCGTACGGGTTCGCACGATACCGAAAGGGACGGGAAATTCAAAGCGCTTGTTCAGTCGGGCGAGAAGAGCGATCTCGCCATGTCGGCGACCAGACGGAAGTCCGCGTCCCGCGGCCCCGACTTCCTCCAGATCAGCACCACGCTCCTGCTGGCGTTCGGCGACTCCATCTCGCGCGCGACGACGTCGGTCCCGTCCAGTATACCGGACGCCAACGCCATCTCGGGTATCATCGTCACCCCGATGCCACCGTCCACCATCGTTACCAGGGTGTGGAGCGAAGTGCCCATCATGCCGGCCGACTCGGCGAAGCCGGTCCTGCCGCATGCGGAGAGGGCGTGGTCCCTGAGGCAGTGACCGTCCTCGAGCAGAAGGATCCGTGCGGGATCGATCTGCTTCATCCAGTCCCCTCCCTTGTCCAGGATGGGATCGTCCGATCTCGCCGCCATGAGGATCCGGTCGTCGACGATGTGCGCCTCCTCGACCTCGCCGCACGGGTAGGGGAGGGCCAGCATCACGCAGTCGGTCCTTCCCGCCTGGAGCGATTCGCATGCGGCGGCGCTCGTCTCCTCACGCAACAGAAGACGCAGTTCCGGGTAGTCCCTTCTGGCCACCGCCACCATCCGAGGAAGGACGAAGGGCGCGATCGTCGGGATGACTGTCAGGCGCATGTCGCCCGATAGCGGTCTGCCCGATGCGCGTACGATGTCGGCGAGATGGTCGGTCTCGTCGAGGACCTTCCTGGCCTGCTCCGCGATCCGTCTTCCCAGCGGAGTGAAGCGGACGACGCGACGCGTCCGCTCGATGAGGACTATGCCGAGCAGCCGCTCCATCTCCGCCAGTCCGGCGGACAGCGTCGACTGGGTGACGGCGCATCTCTCCGCCGCCCTCCCGAAGTGGTTCTCGTCGTCCAGTGCGACGAGGTACTGCATCTGCTTGATGGTCGGCGGATGGACCGTGGTGTTGGTCATCGGATCGTCTCCCTCATGCCGGCGGCGTCCAGTCCCTGAATTGCGGACCGGGCAGGTCGAGCATCACGGACGGATGGTTCGCATTGCCCTTGCTGCGCCCCGGACCCTTGTTGCAGACCATGGACTCGAAGAACCCGCCCTCGCCCTCCTCGGGGCGGTTGAGACGGATGACGATGCCCGCCGATGCGAGGATGCCCTCGCCGCCGCGCGGTTGACCCTCCTGGTTGAGCTGACCCATCACGAGGATCGCGATGTCGAGATCCGAAGCGAGGTCCGCCAGCATCTGCGCGGCCTCCTGCTGCTTCTCCTGCTGGCTCGACTTCGAACTCGGATTCGTGATCAGCTGCCAGTAGTCGACGATGACCACCTTGACCTTGTGGGCGTGCACCTCGGCGATGATCATCGAACGCAGCTGGTCGATCGTCACGCCCGGCCTGTGGATGTACCAGAGGTTGCGACGGTCGGAGAGATACTGCTCGAAGGCGTCGTCGTGTTCGCCGCCCTCGCCGAGATCCAGATCGCGCGCGTCGATGTTCAGCGACGCCGCGATGATGAACCGCTCGATGTCGTTCTTGCGCCGCTCGAGGCTGATCATGAGGGTCGGAACCTGATCGCGCTCGAGCCCTCTCGCGATGGTCGCCGCGAGCGTCGTCTTGCCCGCCTTGTACCTCGCGAACACTCCGAGGAGCTGACCCTGCCACAGACCGCCGTACGTCACGTAGTTGAGTGCGCGGATCGACGTCTCGATCGCGACGGACCGCTTCTGCCGGCGCAGGTCGGCGGCGACCGATGCGGCCGAGGTCGACATGCTGCCGGATGCGGCGCATTCCGCGATGTCGCGTGCCAGCGTCGCGGACACCGACGACGAGGTCACGGTCTTGTCCTCGAGGGCGGCGGTCGCCTTCTCGATCGCACGACGAAGATCACGCTTGGCCCTGGACTCGAGAACGAAGTCCTTCGCCCGCATGACCGTCTTGCGGTTATGACGACCGGAGGCGACGATCGCCTCGGCCTGATCCTCGTCGATCAGCGGAGCGGAGATCCGCAGTGCGAGCGTGTCGTCGATCGTCATGTCGTCGAGCATGGCGCGCCATGCTTCGCGGTGACCCTCGTCGGTGAAGTGCTCGGTGCTCACCTCGCTCAGATCGACCAGGAGTCCGCGGTCGAGCAGCACCGATCCGATCAGCGAGGCCTCGGCCGACATCTGGACGCTCGGCCTGGGCTTCATCGGCTGTTCCATTTCCATCATCCCTTCAGACCTCCACGCCCGGCTCGTCCTCGAGCGTGGGCGGTACGGTCCCATCCTCTACCGGCAGCACCTTCAGCACGCCGTACGGATCCCTCCACACCTTGCCTCTCGTCTCTCCCCTCCAGCGCATGCCCGTAGGGGTCCTGCGCGGAGCCTCCCAACCCAGCTCGTGCCACTTGCCCTTCATCAGATCGTCGGTCGAGGCGGCACGGGCAGCGGCCTTCTCGATCGCCTTGGTCACGTAGCCGATCGGATCGGGCGTGCCGTTGACGTGGGCGTGCGAGATGATGCGCGCGAGCAGAGCGTCGTCCTTGGCCTGACCACGCCACTTGCCGAGCAGGGGACGAGCCTTCGCCTCCTTCACTCCGAGGTCGATCATCTGGCGGAGGCACTCGCCGAAGATCTTGCGGGCGCGTTCGGATTCGGCCTCCTTGCGGCGGGTCTCCGCATCGTTCTGCGCCTTGAGCTTCGCGGTGTAGCGGGCGGACTCGAGCGCTGTCGGCGCGCGGTTCCAGAACTCCTCGTCGTCCGCGTCGTCGATGATGACCGGAGGGCGTTCCATCATGTTCGACTCCGTCATGCCCGCTCCTCCTCCGCACTCGCGGCGAGGAGGTTCAGCGCGGCCTGGATGCGACCCTTCACGCTCTCGGGAGCGGAGTCGCCGTTGTGCGAGAACATGCTGAGGTCCTGATGGGTCAGACCGACGGAGGCGAGCACCGTCCCCACTTCGCAACGCCGCCTGATTGCGAGACGCATGATCGCATCGCCCGGGAAGGCGGAGTACACCCGCTCGCCGCGCGCTCCGGGCTGCATCGTCTCCGATGCGGGTACAGCTCCGTCGGTCGCGACCTCGATCGCCTTGGCGGTCCTGAGCGTCGAGACGACGCCCGTCGAGGCCACCGTCCTGATCGTCTGTTCGGAGAGTCCCGATGCGAGGGCGAGCCTACGGACCGCACCCTCCTCGTTCATGATGGGCGCCATGAGGCGCCTCGTCGCGGCGACCCGCGCTTCGTCTGTCTGCTGCATGGGTACTTGCTAGCGGATCGACACCCGAGGAGTCAAAACAAATTTGTTATGAAACCTCGGGTGGCTCCGGGAATCGTATGGTCAGCGACCACCCCGACGGTCGAACCCGCGGAGCAGACGCGTGACGTCGTCCTCCATGGCCGTGTTGTAGGCCTGGGCCAATTCGACGCGGTGACGATGCACGTCCTCTCTGGCGATGGGATCGGCGGACACGTCCTCCGCCGCCGCCTGCACGACCGCCGCCGGCGCATCGCTGCGCAGCAGTTCGATCAGCCTCCTGACCTGCGGCGTGGCGGCATCGTCCGGGTCCGGATACATCGCGGCCAGGGTGGCCAGACGCGCCTGCGAGGATGCCGAGGCGGATGCCGCCCCGACCTGCGGAGCCGGTCGTCTCGCCTCCTCCTCGCGACGACGCGCCTCGTTCCTGATCGCATCGGCGCTCGCCTGCTGGCGCCGATCGTTCTCGGTCCTGAGGGCCTGCGTCACCTTGGGATGCGAACGCCAGTCCCGCATGAGCGAGCGGATCGAATCGGTGGCGTCGCCGATCTTGGCGACGCGTCCCTCGATGACGAGCTTCGAGGGGTCCCTGCCGTTCTTCGAGATCCACCTGATCAGTCGTTCGATCTCGCGGGCCTGCTGATCGTGGATCGCGGCCAGTCGACCGGGAGTGCGCTTCGCGAACCGGTCCGCACGCAGCACCGCGCGGTCACCCTCACCGATCGAAGGCACGTCGTACGTGACGCGTCCACGGTCGTCGGTGTCCTTGACGATCTGCGTGCGATCGCGTGCGATCGCGTTGATCAAGGTATCCCACTCCTCGTAGGTCGCCTTGCTCGTGCCCGGCTTGGTCGGAGCGATGCTCTCGGCGACCGGGAACAGGGTCGGATCCTTCTTGGCGCGACGACCGTCCACCTTCTCCTCGATCTCCTGCTTCGGAGCCTCGACGGATGGTTCAGGCATCCGGCCGTCGACAGGCTCCGATGTGGATGCAGGACCGTCTCCGGCCGAGGATGCCACCGACTTTCCGGAGGCATCCTCGGAACCGATCGAGGAACGATCATCACGTCCCGGACCGATGTCCACCTCGACGGATTCGATCCTGACGGAGGTGGGCTTCTGGGCCGGTTCCGGGTCGACCGGAGACAGCCCTTCCGGAACGCTTTGCGTCGACGGCTCCGGTGCGGAGATGGCATCCCTTCCGACCGGCAGGGTGGGTTCCACGATGGGAACCCCCTGCACGGACGGAGGGGCGAGTACCGGCGGTGGATTCAGGGAGATCTCCGCCGGCGTCTCCTGCGTCAGGCCTGCTCCTTCTCCATCGCGGCGATCATCGCCGCGATCGCCTGCTCCCGCCCGTCGCACGCCATCACCGGATCCCTGTTCGGATCGAACTCCTCTCCGCCCCAGGAGATCATCCTGTAGGTGTTGCAGTAGCACCGGAGGCCGAGCGGCGTCGCGTACCAGAGGGCCGCGGGACAGTCCACGCACACCGGCGAGGGTACCGGCAGATCCGAGTTCTCCAGGCCGGCGAGGAGCGGGCTCACGTGCGGGGACGAGGAGCCTTGCGGCCAGGAGGAGGAGCCTGCTGGTCGGTCTTGGTCGTTGGTCATTGTCGTTCTCCCTGTTGGTCGTTCCGGTGTCGTCGTTCTTCGTCGCCACCGCCTGCGGACGGAGCGACGCATCCGCCGCGACCGGAGTGGTCGAGGTCGGTGCGGATTGCTGGGGAGCGACGGTCCTCTGACCGTCGTTCGAAGGGATCGGAGTTCCCGTCGTCGGAACGGCGACGGGCGCCTGCACATCCCGTCCATCCGACGGGCCGCGCGATGTCATCGCCGGTCGTCCTGGCGATACGGCATCGATGCCTCCGGCTCCGAAACCGTCAGTACGGATCGTGCCGGCATCGGCACCCGTCACCGCCTGGTCGCGATCGTTCCTGGACTTCCGGCGCTCGGCCTTCAGACGCTCGCGATCCACCGCCTGGAGCAAGGCCGCCCGGAGCGGCGCCAGCTGCGCGTCTATGTCACGGATGCGGGCCTCGCGCTCGAGCACGTCCTTGGCTGCGGCCTCGAGCTTGGGTCGGTCCGGAGCGAGCTCCCGGTTGACCCTCTCGATGTGCGATTGGGCCTCATCGTAGCGTTTACGGACCGCCTTGATCGTATCCTTGGAATGGATCCCTGGAATGCGGTCGGCCTCGCTCAGGGTCTGGAGACAGGTCTGTCTCGTGCGCACGGCACGCGACTTCGCCTTGGCCTCCAGATGGTCGAAGATCATCAGCTCGAGCCTGTCGGCGGCGACGTCCTCGACGAGCCCCTCGCGCTCCGCCACCAGGGTCCGCATGCGCCTCGTCTCGGGCGCTCTCGGCTCCGCCTTCACGGCATCGTCTACGAAGTTGCGCAGATCCCTCTGGCTCGACTTCAGGGACGCCTCGACGGCGGCCGCGCGCTTGCGGATCGCCTTCTCCGCGTCGGTCCATATGGCGATCGCGTTGAGCCGACCGATGACGGTCGGTACGCCCATCGCCTCCATGGCCGCCGCCTTGGTTCCGAGATGCTCCGTCGGGGTCCTCTCGATCCCCATCTCCTCGTAGCGGCGAGGGTCGAGACGACGCTCCTTTCCACGCGCCGCGAGGACGAGGTTGTTGATCTCCGCGAAGCGGTTCCTCATCGCCGGGATGAAGTCGGCACCGGACCCTTCGCGCCCCGTCTTGCTGCTGCCCTGCGACACCTCGCCGATCTTGTTCTGGCGGTAGGGATAACGGGTCCGGATCTCGCCCTTGTGGTTGTACTGCTCCGCCACCTCGAAGTCCCACTGCTGATGCTCGTCCATCCATCTTGCGGGACGGTCGTGGGCGATCACGTGCAGGTGGTAGTTGCGACGATCGTTGTGCGAATCGGGGGCGTGGATGACGGCCGTGTACATCATGCCCGTCGGACGACCGGATGCGTCCTTCGAGAAGCTGCCGAGGTGCTTGCAGAAGTTCTGAACGATGAGCGCGCGATCCTCCGGCGTCAGTTCGTGCGGGAGCTCCGCCACGAACCTGAACTGGACCCTTCCGCCGCGGCCGGATTTGAAGGTCAGCGGCGGTCGCATGAGATCCCAGCCGGGGACCCTCTGCGCCGCCTGTATCGCTTCGCCGCATCCATCGGCGCTGCGTTCGTAGGGCTCGGCGACGAACGGGCGACCCTTGGGGTTGGCGGCATCAGCCGCGACCCATGCGTCGTACCTGTCGCGCTGCATCAGGCAGTGCCTCCGGAAGTCCTCCGGGACGTCCTTCCACGTGTCGATCTCGCGCCACCATTTCGGGCTCTGCGACGGATCGACGATCACGGAATGCCGCTTGGCCTCGCGCTCCGTGCGGTGCACGGCACGCCAGTACTCCTCACGCTCGAACTGGTCGTCCGAGATGTTGGAGAACACCGACCTGGACGCCTCCCACTCAACCCTACCGAGAATGCCGCGCTCATCGTCCGTCAGCGCTTCGCCGACGGGTTCCGCCGCCGCGTCACCCACGGTCCTCTCGAAGGCCTCGTCTATCAGACGCTGCGCCTCGATCGTCTCGACCGCACCTTCCCTTTCGAGGTACTGCGCGTGCTCGGCTCCGAGGCTCAGTTCGGCCGCGCCGTCCCGTTCGACGTACTTCGAATGATCTGCGCCCGGGCTCTTTCCCGCACCGCCGAAACCGGTCATGGGAACGCCGCGTACCGACGGCGAACCCTCCTTCGAGATCGATTGATAGGAGAAGTGGAACGACGTCGATCCCGTCTCAGTTCTCGGCCTGTCGACGAGTGGCGATGGATACGAGAAGTCGGCCGCCTGCGACCAGCGCTTCGCCTTCTTCACCTTGCCGCCGTAGTCGGCTTCGCGAGCGGCCTGGTCCTTGACCTTGGACTTGCCGATCTGGAGGATGGCCTCATCCTCCTCGCGCTTACGGAGCATCTGCGCGATCTTGCTGTTCGCAGCCTTCACGTCGCTGCTGATCGAACGTCCGCCCACCGCTGCATGCCTCCATGCGGGGGAGCTGGCGGACGGTTCCGCGACGGTTTGATGACCCCCCGGCCAGGGGGTCTTATCGCCCATCGGGACGCGTCATGCAAGGGATGGATGCCCCCGGGCGCGAGGAGAGGCTCGGCCTCGAGCGAAGCGCATCGTGGGGACCTTGCATGACGCCATCGGGAGGTGACAGGGAGGAGCGGCTCGGCCGCGAGCGGAACTGGCACGATGGGCGATGCCCGAACGCCGAAGGGCGGGCGGGTGCCTTCCGGAGATGGGGCGATAGCGGCCATCGGAGGACCCGGCGCGGCGACGCGACGATATGACAAAATGCCCATAGGCAGGGTGTCATGCCCATCACGGCGAGTGATCGCATTCGAGGGAATCAGGGCGGCTTGGGCCCTGAAACCGAGGTAAAATTGGGGCTCCCCAATTTTACGGTATTGCGCCTAACTTTTTTCGCATGACAAAACTCCCTTTTGTCAGGTCGGAAAAAGCCAGATCCGTAGGGTCTGGTAGCGGTTTTGTCATGTCCGTGCACGGAGCGCAGCGAAAGGGCCGCGGATATGACACGACCAAGATTCTTGTCGAAGGAAGTCGTTGACGATGTCCGCTCCTGCATGCATTTTCACGACCGTATGGGAGTGCCGGCCTGTTGGCCGTTGCAGGTGCGCCCGAAGGGGGCTTTAGCTTATGACATCTACGACTTCAGACGACGGGATGGGCGATGGCGCGAAAGCGTCCGAAGCCCTCGACCCGCAGGGCGACGAAGGCATTGCGATCATCCTCGGGATGATCGCTGAGAGATCTCTGGACCACCTCGGTGGGCTGGACATGGACAGTGCGTCACTGGACATGCTGCGTACTCAGGAAGGTCGTGACGAAGTCCTTCGTGAGTTTGTCACGGCGATGATGCCCGACCGGGCGAATCCCGTCCCTTGGACGCGCTGGCTGACGGGCGGCGCGATCCCCTTCGACAGGTCGAAGCTGTCGTCTCCCGCACCGGCTGGTGTGCCGATCGGTCGGGCTGTCGAGCGGCAGTCGAAGTCGGTCGCTCGACACGTCACCTCGGTGCAGAATGCCGAGCGTGGCGTGGCTGCCGCTGAGCGCAAGCTCGAGGAGGCGAGACGTGATCTTGCGATCGCCAGATCCAAGGACGCGGCCTTCATCGAGTACGTCGTGGCTCAGCATCTGATGTCCATCATGGCACCCATGTTCGCCATGGGTCCGGCATGGACGGTGATGCGCGTCGTGAGCGCGCACGTTCCGCCGAAGGCGATGGAGGAGGAGGTGTCCCTCATCCGCGATCCCAAGCGCCGCGCGGAGCGTGAGCAGGCGATCAGGATCGAGCGTCAGGAGGGCACCGACAGGATACTCGACGTGCTCGACATGTGGGCGGGCGACGTCGAGTTCGAGCACGAGCTTCGGGAGAAGATCGAGGAGGTCGTCGAGCGGTACGCTAAGCGTACCCGAGCCGACGGTCAGCGCCGTACGCGGGCCGCGATGAGGAAGGGGGTCGCCGACCCCGAACTCGTCCGGGATCGTGATGAGGTGCTGGATGGAATGAAGCGCAAGGGGCGCTGATATCCGGGTACGACGGCAGGGAGTTTCGGGGGCCTCGGCGAGTATCGCCGGGGCCCTTTCCACGTCAGGGGCGGAGCGCCTTCCGAAGGGTGAGGAAGGCGTCGGTGTAGACGTCGTCGCCTAGGGTCCGGATGGCGGAGAGACGACGCAGTCTCTCGACGGGATCATCGCTCGGTTCGGGCACCGGGCTCGTTCCGGTGACTGCTTCGACGTCGTAGCATCTGATGCCGTCGATCCTGCTCTCCACGATGGTCGCCAGTGGGACTGCGTGAGCGGTCAGGGCGTTCAGCGCGGGAGGTTTCAGGATCGGCGTCGGGGCATGGAGTCCACGGAAGCGCGGGTCGTATTCGACCTCCGCTGCACCATCGACGAACGTCGTCGTGCGGACTGATCCGGCGAAGGGATGGAGCCGGTCTGGGAAGTCCCATTGGATGCGTTCGGCGACGACGTGGCCGATGCTCGGTCCGGCGTACTCGCCGGGGATGCGCGATGCCTGGGCGATCGCCTTCCCGATGCCGTCGACGATCCGCTCGATGCGGGCGGCGTGGACGGCGGCTTCGGCCCTGACGGCTGGGATGGCCGGGGTCGACGGCGGCAGGTGGATGCGCATCCGGATGGGTGCGTATCCGGCGGGCGTTCCAACGAGATCGTAGACGAGGAGGAACGGTCTCCTGCCGTCCTCGACGTGGCTGACGTGGACCCTCGTCGGAGGGTTCTCGAGACGGCTGTCCGCGTCGCGGGTGACGCGTGCGTCGTGGCCGTCGGGGACGGTCCCGACGGAGCGGATCGCATCGGCCATGAGGGCGATGCGCGAGGACATGGCGATCATGGCGGGAACGTCGGTCGACGCGTCCTCGAAGAGGATGCGCGGCGTGGGTCGGGGCGCGTCCCCGTGGGGCGTCGCGTTCCGATCGCGGGGTGGCGATCGCCCCTCACCGGATGGGCCTTCCGGTCCTCCGGGCGTGGGGCGACGAGCGGGGCGGTGCGGCTCGCTCACGATCGGACTCCGAGCTTTGCGAGGATGTCCCTGAAGCGTGCGTCCCTCGGGATCATGCGCAGCTTCCGGATGGGGTCGTCCCCATGGATCGAGACGATCTGTCGGAGGGTCACGACGTCGTTCTCGATGCCGACGATGACGACCGGGATGCCGGCTTCCCTGACGGGGTGTCCGGCGTGATGCGGATAGCATCTGTTCCCTCCGAGGGATCGGTCGGCGAAGGGGCCGGGCCACGGCAGGTCGAGGTGGCAGATGCTGTTCATCATCAGGGTCCGGGCGGGATTGGGCATCGTGCCGTTGAGGCCGATCACGGTCATCCCGGAACTGTCCGCATCGATGCTGTCGAGGACGAGTTCGGTGTGCATCCATGCGGCGGCCGCGGCGTCGTCGGCATCGACGACCGGCCTGCCGTCGGCGATGACGGTGAGGGCCTTCTGTGCGGCGGCGAGTACGTGGCGGGCGATGTCCCGGCGCGGAGGCACCGGGCTGTCGATGTACGCCTCCACGGCATCGATGGAGAGGCGTGGTTCGCCGTTCCGGTGGCAGCGGATCATGAGGCGGATTTCGCGTTGATCGTCGTCGCGGCGGCGGACGATACCGATCTGCCATTCGGGGAGGAGGGGCATCGTCGTGAAGAGCGTCGTCGCTCCGAATGGTCCGGTGCCTTCCCATCCTACGGCATGGGTCATGAAGGGGATGGCGAGCATGCGTCGGACGGCACGGACGGTGGGGAGGATCGCTTCGGCGAGGCCTGGATCGATCCTCTTCTCCACCGCGACGACGAGGGGAACGGGACGGCTCATGTGACGCCGTACCGTCTGCGGATGGCGGCGACGATGGGTGCCAGGCGGGCGTCGGTCGCGGCGTCGCGGAGCGCGCCGATGCCGTCCTCCAGACGGGCGGGCCGCACGTGCTGGGGACGCCCGACGGTGACGACCTCTCCGGTGAGGTTGAGGGTGAGGTAGGCGAGCTTGGTATGGATGCTCCAGTGGTCGAAGCGTGTCTCCTGGTTCTGGTGGCTGGAGATGCGCGAGGCGATGGTCTCGGACCTGTCGGAGCCGAAGGGGGTCTTCACGCGGAAGCCCGACCAGTTGTTCTGGGCGAGGATCTGGAGATGGTGCTCCCGGAGTTCCGGATGGGTCTCGACGACGAGCCGTGAGAGGTTGCGCATGACGGCCTCCATGTCGTCGATCGTGGGGCATGGGATGCCGGAGGCGAGGATCTCCAGTGCGCATGCGACGTAGCCGATGATGTTGTGGGCGAAGTCGATCCGGGTGCGGGTGTCGGTGCTCAGGCCGACGGTCTGTCCCTGGTTCACTAGGCTGATGCCGCGCACTCCTTCCGAGAGATCGGTGACGATCGAAGCGGGCTCTCCGCTCACCTCGATGGCGACCATCGGGAGCAGGGGGAGCGGACGCGTCCGGTGGACGGAGATCGTGTTCGGGGAGAGCGTCTCGAACCCTCTGTGGCGTAGCCATGCGGGGGTGAGACGGATGCGGGCGATGCGCCTCTTCAGGAGGCGCACGGCGGGCAGCAGACGGCGTGCGGTGGCGGCATCGACGGTACGGTCGACGACGGGGACGTGGAGGACGTCGTTCATCATGA